>Ga0256404_1006873_pt1 | contig 18416 bp, 16 predicted proteins | sample RumenRJG_01DNA_FD_185990 | JGI IMG/M metagenome (GOLD analysis project Ga0256404, IMG submission 185990) | Bovine rumen microbial communities from Lethbridge, Alberta, Canada - RJG_01 | ecosystem: Host-associated > Mammals > Digestive system > Stomach > Rumen | place: Canada: Alberta | collected...
CCGGCTGTTCCGGCGCTGCCTTCCTGCCGGTATCTGACCGTGCCAGCGCTGCCGCTGCTGCGGCTCCTGTCACTTCGCGGCAAGCCCTTCCATAATCTGCGTCAGAACGGAAATACAGCGCTCATATCCGAGTTTTCCCGTATCAAGGCAGATGTCATAATCGTGAACATCGCCAAAATCATGGCCTGTGTACGTCTTATAATACGTTTCCCGCATGCTGTCCCGCTTCGAAAGGTACCTTTTCAAATCGGCATCTTCGTTTTCCGCGATTTCCTCGGCGCGGCTCCACCGGTGCTCTTCGTCGGCGTACAGAAATACGCGAAAACAATCCACGCCCGCATCCTTTAAAATCACGTTTGCGCACCGGCCGATGATAATGCAGGGCTTCTGCGCGAGCGTCAGAATGACCTGCTTCTGCGCGTAGAAAATATTATCGGAAGAGCTCTGATAGGTAACCGGATTCAGAAGGTTTGTAACAAAGCGGCCCGCTCTGCTGAGCTGTTCGCCTTCCTGTAAAATATCTTCCTCGGAATAGCCGGATGCGGCAGCGGTTGCCTTGACAAAATCTTTGTCATAAAACGGGATGCCGAGATTCTTCTCAAGCCCCCGCGCCACGGATCGGCCGCCGGCAGCATATTCTCTGCTGATTGTAATGATGGGATATCTGATCTCGGACATGGGTGATCTCCTGTCTGCAATTTTTGTTTTGTACATTGTACCACGTCGCCGGAATTTCTGTCTGTCTTCCTTTTCCTTCATTTTCTGTTATAATGTGGATACTTGTATACAAATCAGGAACGGACACTATTTCAAGGAGGTTCCCCGTGATAAAACAACACCTTATGCTGCGCGCCGCGATTGCCCTTTCGCTTTCCGCAGCCATTCTGACAACCGGATGCGGCGCCGGCTCTTCCCGCCTGATGTTCGGCACCGGCGGCACGGCAGGCACCTACTATTCTTATGGCGGCATTATCGCGCAGTACATGACCCGCTACGGCGGCGCGAAAGTAACCGCCGTCTCAACCGGTGGCTCCAAAGTCAACATTCAGTCAGTTCAGGACGGCGATTTTCAGCTCGGCTTTTCGCAGTCCGATGTCATGACCTATGCCTGGAACGGTACCAAATCGTTTGAAAAAGACGGCCCCACCCACGACTTCCGCGTTCTGGGCGGTCTCTACGCCGAAACGGTCCAGCTCATCACCATGGACAAGGATATTCATTCGGTCAGGGATCTCAAGGGCAAAAGCATTTCGGTCGGTGAAGCCGGATCGGGCGTGTATTTTAACGCGGTCGATGTTTTGTCGGCGGCCGGGATCACAATGAAAGACATCCGTCCCCAGTATCAGTCCTTCGAAGACTCCAAGGAATCCCTGAAAGACGGCAAAATTGACGCGGCCTTCATGGTCTCCGGCGCTCCGACCACCGCGATCACCGAACTCGCTACAACGAACGGCGTCTCGCTCATCAACATTGACGGCGAACTCCGGGACAAAATCCTGCAGGCGGATCCGTACTACTCACCGCTTGAGATTCCCGCGGGTACCTATCCCGGACAGGACAAGCCTGTCGAGACCATCACTGTCAAAGCGACCGTCATCGTTTCCGCTGCAATGGACGACGACACGGCGTACCGGCTGACAGCGGCTGTTTTTGATCATGCGGATGAAATCGCGAAAGAAAACGCCAAAGGCAAAGAACTGTCTCTGGAAAACGCGACCGAAGGCATGGCCGTTCCGTTCCACGAAGGCGCCGCCCGCTATTACAAAGAGCATGGCATCGAAGTGGACACACGGGAGCCGGCCCCGCAGGCACAGGAGGACGCGAATGAGTAACGATCTGAATCAGAAGAACAGCATTGCCGGCGCACAGGGTGCGGCGCAGGCGGCGGGCGATGCCGCTGCGCAAAGCGCCGGGAACAACGCCGCGGCCGGCACTGCCGGTATCGGCGGCGCGGACGTCTCCGCAATCATGAAAAAATACGACCGCGAAAGCAACACCCGCATCTGGACCGGCCGCAGAAAGCAGGCGATTCGTCTGATCACCGCCGCATTCTCGCTCTGGTGCATCTATGTGACACTGTTCGCGACATTCCTCGAGGAAATCCGGCTGACGTCCTTCCTCGCGCTCATCATCATGCTGGGTTTCCTGACCTATCCTGCGAAAAAAGGGGAACAGAAGCCCGACTATATGCCCTGGTATGACATTCTTTTCATGATTCTGGGCACCGGTGCGTTTCTTTACTTCACTTTCAACGCGCAAAACATCATCCAGCAGGGCACCCGCTTCGCCCCATACCAGATCGTGATCGGCATCATCGGTCTTCTTGCTCTGATCGAGATCACAAGGCGGTGCGTAGGGCTGCCGATTTTGTTTGTGGCGTTGTTTTTCCTGATTTACGCACTCTCGTACGGCCTGACGAATCCCGACTTTTTCGGGCGTGTGCGGTACCTCGTCCGGAATTTGTTTTACACAAAAGAAGGCATCTTCTCAACGCCCGTCAACGTCTGTTCCAAATACATCGTTGTTTTCATCATCTTCGGCGCGTTTCTGGAGCGGACCGGCATCTCGGCGTTTTTCATTGATCTCGCGAACTGTGTCGCGGGAAGATTCGCGGGCGGTCCCGCGAAGGTCTCGGTCATTTCCTCTGCTCTTTGCGGCATGGTTTCCGGCTCTTCGGTCGGCAATACCGTAACAACCGGATCGGTGACCATCCCGATGATGAAAAAGACCGGCTACCGGCCTGAATTTGCCGGCGCCGTCGAAGCAGCCGCCTCCACCGGAGGTCAGATCATGCCTCCGATTATGGGCGCTGCCGCGTTTTTAATGGCAGATTTTGTAGGCGTTCCCTACAGTGCCATTATCGTGCGCGCGATTCTGCCGGCGCTTCTGTACTTTACAGGCATTTTCATCGCCGTTCATCTGGAGGCAAAGCGCCTCGGCCTCTCCGGCATTCCGAGGGATCAGCTGCCGGTTTTCCGCGTTCTGGCCCGCAAAATCTATCTGCTGCTCCCTCTCATCATGCTGGTTGTCTGGGTTTCCGGCAACTATATGACCATGCAGAAGGCGGCGAGTTACGCGATTGTTTTGTCGATCGCAGTAAGCCTCTTTGACCGCCGGAACAGAATTACCCCGAAAAAGCTCATCGACGCCCTGGAAGCGGGAGGGCGCGGCACAATCACGGTCGCGGCGGCCTGTGGCGTAGCCGGCATTATTTCCGGCTGCATCACGATGACCGGTCTTGCAAACGAGCTGATCAATGGCATCATCGCGATTGCGGGGGATAAACTGATCATCGCGCTTGTTCTTACGATGTTATGCTGCATCGTGCTCGGCATGGGCGTACCGACAACCGCAAACTACTGCATTATGGCGGCAACGACGGCGCCGATTCTGATCCGGATGGGCGTACCTGCGCTCGCGGCGCATTTCTTTGTATTTTATTTCGGTATTGTTGCGGACATCACGCCGCCTGTCGCTCTCGCGGCTTACGCAGGCTCGGCGATCGCAAAGTCCAATCCGATGAAAACCGCCTTCAATGCTTCGCGCCTTGCGATTGCGGTTTTCATCGTACCGTATGTGTTCTGCTTCAGCCCTGCGCTGCTTCTAATTGACACAAATGCGCTGCAGGTCGCGCAGATCGCGGCGACGTCTTTGATCGGTATCTTTGGTGTGTCCGCGGCGCTGGAGGGATATGTTTTCTGCGATATGAATGCGCTGGTCCGCATCGCGATGGCAGCCGGAGGCATCCTGCTGATTGATCCGAAGCCGCTCACGGACCTGATTGGTATAATTCTGATTGCCGGCGGACTGCTGTATCAGAAGGCGGCCGCAGGGAAAAGCCGGCAGTGACTGCCGGCTTTTCGCCGGGCGGCGGCTGATGGCATTTTGTGTGAATGATTTCGTCTCTCTTGTGTTTTCCTGTTGTGGTTAAAGTAGGACAGGAGTATAATAATTTTCGTTACGGGCACATAGCTCAGCCGGGAGAGCATCTGGGTCACAACCAGAAGGTCGTGGGTTCGAGCCCCGCTGTGCCCATGAAGACAGGACATCTGAACGGTAATTGTTCAGATGTCTTTTTGTTTTCCACGGAAAAAAGTGGTTGACAGTATCATCGCTTTAATGTATCATCGCTTTAAACCGTTGAGGAAGAAATAGTAAGAATGCCGCTTTCCTTTCAGGGAGCTGCCGATAGTGTGACGGCAGCAGGAAATGTATTCCGAATGGGCTTCCGAGGGCAATCCGAACTGGGCTGCACGTTCAGTAGGTGAGACGGAGGCGGATCTCCGTAATCAACTTCCTGCATATGATAGTATGCATGAGCGGGTGTGTTTTGACGCACCAACCAGGGTGGCACCGCAGGAGTATTCAAGCTCTTGTCCCTACGAAAACGTAGCTGGACGAGAGCTTTTTTGTCGTCCGGGATGCAGCGCCGGTACAGCCGGCAAAACAAAGAAAGGAGCACCATCATGATCCAGAACACCCCTTACAAAACCTATCTTGAAGAAAACGAAATTCCGAAGGCATGGTACAATCTCCGCGCGGATATGAAAAACAAGCCTGCTCCGCTCCTCAATCCCGGGACTCTGCAGCCGATGACGGCACAGGAGCTGTCGGGCGTTTTCTGCGAGGATCTGGTAAAACAGGAACTGGACAACACAACCAGAGAGTTTGAAATTCCTGACGAAATCTACAATTTCTACAAGATGTATCGTCCGTCACCGCTCGTTCACGCCGAATTTCTGGAGAAGGCGCTGGACACGCCGGCACACATTTACTACAAATTTGAAGGCAACAATACTTCCGGCAGCCATAAGCTGAACTCCGCGATTGCGCAGGCATATTACGCGAAGAAGCAGGGCCTTAAGGGTGTGACAACGGAAACCGGTGCCGGCCAGTGGGGGACTGCGCTGTCCATGGCTTGCGCGTTTTTCCATCTCGACTGCAAAGTATACATGGTCAAGGTCTCCTACGAACAGAAGCCGTTCCGCCGCGAAGTGATGCGAACGTACGGCGCTTCCGTAACTCCTTCGCCGTCTGACACGACGGAGATCGGCCGCAAAATTCTGCAGGAGCACCCCGGCACGACCGGCTCGCTCGGCTGCGCGATTTCAGAGGCAGTTGAAGTTGCGACACATTCGGAAGGCTATCGCTATGTGCTCGGCTCGGTGCTGAATCAGGTTATTCTGCATCAGAGTATCATCGGTCTTGAAGCCAAAACAGCCCTCGACAAGCTCGGCATCAAGCCCGACGTTGTGATCGGCTGCGCAGGCGGCGGATCGAATCTGGGCGGACTGATTGCCCCGTTTATGGGAGAGAAGCTCCGCGGCGAAGCGGATTATGATATTGTCGCGGTTGAACCGGCATCCTGTCCGTCACTGACCAGAGGGAAATTTGTTTATGACTTCTGCGATACCGGCATGGTCACGCCGATCGCGAAGATGTACACGCTCGGTCATGATTTCATTCCTTCTCCGAATCATGCCGGAGGCCTTCGTTATCATGGTATGAGCCCGATTCTTTCGCAGCTTTATCATGACGGCTATATGCGGGCTGTTTCGGTGGAGCAGACGTCTGTTTTCCGGGCGGCGGAACTGTTCGCGAGAACCGAAGGTACGCTCCCCGCACCGGAATCAAGTCACGCGATTCGGGCCGCAATTAATGAGGCTCTTCGCTGCAAGGAGACCGGCGAGGAGAAAACCATTCTCTTCGGCCTTACAGGAACAGGATACTTTGATATGACCGCTTACCAGCAATTCAATGATGGTATGATGACAGACTATATTCCTACGGATGCGGATCTCGCGAAGGGGTTTGCTTCGATTCCGGATTTTGGCCTTTAAGATAAGTGTGGTGAGCCGCCCCGGGCGGATGCCCGGGGCGGCTCGCGCGCAGCAGCGGCAGTAACTCCGGGGCCCCCGGAGGTGTTTTGCACGAAGAGCTTCTTGCAAATTCCAGAATATCCGATTTTTGCAAGAAGCAAATTTGTGGCCTGCCGATATTCTTCTTGCAAATTTCCGATTTTGTGATCTTGTAAAGAATGCCTTCTTGCAAATTTTGAAATCCTTCCGATCTGCAAGAAATCTCTCCAAGAATCATTCCCATCCGCCCACAGCAACAGTCTTATTCCTGCAAAGGCATCGTAAAGATATGCTCCAGCACCTTGTCCATCCACTGGAAGTCGCAGGGATTATCCTTTGTTTCCGTAAAAACAAACAAATTCACATTCAGATAAATATGATTCCTTTGATAGAGCGCAAGCCGCTTCAGCGCTGCATTAAAGTAATCATTATTGTCAATCATCCCCATGTGCTCAAAATAAATAAATCTGCCTGTTCTTGGATCTATAGCCGTTACGTCTGGATAGATAGTGTCCCTGCCCAAAAACAGCGGAGCCTCATATTTCTCAACAATGCCCATTTCGTAAAGCTTGTTAACCAGATGCGCCTCCGATTTTGAGCGGACCATTCCAAGAACTGACGGTACAATTTTATTTTCCGGATGACTTGGGTTTTCAGGGAACTTTGTTTCCTCCCATTTGCGGATCCAGACTTCCTGTTCCTGCTGTTTGTGCTGATACAACAGAGACATCATTCCCCTGTTCTCCAGAATTTTCTTTTCATACCGGCTGCCGCTGGCAGGCGCTTCCCGGAGCGCGGCTTTGATCATCTCCAGCATTGTGCAGATGTCCTCCAGCAGAAAAATATTCGCTGTATTCACCGCAAGCGGAATAAGCTGTGAAGTACTTGTCTGGATGAGGCTGACGCGGCTGCGGCTTCCCCTGTGAATATTGTTGATGTAATAAGCATAAGTGTTGTGATCCTTGCAGGAAGACAGATACGTATCTGCATTGACATCTGTTACCTCCAGCAATTTTTCTTTCCGGAATGAAAGCTGCTTCTTCTGCTCTCTGAGAAATTGATAGAACTGTGCATAGCTGATCTGATGATTCATGACTTTCCTCCTTAAGACAGGATATTGAGAAATGATGGATTCCGCCGGCAGGAAACCGGCAGAGAGTACAGAGGAAAACTTCCCAACGGATGAAGTTTTTCTCTGCTCATAATGTTAGATTCCGGAAAGCAAAAATACAATCAGTAAAACAAAACTTCCTGCAATTTACAGCTTGCGCGTCTCTATGTCTCTAAGGCATGGCGGCGGTTTTCCGCCGCCTGCTTCCTTCTCAGCTTTATTTCAGCGTAACCAGCTCATACTCTCTGGAGCCGAGCCCGATCTTCTCCCCATGCTCCAGCGTCTCTTTCCAGCGGACATTCGGATTGCTGTCCATAAAATGATCGTGATGCTGATGGAAATGCGGGTCCGCGAGATGCTCGCCCAGCTGACTGTTGCGAACCGGCTCCGCTTTCTGGCAAAGATCCACGCAAGCCTGATCCAACGCAACCGGATCGAACGACGCCAGCATGCCAAGATTCGGCAGAATCGGCGCGTCGTTTTCGCCGTGGCAGTCGCAGTTCGGTGAAACGTCTGTAATCAGACTGATGTGAAAACACGGCCTGCCGTCAACAACCGCCTGCGTATACTCCGCGATTTTGCAGCCAAGGATTTCATTCGCGTTGCTGTTATCATTGCTGATTGCGTCATAAGAGCACGCGCCGATGCAGCGTCCGCACCCTTTACAAAGATCCTGATTGATAAAAGCCTTGCCGTTTTCATAGGAAATAGCATCTGAACCGCACTCTTTCGCGCAGCGATGGCAGGATCGGCACAGTTCCTGGTCAACATGCGGCTTTCCCTGATTGTGCTGCGCCATTTTACCGCCGCGGGAACCGCAGCCCATGCCGATGTTTTTCAGGGTTCCGCCAAAACCGGTCGCCTCATGACCCTTGAAATGCGTCAGCGAAATCACAATGTCGGCGTCCATGATGGCGCGTCCGATGTATGCTGTTTTGCAGTATTCACCGTTACGAACCGGTACTTCAACGTCGTCCGTACCGCGCAGGCCGTCGCCGATCAGGATCTGGCATCCGGTTGTCTGCGGATTGAAGCCGTTGATCTGCGCACATTCCAGATGCTCCAGCGCGTTTTTACGGCTGCCCGGGTAGAGCGTGTTGCAGTCGGTAAGGAACGGAATGCCGCCAAGTTCCTTAACAACGTCCGCCACTGCCTTCGCGTAGTTCGGACGCAGATACGCAAGATTCCCCAGCTCTCCGAAATGCATCTTGATCGCGACAAATTTGCCGTCCATATCAATTGTGCCGATTCCTGCCGCGCGGATCAGCATCTGCAGCTTCTTCGTGAGACTTACACCGATTCTTGTGCGGAAATCGGTGAAGTAAACTTTTGATTTTTCTTTTGTGTTTTCCATCTTCCGGATTCTCCTTCCATGGCAGCGTATTGGTCACTTCTGCGCTCCCGTTTGCCGCTTCAAATATTATGCATCAGGCCGGAGGCAATGTCCACGCATCACTTTTTGGAGAAGTCCAGCGCATCCTTCTGCAATTTCCTCCACGCACCTGTCGAACTTTCTGGTATACCAAGGGTCGGCAATCATTCTGTCGGGCTGACCGGTGTACTCCAGAAGATAATGCAGCTTTCCATCCGGATCACCGCCAAAGATCCGCTGCATCACACGCAGATTTTCTTCGTCCATTCCAATGATCAGATCGTATTTGGCGTAGTCTGCTTTGCGGAGTTGTTTTGCCTGGTGGTTTCCGACCGGGATATGCCTGTCTTCGAGCGCACGCTTCATCGGCGGATATATCGGATTTCCAATTTCTTCGTCTGATGTCGCCGACGAGTCGACCAGAAAATGTCCGGCGATGTGCTTTTGGTTAACCATGTCCTGCAGAATATATTGTGCTCCGACGGAGCGGCAGATATTGCCGTGGCAGACGAAAAGTATTCTTGTCATAAAATTTCCTTTCTCAGATGCCGCAAAGTGCCGTGTTCTGCGCTATTTTGCAGGGTTTTCTCTTCTCTTTCAAATGTACACCATGAGCCGAAAATTCCGGTAGCAAGGCCCCAGGCGGCAGGATGTGGTATACTGCGGACATTCAAGAGCCGTTTCCCCAGAGGGAAAATGCCGGCCTGGCAAATGTACATTTTTTTAGAGGCTTCTGGCATGAGTACCCACTATCATGCCAGAAGCCTCAATAAAAGGAACATAATAATCGGGCTATGTAATGTAATAAACATTAAACTCCTTCGAGCATCCTTGCAGCTTCCACAAGATAGCCATAAGCTTCAAGATTTCTCTTCCGGATATAAGCGAGGTGCTTGTATTGATCGTCTGCGAGACGTTCTTTTGCATATCCTGCTGCATCAGCAATCTTCGGATAATCCGTCTGTGTCAAAGCACTGGCGGCAAGACACATCACTGAACATGCTTTCTCAGCAGCGATTTCCGGTGTAAATTTCTTCCCAAGAATATGATCAGTCAGGGAGCGGATACCCTTCAGGTATTCCACATAGTCCTCTTTATCATATTCGCCACGGCTGATAATACTGATACAGGCCCGGATGGTGTCTTTCAGGACTTTCTCTTTTTCCAATTCCAATCCCCGGAAAGCCAGTTCTTCTACAACAGCTTTGTCATAGGTCGCACGAAACTGCTTCTGGTCCTGCATCCGCTCTGCCAAGGCGGCTACATCAAACATTTGCTTGGCGATCTCCAGTTCTTTTCCCTCCCCCAGCAGGACGCCTGTAGTATGCGGGGCGAAAGCAGTCAGCTTGTCACCCAGAATGCATTCCATCGTTGGCATGGTTACCACAAGGTCTTCCGGAACTGTGACAAGTAGATCATTACGAATGGGCTTTGTCACAACCTGGTCATACGGAGATTCCATGAAAACAATATCCAGCAATATGTAAAACTCTCTCTGCCGGACGGGGGAATAGTAGATAAATTTGAAGTGGCGTTTTTCTATATTGTTCCGCCCCTTACGGATATCCTCTTCCTTTCGCAGAAAGGGGAAGATGGTTCCCGCCTGCTCAATGTAGCTCTCCACATCAGTCCCCGGATCCACAATGATATCGATGTCCGTGGATAGCCTGATCGGATGATCCAACAGGAGCATCAGGCTTGTGCCGCCCTTAAAGGTAAACTTCATCCCTACCTTAACTAGCGCCTCAAGAAGTCCAAATGCGTAAAGTACCCTCTCCAATAGGCCCGGATCTGTTTTGTACCTCGCCTGCAATTCACGAATATAGTCAAGATCATAGATTTTCTTATCAATCATGTCCATTCCTCCGATCTCAGCTCTATATTAGTCTCATCCTCAATAAATTTTCGGATGTCAGATTTAAGATGACGCCTTCCGGCATAGCGAAAAAGTGCCAATTCATTGATCGCATATTTGCCAAATGCATCTTCGTATATCTGTCGATACTCAGCCCGCTCGATCAACTGGCCTGTCAGCTTCCGGCTGAATATGTCCACCAGCAGCTTTTCAAGTGAAGCCTGTTTGCTTCCCGGTTGGGGTGCCGGAGCTCCGGATATCAATTTCTGGACGATAATCATATCGTCCGCGCGATACCGGTAATACTCCTCCATACCAGGATCCAGCAGCACCCGGGGATACTTTTCCAGCAGCATATCAAAGACTGTTGTCTCCAACCCACTTTCCACTTCGATAAAGTAAGCGTTATGTGCCAGCTGGTGGTTCACGAACTCATTCCACTGATAAAGCTCCCATGTCTGATATGTGATCATCGAATACTCTTTATCAATCAAACCGACCAACTCATCCATCAGGGAGGATGCCTTGAAATGATAAGGCGATTTCACGAAAGTATTTGAATAATGTCCGCGTCCAACCTTCATGATCCGCCCGTCTTCCTGAAGATCCTGCAGCATGCGGTATGCCTTCCGGTCCGAATAAGCTGCCTGGGATTCTTTTACCATCCCAACAAAATCCTTTGTGGTAAACGACGGGTTTTCTTTCAAGAAGTTTGTGATTCGATTTTGTTCGTTCATCCCCGCCACCTCCTTCAGCATATTGCAGTTTTGTCACTTTTCCATAAAAATGTCGTAACTGCAAATATACTATACATCATGTCATTGCCAGTTTCAATTGCAGTTTTGTCACTTTTTGTTATTTTTGACAGTACTGCATGGTAAGGTGGAGACGGCCTGATTCATAAATTGTCTGTTTTGAAGCAAAAAAGACGCCTACCCCTCATTCGCAATGAATTCACAGGTAAACGCCAGGCTTCACTAAGATATATTCTGTTATTTGTCGCATCGAAAAGCTCTCAATCCTAATATTGATAAAACGTTGATAAAAGTCCTGCCCCAGTAGCCTGGAGCCCGCATAAATACTGGGTTTTTGACCATTTAGTCAGATGCTGCCGTAGAGCAAACAAAAAGTATCCTCGTCATATAATATTTCCTTCCTCAGATGCCGCAAAGTGCCGTATTCTGCGCTCCTTTGCGGGGTTTCTTCTTCTCTTTCAAATGTACACCATGAGCCGAAAATTCTGGTAGTAAGGCCTTGGGCGGCAGTGTGTGGCAGGATGTGACATACTGCGGACATTCAAGATTCGAACCATCGTTGCGTATGACGCACACTGCCTTAGCGGGGCAGCACCATAATCCTCTCGGTCACGCAAACATGGGGTGACTGCAGGGAGTTGAACCCTGATGTGCAGATCCACAATCTGCCGGACTGACCGTTGTCCTACAGCCACAGTAGCTCCTGCGGGACTTGAACCCTGCATCTCCGGCTTGAGAGGCCGGTATCCTCACCATTAGACGAAGGAGCCATGATAGTTCCTGCCGGACTCGAACCGAGCATTTCAGCCTTGAAAGGGCTGCGTCCTGACCGTTTAGACGAAGGAACTATATAAGGGAGCGTACCGCTCCCCGTACTATGCACTTATCATGATGAAACTGGCATCCTCCAGTACGAGAATGTCGTTGATCGAAACCCCGAACAGCACCGACAGGCCTACGAAATTATCAATCGTCGGCATCGCCGTTCCGTGCTGCCACTTGTAGATTGCCTGCGGCGTTGCGAATCCGAAGTAATCCTGCATGTCCTTTACGGACAGACCTGCTTCCATCCTGAGCTCCGATATTCTCTTTCCCGTTCCCGCCATGTCTATGGCAGGTATATTCTGTGACACTTCATTTTCCTCCTGTTCCGGCACCGGCTCCGGAACAGGAATCGTTCCTCAGCCGGATGCCTTGAAGTTATAGATCGGCTTCATGACCTCGATCACGTCCACCGATGATCTGATATCTCCGATGATGTCTCCAAGTGACTTGTATGCCATCGGAGCCTCATCAATTGTTTCTTCGTTCACAGATGTCGTGTAGACATCCTTCATGCTCTCCCTGTATTCTTCCAGAGACAGGTCCTTTTTTGCCCTGGTACGGGACATCACTCTTCCCGCGCCGTGCGGAGCGGAAAAGTTCCACTCAGGATTGCCTTTACCAACCGCGATGATGCTCCCGTCACGCATATTGATCGGGATCAGCACTCTCTCGCCATCATGCGCTGCAATGGAGCCTTTCCGCAGAATCAGCTCGTCCGTGTCAATATAATTGTGAATGGTATGGAAGGCATCTCCTCCGTGCAAACCTGCATGGTCAAGCAAGACTTCCGCCATCAGTTCCCTGCTTCTCTTCGCGAATTTCTGGCAGATCTCCACACCATGAAGATAGTCCTCAAACGCCTGCCCGCTCAGATAGCAGAGATCTTCCGGCATATCCGCACCGGAGCTCATTTTCTTTCTGCGGAGCGCGTCGAGTGCCGGCTGGATTTCCTGAAAGCGGCTCTCGGCCTTGTATGTCTCAACGATTGCCTTTCGCTCTGCCTCGTAATCCATAATCCCCTTATGCTGGTCTATGGCCATCTCCTGATAAAGCTCTGCGACCTGCTTGCCGAGATTCCGGCTCCCGCTGTGGATGACGAGATATTTCGTTCCGTCAGCAGAAACATCCACCTCTATGAAATGGTTCCCGCCGCCGAGCGTTCCCAGGCTGCATTTGAGCCAGTTCAGCTTCCTGAGTTTTTCAAAGCAGCGCAGTTCTTCCAGATTGAAGCTCTCCTGCTCGGAATCCCAGACGTTCATGCCGGACGGCACAAAATGTGCTGCTGCATCCAGCTTCTCAAAATCAATATCGTCTTTCCCGAGGTTCACCGTGTACATTCCGCAGCCAATATCCACGCCGACCACATTCGGCACCGCTTTATCTGTTACGGTCATGGTCGTTCCGATTGTGCAGCCCTTTCCGGCGTGAACATCCGGCATGATCCTGACCTTCGAGCCTTCGGCAAAGTCGTAATCGCACATTCTCCGAATCTGCTCGACTGCTTTTGGTTCGACCACTGATGCATAACAGATGGCCGTGCACTTTTTTCCTTTGATCTCAAACATCGTCTTTTCCTTTCCTTCCATTAATAGCTACCCCATGTGAGGTTCGAACTCACAACCTTCCGATTAAAAGTCGGATGCTCTTCCGGTTGAGCTAATGGAGCATAAAAAATCCGCCTATCCTGCTCTGTGCAAGATAAGCGGTCAATTCCTTAAGAATATGTTCCGGTCTGCCGGATTATATGTGAATGCAGTTCATCCGGCATTTCTTATCTCGAATAGAGCACGCAAAATTAACGCTCTGTCCGTGTTCGCGCAGAGCGTCGTGGCGTTCATTTTTGAGATAGCTCATGGATGTAACTGCTGCCATTGTCTTTTCCTTTCCGAGGTTTTCGCTTCAATATCTATATCGTACCTTAACACAAATTATTGAAGCTGTCATTATACCTATAGTATAAACCGCCTGTTTCATGTTTCGGTTTAGAGTCAATCCTCTCCTTCCCAGGCATTGTTACCGTCACAATTCTGGTGTCCTCTGGATTCCGTTTCAGGCTATTCGATCTTTCCTCGACCGCCGTCGACAGTGTGTCCAGTTCAATTACGAAAGCAGTGCATTCGAAATCGAAAATATCTGGAAAAATGGCTCTGAATAATATGTACACCTCCTCTTTTACCTCCCCGCTTCAGTAGTCCACCCGTAGTAAGGCACAAAAAAATCGGGCACACACCGCCGCATCTTGCCGGAATTGCCAAGCTAAAATCGATCCATGCAACTCCCGCTCCCTTTTCAATGCTATAATGATTATATAATAACCGTTTATCGGAGGATTGCCACGTGCGCATCGGAATCGTAGACGATTCGGCGGAAGACAGAAAACTGGTCCGAATGGAAATGGAACGCTGCCTCGAAAGCAGCGGTATGGAACCCGCCGAATACAATGAATATGACAGCGGAGACGACTTCCTGTCAACGTTTGAAGCAGGAATGTTCGACCTGATTTTTCTGGATATCTGTATGGACGATGCTTCGGGGATTGACACAGGACTGGGTATCAGAAAGACTGACCGGAACGTCAGAATTGTTTTTATCACTTCCAGCAACGACTATGCTGCCGAAAGCTATCAGGTAAGAGCTGCTCATTATCTGCTGAAGCCGCATACTTTCGCACAGTTCCACGAAATGTTTCTGGAGCTTCTGCCGGCGCGGCAGCAGCCGCCGGAAGAGAGCTTTGTGAACCTGCCGGACGGCAGCCGAGTTGCGTGCGGCGACATCGTCTTTACCGAGTACTACAATCATTACGTTTATTTTCATCTGTGCGGCACGCAGGAGGTTCGCAGAGTTTACATGTCACAGCGGGAAATCGAAAAACTCCTATGTGAGAGGCAGGGCTTCGCGTCCTGCTCCCGCGGCATCATTGTTAATTTCGATAAAATCCGCCGCTTTACCGACACGGTTCTGTATCTGCAGGACGGCAGCGGCGTTCCTGTAAGCCGCCGCAGGCTTCGCGCCGTTAAAGACGCTTACGCCGAATATATGTATCTGCCCTGACCCCTGGGCAGCAGAAAGCATGAGGTAGCTGTATGCCGTTTTCCAGATGGGAGTGCCTTCTCTACTCGGTTGTCTCCATCGTTCCGTTCATCTTTTTGTTTTACAAGACATTCAAGGACCGCTTCCGCTACAGCGTTTATCGGACGATTCTTGCTCTGATCCCTTTCACGGCCGTGCAGGTCTGCATCCAGTTTGCCGCGCTCTACGGGTACCTGCGCTGGATCGGTCTGGCAGATCTGATTTCGCCTGCATTGTATGTCCTCCTGCTACTGATTGTCGTACGCGACCACTACGGCAGAATTCTGTTCGCGCTTCTTGTCGTCTGCAATTTCAGCAATCTTTCCGTTTCGGCGGCAAAATACGTGGAAGGCCTGATCTCCCCCGTCGACGCCCTGAAACGTTACCATTGGACGTTTTCTGTCTGGCTGCTTGTTTTTGAAGTTCTGATTCTACTGTTCCTGTGGCAGGTGATCTTCAAGAGCTTCCGGCAAAGCGATCTGCCGGATGATCTTTCCTTCGCGCAAAACAGCACCTCCCGCCCCCGCCGCGATCTCCCGGAAAGACGCTCCTTATGGGGGTATCTCTGGCTCGTTCCGGCTACATTCTATCTGGTCTGGATGTATATGTTTTATCAGGAGGGCGAACCGGCTGTCGTCAAGCTGATGCACCTGTATTACCTGCTCGTGATTACCGCGGTTGATTTCGGTTTCCTGCTCATCTATGGCCTCGTTATCCGTCTGGTGCGGGATCAGGAGGAAAAACTAGCGCTTAGAAGCGAAAACTACCGTCTGGAACTGCAGACAGTCCAGAACCAGTACATCAGCGAACGAATTGAACAGACAAGGCGTCTGCGTCATGATCTGCGGCATTTTCTCTCGACTGCGGAAATGCTGGCCAACATAAGATTTTTTCCTATCGTTCCCGTTCGGAGACACCTCTTGTCCCGTCGTTCCCGTGCGGGTGACAGACTCTTCGTAATCATACGTTTTCTGACTGTCCGAAGCATTCTGATCGTCACTCACGGACTGTTTCCAGAAAATCACAGTATATTTCGTATCTTTTCTTGCGTCCCACACAGCATGCAGTGTTATATCCTTGCTGAGCGGCTGACCGAAGGTGTATTCCTCTCCGTTCTCCGCCAGCGACCAATACTGGAAATCATACCCCTGCCTTGTTGGCGAATTTTTCGGCTCCACGGAAACCGCATTCGCCGCAACAAACTGCGGTTCCAGATAGCTTGCGCCCTTTCCGGTTTCAAAATACAAATAGTGTCCATTCTCAACCTTAGGCCAGAGCGTGATATTTTTGTCTTCTAAAATGACTTCACTATCCGTAACAGGCTACGTCAACGCTTCGTCATAATACCAGCCAGTTACGCTTTCCGTTGAAGACAGCGACAGTCTTATATCAAGAGTACTGATCTTATCACCCGAAATTCCCTGTCTGGTATTCCAGACGCGGCAATTTTTATCCATGAAGAAGACATAGAGCTGCTGTGCGAACACCGGGTACAGGTTGATTTCAGCCGTTCCTGTGACTTCAGCTGCCATACTGCTGAACGGCTCCTGTGTTACGTCTTCCTTTGTTGTTTTTCCGGCTTCTGAAGACCATCCAAGAAAAACAGCGTCATCTTTTTCCGGTGTTGTGGGCGCATAAACCGTTTCACCGTCCTTCACCTTCTGCGTGGAAATCACCTTTCCATCCGCGCCATGGAAGATATACGTAGCGATCGCCGGCTTCTGATTCTCATCCGAACCTGTAATAACATAAATCGAGAACTCGCCCGCCTCAAAGCTCGCGCCGTCCGCGGAAGCGCCTGCGACCTGACTCGCATTGCCGCTGTCGTCGATGTGCAGCACCTGATGGCTCTCGCCGTTCACGCTTCTCGATGTAGACATGCTGACAGAAATCGCGCCGTCAGGCTCGATCTCATCGCCGTTTTTATTCCGGAATGTAATGTCGACCGCGATGGCATCGACAACTTCCCTGTCCTCGCCGACCGCGTCCTGTACGCTGTCATTGGAAAGAATACTTGATCTGGAGACAGGGGCAAGGTGCATGGTTGTTCCTTCGGGGAATCTGCCCTCGTCTGCATGAACGCGCACGCTGACGCCCGACACAGATCCTTCGAAATCCTGTGCCGGCCTGGTATTGATCTTTTTAAAGTTCGCAGTGTAAACTGTCCGCTCCGCAGTTTCCGGGCTGACAGAAGGAACGAAAGCAGCATCTGTGCCTGCTTCGCTGCCGTCCGCGGCTGTCCAGTTTACAAAGGCATAACCGTCCGCAGCCTCCGCTGTTGACCCGAGGAATGCCGCGCCCTCCGCGAGTGCGTCCACGGTCTCGGAAGCCCGGCTTACGCTGCCGCCTTTGCCTGCGACATACTCTGCCGTCACCATTCTGGTGGCCGGAGCTTCGACTGCTTTCTTCTCGAAATGAGCGGTATATGTAATCTCGCCTTTCATATCAGGCGTAAGAAGCGGTACGAAATAGTCGCTGCTGCTGACAACGGTTCCGTCCGCCGCTGTCCAGTTCGTAAAAACATACCCGTCATACGCCGCCGCCTGCGCGCCGGCTGCCTGTCCGCCCTCGGAAAGGTTTACGGTTTCGGACTCCGCGGAGACACTGCCGCCTTCACCGGACAATATGTCGGTAAAACAGTTAGTGTGAATCACTTTTAATTATAAGGACAAGAAGTTTTCAAGCTATATTGATTACTTAAGCGGTCTTGTTTTTACTCAAACGGAAACATGTGATGTGTTCGGACTATATTGGTCCTATTGCCAGACTTCTTCGGCGATTTCCCTGACAAGCTCCAGTTTCTTCCACTGCTCCTCTGGTGTCAGCTTGTTTCCGATCTCGCAGGAGGCAAAACCGCACTGCGGGCTAAGGCACAGGTTTTCCAGCGGTACGAAAGCCGCGGCTTCGTGGATTCTGCGGATCACGTCTTCTTTGTTTTCCAGCGCCGGATTCTTTGTCGTCACAAGGCCGAGTACGACCTTCTTGCCGGCAGGAATCTGCGCGAGGCAGTCGAAGCTTCCCGATCTTGCATCGTCGAACTCCAGATAGAACGCGTCTACATCCTCCTTCGCGAAAACATATGGTGCCGCTTTATCATACGGTCCGCTGCACGCGTAAGCGGAGTGGTAATTGCCCCTGCAGATATGCGTTGCGACGCGCAGGTCTTCGGGCAGATCCGCAAGTGCGAGATTGTTGACCTTCAAGTAGGCTGCAGCCTCCTCTTCCAGCGAGACGCCTTCGGAAATTCTCGCCTTCCGGTAGCCTTCATCCACGATCATTCCCCAGGTGCAGTCGTCCAGCTGGAGATTGCGGCAGGAGCCGTGTGTCGTCTCTTCTCCATGGAAGTAATAGCCATGATCGAGTTCGATGTGCTCGATGCCATTCAGCCCCCACATGAAGTCAAGATGCCAGTAGCTTCTTCTGAACTCGCCGTCGGTGATGACGTGGTAGCCTAGTTCTTTCTGCTTGATGAGCTACAGATTAATTCGAAACGCTGCCACTGTAAAATATTTAGTTTTTTGCGGTTGTCATAGGGTATGGCTATTTCAGGGCTGTTTTGGCGCGGATAAGG
>Ga0256404_1006874_pt1 | contig 18416 bp, 11 predicted proteins | sample RumenRJG_01DNA_FD_185990 | JGI IMG/M metagenome (GOLD analysis project Ga0256404, IMG submission 185990) | Bovine rumen microbial communities from Lethbridge, Alberta, Canada - RJG_01 | ecosystem: Host-associated > Mammals > Digestive system > Stomach > Rumen | place: Canada: Alberta | collected...
TTACGCATTTTGTTTTCAGAAAGGACTATGACAACCATAAGTCCAATCCAAACGAGCTCCTGGACGATCACAAGAGATATGTGGTTGGTGCTGGAATAAACAGCCGCGATTATGAGGAGAGAGTTCCTGCGCTCGTAGAAGCGGGAGCAGATGTCCTCTGTATTGACTCATCAGAAGGCTATTCTGAGTGGCAGAAGGATACGATTGATTGGATCAGAGCAAGATATGGCGACAGTGTAAAAGTCGGTGCAGGAAACGTAGTAGATGCAGAAGGATTTAGATATCTTGCGGACTGCGGTGCTGACTTTGTTAAGATAGGAATCGGCGGAGGCTCCATCTGCATCACGCGTGAACAGAAGGGTATCGGCCGTGGACAGGCATCTGCCGTTATAGAAGTAGCAAAGGCAAGAAACGAATACTTTGATGAGACGGGAATATATATTCCGATCTGCTCGGACGGCGGAATCGTATATGACTACCATATGACACTTGCTCTTGCCATGGGCGCAGACTTTATCATGCTCGGTAGATATTTTGCAAGATTTGATGAATCTCCGACAGCAAGACTCAATATAAACGGAAACTATGTTAAGGAATACTGGGGCGAGGGAAGTAACAGGGCTCGCAACTGGCAGCGCTACGATATGGGCGGCGATGCCAAGATGAAGTTTGAAGAGGGCGTTGACTCATACGTTCCGTACGCGGGACCGCTCCATGACAACGTCCAGCTGAGCCTTAACAAGGTAAAGGCCACGATGTGTAACTGTGGCGCACAGTCCATCAAGGAGCTTCAGGAAAAAGCCAAGCTCACGCTCGTATCAGCTACATCCATAGTTGAAGGCGGAGCACACGATGTAATCCTGAGAGATTCAAGTCAGAACGCTATTAGGTAGTGCTAGATATGGAACTTAAATAGGCCCATAAAACTAGTTCTAAGCAAAATACCTTTATATCTGTGTAAATATGAACATCCCTTGACTTTTGCCAAGGGATGTTTTATTATACTTATTGGTGTTAGTTATAACTTACTAATAGTAGATATGTAGAACATAAAGGAACAATGGAAGAAATGAGCTTGCTAAGTGCCGGACCGGGCACATATACGGTCAAGAGAATAGATACAGACGATAAGGAAATGAATGCATTTCTTTTCCGTCTGGGATGCTATAGCGGTGAAAAAATAACCGTGGTCTCATCAAAAAAGAAAAGTTGTGTTGTTGTTATAAAGGACGGAAGATACAGTCTCGATGACTATCTGGCGTCCAATATTATAGTTCAAAGCGAAGCTCAAGGCGAAAGTCAGGGCGAGAGTTAGGTAGCTAATAGTTAATTTTTTTGTCGGCATATCCCGGCATTTTTTAGGAGGAAGAAATGAGAATTGCGTTTGCAGGTAACCCCAACAGCGGGAAAACCACAATGTACAATGCGCTTACTGGAAGGAGCGAAAAAGTAGGCAACTGGGCCGGCGTTACAGTCGGCATGAAGGAGGCGCCAATCAAAAAGGAATATACAGGAGGAGAGGAAGGTGTAATTGCCGTAGATCTTCCGGGTGCATATTCCATGTCGCCGTTTACACCTGAAGAGGGTATAACCAGCGAATACGTAAGAGATGAGAATCCGGATGCGATAATCAATATCGTAGATGCTACAAACCTATCCAGAAGCCTATTCTTTACAACGCAGCTTCTGGAACTTGGAATCCCTGTTGTTGTCGCTCTCAACAAAAGTGACATAAACGAAAAAGAAGGAACCGAGATAGATGTAGCCAGCCTAGAAGAAAAACTGGGATGCCCGGTAGTAAAGACTGTATCTACAGAGAGCAAAAATAATGGACTTGAAGAGATTGTAAATAAGGCCATTTCTCTTAACGGAGCAAAACAGAAGGCTCCCTATGTTCAAGGAAATATAGACCTTCATGATAAAAAGGCTGTAGATGAGGCGGATAGAAAGCGCTTTGCTTTTGCCAACAAGATAGTTGAAGATGTAGAGAAGAGAGCGATCATTTCAAGCGATAAGACATTCTCCGATACTGCGGACTCAATTTTGACCAATCCAATCATCGGAACACTCATATTTGCAGGAATTATGTATCTGGTATTTTCAATCTCGCAGGCGTGGGTTGGGCCGCTTGTTGCAGACTGGCTTGTAGGCTGGATTGAAACATTCCAGGAATGGGTAAACGGACAGCTAGAAAACAGTCCTGCTATAGTTTCTGCGATTTTAGGAGACGGTATCGTAGGCGGTGTAGGAGCCGTTGTTGGATTCCTCCCACTGGTAATGGTTATGTATTTCTTAATCGCATTACTTGAGGACTGCGGTTATATGGCAAGAGTAAGTGCTCTGCTGGATCCTTTGTTTAAGCGCGTAGGCCTTTCCGGTAAGTCGGTAATTCCTGTTGTTATCGGAACAGGTTGTGGTATTCCTGCAATCATGGCATGCCGCACCATAAGAGACGAGAGAGAGCGTCGTGCGACGGCTATGCTTGCAACATTTATCCCTTGCGGAGCAAAGATTCCGGTAATTGGATTATTCGCAGGTGCATTCTTTGCAGGCGCCAGCTGGGTAAGCACAATCAGCTACTTCCTTGGAATTGCACTTATTTTCCTTGGAGCGCTCTTGGTCAAGGTAGTTACGGGTTATAAATACAGAAAATCCTTCTTCATCATGGAGTTCCCAAAATATAAATTCCCAAGCATCAAGAGAGCATTCTTCTCAATGCTTGAAAGAGCAAAGGCATATATTATAAAAGCTGCTACAATCATCCTTATCTGCAATACTGTCGTTCAGGTTATGCAGACGTTCAACTGGAGCTTTGAGGTTGTTGAAGAAGGAATGGAAAACACATCCATTCTTGCATCTATAGCGTCACCATTTGCAATTCTTCTTATTCCGCTTGGATTTGGTGTATGGCAGCTTGCGGCAGCAGCTATAACAGGATTTATAGCAAAGGAAAATGTAGTAGGAACACTTGCGGTAGTATTTGCTCTTACAAACTTTATCGATGTAGAAGAACTTGAGATGACGGGTGGTGCCAGCACAGTAGCTGCAACCATGGGACTTACTACAGTAACCGCACTTGCGTATCTCTTCTTCAATCTCTATACTCCGCCTTGCTTTGCCGCAATCGGCGCTATGAATTCAGAGATGAAGAGCAAAGGCTGGCTGTGGAGCGCAATAGGACTTCAGCTCGCAACAGGTTACACCGTAGCATTCCTCGTTTATCAGTTCGGAACACTGTTCACAGAGGGACATCTAGGAAGCGCGTTTATTCCGGGACTCATTGCTATAGCCGTTATGGCTCTTGTAATCGTAATGATTTCAAAGAAGATCCGCGCGGACTTTGATAAAAAATACGCGCTCGGCGAATCAGGACAGACAGCATAGAGGTGATATAAATGCCAACGATAATAGCAATTTTTGTGATAGTTGGAACACTTACCCTTGCGGGAAGATATATCTATAGAGAAAAGAAAAAGGGGACAAAATGCATTGGGTGTCCGCTAGCGGACACCTGCAACAAAAAATAAAAAAGTATTCGTTTTCTCATAAATATGTGTATAATGAGTCATGACGAACTTTAGATAGTTGCGTATAAGTTAAATTATATGTATCGGAGTGGTTATGACTTTAAGAGACCTAAAAGAAGGACAAAGCGCAGTCATCAAGAGTGTTGGTGGCGAGGGCGCATTAAGACAGCATTTTCTTGACATGGGCGTCATTCCGGGCGCCCATGTTTCAGTGGTTAGATTTGCTCCCATGGGAGATCCCGTGGAACTAAGAATCCACGGATATGAGCTTACGCTAAGGCTCGCGGATGCAGAAAAGATAGAGGTTGCAGAGAAAGAAGAAACTTCCGGAACTGGACTCGCAGCGGAAATACCGGCGGGACTTGACTCTGAAGGAACCGCCGCATCCAAAATGCTCTTTAGGGATATAGAGCATCCGGGACTCGGTGAAGGCGGAAAATTCCATCCAAAGGGAAGCGGTAATCCTCTTCCTGATGACGTAGTTCTTACCTATGCGCTAGTCGGAAACCAGAATTCAGGAAAGACCACACTCTTTAATCAGCTAACAGGTTCCAACCAGCACGTCGGAAACTTCCCGGGCGTAACGGTGGATCGTAAGGACGGAGCAATCAAGGGCTACCCAAATACTCTTGTTACAGATCTTCCGGGCATCTATTCAATGTCACCATACAGCAAGGAGGAAATCGTATCGCGCGACTTTGTCATTAACGAAAAGCCAAAGGCGATAATAGATATAGTCGATGCGACCAATATAGAGAGAAACCTGTATCTCACGATGCAACTTCTTGAGATGGATGTTCCTGTTGTTCTCGCTCTCAATATGATGGATGAGGTCAAGGAGAACGGCGGATATATCCGCGTTAACAAGATGGAGGAGATGCTGGGGATTCCGGTTGTTCCGATTTCCGCAGCAAAGAACGAAGGCGTGCGCGAGCTTGTGGAGCACGCAATCCATATAGCATATTATCAGGAAAAACCGCCACGCAGAGATTTTTGCAGTGAAGAGGATCACGGTGGTGCGGTTCATAGATGTCTTCATGCGGTAATGCATCTTATAGAGGACCATGCAAGGCGCGCAGACCTTCCGGTAAGATTTGCCGCAAGCAAGGTCGTTGAAGGCGATGAGCTTATACTTGAACAGCTCGGTCTTGACCAAAACGAAAAGGAAGCGCTTGAACATATCATCACGCAGATGGAAGCGGAGCGCGGACTCGATAGATCCGCTGCGATGGCAGAAATGCGTTTTGCTTTTATCAGCGACGTGTGCCGCCGCACGGTAGTAAAACCAAAGGAAAGCAAAGAGCATAAGCGTAGCCAAAGTATAGATAGAATCCTCTCCGGCAAGTGGACTGCGATTCCGGCTTTTATACTTATCATGGGACTAGTCTTTGTTCTTACGTTTAATGTGATAGGTGCATTTCTTCAGGACTTGATGGAGGTGCTCGTTAATAAGGCGGCAGAGGGAACTGCCGAACTCATGGCGTCATTTGGTGTTAACGATGCGATAAGGAGCCTTGTCACGGAGGGTATTTTTGCGGGAGTCGGAAGCGTAATTAGTTTTCTTCCTATAATCGTGATAATGTTCTTCTTCTTGTCGCTTCTTGAGGATAGCGGTTATATCGCAAGAGTTGCCTTTGTTCTGGACAAGCTGTTAAGAAAAATCGGTCTATCCGGTAGAAGTATAGTGCCGATGCTGATCGGTTTTGGATGCACGGTTCCTGCTGTCATGGCGACAAGGACGCTTCCGAGTGAAAGAGATAGAAGAATGACGATTCTTCTTACGCCGTTTATGAGTTGTAGTGCCAAGCTTCCGATTTATGGATTCTTTGTTGCGGCGTTCTTCCCTGGGCGCGGCGGACTAATAATGACGGGACTCTACGTTCTCGGAATTCTCGTGGGAATACTTCTTGCTCTATTTTATAAGAGAACGATATTTAAGGGCGAGGCGGTTCCGTTTGTTATGGAACTTCCGAGCTATAGGCTTCCGAGCGCAAAGAACGTAATGAGACTGCTCTGGGAAAAGGCAAAGGACTTCCTTCAGAGAGCGTTCTCTGTGATACTTGTTGCGACGATAGTTGTATGGTTCCTCCAGAGTTTTGATTTCCATTTCAATATGGTGGCTGACTCGCACGATAGTATGCTTGCAGCTATTGCGGGATGGATGGTACCGGTGCTTGAGCCGATTGGACTTGGAGATTGGAGAATTGCAACATCTCTCATAACCGGATTTATGGCAAAGGAGAGCGTGGTATCCACCATGGAAGTCCTCTTTGGTGGAATCGCAGGAATCAAGAGCGTATTAAATACTGCATCGGCAGCGTCAATTCTCGTATTCAGTCTTCTCTATGCGCCGTGCGTAGCTGCAGTTGCATCGATTAGGCGCGAGATGGGAACGCGCTGGGCAGTAGGCGTTGTGATATGGCAATGCGCCATAGCCTGGATAGCGGCACTCATAACAAAGATAATAATCACAGGGTTATAATAAGCATCAAAAAAGCCGGCTTCTGCCGGCTTTGTTTTTATCATCCTTCATCTCCTGACTCATCTCCCGATTCATCTCCCGACTCGTCACCTGACTCATCACCTGATTCGTCTCCCGCTTCACTATTGGTCTCCGAAGGAATCGTTACTTCTAGGATTACTGGATTATGATCGCTGCTTACAAAATTGAGTTGCTCTGTGTGGAGCGATTCGATTTTTAAATTCTTGGAGACTATGAATCCATCCAAAATATAGTATTGGAAGGTGCTCTTATCTGCATCCACATATGGCTTATCAAGAAGTCTGCAGCTTGGAACATTGCTGTCCATAAGTACATTCCAATTTGACTCAAATGCTGTTGTATCGACAATCATGGGAGCCCATTTGTCGGAATCCTGTGGATATTTACTCAAATCAACATTTGAAAACGTATGGTTAAAATCGCCACCTGCGATGACATAATTTCCTCTTGCGTATTCTTCTTCAAGAATATTCATCAAGACCTTCATTTGCTCGGCATGAGATTCTTCATCTGAATATGCTTCGAGGTGAAGATTTATGACGATGAGATCTTTGCCGCTTCCTTTAAGTGGAATCCTGTCAACCATGAGGCATCGCTTAAGCTGGAGGAGGCTCATAGGCCATGTATATGGACTCGGTAGGCTTATTCTGGTAGAGAGATTTATGTCATACACAGAGAGTGTCAGCATTCCGCTATCAACTTTGCCAATAGGCGGGATGGGGTATGGTATAAAAAATGATTTATAGTTATTCGCAAAGGTAGCGGTAAAGGAGCCTTCTATCTGGGAACGGATATAAACAGATTGGTCATTATTATACGATCTTCTGCTTCTATGATCTACTTCTTGAAGTAGTGTGATATCAGCTCTTTCTTCGTTCAAAAAAGTTGTGATGTCAAAGAGGTTTTGCTTAACTCTTTCCTCGTCAGAAGGGAATACATCTTTTCCGCCGTCAAGAAAATAAGAGGCATTGTCGCCGAGCGAACCATAGCCGATATTCCAGGATAGCAGTTTGATTGTGTCTCCTGGGTTTGGGCGAGCGGATGATGTTCCTGCGATGATTATCATCTCGGAATCCGCTGGATTGTAATCGAGCACCGTGAGCGCACCAAGCATTGCGCCCGCCAAAAAAACAATTAACACAAGCAGCTTAATAAAAAACTTTGCCAGCCTGTGTTTTCTTTTTCTGTTTTTCTTTCTGTCGCTTCTCATAGTTGTTCTCCGTGATTAATAGTGATAGCGGCATGTCTCCAATTACTCTAAAAATATTATATCATAGATGCTCCTTTGAATTCTTATTAAATCCTTACGATTCATTGACAAATACCTTTTGTTCGCATGCTATAATTCAATCTATATGCTATAATCAAATCGAATTATGACTAATAAATTAAGCACAAAAGAAAAACTGGGATATGGTACCGCATCGATAGGAGATTCCATTTGCTATAGCGCGATTGGAACATATTTGATGTTCTTTTTGACAACGGTTGCAGGAATAGACCCTGCTATTGCGGGCGTGATATCCGCTATCGGTGCAATATGGAATGCGCTTATAAATCCTATCTGGGGATTTATCTCCGACCAAGTAAGAACAAGGTTCGGAAAGCGTCGTCCCATGATGCTTCTCTTTGCTATTCCGTCCGGAATATGCGTATTCCTTTTGTTTACGGACCTTAATATACCGATGGGGATTAAGCCTATCTATTACGGCTTTATCCTGATGCTTTATTGGACGTGCTATACGGGATTTTTTGTACCGTATATGGCGCTTGGATCCGAATACACAAGCGACTACGAGGACAGAACTGTCTTAAGGCTCTATGCTTCTATGTTTAATATCGTTGGTAATGTAATCACCATGGTTCTCCCGACGTTTCTTGTTGGAGTGCTTGAGAGAAGGGGAATGTCAACGGGAGCAGCCTGGTCATCCACGGGACTACTTCTTGGTGTTTCCGCAACTCTTGCCTTTGTTGTTACCGTAGTTGCATCAAAGCTAAAGGATCCGCCCATTTATTCTTCTGCAGAACCAAAGCCAAAGTTAAATGTCGTTGCATTATTTAAAGAGTATTTTTCTATTGCAAGACTAAAACCTATGAAGTATCTCATCATTGCGAGTACGCTCGGGCTGATTTGTTATTCGCTTCTACTTGCGGACCTTTTGTATTTCTTGACGTTTAACCTTGGGTTAACATCAGAAGAAACACCGCTTGTCATGCTGGTTAGGCCGCTCTTTTCTGCGGCTATGATTCCGCTTACCGCATTTATCGTGAAGAAGTTTGATAAGAGGGGGGCGCTGGCATTTTTCTACGGGCTAGGTGCTGCGCTACTTTTGCTTTCTAGAATTGTGGGCGTAAATGGATTGTTTATGCTCATCATCTTCATTATCGGCAGCGCGACATGCACGAGCTTTTATTGGCAGATCATGCCGTCTGTTTATTACGATGTCTGCGAATATGATTTGATGGAGACGGGAAAGGATAGGCGCGGTGCGATAGTTTCTTTCCAGGGGCTTATAGAGTCTGCAGCTGCTGGAATAGGCTCCGTCATTCTCGGCGTGATTCTTAAGGCTGCGGGATTTGATAGCACACTCGCGGTGCAGACGGAAACCGCCAAAATATGGATTTTTAACTGCACAACCCTTGTTCCCATAGTATTTGTTATTCTCATGATTATAGCGGTGAGGAAGTACCCCTTGACTCGAGAAAAGCATGCTGAAATACTGAGAAAACTCAGCGAAAGAAAAGAGGCGGAGTAAGGCCCTAAAATGGTGTCAAAGCTCTGCTTTTTTCTTGCGATGAAGCCTGCTAAGGGGTATAATATTTCTGTTATGTAGAAAGGGAGGTAATAAATGGCAAATCCCAAATCCAAAGCTGGCAAAGCTACCAAAAACAGCGTTTCAAAGGCATACCTTGAAAAGATGGACGCCTATTTCAGAGCCACCAATTATCTGTCGGCGGCTCAGCTATATCTCTTGGACAATCCGCTCCTGAGAAAGCCACTTAAGAAAGAACACGTAAAGAAGAAAATAGTCGGTCACTGGGGAACGGTCCCGGGACAGAATTTTATATATGTTCATCTGAACAGAATCATCAAAGAACGCGATCAGGACATCGTATTTATTTCCGGTCCGGGACATGGCGGAAATTTCTTTGTTGCAAATACGTATCTAGAGGGATCATATAGCGAGGTTTATCCGAACGTAAGTGAGGATATCGAAGGAATGAAGAAACTTTGCAAGCAGTTCTCCTTCCCGGGCGGTATCTCCAGCCACGTGGCACCGGAAAACCCGGGTTCGATTCACGAGGGGGGAGAGCTTGGTTATTCGCTCGCTCATTCCTTTGGTGCGGTATTTGATAACCCAAATCTTGTCGTTGCCTGCGTTGTCGGTGACGGCGAGGCTGAAACGGGTCCGCTCGCAACATCATGGCACGGAAACAAATTCCTTAATCCTGCAACTGACGGTGCGGTTCTTCCGATACTTCATCTAAACGGATACAAGATCAGCAATCCGACAATTCTCTCAAGAATTCCAAACGAAGAGCTTGAGCATTTTATGCTTGGCTGTGGCTGGAAGCCGTATTTTGTAGAGGGCGATGAGCCGATGAAGATGCATAAGCTCATGGCCGAGGCTATGGATAATGCGTTTGACGATATCTATGCGATTCAGAAAAAGGCGAGAGAGGAAGCAAAGGCTAAGAAGAGTAAGAAGGGAGCCAAGGCAAAGGCAAAGAATGTCGAAAGACCGCTCTGGCCAATGATAGTTCTCCGCACTCCAAAGGGGTGGACAGGCCCAAAGGTCGTTGACGGAAACAAGATTGAAGGCACATTCAGAGCTCACCAGGTTCCAATCAGCATGAGCAAGCCCGAGCATCTTAAGCTCGTTGAAAAATGGCTTAAGAGCTATAAGCCTGATGAACTCTTTGATAAAAACGGAAAGCTTATTCCTGAATTGAAGGAACTTGCTCCGACAGGCGATAAGCGTATGGGAGCTACTCCTTATGCGAACGGAGGAAAGCTTCTCCGCGACCTTAGACTCCCTGATTTCAGAGATTATGCAGTAGATGTTCCGAAGCCGGGCAGCGTAGAAGCGCAGGATATGCTCGAGCTTGGTGACTTTGTAAGAGATATATTTAAGCTCAACGAAGAAGCAAAGAACTTCAGAATCTTTGGACCTGACGAGACCATGTCCAACAGGCTCGGAAATGTATTCCAGGTTACGAATAGAGACTGGAATGCAGATATGGAAGCCGGAGACGAGTTCTTGGCAGAAGACGGTAGAGTAGTTGACTCCATGCTTTCTGAGCATATGTGCGAAGGAATGCTTGAAGGATACCTCCTCACCGGTCGTCATGGATTCTTTGCGAGCTACGAAGCGTTCATAAGAGTTGTTGACTCCATGTGCGCACAGCACGCAAAATGGCTCAAGGTTTGCAAAGACCTTCCATGGAGAGAGGAGATTGCATCTCTTAACTTGATACTCTCATCCAATGTATGGCAGCAGGACCACAATGGATTTACACATCAGGATCCGGGGTTCCTAGATCATATCGCAAACAAAAAGGCAGACGTCGTAAGAATGTATCTTCCGCCTGATGCCAACTGCTTGCTGTCTTGCTTTGATCACTGCATCAGAAGCAAAGACTATGTGAACGTTCTCGTTACATCCAAGCATCCTAGACCGCAGTGGCTCAATATGGAGGAAGCCGTTAAGCATTGTTCACAGGGTATCGGAATCTGGCAGTGGGCAAGTAACGATCAAGGAGAGGAACCAGATGTCGTTATGGCATGCTGCGGAGATACTCCGACGCTTGAGACGCTTGCAGCTGTATCGATTCTAAGGACAGAGCTTCCGGAGCTCAAAATCCGTGTAGTAAATGTTGTTGACCTTATGAAACTTCAGCCGCATTCAATGCATCCACACGGACTTAAGGATGCAGATTACGATGCGCTCTTCACCAAGGATAAGCCTATAATCTTTGCTTTCCATGGATATCATACTTTGATACACGAGTTCACATACAGAAGAAACAACAAGAATATTCACGTTTATGGATATAAAGAAGAAGGCACGATTACGACCCCGTTTGACATGCGCGTTCAAAACGAAGTCGATAGATTCAGCCTTGTAAAGAACGTAATTCAGTATCTGCCGCAGCTTGGTAATCGCGGATCACACCTCATCCAAATCATGAACGATAAACTGGTAGAGCATAAACAGTATATTCATGAATACGGAGTTGACCTTCCGGAGGTCGCCGAGTGGAGATGGCGTGCAAAAGGCGTAAAGAAATAAGTTGTTTCAGGATTTACAGTGGGGACGGTTCCACTTGTAAATCCATATAGGTGAGATTTACAAGTGGAACCGTCCCTATTGTAAATCCTTGTAAATCCATAAGGAGGTTTTGTTAATGAGTAATGAAAGATTGGTCGGAACAGTTTCAAGAGGAATACGTTGTCCGATTATAAGAGAAGGCGATGACCTTGTGTCAATCGTTACGGATAGTGTAATCGCTGCGTCTGAGGATAAGGACTGGGGATTTAACTTCCATGATAGAGATATAGTTGCGATAACAGAATCCGTTGTTGCGAGAGCGCAGGGAAATTACGCGACGGTAGATGATATAGCTTATGATGTTGATAAAAAGCTTGGCGTTTCTAGCGGCGGAGACGGAACTATAGGTGTTATACTTCCGATTCTATCGCGTAACCGCTTTGCGATTTGTCTTCGCGGTATAGCAAAGGGAGCAAAGAAAATAGTTCTCCAGCTCAGCTATCCATCTGACGAAGTAGGAAACGAACTTGTGAGCCTTGATGCACTTGATGAAGCAGGTGTTGATCCATATTCCGACGTTCTCTCGCTTGAGAAATATAGAGAATTATTCGGTTCCAACCCGCATCCGTTCACGGGAGTTGATTACGTAAGCTATTACGGAGACCTCATTCGCGAGATGGGATGCGACGTTGAGATTATCTTTGCTAACAAGGCAGTTGCAATCCTTGATTATGCCAAAAGGGTTCTGACATGTGATATACATTCACGCGCGCGTTCCAAGAGACTCCTAAACGCAGCAGGTGCAGAGGTAGTTTGCGGACTTGACGATATACTTAGCGAACCTATTGAGAGAGAAGACGGATCAAAGAGTGGATTCAATGCGCAGTACGGACTTTTAGGATCAAACAAATCCACGGAAGACGTAGTTAAGCTCTTCCCACACGACGCAACGAGCCTCGTAAACGATATTGCAAAGAGACTACATGTAGCTACAGGAAAGCATATTGAAGTTATGGTTTACGGCGACGGCGCTTTCAAGGATCCTCAGGGAAAGATTTGGGAGCTTGCAGACCCGGTTGTATCTCCTGCACATACAGATGGTCTAAAAGGAACACCGAACGAATTAAAACTCAAATATCTTGCAGATAATGACTTTGCTCATCTTTCCGGAGAGGAACTCAAGCAAGCTATTTCGGAAAGTATCAAGAGCAAAGATGCAAACCTCGTAGGAAATATGGCATCTGAAGGAACTACACCGAGACAGCTTACGGATCTTATCGGATCGCTCTGCGACCTTACGAGTGGTTCAGGAGACAAGGGAACACCGATAGTGTTCATACAGGGATACTTCGATAATTACACCAATTAGGAGGTACTATGATATACGATAGAAGACCTGATGATTTTGAAAGAATAACTACACCGGAGCTTGCTGAGGCTTATATTGCCGATCAGATTGAATCTATGCGCGAACAGATAGGCGACAGAAAGGTTCTTCTTGCGCTTTCGGGTGGTGTGGATAGCTCTGTTGTAGCGGCACTTCTGATTAAGGCCATAGGAGACCAGCTCACCTGCGTTCACGTAAATCATGGACTTCTTAGAAAAGGCGAGCCCGAGCAGGTAATAGAGGTCTTTGGAAAGGAACTCGGAGCCAATCTCGTATATGTCGATGCTACTGATAGGTTCCTCGACAAGCTTGCAGGAGTATCTGACCCTGAAGAAAAACGCATGATTATCGGAAACGAATTCATAGAGGTTTTTGCAGAAGAAGCTCGCAAGCTCGAGGGAGTTGAGCTACTTGCGCAGGGAACAATCTGGCCGGATATCCTTGAGAGCGAAGACGGAATCAAGTCACACCATAATGCCGGCGGACTTCCGGAGGACCTCAAGTTTGAACTTGTTGAGCCCGTAAGAATCCTCTATAAGGATGAAGTTAGACAAGTAGGACATGCTCTCGGACTTCCAAACGGTATGGTAGAGAGACAGCCGTTCCCGGGACCGGGACTTGGCGTAAGATGCCCGGGCGCAATCACGCGCGATAGGCTAGAGGCTGTTCGTGAATCAGACGCAATTCTTAGAGAAGAGTTTGCAAAGGCTGGGCTAGAGGGCAAAGTTTGGCAGTACTTCACGGTAGTTCCGGATTTTAAATCCACGGGAATAACAGACGGCAAGCGTACATTTGACTGGCCTTGCATAATCCGTGCGATTAATACAACCGACGTAGTAGAGGTTACCGTCGAGCATCTGGATCCCGCGTTCATGGATCATCTCGTAAGGCGCATAACTACCGAAGTAAAGGGCATCAACCGCGTCCTCTACGACTTCACACCAAAGCCACCTGCAACAGTCGAATACGAATAATTAGTGAAAACGCTCTGCAAGACAGAGCGTTTTTTGTTTAAACAGTCCGTCATTTGTAAAATTGTCACTAAAGTGTTATTATATTGTGGGAATGCTTTGGAGGCTTATTCTTGAACACAAACGCATGGAAATTTGAAGAACTAAAGGCTCCAAAACCAAGTTCCGATATGATCAAGGCTCTTTATGAGGATCATATTGAGAGGGTTAAGAATGCCGGGAGCGAAGATGATGTTTTGGAAGTACTTTTCGAAAACAATCTTTTGGTGCGCAGAGTTCAGGAAATGAACGAGATTATAAGCATCAGGCATGCCATGGACGTGCACGATGAGAGATATGCCGACGACCAAAAATGGGCCGATGAATTTGCACCTGCTTTTAATAAACTAGAATTAGACTTTAAGGAAGCTGTTTACGAGAGCCCTTATAGAGCTGCAGTTGAGAACCAAATCGGTCATATGTATTTTGTTAAGACCGAAATAAAAAGAAAGACCGTATCGGATGAGATTATTCCGTTAAGACTCAGAGAGCAGGAATTGGTCGATGAGTATGATGTCATCATATTTGACAGCAAAAAGACTGTTGACGGAAAAGAAAGATCATTCATGGATTTACAGGAACTATTCGCCAACGAGGATAGAAATATTAGAAGGGAAGCATTTAAGGCATTCTCGGAGATTTTAAGCGAGAACGAGGAAAAACTGGAGAAGGTTTGGGATGAACTCGTAAAGGTCAGAACTCAAATCGCAAAAAGCTTCGGATACGATAGCTATGTTTCGGTAGGCTATCTTGAAAGAGAAAGACTGGACTACGGAAGAGAAGAAGTAGCAAAGTTCAGGGAGCAGGTTGTTCAGGAAATCGTTCCACTTTGCACTAAATTATACGAGGCTCAGGCCAAGAGGTTAGGGATAGATGCCGTAATGGCATACGACGAGAATATTGTCTTTAAGGACGGAAATGCAAAGCCTGTCGGGGATGCTGACTATATGATGAGCCAGGTTATAGACATGCTTCATGAGATGAGCCCGGAGACAGATGAGTTCATCACATATATGCTTGACCATGAGCTTATAGATTATAAGCCAAGACCGGAAAAGGCATTTAGGGAGTTCTATACATTGCTTCCATACAACAAGGCCCCGTTTATGTTTGAGCATTTTAATGGAAGTGCAGAGGATGTACAGTCGCTTTCGGAGGGGCTTGGTCATGCCTTTGCTTCTTATAGAGCATCAAGAAGGCAGCCGATAGAGGAGTATTATTTCCCATCATCGGAGATTACCGAGATTAATGCCATGTCCATGATTCAGTTCGTCAACAAATATGCCGATCGCTTATTTGGTGAGGATGCATGGAAATATGAGTTCGGAAATCTACAGTATTTTATGACATTTATTCCGTTTGGCGTTGCGGTGGATGAGTTCCAGCATATCTGCTATGACAATCCAAATCTCACGCCAAAGGAAAGAACAAATGAATGGCATAAGCTTGAGCAGAAGTATATGCCGTGGAGAAAATACGATGAGGATGATGAGTTCATGCATCGCGGTGGATACTGGTATCATAAGTTCCACATCTTCTATGTGCCTCTATATTATATAGAGTACGCATTGGCAACCGTAAATGCCATGGAAATGTATAGAAAGTATATTGAAAGGCCTGGCATAGCGTGGAAAGAGTACCTTGAGCTGATTGACGTAGGTGGAAGCAAGGGATATAACGAGATCCTTAAACAGGCAAATCTGACGCCGGTATATGAGGATGGCGCCGTAAAGAACGCCATAGGCTATGTAAAGAGTTTCTTGGAAAGCCATATTGAATAGAATAAATTGATTTACTTTTGCTCCGGCGAGAAATCGCCGGAGTTTTTTGTTGTGCATTCCAATAATCTTTGTTAAAATAATAACAAAGCAGGAGGAATTATATGAACGCAGACCATAAAATAATAGCTATCAGACATAGAATCATAGCTGAAGTAGCCAGAATGGCTTTTGAAGGAACACTGGAGGAGGAGCTTGATCTCTTGCCGGAAAGGATGTGGCCGGGGCCGCTTCCTACGCATCGTTGCTGTGTTTATAGGGAAAGGGAGATAACCAGACAACGCATTAGACTTACCCTAGGCAAAGCATCCGACCACAGAGATAACGGAAATATAATACAGGTAATTGATCCTGCCTGTGCGGACTGTCCTGTTTCGGGATATCTTGTTGCCGATACCTGCCAGAGCTGTGTCGGAAAGTCTTGTCTCAGCAGTTGTAAATTCGGTGCTATTACAGCGGGTAAGCAACATACGGAAATAGATAGATTTAAATGTAAAGAGTGCGGGCAGTGCGCCAAGGCTTGTCCGTATAAGGCAATTGTCCATATTCAGAGGCCGTGCAAGAGCGCATGTCCTGTGGATGCTCTAACATATGACGAATACGGACTTGCGTTGATAGATGAAGAAAAGTGCATCAGGTGCGGCCATTGCATCCATAGCTGTCCATTCGGTGCCATAGGAACCAGAAACCATATTGTTCCCGTTATCGAGGCGATCAAATCAAATAAGCACGTATATGCGATGCTTGCACCTGCGACAGAGGGACAGTTCGGTCCGGACATCACCATGGCAAGCTGGAAGAAGGCGGCCAAGGAAGTCGGATTCACCGATTTGATAGAGGTTGGAAAGGGTGCAGACCTAACAACGGCATCCGAGGCTGCGGAGTGGAAAGAGGCATATGAAAATGGAGAAAAGAAAACAACTTCATGCTGTCCCGCATTTGTAAATATGATTAAAAAGCATTATCCCGAGATCGAGGATATGGTGTCCAACACGGTAAGTCCGATGTGTCAGCTTTCTCGTCTCATCAAGTCAAGAGATCCTGAGGCTATAACGGTATTTATAGGACCATGCATCGCCAAGAAATCAGAAGTAATAGATCATAAGATTGAGGGTAATGCAGATTACGCGCTCATCTACAGCGAGTTCGAAGCTCTTATGAAGGCGAAGGATGTAAAACTTACTCCTGTGGAAAACAACTACCAAGAGAGCAGTGTGTTCGGAAAGCGGTTTGCAAATGCCGGTGGAGTGGCAAAATCGTGTTTGGCATATCTAAAAGAGGAAGGCTTTGAAGAGGAACTCATGGTTCATTCTGCGAGCGGAGCAGAGGAACTAAAAACTGCTTTGAAGGCGCTAAAGAAGGGAGAAGCAGAATTCCAGTTTGTTGAAGGAATGTTCTGCGAGGGAGGTTGCTTCTACGGCCCAAGCAGCTTTGATACAAGCGCCAAAGCCAAGCGAAATAGAGAATTGCTTATGGAGTCAGCCGACAAAAGAAGCATACACGATAACCTTAAGATGATATAATATGAAGTAGATGATACGAGTATCAATTAGAAAACGCACTTATCAAGCGATATATAGACTGCTAAATAGAGTATCGCCGCTCGATTCAGACTGCGGCGAACTTTGTGGTGCGGCATGTTGCACAAAGGAAAAGACCGGAGAAGAAATGGGAATCTATCTTCTTCCCGGTGAGGATAAAGTTCACGACCGTAAAGATAGTTGGCTTAAGTGGTCAGCTGAGGATGCAGAGGATTACGATTTTCCCGAGTCATGGAAGGGAAAAGTATATTTTGTTCAGTGTCAAGGTCCGGAAAACTGCAGGCGCGAGATAAGGCCGATGCAGTGCAGGACATTCCCTTTGACGCCGCATATCAATGATGCGGGAGAGCTCAGCTTGGTTTATAATGATACTGAGCTTCCGTATAGATGTCCTTTGATAGATGAGGAGATGCTGCTAAACGAGAGTTTTGTCAAGGCGACATTTACGGTATGGAAGCATTTAATTAGGGATCCATTTATTTATGATTTGGTGAAGATGGATTCCGAGATGAGGGAAATGGCGCTAAATGAGCTTATGGATAAGCTGGGAGTATAAGATGACCTATCAAAGCGAAAGATTCTATTTTAGACCATGGACTATGGATGATGCCGAGGCTCTTTTTGAACTTTCTTCTGATGAGCATGTCGGACCGCCATGTGGATGGATGCCGCATAGGACATTGGAGGAGACAAAGGAAATACTTGAGAAAATTCTGGTAAACGATCACACCTACTGCATCATAGAAAAAGCGAGCGAAAAGATAATTGGAAATATCGGAATCGACTTTGTCTATGAAGATGATGATGCAGAAGAAAAGGTTTTGGTTGAGGACGAACGCGAACTGGGTTTTTGGCTTGGCTACCCGTATTGGAACAAAGGGTATATGACCGAGGCCGTAAAGGCGACTATTGATTATTGCTTTAATGAGCTCGGCATGAGAAAGCTCTGGTGTGGTCATTTTGATGACAATCTTGCATCGGCAAGAGTTCAGGAAAAATGTGGATTCAAATACGATTCAACCACAGTTAGATTCTGGCAAGGACTCGGAAAGGAAGTTACATTGGTGGATAACTATCTATACAATAGCAAAAAGAAACCCGTGATAGGGCTTCAGGCTCTGGTCGATGAGAAGAAGGACAGCTATTGGATGCTTCCCGGATATTTTGAAGGAGTTATAGAGGCTGGCGGAATTCCTGTGATGATGCCGCTCATTTCCGATGAAGAAGATATAGAAAAGCTTGTTGAAAAATTTGACGGATTTATTATAACGGGTGGCCATGACGTTGGTACTGAGGTTTATGGTATGACAGATGAGACAGGAAACGTTGAACCGTGCAAGGCAAGAGATGATATGGAAGTTATCCTTCTAAAGAAGGCGATGGAAGCCGATAAGCCT
>Ga0256404_1006875_pt1 | contig 18411 bp, 18 predicted proteins | sample RumenRJG_01DNA_FD_185990 | JGI IMG/M metagenome (GOLD analysis project Ga0256404, IMG submission 185990) | Bovine rumen microbial communities from Lethbridge, Alberta, Canada - RJG_01 | ecosystem: Host-associated > Mammals > Digestive system > Stomach > Rumen | place: Canada: Alberta | collected...
CGCAGGCGGCCACAACGGCATCAAGTCGGTTTTGGCACATGTGGGCGATGAGCATTTTGCCCGCGTGCGCATCGGCATTGGCCGTCCGCTTCCAGGCTGGACAGTAGTCAATCATGTGTTGGCGCCATTTACGGCTGAAGATGAGCCGAAAATCCGCGCGGCCATCGACTATCTGCTGCCAGCGGTGGAATGCATTGTGACGGAAGATGTCGATATGGCTATGAACAAGTATAACCCGAAGAAACAGAAGAAAAAGAAGGCGGCACCAGCCAGCAATCCACAGGAAGGAGAAGCAGTCAATGCATGAGATGATTACGGCAGTATATGCCGATGAAGAGGGCAATATCCTCGATGCGCCGGGCATGCAGGGGATGGGACGTACAGGTCGGGAGAATGTCCTGTTAAAGCCAGAGGATTTGATTCCGCTGCCGGAAAGTGCCGATCTCATGCTTCTGCCCGATCATCTGGCAGTAGGCTGTGCAGAGGATGGCGAGGTCATGCCGATAAGCGGCCTGGCGGTAGCGGCCATCCTGCCAGCTGGGTACACGCGCCTATATATGCCGGCCTATGAGCGGGCCGAAGAAGCCGAGCGTCTGCCGCTTTATGGCTATACGGCGGTCGTTGTCTATAAGGATGAGCTTTATTGTGCGGCAGTCTATACCGATGAAAATCATAAATGGGACCCGGTTCACTATAATACGCAGGATTTGAAGAAGCTGGTCAAGCGTACGAAGAAGGATTTGCCGGGCAATCGCATCGTGGAACAGGTTGCTGGTTGCAGCTTGAATTGGCATTGCTGCACGGCACAGAATTTATTTTACCGCCGTTGGGAGTGTGGCATCCCCACATCACCAGTCTGCAATGCCAACTGCTTTGGCTGTATCTCCCTGCAGCCAGCGGAGTGCTGCCCCTCGCCGCAGGAGCGCATCAAATTCCGTCCGACGCCGGAGGAAATTGCAGAGGTAGGAATCTACCATCTTTCCGTAGCTCCCGATGGCATCATCAGTTTTGGCCAGGGATGTGAGGGAGAGCCATCGCTGGCAGCAGACAATATCGCTGCAGGCATCAAGCTCATCCGTGCGAAGACTGCCAAGGGACAGATCAATATGAACTCCAATGTCGGCTGGACGGAAGGCGTGAAGAAGATTGTCGATGCGGGGCTCGACTCGCTGCGCGTATCGATTATCAGTGCGCGTGATGAGGGGTATGATGCTTATTATCGTGCCAGCTACCATCTTGGAAATGTCAAGGAATCGATTCGTTATGCACTCGATCATGACGTCTATGTTTCCTTGAATCTGCTGTATTTCCCAGGTTTCAATGACCGTGAGGAAGAGCTGGCCGCCTGGCAGGAATTCTTCCGTGAGTTGCCAGTACACATGATTCAGGTGCGCAATCTGAACATCGATCCGGATGCGTTCCTTGATATTATGCCGGAGCCGCTGGGCAAAGCTGTCGGAACATGTAAGTTTATCGAGACGCTGCATCAGGAGTTCCCGCAGCTCGTCATTGGTAGTTTTAGTCATTATGTGGAGGAATGAAGATGCTGGCAATAACAAATGGCAGATGTATCCTGCCGGATGAAGCGGGAAATTTTACGATTCAGACGGGTAAAGCAATTCTCTGCGAGGGAGATAAAATCAAAGCAATCGTTTCGGCGGACGATGCTCTGTTGCAGTCTGTGAACGAGACGATTGATGCGGAAGGCAATTATGTTTCGCCGGGGTTCTTGAATGTCCATATTCATGGCTGCGATGGTATGGATACTATGGATGATGCAGCAGAGGCTTTGCCGCGTATGAGCCGCTTGCAGGCGAAAACTGGTGTGACAGGTTTTTTACCTACGACTATGACCTGCGCCTGGGATGAGGTTGCTCGGGCGTTTTCGCATATCCGCCATTACCAGCAGCATCAGCCGGACGGTGCGCGCATTCTTGGCGCTCATATGGAGGGGCCGTTCATCAGTCCGGCTAAGAAAGGTGCTCAGGCAGAGTGTAATATACGGCCTGCGGATTTCGAGCTGGTTGAGCCTTGGCAGGATGTTGTCCGCATCATCACGTTGGCGCCGGAAGAGCTGGCTGATTATCGCTTTGTCGAGCTTTGTGAGGAAGCTGGCATTACGGTATCGGTTGGGCATACGGCGGCAGACTATGATACGGTGATGGATGCCATCAACAATCATGGCGTTCATCATATCACGCATCTTTATAATGCCATGACACCGTTTCATCATCGCAATCCAGGTGTGGTCGGGGCTGCGCTAGATTCAGCAGCGAATTGTGAGATTATTGCCGATAATATTCACTCCCACCCGGCAGCGCAGCGCTTGCTGTACCGGGCAAAGGGCGGCAGGAACATCATCCTGATCACGGATTCTTTGCGGGCCTGTGGCATTGGCGATGGTCCGTCAGAACTCGGCGGCCAGGCAGTATTTGTCAAAGGCGAGCTGGCGACGCTGGCTGATGGAACGATTGCGGGCAGTGTGGCGACGATGAACCGCTGCGTGGCGCATTTCCAGGAGAATACAGGTGCGCCGCTGCCTTTAGTCATCGAAATGGTGACGAAGACACCGGCACAGGAGCTGGGGCTTTATGATGAACTCGGTTCGCTGACGGCTGGCAAGCGGGCTGATATCGTAATTTTTGATGAGGCAATCGCTATCCAGCATACTATCATTGGTGGCAAGTTATTTGTTTAAAGCAACTTAGCAAAAAGAACTGTCGAGCAGTCGGCGGTTCTTTTTTTGTGCTAAAATGTGCGCAAATTGACAAAGGTTTGATTTTTGTCACAAAATTTTCAGACGTGTGACTGCGGCAACATCACACAATGATAATAACCGCTATAATTATGGTAATAATTGCGGCCATTTGCGTTGCAATAAGAAGAATAGGGAATGTTTGGGGAAGGATGACTATGGAGAGACGCATGTTTATCAAAATGGCAGCTGGTGCGGGGCTGCTGGGCTTGGTCTTTGGCGTCAGCAAAGGCAGGGCATCGCCAAGGCTGAGACCGCCAGGGGCAGAACATGAGGAGGCATTCCTGGCAAAATGTGCCCGGTGTGGCAAATGTGCGGAGGTATGTCCGCTGAGCTGCATTCAGATTGCACATGCAGAAGATGGTATCCTGTCTGTTGGTACACCATATATGACGCCGCTGGAACACCCTTGCGATCTCTGTATGAAATGCACGGAAGTTTGCAGTACAGGCGCATTGAAGAAGGTGCCCAAGGAAGAGGTGCGCATGGGCATCGCGGTTATCGACAAGGATCTTTGCATTGCCCGCCGCGATGATGACTGCCAGACCTGCTACCGTACTTGTCCGCAATATGGCAAGGCAATCAAGCTTGAGAAGTTCAAATATCCAGTCATCGATCCGGATTATTGTACCGGGTGCGGCATGTGTGAGCATGTCTGTCTGGGCAATCCCAAGGCAGTGCATGTGAAGGTGCGGGAACAGGAGGCGAAGCTATGAAATATAAGCGTAAGTATATTCGCCGACTGATACAGCTGGCTGCTATCGGCTGGCTGCTTCCACCGGTATACTTCCTGGGAACGGTTTGGATTGGGACGTATATTTCGGCCGATTTCCTGGGCGTTGGTTTGACCGATCCGCTTTCGGCACTGGAAATCACTTTGGCGGGCAGGGCTTTTTGGCCAGCTCTGTGGCTGTCGGCGCTGCCGCTGGTTTTGCTGGCACTGATCCTGGGACGTGTGTTTTGCAGCTATATATGTCCACTGAATTTTCTGCTGGAGCTTCTGCCGCGCAGGCAGGACAGGCAGCTGACGCTGAGAATCCTGCCCGTTGGGATATTGATACTGGTGTTGTTGTTATCGCTGCTAGTGGCAATTCCTGTAAACAATACGTTGTCGCCGGTTTTTGCTTTGATGCGTGTGTTGTTGTTTGGCTGGGGCTTGGAGCTGCTGCTGGTGGCAGCAGCGGTAGTGAGTGCGCTGCTTTGGGGACAGAAGATATGGTGCCGTGCGATTTGTCCGCTTGGTGCAGTGTACGGCTTGCTGGGCGTCAAGCGCCGTTTGTTCCTGCAGGTTGATGCAGATAAATGTGTCCGCTGCGGCAAATGCCGGGCTGTCTGTTCCATGGGGACATATCCTGGTGGCAGCCATTGGAAAGAAGCGTATCTGTGTACGAACTGTGGGGATTGTCTGGATGCTTGTGAGAAGAAAGCTATCAAATTTATTTGGAGTGGAAAGGGAAAAGACACTCTAGGGGAGGGAAAGTGACATGAAATTATCAGAATTGCCAGATAAGAAATTCAAACTTAAACACATCGCTATTGCCGGCTTGGCTTGTATTGTCCTGCTCGGTGCGTCAACGGCTATGATTGAGTCAACGAATACGACTGCGTTCTGTTCAACGACTTGCCATGAGATGGAACCGATGGCGAAGAGTTATGACCATTCTGTCCATGCAAAGGCTGGTGTTGGCTGTGCTGACTGCCATGAGAAGCCGGGAATTCAGGGGACGATTGCCTCGAAGTGGCAGGGAACGCAGGAACTGTTCCTGCATGTGACCGGCCAGGTGCCGGATCCAATCAAGATGACCGACGCGCATAAGAAGGTCAACTGCTATATTTGCCATCAGGATAAAATCATGAACAGCGAAGTGGCAGCAAAACATAAAGATCCGCATACGGCTAAACACTTTGAGAACGGCATGAACTGCCTGACCTGCCATACAGGCGTAGTTCATGATGACAAGGTCAATATGGATGTGCCGGGGCGTGAGCGCTGCTACACCTGTCATCTCGATAACATGGGGAAGCTGTAAGGAGGCATAATGATGAAATCGATAACGCGTAGAAATTTCCTGAAGGCGATGGCTGTTTCCTGTGCCATGCTTACAGCCGGGTGTACTTCGAAAGACCGTGATACGCAGAATGGTCCTAAAGGGGCTGAAGATGCCGAGAAATGGGTGAAAGGCGTCTGCCGTTATTGCGGCACTGGCTGTGGTGTGCTGGCTGGTGTAAAAGGCAATAAGATCGTAGCCGTCAAAGGCGATCCGGATTGTGCGGTCAACAAGGGACGCCTTTGTGTTAAAGGGATACTGCTGCCCAAGATCATCAACACGAAAGACCGTGTACTGCATCCATTGATCAAGAAAAATGGCGAGTTTGTCGAAGCGTCATGGGATGAAGCGCTTGACCTCATCGTTTCCAAGATCAAAGAATCGGTTGACCAGTATGGTCCGGATTCCATTGGATTCTATGGGTCGGGTCAGACGTTTGCCGAGGAGACTTATGTGGCGCAGAAGGTTATCCGCGCCGGTATCGGCACGAATAACATCGATGGCAATCCGCGTACCTGCATGGCGTCAGCGGTAGCGGGTTTCATGACCTCGTTTGGCGAAGACGAACCATCGGGAACTTATGCCGATATCGAAGAGGCCGATACGTTCTTCATCATTGGTGCCAATCCGGCTGAAGCGCATCCGGTGCTGTTCTCACGCTTGATCGATCGCAAGAATGCAAATCCGGATGTCAAGGTAATCGTGGCCGATCCGCGCAAGACGCGCACGGGAGATATCGCCGATTATTATCTGGAATTCATTCCGGGCCGTGATTTGGCGCTGCTGAATTCCATGGCCCAGGTTATCATCGAAGAGAATCTGATCAACCAGGGATTTATCGATCGCCATACGGAATTCATGAAGGGGACGGATAAGCTGTCCTTTGACGAGTATAAGGCTTTTCTGCAGGACTATACGCCAGAGAAAGTTGAGGCTGTTTCGGGCATTCCGGCGCAGACTATCCGCGAGGTGGCAAGGCTGTTCGCTGCGCCGGGCCGCAAGACAATGTCGCTTTGGTGCATGGGGCTCAATCAGCGCACGCGGGGAGTTTGGGTCAATAACCTCGTCCACAACCTGCACCTGTTGACGGGCAAGATTTGTTCGCCGGGCAATTCCTCGTTCTCGCTGACGGGTCAGCCGAGTGCCTGCGGCTCAGTCCGTGAGACGGGAGGTCTTTCGCATATCCTGCCGGCACATCGTCTCGTGGCGAATGCAAAGCATCGTGAAGAGCTCGCGAAGATTTGGGGCATAGATCCTGCGCGGATGCCAAGCAAGCCTGGTTATCATACGCTGGCAATGTTCAAGGCGGCTGTCGAAGGCAAGCTCAAGTTCCTTTGGGTCATGTGCACGAATCCTGGCCAGTCACTGCCGAATCTTGAGTATTACCGTCCAGGTATGGAAAAGACATTTATGGTCGTTTCGGAGGCTTATCATCCGACGCGTACGTCGGAGCTGGCTGATGTTGTCCTGCCGGCAGCATTGTGGATGGAGAAGGAAGGCGTCTATGGAAATGGTGAGCGCCGTACACAGCATCTGGCGAAAGCAATCGATCCGCCGGGTGAGGCAAAACCAGACCTCGAAGTTCTCATTGAGGTGGCAAAACGTCTCGGCTATGAGGAACTTGTCCCATTCAAGACTCCGGAAGATGTTTGGAAAGAGTATCAGAAGTGCCAGGAAGGTACAGCGATGCAGCTGGCATCCTATGACCGCCTGCGCAAGGAACATGGCCTTACCTGGCCGGTGCCGGGCGATGATAAGCCGGAGACGTATATCCGTTACGCACGTCCTTGGGATCCGTACGTCAAGGAGGATGCGCCGGATGGTATCGAATTCTATGGCCGCCCAAATGGCCGTGCTGTCATCTGGGCACGGCCGCAGGTCGATCCGCAGGAGAACCCGGATGCGGAATACCCGTTCTATCTGACGACGGGACGTATTCTCGAACATTGGCATACGGGAACAATGACGTTCAACGTGCCGGAGCTCAAGAATGTCGTCGGAGAGATGTATGTTGAAATCCATCCGGAGGATGCTGCAAGTCTGGGCATTGCAGAGGGTGATGAAGTGGATGTTATCTCACGCCGTGCAACTTGTACATTCAAGGCACATCTCAATGGGCGGGGACGGCCGCGCAAGGGGCTGGTCTATGTGCCGTTCCACGATCAGGTCAAGGAGCGCATGATCAACCGCGTACTGCTCGATGCATTTGATGCGGCTTCCAAACAGCCCGAGTATAAGGTCTGTGCGGTGAGACTGCAAAAGCATCAGGCTTGATGCCAGGCAGCAAGCCTGGATGGATAGAAAAATATAAAGCCGTTTGCCAAGGCAAACGGCTTTATATTTTTGTCAGCGTTTCTGATGATTGGCATATCTGGCTAAAGCCAGTGTGTAGGCGTCGGGACGCTGCCCGTTAGGGGCGATGCCAGTGCGCAGGTAAGTTTGGGCTTTTTGGAGATCATTTTTCATCTTTCCGCAATGCTGGCAAGCGTGCCAGAGGGAAAGGACGCCCCAAGCTGCGCCGAAAGCGACGTGCAGTTTCTTGCCCGCAAAGATGGTCGCGATGGTACCGGCCGAGGCCAAAGCCAAGGGCCAACCAAGAGGTATGGTGTTCAGTTTGTTTTTGACATTCATGGCAGTTCCTCCTTTGGGTTGGGAAAGATTATCGAGTTGTTCTTATTATATCATCTTTGGGAAGACATACCAACGAGTTTGGACTTTCCTGGGGAACTTTGCTATAATGTAATGATGTATAAATAGAAATATTGATCGAGGTGTTTTATCCATGGAACTGGAAATGGATGTATTAGTAAAACGTTTTAAGGACTATATCAGCTTTGATACGCAGTCTGATGAAGAAAATGATAAGGTTTGTCCGAGTACGCCGGGACAGTTGGTACTGGCCAAACATCTCGCCGAAGAATTGAAGGAAATCGGCCTTACGGAGGTCGAGCTTGATAATCATGGCTATATCATGGCAACCTTGCCTGCAAATGGCATCGAGGATGCGCCAGTCGTTGGTTTCATCGCGCATGTCGATACGAGTCCGGATGCCTCAGGGGCTGATATCAAACCGCAGATCATCAAGAATTATGATGGCAATGATGTCGTGCTCAATGAAAATGGCCCAATCGTTTTCTCGACGAAAGATTTCCCTGAGGTATTGAAGTATAAGGGGCAGGATATCATGTTCACCGATGGCACGACGCTTTTGGGAGCTGATGACAAGGCTGGCGTCACAGCAATCGTGAGTGCCATGGAATATCTTGTCAAGCATCCGGAAATCAAGCATGGCAAGATCCGTGTCGGCTTCACGCCAGATGAGGAAGTAGGCCGCAGTGCAGATCGTTTCGATGTTGAAAAGTTTGCGGCAGATTTTGCCTATACGATTGATGGCGGTGAACTCGGTGGTCTTGAGTATGAGAACTTTAATGCGGCCAATCCGACTATCACCTTCCATGGGCGCAGCATGCATACGGGCAGTGCTAAGGGAAAGATGATCAATGCATTGAGTGTAGCAGCCGAGTGGCAGCAAATGCTGCCGGCTGGGGAGAAACCTGAGTATACGGAAGGTTATGAGGGATTTTACCAGGTCCATAAACTGGAAGGCGGCGTGGAGAAGTGCACGATGCATATGCTGATCCGCGATCACGACCGACAGAAGTTTGAGGCGCGCAAGGCCATGCTGCAGACGATTGCCGATTTCCTCAATGCCAAATATGGCGAGGGAACAGTGGAAATCACGCCGCATGATGTTTATTATAACATGCTCGAGAAAATCGCGGATGGCAACATGTATGTAGTAGAGCTGGCCAAGCAGGCCATGGAAGGCTGCGGGGTTACGCCGGATGTGCAGCCCATCCGTGGCGGCACGGATGGTGCGCGTTTGTCCTTTATGGGGCTGCCTTGCCCGAATATCTTTACAGGCGGAGCGAATTTCCATGGCCGGTTTGAATATTTGCCGCTCAATTCCCTCAAGAAAGCCGGAGAGACAGTCCTCGGTATTGCAGTGGGAGCGGCAGCACTGAAGAAGTAAGGAATTGCGATGAAGATCATTGACGCACATCTGCACTTGGGGCCGGACGCTTATTTCGATGAAATTGCCAAGGCAGCGGGGCACGAGAACAATATAGAGCATTTGGCAGAGCAGTACCGGGCCCGTGGTTTGGTGCATGGCATCATTATGGGCAACTTGCCGTTGGAGAATACGGCACCGCAGTATCCGAAGTTCTTGAGCTATTGTGTGGGTATCGACAGTCGTACAGGTTTTGCGCGGGAAACAATCAAGGCACAGGCGGCTCTTGTCGAGCAGCACTTTCAAAACCCGCAGTGCGCAGGAATCAAGCTCTATCCGGGGTATAATTATTTCTATATCTATGATGATTGCCTGGCACCTTTTTATGAGCTGGCAGAGAAGTATGATAAACCGGTAGCCGTACATATGGGACTTACGGCTTCCAATGATGCGCTGCTCAAGTACAGCCACCCGCTGGTCATGGATGAAGCGGCCACGAAGTTCCGTGGCGTGCAGTTTGTCATGTGCCATTTTGGTGAGCCGTGGTTTGAGGATGCGGCGGCAGTGATTGAAAAAAATCCCAATGTCATGGCCGATTTGTCGGGAATCCTTACAGGCAAGATCCCTGATTTTGCAGCGTTTTTGCAGAAAAAGCATTTCTATATCGACCGTATGAAGGGGTGGCTGGAATACCTGGACAGTTATGACCGGTTCTTGTTCGGTACGGATTGGCCCTTGGCAAATCTTGGTGATTATATCAAGTTTACCCAGGAAATCATCCCTGCTGAGCATTGGGAGGCTGTATTTGCGGCAAATGCCCAGCGTGTCTATCATTTGCAATTGACGGAAGAAAATACTATCAAGCGATAATGTGTGAAGGAGTAATGGAATGGCATTATTAGAGATAAAGAAGGCCGGCGATCCGGTCTTGAAAGAAGTCTGTGCGCCGGTCGAGAAGATTGACAAGCAGCTAAAGAAACTGATGGACGACATGGCCGAAACCATGTATCAGAACGATGGCGTGGGCATTGCGGCGCCACAGATCGGCAAGGCTATCCGCCTGGTTATCATCGATTGCCAGGATGAGCATGGCCTCATTGAGCTCATCAATCCGGTCATCACGTTCCGTGAGGGGAAAGCATTGGATACTGAAGGCTGTCTTTCCGTACCGAATATTTTTGGTGAAGTCGAGCGTGCGGCTAAGGTCAAGGTGGAATTCCTGAACCGTCGGGGCAAGAAACAGCATTTGACGGCGACGGGGCTGCTGGCGCGTTGTATCCAGCATGAACTGGATCATCTGGAGGGGCAGTTGTTCATCGATGTTGCGAAAAGCATCCGCAGGGGGAATCAGGAATGAAAAAATTCCGTGTAATCTTTATGGGTACGCCGGAGTTTGCTGTACCATGCCTGGCTGCTTTGCATGAGCAGTGTGAGGTTATCGGGGTTATCACACAGCCGGATAAGCCGCGTGGCCGTGGGCAGAAGCTGATGCCATCACCGGTCAAAGCATGGGCGGTGGCGCATGATTTGCCAGTCTATCAGCCGGAGAAAATCAAGACAGAAGAATTTACGGCCGAACTCGAGGCGCTTAAGCCGGATTTGATGATCGTTGTGGCTTTTGGCCAGATCTTGTCGCAGCGTATCCTGGATATTCCACCCTATGGCTGCATCAATGTGCATGCTTCACTATTGCCGCGCTATCGTGGGGCAGCGCCAATGCAGTGGTGTGTCATCAATGGTGAGGAAAAGACTGGTGTTACGACGATGTTCATGGATGCTGGCCTTGATACAGGGGATATGCTGCTCAAAAAGGAACTGCCGATTGGTCCGGATATGACGCTGGAGGCAGTCCATGATGGTTTGATGGCAATGGGGGCCAAGGTACTCATTGCGACACTGGAGCAGCTGTCAGCAGGGACGCTTACGCGTACGCCGCAGACTGGTGCATCGAATTATGCGCCGATGCTCACGAAAGAGACTGGCCATATTGACTGGTCAAAACCGGCGCAGGAAGTCCATAATCTTGTGCGTGGCCTGAATTCCTGGCCTGGTGCTTTTACAGAGCTTGATGGCAAGAAGTATAAAATCTGGCTGACGAAAAAGACTGGCTGTAGGGTAGAGGCTGTGCCGGGAACTATCGTCAAGGCAGATAAGAAGGAAGGGCTTCTGGTAGCTGCTGGTGATGAGCTGCTGGAAATTCTGGAGCTGCAGGCACCTGGGAAGAAAAAGATGCGTGCCGCCGACTATTTGAATGGACATGGCATCAGCCTGCCGGCGGCATTTGCCTGAGAGATTTTGAGAAGCAGGATGCGAGAACGGTGAGATTTGTTGGAGGTTAACAATGGCAGATCCATCCATAAACAAGAAGAAAATCGTGATTCCCGGACGGCCTAAAAAACGTTTGTTTTTGGCAATGCTGACGCTGACCGCGATGTTGGCAGCGGTATTGCTCTATGGTATCTGGTATATTGCGTCACCGGGGCTGGCAAATATCGCTGCGGTGTTGCCGATGGCAGTGGGCATCATTTTTGGTGTAGTGGTGGCCGTTTCCTTGCTGGGTATATTCAACATGGTGCTTGCTGTGATGAATATGCCGTATCTGCCTGTATTGCAGCGTCAGACGTATGAGCTGATCAATCTGCTCTTTCCTGTGGCTGTGCGGCTGGCAAAGCCGTTTGGTATCGGGCGGCGGAAACTTGAAGGGTCCTTCATTGCGACGAGCAACTTGATGTTTAGCCGCATGGGCATCCGCGTGCCGGCGGACCGTCTGCTCGTGGTGACGCCGCATTGTTTGCAGCTGGCGACCTGTCCGCACAAGATTACGCGCGATCCGAATAATTGCAAGCGTTGTGGTGGCTGTGACATCGGTGCTCTCGTGACACTGGCCGAGGAGATGGGCTTTCACTTTTTCGTGGCTACAGGTGGGACACTAGCCCGGCAGGTTGTCTATCAGACGCGGCCAAAGGCCGTGCTGGCGATTGCCTGTGAGCGCGATCTCATGAGCGGTATACAGGATGTCTATCCGTTGCCGGCTGTAGGTGTGCTCAATATCCGTCCGAATGGACCGTGTTATAACACGCATGTCGATATCGATGAAGTGAAGGCTCAGCTGGAGAAGATTATCATACCGAAGGAGAAATAAATGGACAAAGCGCGTGACACCGCGGTAAAAATCTTGAATGAAGTGCATGAAAAGGGCGCATATGCGAATGTGGCGTTGGTCAGGGAACTGCGCCGTGCGGGCCTTGAAGACCGTGACCGCCGCTTTGTGACGGAGCTTGTGTATGGCGCCGTAAAGGCTGGCGATACGCTCGATTGGATACTGCGCCGCTACGTAGATCGTCCGCTTAGGAAAATCGAGCCCATGGTGCGCGATATCCTGCGGCTGGGCATCTATCAGCTGTTTTATCTCGATAAGGTGCCGGCTTCAGCTGCCTGTAATACGGCTGTTGATCTGGCAAAGAAATACAGCAATGCAGGGACGGCAAAGTTTGTCAATGCGGTGCTGCGGACAGCTGTGCGGCAGCCGGAAAAGGCAGTATTTCCCAGCGGCAAAGGACATGGAGTGGAGGAACTGGCGCTGAAAAGCCAGCACCCGTATTGGCTGGTCAAACGCTGGGTAAAGGAGTTCGGCTTTCATGAGGCGCGCGATCTCTGCGCCTTCAATAACGGGGAGCCAGTGCTTTCGGTGCGTACGAATACCTTGAAAACGAACCGTGAGGAATTGCTTGCGCAGTTGGCGCAGCAGGGAGCTGAGGCGGAGTGCTCAATATGGACGCCTGAAGGCATACGCATAACGCGCCATGGATCATTGGATGCCTTGACGCCACTGCAGCAGGGGCTTTGCCAGGTGCAGGATGAAAGCTCAATGCTTGTAGCACATGTCGTCAATCCGCAGCCAGGCGAATTCGTCATTGATTGTTGTAGTGCACCAGGCGGCAAAACAACGCATATGGCGGCATTGATGCAGGATAAAGGACGCATTGTTGCTGGCGATGTCTATGAGCATAAGCTGGCGCGCATCAAGGAGAATACAGAGCGTTTGGGAATCCATATTGTCGAGACGCAGCTTATCGATGCACGCCAGGTAGGTGACACTTATCCTGGACAAGCAGATCGTGTACTGGTTGATGCACCGTGTTCGGGCCTTGGTGTATTGCGCCGTAAGCCTGATGCACGCTGGAACAAGACGGCGGCTGAAATCGATGCCTTGCCGGCCCTGCAGCTGGAAATCCTTATGAGTGCTGCCAAGGCCGTGAAGAAGGGCGGTGTGCTGGTTTACAGTACTTGCACGATCGAAGCAGCGGAAAACCAGGCGGTTGTCCAGGCTTTCCTGCTCAAGCAGCCTGGGTTCGTGCTGGAAGATACAGGAAGTTTCCTGCCAGGAGAAAAACGGCAGGAAAAAATGGTGCAGCTTTACCCGCAGCATGATGGCACCGATGGATTCTTTATCGCGCGCATGCGCCGCAGCGATTAGAAAGGAAAGAAACGTGAAAGATATATTTGGAATGACACTGGACGAGCTGCAGGAGGTACTGGCGCCGTATAGGGTTCAGAAATTCCGTGCCAAGCAGATTGCGGAGTGGATGTATCAACGGGGGGCAAAAGATTTTGCGGCGATGACAAACCTTTCTAAGTCATTGCGTGAAGAGCTGGCACTGAAGCTTTGCATTGGCCGTCCGCGCATCAAGGATCGTCTGGATTCCAAGGATGATCGTACGACGAAGTTCCTGCTTGAATATGCAGATGGTACGGCAGTAGAGACTGTACTTATGCGGCAGCCGTATGGCAATAGCATTTGCGTGTCGACACAGGCTGGCTGCAATATGGGCTGTGCGTTTTGTGCTTCGACGCTGCATGGCATGGCACGTAATCTCACGAAAGGAGAGATTCTTGCCCAGGCTGTGACCATCAATGATATGCTGCGTGAGGAAGAAAACGGAGCAAAGGTCGATACGATGGTTATCATGGGCTCAGGAGAGCCGTTGATGAACTATGACAATGTCGTTGCTTTTTTGCGGCTGATCCATGAGGCGTATACGCTGGGTATGGGGTACCGCAACATTACACTATCGACGTCGGGAATCGTGCCGAATATGTATAAGCTGGCTGAGGAAGGCCTGCCGATATCGTTGTCGGTGTCGCTGCATGCGCCCAATCAGGAATTGCGGTCGGAAATCATGCCCATAAACCGGAAATATCCTTTGACCGATGTCATAGCGGCAGCCAAGCATTATGCTGCTATGACAAAGCGGCGTGTGACTTATGAGTACATTCTCATAGACAAGCTCAATGATGGTGAGCAGCAGGTACGTGAGCTGGTTGCTTTGCTGAAAGGACAGCTGGCCAGTGTCAATCTCATCCCTATCAATCCAGTAGTGGAGCGCAATTTGCTGCGGCCGTCGAAGACACGTATCGATTGGTTTGAGAAGTATCTGGCTGATCATCATGTGAATGTTACGGTCCGTCGCGAGATGGGAGCGGACATCCAGGCTGCCTGCGGGCAGCTGCGCAATAAGCATCTGCAGGATTGAATGGTGTCTTGGGCTGTGCAGCCTAGGCATTGCGGAGGCTTTCTGCTATAATGGACAAAAAGGAAAACAGACGGGAAAAGGAGGTCTGTTTTATGGGAATCGGTAAACTGGAATCGTTCCTCGAAAATCATATCGAAGGCTTTTTCAATAAACGGTTCAGTAGCAGCCTGGAGCTCGTAGAGCTGATCAAGGGCATTGAAAAAGAAGTGGCACGGCAGGGGCGTGGCAAGGCCATGCATCAAGTGCCAAACCGTTATGTATTTACTTTGTCTGGTGATGATTACCAGCGATTCTGTGCGCAGCGGGTTATTGACACTTTGTATGCTGCCGTAGAAAAACAAGTAATCCTGCAGAATTATCGCATGATAGGTCAATTGCGGATTGAGTGCCGGCAGGATAAGGCGCGGGGCATCGGTACCTATACACTTGTATCCGCGTATGAGGAGTTACCGACGCAGCAGCAGTCTGAGGCAGCAGCCAATACGATTGTCTTGGAGCGGTCAGCTCTTGCTGCCAGCACGCCATTGAATCTTCCCCGTGAGTATAAGACCGTATCACTGACGGTTCTGGAGGGGCCGGATAAGGATGCTTATCTTGAATTCGGTGAGAAGAAAATATATATTGGCCGCCGGGATAAAAATGAATTCATCCTGACGGATACGAAAGCATCGCGGCTCCATGCCTGGATCACTTATGAGGAGCATCGCCATATCCTGCACGATGCGCAGAGTACGAACGGCACGTTTGTGAACGGCAGGCGCGTGGATACGTATTGTTTGCAAGCGGGCGATAAGATCAAGGCAGGTTCCACGGTTTTAGTATATGAGGTGATTTGAATTGCCGGCAATGGCGATGATTTTGAAGGGTGTCCGCGTGGTACTTGAATATGGCATGCTGCTATGGTTGTTGTGGTTTGCCACAAAACTCACGCGGCGTATGTTTATGGAAATCCGCAAGGAAAGCAGACAGCAGCGGCGGCCGGAGACCAGTCAGAATGAAGCGGTGCTTTCCGTATTGGAGGCTGAGGAAGGAAATCTTGCTGGCAGGCGGTTTGCGTTCCGGGAGCAGATTGCCATTGGCCGTGGTGAAGACAACGATATTGTGATTCCGGAAGGATTTGTATCGCATCATCATGCGGTCATCTACCAGCATGGCAATCAGTATGTCGTTGAGGATCTGGGCAGTGTGAATCACACGTATGTGAATGACCAAGTGCTGGAAGGCAGGGCTTATATCAAGCCAGGCGATGTTGTCCGCATTGGCATGGTCGCATTGAGATTCGAGAGGTGAGCGGATGATTCAGGTATACGAGGCCACTGATGTTGGACTGGTCCGTCCAAGAAATGAAGATTGTGCAGTGGTGTTTGAACCAGCAACGTACGTGGTGGCTGATGGTATGGGCGGCCATGTGGCTGGGGAAGTGGCCAGCCATTTACTTACCGATACGGTTCGCCGCCAGTTGGCAGGCGTACCGGTAATCGGGGAGGAGGAACTGCGCCAGGCTGTGCTGGCAGGGAACCAGGCAATCCTGGATTGTGAGAAGGAAAATCCGGATTATAAAGGCATGGGAACGACGGCTACCGTCTTGCATTTGGCCGGGAATGAGGCCTATTGGGCGCATGTTGGTGACAGCCGGCTGTATCTGCTGCGCGGCGATTCGCTGCAGCAGGTCACGCGCGATCATTCTTATGTGGAAGACCTGGTATTTGAAGGAACGATCACAGAAGCTGAGGCACGTGTGCACCCTAAGCGCAATTACTTGACACGGGCTGTTGGTGTTGAGGCTGTGCTGGAGGTCGATACGGGGCATTTCCGTGTGCAGCGGCAGGATATCCTGCTGCTGGCGACAGATGGGTTGATGAAGGCTGTCGATGATACAGGAATTGCGAAAATCCTTCGTGCAGGCGCTAAGGATCCGGCAGCAGAACTTATCCAGCAGGCATTAGCTGGTGGTGGCCGCGATAATATCACAGCAATCGTGGTGGTGTGTGATTCATGAAGAATTGGGGATTACTCACTGCGCCTTTGGGGCTTGTCATCTGCGGCTTGAGTGTACTTTACTTGAAAATGAATCCTGGCGGTTCCAAGCTGACAACCGATGTTTTGCAGGGGCCGCTGGCTTATATTCCGTGGCTGGCTGGCGTGATTGTGCTGGCACTGTTCATTCAGGCAGTCATTATCCGGCGGCACGAAGATACGTTCTTGTTTCCTATTGTGATGATGCTGGCGAGTGTCGGTATCGTTGAAATCGCCAGACTCAAGCCATCGCTGCTCGTTCGCCAGCTGCAATGGTTATGTGTAGCGATGCTCGTGATGCTTTTGGTATTGCGATTTTGGAGCCGCATACGGCGGATGCTCAGCTATCCCTATCTGTTGGGGCTTGTCTGTGTATTCCTGCTTGGCCTGCCCCTGTTGTTTGGCACGGAGATTGGCGGCAGTAAGAACTGGCTGGTATTGGGGCCTGTGTCTGTCCAGCCGTCGGAGTTTGGTAAGATTTTGCTGGTGTTTTTCCTTGCGTCGTACCTGTCAGATCATCGGCGGGTACTTACGCTTCCTTCGCGGCGCATCTTATTTTTGCGTTTGCCGCCTATCCGCTTCATTGCACCGCTTATTTGCATTTGGGGCATGGCGGTTTTGATGTTTGTCGTGGAGAAGGATTTGGGGTCAGCCTTGCTGTTTTTTGGCATGGCCGTGCTCATGACCTATATGGCGACCGGCAGCAAGTCGTATGCGTTCTTGGCGATGGCTTTTATCGGCGTAGCTGCTGCTGCTAGTTATGCAGCTTTTGGTCATGTCCGGGTGCGATTTGACATCTGGCTTGACCCGTGGCAGGATCCTAATGGCATGGCTTATCAGATTGTGCAGTCGTTGTTTGCATTCGGTACAGGAGGAATTTGGGGAACTGGCTTTGGCTATGGTCATCCGGGGTTCATCCCTGAGGTACATACCGATTTCATCTTTGCGGCCATCGCTGAGGAGATGGGATTGATTGCAACGATGATGCTAATTGCCTGTTACGTGCTGTTTTTCTGGCGGGGAATCAAGGCTTCGCTGGGCTGCCAGAAAGAGAAGGAAGCATTGCTGGCTGCTGGTTGCAGTTCGCTGCTGCTTTTGCAGGCGTTCATTATCATTGCCGGTGTTACGAAGTTCCTGCCGCTTACCGGTATCACGCTGCCATTCATCAGCTACGGTGGCAGTTCACTCGTATCCAGTTTCATCTTGCTGGGCTTATTAGTATCGTTATCAAAGGAGCAGGAACATGGCTGATTGGAAAATCAAGCGGCAAATCCTGCAGGCGGCATCGATCCTATTGGTGCTGACAGGTCTTTTGACCGCATATATTGTTTATCTTTCTACATGGGCAGCGGATGGACTGGCCAGTAATTCGCTGAATATGCGCCGTGCTGCGGCTCGTGCGGATATATGGCGCGGGTCGATTTTGGATGCACAGGGACGCGTGTTGGCACAGAATCGGCCAGATGGTAGCCGCAGTTACCCGATGGGGGCAGCTATGGCTGCCGTGACTGGCTATAATGGCGAGAATATCGGCAGCGCGGGTGTGGAAGGCCATGCCAATCGTGAATTGCTGGGCCTGTCGGATGATTTAAGTCATATGGGGGCTGTATCGCAGCTATTCCAGTCAGAGCGTGGCAATGATGTCAAGCTGACAATTGAAGCCGATGCCCAGCAGGCTGCCTACGATGGCCTCGATGGCCGCAAGGGAGCTGTGGTGGTGCTGGATGCGGATACTGGTGCCATCCTGGCGATGGTCAGCGCTCCGTCGTATGATCCCAATAACATCGAAGCAAATTGGAAAGAGTTATCGCAGCAGGCCGATGGTGCTTTGCTGAATCGAGCGGTGCAGGGCATGTATCCGCCAGGATCGACTATCAAGCCAATGATTGCTGATGCGGCACTGACAGAGGGGATTACCGATGAAAAGGAAATCTTTGCATGCAATGGTGTGCTGGATGTAGGCGGTGGACATTCCATCCGTGAGAGCCATGGAGAGGTCCATGGCAAAGTGGACTTGCGCAAGGCGCTGACCGAATCGTGCAATGT
>Ga0256404_1006878_pt1 | contig 18407 bp, 15 predicted proteins | sample RumenRJG_01DNA_FD_185990 | JGI IMG/M metagenome (GOLD analysis project Ga0256404, IMG submission 185990) | Bovine rumen microbial communities from Lethbridge, Alberta, Canada - RJG_01 | ecosystem: Host-associated > Mammals > Digestive system > Stomach > Rumen | place: Canada: Alberta | collected...
GGGGAAGAGGATGTCTATGTTCTTATTCATGACGGAGCCAGGCCGGAAGTAACTGAAGAGATTATTGACAGAAATATCCGAGGGCTGGATGTATCCAATGCGGTGTGCACGGTAGTCCCCGCCGTTGATTCTATGCGGCTTTCAGAGTCTCCAAGGCAGTTGCGCCAGAATGATGGATGGCTTATAATGGATTCTAAAGTGCTGGAAAGGCGCTTCGTATACAATGTTCAAACTCCACAGAGCTTCAGGCTGAAAGAAATCCTGGGGGCTTATGCCGTCGCTGCAGAGGCAGGTTATCTTGGAACTGACGATGCATCGGTGGCTCAATATGCGGGGATTCCTGTGGCCCTGGTTAATGGAGAGCTGAGCAATATTAAGATAACTACGAGAAAGGACATGCCTATGACTGTCAGAACAGGAACAGGCTTCGATGTACATAGGTTTGCAGAGGGCCGTCCTCTTATTCTCTGCGGTACTCCTGTGCCCAGCAGCGTCGGGCTGCTAGGTCATTCAGACGCAGATGTGGCCACCCATGCTTTAATGGATGCACTTCTGGGGGCAGCAGGCAAAGGAGACATCGGGGAGCATTTTCCCGATACTGATGACCGGTATCTCGGCGCGGACAGCCTCCGTCTTTTGGAGGAAACAATGAAGATAATCGGAGACTGGCAGGTAGTCAATGCAGATGTGACTATCATTGCTCAGAAGCCGAAATTGTCGCCGTATAAAGGCGAAATGAGAAAACGAATTGCAGAGGTTCTCCGGATTGATGAGGATCGTGTGAATATTAAAGCTACCACAACAGAAGGGCTGGGTTTCACCGGCACCGGAGAAGGAATGGCGGCTATGGCAGCTGTCACAATAGAAGGGAGATTCTGAAATGAGACTATCTGACAAGCACCTCAAGACACTAAGGGAGGCGCCAAAGGAAGCAGAAATTGTCAGCCATCAGCTGATGGTTAGAGCTAACATGATAAAGAAGCTGGCATCAGGCATCTACGCTTATCTGCCAATGGGATGGAGAACGGTAAGGAAGATCGAGCAGATCATCAGAGAAGAGATGGACAGAATCGGAGGCGAGGAGTTCCACATGCCTCACGTTAATCCTGCAGAACTCTGGAAGGAATCGGGCAGATGGTATGCATACGGTCCTGAGCTGTGGAGAATTAAAGACAGAAACGGAAGGGAATTCTGCCTGGCACCAACCTGCGAAGAGGTGTTCACCGACTTTGTGAAGAATGAAGTATCTTCTTACAGGGAACTTCCTCTCCAGCTCTATCACATTCAGTTCAAGTACAGAGACGAGGCTCGTCCTAGATTCGGACTGATGAGAGGCAGAGAATTCATCATGAAGGACGCATATTCCTTCGATGCTGACAAGGAGATGCTGGACTACAGCTACAACCTTTACTACAACGCATATGAGAATGTTTTCGACCGCTGCGCACTGGATTACAGAATAATCGAGGCAGATAACGGTCCAATCGGCGGAAGCAATTCCCACGAGTTCTCAGCACTGTCAGATGTAGGAGAAAGTGAGATTGCATACTGCGAGAAGTGCGGCATGGCAGCTACTACAGAGAGAGCAGAGTGCAGAGATGATGCTCCTGTTGTAGAGGAAATGGAAGAGCTGAGAGAGGTATACACACCTGGAACAAAGACTATTGCAGATGTGTGCAACTACCTGGGAATCGATGAGAAGAGATCCATCAAGGCTCTTATGTTCGTAACCTATGACAGAGATCTGAATCCAGATGAATATGTTTGCGTATTTATCAGAGGAGACAGAGAGCTGAACATGATCAAGCTGGTAAATGCCCTGGGAATTCCTGAACACAACATTGAGTTCGCAAACGAGGAGGAGATGGGACCAGCTACAGGCATCGTAGGAGGATTTACAGGCCCTGTGGGACTGCAGAACTGCAAGATCGTTGTAGACAGCGAGCTGGTAGGTACAGTTAACATGTGTGCCGGAGCCAATAAGGAAAATCATCATCTCATGGGCGTATGCTACGGCAGAGACTACAAGGGTGACATCGTAACAGATGTCAAGGTTCTCCAGGCAGGAGACCCATGTCCTCACTGCGGCGCACCTGTAAAGCACACCAGAGGTATTGAAGTAGGACAGATATTCAAGCTGGGCAAGAAATATTCTCACTCCATGAACACAACTTACAAGGATGAGGACGGCCAGGATCACGAATACGAAATGGGATGCTACGGAATCGGCGTTACCAGAACTATGTCCGCAATTATTGAACAGCACCATGATGATGACGGAATTATCTGGCCTGTTTCAGTAGCTCCATATCACGTATGGATCACAGTTATCGATCCTTCTAATGAAACTCAGATGGAACTGGCAGCGAAGATCGAGTCAGAGCTTGAGCAGAGAAATGTAGAAGTTGTGGTTGATGACAGAGACGGCAGACCTGGAGTTAAGTTCAAGGATGCAGACCTTATAGGATGCCCGATCAGAATTACTGTAGGCAAGAAGGCAGGAGAAGGACAGGTAGAGTATAAACTGAGAAGAGAATCCCAGGTTACTCTGATGACAGCCCAGGAGGCAGTAAAGGCAGCCAAGGAACTGGTAGAGGCCGAGCGTTTTGGAACTGACCACATCAGAATGCCTGAGTTCAAGTATCACAACGGACGTCTCAAGTAGTGGGAAGAATTGGAAATACCTTGCTTAAGCCGGGCTGTTCCCCCATTGCATAAAAAAAGAACCATTAAGATTCCATTAATTTTATGGATATCTTAAATAAGAAGGCAGAAAATCGAATGCAGCTCCGCCGTGCGGGGCTGCATTCTGTATATAGAAAAGATTCGTATAAACTCGTATAAATCAGGAGAAGAAAATGTGGGAACTGTTCACAATATTTTTTAAGCTGGGAATATTTACTGTGGGAGGGGGCATTGCCATGATACCTGTCCTGCAGAAGAGAATGGTGCAGGAACTCAAGTGGTTTACTGATGACGAGATGATGGACATCATAGCCATCTGTCAGGGACTTCCGGGAGTCCTTGCTGTTAACATGGCCACATTTGTGGGATACAAGAAGAAGAAACTTGCAGGAGCTATGGTGGCAACCTTTGGAGTTATTCTTCCATCTTTCATTGTGATTTTGCTGATCGCCAAATCTCTTACTATGTTCAGGGAAAATATTTACATCCAGGGCGCCCTGGGAGGTCTTAAAGCAGCTGCGGCCGGACTGGTGCTCATTGCCGTATGGCAGGTGGGAAGAACAGCCGTCAGCGATGTTTTCTCTGCTCTATGTGCAATTTCAGCCTTCCTCCTGATTGCTGTGTTTGATATCAATGTGGTGTATGTAATTATTTTATTCCTGCTGATCGGGGTGGCCAAAGAATTCCTTTTCCCGGGAAAACCTGCTCTGGATCCGGCAGCTATCAACGCAGATGAGAAAGAGAGCACAAAGAAAGATAAAGAGTAGGAGATTGTAACATGCTATATATAAAACTTTTCCTTGCTTTCGTGAAAATAGGTCTTCTGGGATTTGGAGGGGGACTGGCAATCATTCAGCTTATATACGACAGCATCCAGCAGTTTGCTGCAATAACCCCTTCACTGTTTGCTGAGATTGTAGCCATTGCTCAGGTCACACCAGGGCCGGTTGCCATCAACACAGCTACCTATATTGGTTTTGTAAGCGGAGGTATTTCAGGAGCGGCTGTTGCAACTGCCGGTGTGGCTCTTCCATCTTTTGTTATTATTTCCATGGTCAGCAGGGCCATGGAAAAGTTCAAGGACAGCAGGATTGTCAAGGGAGCACTTTCCGGAATCAGGCCGGCTGCTGCAGGACTGATAGGAGCTGCTTTTCTGACAGTCAGCAAGCCTGTAATTATAAGTGACGCTCATCTTGGGGCTAATTTCCACCAGTTACTAGCCATGATGCCGCCGGCCTGGGATCTCATATCCCTGGTTCTTGCAGTAGTTACAGTTATCCTTATTGGCCCTGTGAAGAAAGATCCTATAAAGATTCTGCTGATAATGGCAGTTGTTGGTGCAATACTGGGAGCATAATGCCTATTGTAGATAAACAAATTAAACTATATAATTCACTGTGAGATTCTGTGAAAAAGTTTATTGTGCCAAAACAAGGAGGCAGTCAATGAAAGTATATAATTCACTTACCGGCCGGAAAGAGGAGTTTATTCCACTGGAAGAAGGCAAGGTAAAAATGTATGTATGCGGACCTACCGTATACAATTTTTTCCATATAGGAAATGCAAGACCTTTCGTGGTTTTTGATACACTGAGAAGATATTTCATCTGGAGAGGATATGAAGTCAAGTACGTGCAGAATTTCACTGACGTGGATGACAAGATCATCAACAGAGCAAGAGAAGAGGGCATAACAGCACCGGAAGTTTCTGAGAAATACATTAAAGAGTATTTTGAAGACGCAAAGGCTCTCAATGTACTTCCTGCAGACGTTCATCCAAAGGTTTCAGAGCATATCGATGATATTATCGACTTCGTTCAGACTCTTATTGACAAGGGATACGCTTACGAAGCAGATGGTGACGTTTACTATTCTCCAAGGAAATTTGAGGGATACGGAAAGCTTTCAGGCCAGAACATAGATGATCTGGAGTCTGGAGCAAGAATCGCCATAGGAGAGGTTAAACACGATCCGCTGGACTTTGCTCTCTGGAAGGCTCAGAAGGAACCGGACGAGATTGCATGGAAGTCCCCGTGGGGAATGGGAAGACCAGGCTGGCACATTGAGTGTTCCACCATGGCCAGAAAGCATCTGGGACCTACAATCGATATTCACGGAGGCGGACAGGATCTGAAGTTCCCTCACCATGAGAACGAAATTGCCCAGTCCGAGGCATGCAACGGAGTTCCTTTTGCAAAATACTGGATGCACAATGGCTACATCACCATCGATGGCGTGAAAATGTCCAAATCATTGAACAATTTCTTTACTGTCAGAGATATAAGAAAGCTTTACAGCGGTGACGTAATCAGATTTTTCCTCCTTTCAGGCCATTACAGAAGCCCTATTAACTTCAGCGACGTGCTGATGGAGCAGGCTAAGCAGGGACTGAACAGAATAGTCACATGTGTTGAGACCCTCGAACACCTGGAGAAAAACGGCACAGATGATTTTTCAGATGCTGACAAGGAAGAGCTGAAGGGTCTGGACAAGTACAGAGATATGTTCATTGAAGCAATGGACGACGACCTTAACACTGCTGACGCAATCTCCGCCATCTTCGAAATGGTTTCTGATATTAACGTATACGTTCGCAACGGAGCTTCAAAGATTTTTGCAAAAGAAGGAATTGCGCACATCAAGGAGCTTACGGACGTTCTGGGCGTAATGCAGCACACAGAAGATGAGGATTCAGCAGATCCTGAGATTCAGGCACTTGTGGATGAGCGCCAGGCCGCAAGAAAAGAAAAGAACTGGGCAAAGGCTGATGAGATCAGAGATAAGCTTAAGGAAATGGGATATACCATCAAAGATACACCTCAGGGTGCGCAGCTCATCAAGGATTGATCAGCTGCAGGAATAAAGATAGAAAGACAGATCATAGATGATAAACATTGATAATGTACAGACGGCAACCCTTGCTTTCCTGGGAGATGCAGTGTATGAGAAGGCTGTCAGGAGGATGCTGGTGGAGAACGGACTGAACCAGGCTGACAGGCTCCACCGGGCTGCCGTCAAATACGTGTCGGCTGAAGGCCAGTCAAGGGCGGCTGCAGAGCTGTGCAAGGGGTTTCTCACAGAAGAAGAGGTGAGGCTTGTTAAGAGAGCGAGAAATCATAAGACCACCTCTCATCCAAGGCACGTAGATCCAAGGAAATATAAGATGGCCACCGGCTTTGAGGCCCTCATCGGTTATCTGGACCTGAAGGGTGATGAAGAGCGGCTGAATCAGGTGATAAGCCAGTCTGTTCATATTATCAACGGCCGCGGCAGCTCAGCACAGAAGAGAGACGCCGGCACTGATACAGCAACTGCAGATAGAGAGAAGGAATAAGTAGCAATGAGCAAAGCGGATGAGAAGTTTGTTTCGATGTGCCGTGACATTCTGGAAAATGGTTTCAGTACAGAGGGCAACAACGTAAGAGCAAGGTGGGACGATGGCACTCCTGCCCACACAATCAAGAATTTCGGAGTGGTAAACAGATACGATCTAAGCGAAGAATTTCCAGCCCTTACCTTGAGACCTACAGCCATTCGTCTGGCCTTCGACGAGCTGCTGTGGATATGGCAGAAGAAGTCCAACAATATTAAAGACCTGAATTCCCACATATGGGATCAGTGGGCAGATGAAAACGGCAGCATTGGCAAGGCCTACGGATATCAGCTGGGCATTCCGTACAAGTTCAAGCAGGGAGAAATGGACCAGGTAGACAATGTGCTGTGGCTTCTGAAAAACGACCGTTATTCCAGGAGAATAATGACGAACATGTACAATTTCGCCGATCTCAGCGAAATGGGTCTGGAACCGTGCGCCTACAGTATGACCTTTAACGTAAAAGGTAACACTCTGAACGCAATACTTAACCAGAGATCCCAGGACGTCCTTACGGCAAACAACTGGAACGTTGTGCAGTATTCACTTCTTCTCATGATGATGGCTCAGGTCAGCGGTCTTAAGGCAGGAGAACTGGTTCACGTCATTGCCGACGCCCATATTTACGACAGGCACGTGGATATTGTAAAAGAGCTGATCGAAAGGCCTCAGTATCCGGCACCGAAGGTGAGACTGAATCCGGATGTAACAGATTTCTATGAGTTTACGGACAAAGACCTGATTATCGAGGACTACCAGAAAAATCCTCAGGTCAAGAACATTCCTGTGGCTATATAGCCCCGGGAACTGCCGCACAGTGAATAGAATTTTTACAAAAAGGAGACCGGACATGAATCTCATAGTTGCTGTAGACAGAAAATGGGGAATAGGAAGAGACAATAAGCTCCTGGCCCATTTGCCGGGTGATATGAAGTTTTTCAAGAACACCACCATGGGCGGAGTGGTAGTCATGGGACGAAAGACTCTGGAAAGTATGCCCGGGGGAAAAGGACTGCCGGGAAGGGTCAACATCGTCCTCACCAGGAACACGGAATACCAGGCAAAGGATGCCCAGGTGGTTCACACCAGAGATGAGCTTATGAAGCTCCTTGAGCAATATGATGACCAGAAGGTGTTCATTATCGGCGGGGGATCAATTTACAGAGAGTTCTACAAGTACTGTTCTGTATGCTATATAACAAAGATAAATGCAGAATTCGATGCAGACACTTTCATGGTGAACCTGGACGAAGATGATGATTTTAAGCTGACTAATGTCAGCCCTGAGCAGGAAGATAATGGAATAAACTATACATTCTGTACTTATGAGAATGTGAAATAATGAGTTTTTGAGGATGACAGACAGGGCGGATGTACAGCCGCCTTGAGGACCGGGAGAGGACCATGAGTAAAGGCCAGAACAAATACAGAGCCGAAAGAATGGAAAAACAGGCTGAGTCAGGGTTCCGCAAAGGAAAGAACCAGGACAAGGGAAGCCGGAGAAGAGACGGATACAAAAAGAAAAGTGCAGGGGCAACCCGGGATATGAAAGAAAGGCAGGCCGGAAAATACGGCCGGTCCAGAGATGGAAGACCAGCGGGATATGGATCCGGATATGGTTATAGAGAGGAAGATCTGAGAAGAGATCAGGAAGCTGTTTTCGACGACGGCGCTGAGAAGATCTTCGGCAGAAATCCGGTGATTGCGGCTCTCCGGGGCTCAAGAGAAGTGGAGCATATTTATATTGCCAGGGGCTCAGAAGGCTCTGCAAAACAGATTGCCGGCATGGCGAAAGACAGCGGAGTTCCCCTGGATTTCGTGGATAGAGAAGTTATCAACGCCATGGCCCGGGGAGAAAGACATCAGGGGGTGGCGGCCAGAGTTTCCGATTACAGCTACTCCACTATTCAGGATGTGTTCAAAAGAGCTGAAGAATCAGGAGAGGATCCGTTTGTAATCGTTCTTGATGAAATCAGCGATCCCCACAATCTTGGCGCAGTTATCAGAACTGCAGAGTGTGCTGGTGCCCACGGCGTTATAATTCCAAAAAGAAGAGCCTGCGGCCTTACGGGCGTAGCAGCAAAGGCTTCTGCCGGGGCCATTGAATCGGTTCCGGTAGTGAGGGTTACAAATATAAGCAGAACCTTGGACGAACTGAAGGAACTGGGCCTCTGGATTGCCGCTTGCGATATGGGAGGACAGCTGTATTACAAGGCGGACCTCTCAGGGCCTTTGGCAGTGGTAATCGGAAGCGAGGGATCTGGAATAAGCAAGCTGGTAAAGGACAAGTGCGACTTTACGGTTTCCATGCCTCTTAAGGGAAAAGTAAATTCTCTTAACGCGTCAAATGCGGCTGCGGTTATTATGTACGAAGTTCGCAGGCGGAGAGACATGCTTGATGAGTGATCTACAGGTTCCCCTCAGGCTGCAGCAATGAATGTATAGAAAAACAACAGAGTACTTAATGAAAAGCCTTGACATTGACAACGGGTCAGAGTAACATTAATAGGCGTCTTTATGTACACTGGTGCGGAGCGGAAATAAAACGCTCTGTACTTTTAGGTTGACGAAGAATAGAGATAAAAAACAGTTATCATATATTTAAGGAGGAGATCATCGTGAGGAACAAGATCATACTCGCATGCACAGAATGCAAGCAGAGAAACTACAACACAACAAAGAACAAGAAGAATGATCCTGACCGTATTGAGCTGATGAAGTATTGCAAGTTCTGCGGCAAGGAGACTCTCCACAAGGAAACAAAATAGTTCACTGAGAACGGAGTATTTTTATGGCTAAGAACAAAGGCAACAACAGCAATAAAAAATCCGGAAGCAGCAGATCTGCTGTGGGCAGAGCAGCAAGCTACGGTTCCTCTGCGGGACGTGCTCAGAGCAAAAGAGAACGCAGCGGCATCATGAGCTATTTCAAAGGAGTTCGTCAGGAGTTCAAGAAGGTCGTATGGCCTACTAAGAACGAACTCGGAACAAGCACTGTAGTTGTTTTTGCTGTATGCGCTTTCTTCGCAGTCGGCTTCTGGCTGATCGATACCGGATTCCTTGCTGTACTCAGATCAATTCTGGGTATTTCTATGTCTTAATAGAATAAAGGAAACGGGAGATTATAATGGCAGATATCAACGAAAACAGCACGGATGTAAGGCCGTCCCTCTCACCTCTTGAGGGAGAAGGACTTCGTGGCGACGGAACAGCAAAATGGTACGTTGTTCACACTTACTCCGGATACGAGAACAAGGTTAAGGACAGCATCGAGCGCATGGTTGAATACCGGGGGATGCAGGACCTGATCCTTGAAGTAGCCATTCCTACAGAGAACAGGGTGGAGATCAAGAACGGACAGAGGAAAGTAAGGCAGAGAAAGCTTTATCCCGGATACGTTGTTGTAAAGATGATCGTCACCAATGAGACCTGGTACCTGGTAAGAAACACCGAAGGCGTAACAGGATTTGTAGGTCACGGCTCAGATCCAATTCCACTGACCAAAGAAGAAGTTGTCAGAATGGGAATGGAGAAAATGCGAATCGAACTGGACATCGAGGTTGGTGATACTGTCCGCATCGTCAGTGGTCCTTTTGAAGGTCATATGGCCATCGTTGAGGATATAAACACTGAGAAGCAGGTGGTAAAGGCCAGAGCATCAATGTTCGGTCGAGATACATCTGTGGAACTTGAGTTTTCACAGGTGGATAAATTATAGAAGAAAGGAGTAGACAATGGCTAAGAAGATCGAAGGCTATATCAAGCTTCAGATCCCTGCAGGAGGAGCAACTCCGGCACCGCCAGTTGGTCCTGCACTGGGACAGAAGAGCGTAAACATCATGGACTTCTGTAAGCAGTTCAACGCTCAGACATCTGGACAGTCCGGAATGATCATTCCAGTTGTGATTACTGTTTATTCAGACAGATCATTCACATTCGTATGCAAGACTCCGCCAGCAGCAGTTCTGATCAAGAAGGCTGCAGGAATCGAGACAGCATCCGGAGAGCCTAACAAGACTAAGGTTGCAAAGATCACACTGGCACAGGCACAGGAGATTGCTCAGACAAAGATGCCTGACCTGAACGCAGCATCCCTTGAGGCTGCCACAGACATGATCAAGGGAACAGCCCGCAGCATGGGTGTAGAAGTAGTAGAAGGCTAATTATGTGGGAGGCGGTGAAGAACTGCCGTTAGCACCACAAGGAGGAAAAAATGCCAAAGAGAAGCAAGAGATTCAACGCTGCTCTGGAGTCATTCGACAAGACACAGTCATACAGCGTTGCAGAGGCTGCAGGTCTTGTAAAGAAGACAAGCAGCGCAAAGTTCGACGAGACAGTTGAACTCCACATCCGTCTGGGTGTAGACGGAAGACATGCAGATCAGCAGGTAAGAGGCGCAACAGTTCTCCCTCACGGCACAGGTAAGACCAAGAAGGTTCTGGTATTTGCCAAGGGACCTAAGGCTGAAGAGGCAGAGGCTGCTGGTGCAGATTACGTAGGTGCTGAGGATATGGCAGAGAAGATCCAGAAAGAAAACTGGTTCGACTTTGACGCAGTAGTTGCAACTCCAGACATGATGGGTGTTGTAGGTCGTCTCGGTAGAGTCCTGGGACCTAAGGGACTGATGCCAAACCCTAAGTCAGGTACAGTTACAATGGATCTGACAAAGGCTCTGGAAGATATCAAAGCTGGTAAAGTAGAGTATCGTCTGGACAAGGCTAACATCATCCACGTTATTATCGGTAAGGCTTCCTTCACACAGGATCAGCTTGCTGACAATGCTAACGCACTGATTGGTGCTATTGCAAAGGCTAAGCCATCAACAGCAAAGGGTCAGTACTTCAAGAGCGTTACCATGACTTCAACAATGGGACCTGGAGTGAAAGTCAACACAGCTTCACTGGGCTAAATCAGTGATGACAATGGAATACCAGCCTAAGACAGCGGGTGCGTAAGCTCAATAACCCGCCGAGGTACAATATATATTGCCTCGCTTTGGAAAAATGCGGGGTTTTTTGTACCCCAGACACCAGGTACGGTGACAGGTCGAAAAACAAAATTTTGAATGGAGATTTCCATTCAGGAAAGGAGATACAATGTCTGTAGAAGCAAAAGCAGCTAAGCAGGTGATCATCGACGAGATCAAGGAAAGATTTGAGAATTCATCTTCCGTTGTAGTTGTTGATTATCTGGGAATCACAGTAGCTGAGGCTGATGCTCTGAGAAAGGAACTCAGAGAGGCAGGCGTACAGTTTACTGTATATAAGAACACACTTGTAAAGCGTGCAATCGAAGGAACAGAGTATGAAGAACTTGGCGAATGCCTGAAGGGATCAAGCGCCCTGGCATTCAGCTCCGAAGATGCAACAGCAGCTGCAAGAATTCTGAACAAGGCTATCAAGAAGTACAAGAAGATGGCATTCAAGGGCGGAGTTCTTGACGGAGCAGTTCTCACACCAGAGCAGGTCGTTGCACTGGCAGATATCCCATCAAGAGAGGAGCTTATCGCTCGTTTCATGGGAAGCATCCAGGCTCCTATTTCCAAGTTCGCAAGAACCCTCAAGGCTATTGTGGACGAGGGCGGCGAAGAAGGAGCACCTCAGGAATCCGAGGCAGCAGAAGCTTAGGATTCACCGCTGCATAGGGCAGCATGAATACTATTTTTACGGATCGGTCGCATAGGCGGGACGATCCCCTACACTAATAAACGAAAGGAAAATAACAATGGATAAGGATCAGATCATTGAAGCCCTGAAGGGTATGACACTGCTTGAGATCAACGAGCTGGTTAAGGCTTGTGAGGAAGAGTTCGGCGTATCTGCTGCAGCTGTAGCTGTTGCACCTGCTGGTGCTGGCGCTGGCGCTGACGCTGCTGAGGAGCAGACAGAGTTCACAGTAGTTCTGAAGGAGATCGGCGACAACAAGATCAAGGTTATCAAGGCTGTAAGAGAGGCTACTGGACTTGGTCTGAAGGAGGCTAAGGCACTGGTAGACGGAGCTCCTGCAAACGTTAAGGAGAACGTAGAGAAGGCTGAGGCTGACGCTCTGAAGGCTGCACTGGAAGAGGTTGGCGCAGTAGTAGAGCTGAAGTAGTTCAGAAGTTAAGCAAAGCAGAAATTGGACCCTGTTTTGGCAGGGTTCAATTTTTTGGTATGCTGCGATAAATGGGGCATGGAAGCCGGCTGAGTTGGCGTGAAATGCCCTTTTTTTCCATCTATATGCACTTTCCCCCTGTCCTCCTTTGCCGGGCATCCAATTGAGATGCGGGAATGGGGACATCTCCATAATCGATATATGGAAAAACCTGTCTGGCAATGCCGGAAGGAGCGGGGATCCGGGGAAAATGCATATGCATGGGAAAATATACTTTATTCATCAGGATTAATCCTTGATTATTGAAGAAGATTTCAATATAATTGTAAGTTGCTATAGAGTCGAAAAGTTATGAATCAATAAGGAGTAATAACATGCCAAAACCTGTAAAAGTCGGAAGGAAAGAGCGCATGACTTTCGCTAAAATCAATGAGGTTTGCCAGATGCCAAACCTTATTGACATCCAGACGAAATCATACGATTGGTTCGTCAAGGAAGGTCTTGCCGAGGTGCTGGAGGACGTTTCCCCAATCTGGGATACAACGAATACGCTCCGCCTCTCTTTCACTGATTATTCCTTTTCTGATACTCCAAAGTACAGTCAGGAGGAATGTAAGGACAGAGAGGCCACATACGCAACTTCCCTAACTGTCAAGGTACGGCTCAAGAACATGGAGACAGGCGCCATTATGGAGCAGGACGTGTTCATGGGCGAGTTCCCGTTGATGACAGAAAAAGGCACGTTTATTTATAACGGTGCGGAGAGAGCCATTGTTACACAGCTGGTTCGTTCTCCAGGACCGTATTTTGGCGTTGAAGTGGATAAATCCAATCAGAGCCTTTATTCTGCACAGATAATCCCTAACAGGGGAGCCTGGCTGGAGTATGAAACAGATTCCAACAGCATACTTTACGCCAGAGTTGACAGACAGAGAAAGCTGCCGATCACTACATTCCTGAGAGCTCTTGGTCTCAGCACAAATAAGGACATCCTGGATGTATTCGGAGATGACCCGAGACTGATGAGCACCTTCGAGAAGGATAGTGCCAAGGACAGAGATGACGGACTCAGAGAAATCTACAGAAGACTGAGACCTGGTGAGCCGCCTACAGTTGAGAATGCCAAGTCCATGCTCAACGCACTTCTCTTTGATCCGAAGCGCTATGATCTGGCAAAGGTAGGAAGATACAAGTATAACAAGAAGCTGGGAATTCACGACAGACTTGTTGATGCCATTGCTGCAGAGGACGTAATAGATCCTAACAGCGGAGAAGTCCTTGTAGAAGAAGGACAGGTAATCTCCAGAGCTATGGCAATGACCATCGAAGATGCCGGTGTTCTTTCCGTTGAGGTAAAGAGTAAGCAGCACGAACACGAGACTACAAAGGTCATCGGAAACAACTTCGTTGATCCTTCAAAGTACGTAAACTTCGATGTTGCACCTCTGAAGCTTTCAGAGAAGGTGTTCTATCCTGTTCTGAAAGAGATTCTGGACGAGAACGACACAGATGAGGACATCAAGGCTGCAATGGCTGCCAGGAAGCACGAGCTTTCTCCAAAGCACATCATCCTTGAGGATATTATCGCTTCCGTCAGCTATATGCTGAACCTGAACTTCGGCCTTGGAAAGACCGACGATATCGACCATCTGGGCAACAGAAGATTGAGAACTGTAGGCGAACTGCTGCAGAACCAGTTCCGCATCGGATTTGCCAGAATGGAGAAGGCAGTAAGAGAAAGAATGACTACTGAGAATGCAACTCCTCAGCAGGTCATCAACATCAGACCTATTACTGCTGCAGTAAGAGAATTCTTCGGAAGTTCACAGCTGTCACAGTTCATGGACCAGAACAACCCGCTGGCAGAGCTGACTCATAAGAGAAGACTGTCTGCCCTGGGACCTGGCGGTCTGTCAAGAGAGAGAGCCGGATTCGAAGTTCGAGATGTACACTATTCTCACTATGGAAGAATGTGCCCGGTAGAGACACCTGAAGGTCCTAATATCGGACTGATCGGATCTCTGACCACTTACGGAATCATCAATGAATACGGATTCATCGAGACTCCATACAGAAAAGTAGATAAAGAAACAGGAATTGTCACAAAGCAGGTAGATTATCTTTCCGCCGATGATGAGGAACTGATGATCGTAGCTCAGGCCAACGAGCCGCTGGATGAGAACGACAGATTCGTAAATCAGAAGGTAGCCGTAAGAGGCGTTGCCGGAGAGATCACCATGGTACCTCGCTCAGAAGTAGACTACATGGACGTTTCTCCTAAGCAGGTAGTATCAGTAGCTACAGCTATGATTCCGTTCCTGGAGAACGACGACGCCAACCGAGCTCTCATGGGATCAAACATGCAGAGACAGGCAGTTCCACTTCTTATGACAGAGGCTCCTTTTGTAGGAACCGGAATTGAGTACAAGGCAGCTTGCGACTCTGGTGCAGTAGTTCTGGCCAAGCATGCTGGTGTGGTTGAGTTCATCGATGCCCAGTACATCAAGATCAGAAGAGACGATGACGGCACCATGGACGAGTACAAGATGCTCAAGTTCAAGAGGTCCAACCAGGGAACCTGCATTAACCAGAAGCCGATCGTTTCCTATGGTGAGCACATAGAGGCCGGAGAAGTAATTGCAGACGGCCCTTCAACAAACCTGGGAGAGATTTCCCTTGGAAAGAACCTTCTTATCGGATACATGACCTGGGAAGGTTACAACTACGAGGATGCTATCGTCCTCAATGAGCGTCTGCTCATGGACGACGTGCTCACTTCTCTCCACGTTGAAAGATACGAGTGCGAGGCAAGAGATACAAAGCTGGGTGCTGAGGAAATCACAAGAGATATTCCGAACGTTGGAGAAGATGCCCTGAAGGATCTGGATGAAGACGGAATCATCAGAGTAGGTGCTGAGGTTAAGTCTTCAGACATCCTGGTAGGAAAGCTTACTCCTAAGAGCGAAACAGACCTGTCTGCTGAGATCAGACTGCTGAGAGCTATCTTCGGCGAGAAGTCTAAGGAAGTAAGAGATACTTCCCTCAAGGTACCTCACGGAGAAGAGGGAATCGTAGTAGATGTAAAGACATTCTCAAGAGATGATGGCACAAGTGAGCTTCCACCGGGAGTAAACAAGATCGTCAGAGTTTACATCATCACAAAGAGAAAGATCAGAGTCGGAGACAAGATGTCCGGCCGTCACGGAAATAAGGGTGTAATTTCAAGAATCCTTCCTGAGGAGGATATGCCATTTAAGGATGACGGCGAATCATTACAGGTAATGCTGAACCCTCTGGGCGTACCTTCCCGAATGAACATCGGACAGGTACTGGAGGTTCACCTGGGACTGGCAGCCAAGGCAAAGGGCTGGTACATCTCAACACCTGTATTTGACGGAGCCAAGGAGAGCGACATCCAGGATCTCCTGGAAGAAACAGGATACGACAGATCCGGCAAGCTGTGGCTGAGAGACGGAAGAACGGGCGAATACTTCGACCATCCTGTAACAGTAGGCTACATGTACATGCTGAAACTGCACCATCTGGTAGACGACAAGATTCACGCCAGATCAACAGGTCCTTACTCTCTGGTAACACAGCAGCCTCTGGGCGGAAAAGCTCAGTTCGGAGGCCAGAGATTCGGAGAAATGGAGGTTTGGGCTCTTGAGGCTTACGGTGCCGCATCAACACTGCAGGAAATCCTGACAGTAAAATCCGATGACATCATCGGCCGAGTAAAGACATACGAAGCTATCGTCAAGGGCAACAACATCCCTGAACCTGGTATTCCAGAGTCCTTCAAGGTACTCATCAAGGAACTGCAGGCCCTGGCACTGGATGTAAGAGTAATGTCCGGCGACAACAAGGAGATCAAGCTGAGAGAAACCTCTGAGTACGATGACGCCGCAACTGTTGACCGCATGCTGAAAGAAGCCGACAGACAGGCTGAAGCAAAGAGAGCCAGAGAAGAAGCTCGTGAAGAAGAGAGAGCCAGAAAGGCTCAGTTAGAAGCTGATGAAGAGTCAGATGAAGATGCTGAGCCAGATGACAATGAGCTGGACAAAGAATTCAATGAAAAAGCTCAGGCAGGTCTTGAGCCAGATGACGACATGGACGATGTAGATGATGACGATTCTTCAGAATCCATGGAGGATATCGACAAGCTCATTGGCGGTACTGAGTCCGATATTGACAACTAACAAAAGGGAGGAAGCATGAACAAAGATAACAATTACGATCTGAGAAATTTCGAATCTCTGCAGATCAAATTGGCATCGACTGAGAAAATGCTGGAGTGGTCCCACGGTGAGGTAACAAAGCCTGAGACCATTAACTACAGAACTCTCAAACCTGAAAGGGACGGACTCTTCTGTGAGAAGATTTTCGGACCAACAAAAGACTGGACATGTTCCTGCGGTAAATACAACAAGATCCGTTATAAGGGTATGGTATGCCCTTATTGCGGAGTTGAAGTTACCAAGTCAAAGGTAAGAAGAGAGAGAATGGGACACATCAGTCTGGTGGCTCCTGTTTCTCACATCTGGTATTTCAAGGGAATCCCTTCAAGAATCGGACTGGTGCTGGACATCACTCCAAAGAATCTTGAAAGAGTCCTGTATTTCGCATCATATATCGTAACTGATCCGGGAGAAACTCCTTTCGAGTACAAGGAGATTATCGAGGAAAATCAGTACAACGAAGCAAGAGAGATTTACGGCAAGAACTTCGAAGCTGGAATGGGCGCAGAAGCTATCAAGAAGCTTCTCTCTGATGTAGACACAGAGAAGCTGGCCTGCGAGCTCAGAGAACAGCTGGAGAAGGCTTCCGGACAGAAGAAGATCAAGCTTGTAAGAAGACTGGAAGTAATTGAGGCATTCAACCAGTCAGGAAACAGGCCTGAATGGATGATACTGGATGTAGTTCCGGTTATACCACCAGATCTCCGTCCTATGGTTCAGCTGGATGGCGGAAGATTTGCCACATCTGACTTGAACGACCTGTATAGAAGAGTAATTAACAGAAATAACCGTCTGAAGAAGCTGCTGGAACTTGGTGCTCCTGACATCATTATCAGGAACGAGAAGAGAATGCTCCAGGAATCAGTAGACTCCCTCATAGATAACGGCAGAAGAGGAAGAGCGGTTACAGGAGCTGCAGGAAGACAGCTTAAGTCCCTGTCCGACATGCTGAAAGGTAAGCAGGGACGTTTCCGTCAGAACCTGCTGGGTAAGCGTGTAGACTACTCCGGCCGTTCTGTAATCGTAGTAGGACCAGAGCTGAAGTTCTACCAGTGCGGTCTTCCTAAGACCATGGCACTGGAACTCTTCAAACCTTTCATCATGAAAGAGCTGGTTGAGAGAGGCAAGGCACACAACATCAAGAGTGCCAAGACAATGGTGGAAAAGGTTAAACCGGAAGTTTGGGATGTTCTGGACTACGTCATCAAGGATCATCCGGTTCTCCTGAACCGTGCCCCTACACTGCACAGACTGGGAATTCAGGCATTTGAGCCAGTGCTGGTAGAAGGAAAGGCTATCAAGCTTCACCCTCTGGCATGTACAGCTTTCAACGCCGACTTCGACGGAGACCAGATGGCCGTTCACGTTCCGCTGTCTGTTGAAGCACAGGCTGAGGCCAGATTCCTCATGCTCTCAATCAACAACATTCTTGCACCAAAGGACGGATCTCCTATTACCATTCCGACACAGGATATGATTCTGGGAGCTTACTATCTAACATATCCAGGAAGAAGCAAGAAGGTTGAAGTCAAGGACGGAAAAGAAACTGTCATTGACGCAATGGATACCTTTACTGAGACTGACCGCAAGGGATACAGACAGATCAAGGGTGCCAGAGTAAAGGACGTCAAGTATACAGACAACAAGCACAGAATCGAAATAGCTGAGCTGAGAAAAGACATCAAAGAAGGCAAGAACAAGCTGACCAAGACCGGTGAAGAAGTGTTCGAGGTCAAGTATGATATCTGGCCTGTAGATGCAGTAGACGGCGAGCTTACAAACACCAACGAAGTGATTACAATCACAAAGCTGAGATCCGAGATGAAGAACGGAGAAGTCATTGAAGACGGCTCAGTTGTAAGCACAACCACCTACGAAAGAATCCCTGAAAAGGGAGACGGTAAGTGCTTTGCAGACATCAACGAAATGATGATGGCTTACCAGACCGGAATCGTGGCAATCCACGCCAAGGTCAAAGTCAGAATGTTTGGTGTTGGAACTGACAAAGATGACAGAGGTC
>Ga0256404_1006879_pt1 | contig 18401 bp, 17 predicted proteins | sample RumenRJG_01DNA_FD_185990 | JGI IMG/M metagenome (GOLD analysis project Ga0256404, IMG submission 185990) | Bovine rumen microbial communities from Lethbridge, Alberta, Canada - RJG_01 | ecosystem: Host-associated > Mammals > Digestive system > Stomach > Rumen | place: Canada: Alberta | collected...
AATTCCAACCGAAGTCTTCTTCGAAAACTCGCCGCACAACTTGCATGTGTTAAGCACGCCGCCAGCGTTCATCCTGAGCCAGGATCAAACTCTCCGTAAAAAAATTGATCGAGTTTTTACACTAGCATTTCTTCTTCGCTATATTCACTTATCAAGGTGCGTACCGTTCCCTTTCGGGCGCGGCAGAAAGTAATATACCACTCATCTTTTCAGAATGCAAGCCCCATTTTTCATTTTTTTCATTTTCCTTTAACAAACCATGTCAGATTCGTTCTGCCTTTTTACATTCACTATTCATGCGCACAGATTTTTTTCAGTCTGTTTATTTGACGCCGAAGCATTTTCGGATAGAATATGAGGCGTTATGTTCAGAACTATGGAGGTGATTTGATGGGAACGAAAAAAACTTCCTCATCAAAAAAATCAAATGGCAGAAAGAGTTTCCTTAGAAGTTTCTTCGCCGGGATTCTCATGCTTATTCTTATATGTATTGCCGGTGTCTCTGTCGGGCTGGCATGGTATATCAGCAAAATTTCAAAAACACTGCCTTCTGATGAAGAAATTCTCTCTTACCAGGCTAATGAGGCAAGTATTGTATATGACAGGAAAAAGCGCGTTATAACTGAGCTTTTCACCGAAAACCGCAGGCCGGTCAAGCTCAGCGAGGTTTCAAAATGGATGGTCATGTCAATTCTGGCGGCAGAAGATTCTGAGTTTTACTCTCACAAGGGAATCCGCCCAATGGCCATACTCCGCTCGCTTCTTACTGGCGAGGGCGGACAGGGCGCAAGCACTATTACACAGCAGCTTGCAAGAAATCTTTTCCTGAGCAGTGAGAAGACGCTCGAGCGCAAGGCAAAAGAAGCACTGATATCACTGCGTCTTGAAAAGCTCTACTCCAAGGACAAGCTGATTGAAACATACCTGAACACGATCTATTTCGGCCACGGGGCTTATGGAATTGATGCAGCAGCGCACAACTATTTTAATAAAAATGCTGCAGGACTGACTTTGGCTGAATCATCAATTCTTGCTGGAATTGTAGCTGCGCCGGAAAAGTATTCGCCGCTCCGACATCTTGACCTTGCACGTGCACGTCAGAACTACGTACTGAAGCGTATGGTCTATCTGGGCTGGGCAACTGATGTGCAGGCACAGGAAGCAGCTTCTGCCGTCTTGAAATTCAATGAAAAAACAGTCGAAACAAAACAGCAGGTATTTGATAAAGCCCCTTACTTTGTCAGTCACGTTCTGTACAAGGAACTTATTCCAAAATATGGAAGTGACCGTGTTTACAAAGGCGGCATGAAGATTTATACAACACTGGATCTCGATCTTCAGAGTGCTGCAGAAAAAGCGATGAAACAGCTCAAAAGTGAAGGCGCACTTGTAGCTGTTGATCCGTACACGGGATCGGTTCTCGCACTAGTCGGCGGCAAAGATTTTGAAAAGACGAAGTTTAATCGCGCCACCCAGGCTTATCGTCAGGTGGGTTCAGCATTTAAACCCATTGTATATGTAACAGCGCTAGAAAACGGGCTGCGGCCGGTTGACCACATCATGGACTGGCCCATTAAGCTGCAAGTAGCCGGGACAGATATAATCTGGGAACCGCATAACTTCACCCCTGAATATGTAGGCGAAGAAACTCTGCTGAATGCTTTGATTCACTCTCATAATACACCCGTAGCACGTCTTACCTACATGCTGGGGCCGCAGAATATTGTCAGCACAGCGAGAAGAATGGGAATTACCTCACCTTACCTGCCCGTAGCACTTTCTGTCGGCCTAGGTGTTGCAAGCGTGACTCCGCTTGAAATGTCAATTGTATATTCTGCCTTTGCAAATGGCGGTGCAAAAGTTGAACCTAACTTCATCACCGAAATCCGGAACAGCGATGACAATGTTCTGTATTCTGCGCTGCCGACACAGGAAGAAGCGCTGAAACCGGAAATTGCACTGATGACCCGTTCGATGCTTGAAGAAGTCATACATTCAGGTACGGGAGCCAGAGCTAAAATTGAAGGATATCATGTCTTCGGAAAAACTGGGACTTCCAATGACTTTACTGATGCATGGTTTGCAGGAGGCGTTCCTGGTCTTGTTACAGTGGTTTATGCCGGCAATGATGATCTTAAGCCGCTTGGGACAAAGGGCGCAACAGGCAGCCGCATTGCTCTGCCTGTCTGGGCATCATTCATGAAACAGGCTATCAAAATTCTGCAGCTGTCCTGTGACTTTCCACAGATCGCAGCAGACGTTGAGAATGTCAGAATATGTGTGTCAAGCGGGTACGCAGCTTCACAGACTTGTCCGAAGACTGCCGATGTGCTGATGTCAAGTGGAAAATTCCCAACAGCCGTTTGCCCTGTTCATAGCGGCAGTGCGGCGGAAAACGATCCTAATGCACCGCAACTTTTCCTTCTGCCTGAGGATAAAGAAAGACTTGAAAATGAAAACGCCCTTACTCCTGAGAATCCTCCTGCATCAGATGATATTCACCCGTATGACAACAGCGCCGGCGTAGAAGTCCCTGAGACTAGAATTTCAGGAGACACGAGTCCCAATACTTCAGGAGATCAGCAGCCCCCATCTTCCGGTTCGTGGCGCGATCTTATTCCTAAGGACAACAGGTCTGTGGAAGAACGGTATCAGGAACTTCTGAAAAAGTATAACATCCAGTGATTATGCAATTTTTACAAGGCTGAATGAACAGATTTGCATCAGCTGGCACTATGTCAGCTGAGACTCGTGTATCTGCGCGCAAATTTTCAGCATGCAGCAATTATTTACCTGAAAACAGTCTGCCATGGCCGCACCTCTTTTAAAAAATGCGGCCCGAAGACCGCAAGAATGCTGAATGCTGTCCAACGGTCATTAACTGACTGCATCTTTATGTGCGCTTTTTCCGTACCTGACAGAAGTCATGTACTGACAATCATCCTGCATCTGCTCAGACAGACACAATGTTTTTTCGCGGCAGCAGAACAACGTCAGCCCTCGAACAGTAAAATGCCCTTCAAAACAGATTTTAATCTGTTTGAAGGGCATTTTTCGCGTTTTTTGCATAACAACAAAACGATGAAAATAATCTGGCGGCCCCGGCGCGACTCGAACGCGCGACCTACTGCTTAGGAGGCAGTCGCTCTATCCATCTGGGCTACGGGGTCATTTCAAACGGATAAATCATAGCATAACACGGACCGGGCCGCAAGTGGAAACAGGCACTTCGGCAGGCTGTTCACGTTTTTCTTCCTGACCTGCTGCATACAATAACAGAAAGGCTGATGAAAATCTATTGTGGTCTGCCCCTGACGCAATCCGTCTTTTCAGCTGACAATGCCCGTCTTCTTTTGGGTGCGGATGCAGACACACTGTTTTGTTGTTTTATGCCAGGTGTCCCCAAACTTTTTTTCCTGCGCTGAACTCTTACCGGAAACGTCGGCAGCGGTTCGTTTTCATCTTTCACATGAAGACAGTCGTTCATCTTCAGTGTTTCAGCACGCCTGCAGCATTCAGGCATATGGTCATTGATCAGGCCGCATGCTTCAAGGAATGAATAAATGCAGACTGTGCCGACAAATTTAAAGCCCCGTTTCTTCAGATCACTGCTGACTGCATCAGAAAATGCGCTGCGTGTAATGCGTTTTGCAGGAAACGATTCATACAGCAGAGTTTTTCCATTAGTAAAAGACCAGATATACTTATCAAAACTGCCAAACTCACTGATAATTTCAAGGAACCTTGACGCATTGTTGATCACAGCACGTATTTTAGGCTCCGAATGTATCATGTCCGGATCGTCCATGATGCGTTTTACGTCGCTTTCATCGTATCGGGCTATTCGGTTATAGTCGAACCCGTCAAAACACCTTGAAAAAACACTTCTTTTGCGCAGCATCAGCAGCCAGCTGAGACCGCAGCTCATGCTTTCCATCAACAGGTGTTCAAAAAAGACCATGTCACTATGCTGAGGTATTCCCCATTCGCTGTCATGGTATTTAATAAGCAGCACATCACTGCTGCACCATGGGCAGCGTTTCTTTTCTTCACTCATGGACACTCTGCCTCTCTGTCCCGCCGCCGCGCACAGGTATTCTGTACTCACACGGAACGCTGGTCTGGCATTTGCCGCAGCCATAGCGGGGATTGTATTTTATTTTCTGCATCGAAAGCAGCTCAGCACAGGGACGCTGCTTTTTACCCTCTGCAAGAGAGATAGCATGCGCAGGACAGCGGCGTGCGCATGCGCCGCAGCGAATGCAGTATTCGTATGGATCAGTATAGGGACGGGCATCCGGCACAAGCGGCAGGTCGGTGACCACGCTGCAGAACCTGCCTGCCATGCCGCGTTTTGTAATGACCCCTCTGGTCAGACTGAAGGTCCCTAGTCCGGCAGCGTAGGCTGCATGCCGTTCTGACCAGTTGCTTGCATACGTATCTTTAGTTACGCCTGGCTGACCGATAAGTGCGCCCGATCCGCCGCGCGCCACTGCAAATCTGGGGTCAAGCATGGGGGCACAGTTTCTGACACCCTGCGATGTTAGCCAGGCACTGAGATCAGCCAGCATACCTTTCATGAATTCCTGACCTTCTATACGGCCAAAAAGCCATTCTACTGAGGGGTCATCAGGAATTCGGTTACTCACACGCACTCGTTCGCTGAAAGGGAAAAACATGGAAATCACTGATTTAGCGCCACGCAGCCACTCTTCGGGAGTTTTATGCCAGGGGCCTATCACAGCCGGTTCTTTGTAATGCTCAAAAAGAGGGTCATCGGCCAGAGCAACACCCATCAGCGGCTCATCATAAATGATGAGTCCTGCCGCTTCTGTGTAGGCGCCAGCCATTTCAGACGTCACAAGATTGCCGGGGCGCTGCCTGAAATGCGCCTGCAGCCAGGAGAAAATCTCTTTTCTGTCCATTATCCGTTTCTCTCCTTTTCAGCTTTTATTTGCTAAGATACCTTTCCAGCCTTTCGTGCATAAGAAAAACAATAGCGGATGTGAGAGTATATTTGATCAGATTATAGGGCAGCAGCGAATAAAACAGCAATGTCACCACGTTTGTCACAGCGGGATTGACAGCATGCACTACCTTGATAATGGAATCCATTGTGAATCCCATCAGTCTTGCATAGGCAGGAAAGCAGAAATAGTAGTTCACGGCGAGCATGGCCGATGATACGCATACAGTTCCGACAGCCAGAGCGCCAATGCTGCCTGTTCTTGTTTTCCACCTTCGCTCCAGAGCTATGGTTATAAAAAGGTAAATGCAGCTTGCGGTTACGTTTGCAACATCGCCGATACCCATGCTGTGTGAGCCGTGGAAAATCAGGTGAAGAAGGTTTTTCACGGCAATTACAAGCAGCCCAGCCGCACGACCCAGTAAAAGCCCGCCGAGCATGACGGGCACTTCTGAAAAATCCAGACTGAGGAACGGGGCCATCATCGGCATAGGGATCTCTATAAGAATCAGAACGGATGCTGCCGCTGCAAGCATTCCTGCGACAGTGATCTCACGCACTGAAAAAACTTTATGCTTCTTTAACTTCATGCAGAACCTCCTAGGGTTTCTTTCTCAAATATCATACTCTAAAAACAGCTCCTTTGGCAATGCGCCGACAGAGGCCAGACAAAAAGTCCGGCCGTACGGCGGCCGGATTGACATTATCATGGATTGCATATCTTACAGGGTTTATACCCTCTCAGGAGAATTTTTCTTCGTGCTGCTGTTACTTTTCTGCGCCGCGATGGACTGATGTGTCCTGCCCGGACGCATGTGCTTTTATGAAAAACGCCAGTGCGCGTATTAAGAATGAATGTTTCAGTCTTTTCATCTTGCTCAGCTGTTTTTTTCTGTTCTGGAGATGCAGATGAAAGACGGCTTTCGCCGGTCGCGTAGTCAATATCAATTCCCGGCTGGGCATTATAACAGAAAACATTAAAACAAATGCTTTCGCCGTGATCTTCTACTGACCACCCCTCCATCAGCACGCCCGATGCAAGGAGATTGTTTCCGTCAAAATACGGCGTCACCCTGTACATCACGTGGCAGCGTGTTTCTTTAACGTAATCGGCCACCATGTTTTCAAACTGCAGCATGGCTTCTACGTTCAGAGCTCTTGTACCTGTAATCAGGTTGCGTTCATTTGACGCTTCACCAGTCAGCTGATATCCCAGGAGATGACACCTGTTATAAAGATATCTGCCATTGACGCTGTCATATTTTACCAGATGCCAGGCTGTCGGTCTGACTGCCGCAATGCTGCTGCGCGGCACTGTCGGCATCAGTTCAATACCAACATTTGCACACGCAAAGCCGCAGCGTCCCAGCTTGTCCAGAGGACTGTAATATTCAAAGGACAAATCGGGGCATTCCTGTGGCTTGAAGTAAGGAATGTTGCCGTTTACAGGTATGTAGGGATTTTTTGAATAGGGCGGAATTTTTTTCAGGTCAAGGGCAGGCGCTGTCAGCTTCCTGACAGCGCTTTCAGCGGTTTTGTCCACAACCGGCTTTTTTGCAGACCGTTTTTCCCGGGCAGCAGCCGTTCCTGCCGCAGCCTGAGATACCCAAACACTGTGCAGCGGTTCAAACAGAGCCGGCAAGCTGTCATGATCACGAACGGCGGGCAGGCACAGCAGCAGAAGCATGGCCAGCAGAGCGGCGTGACGGAGTCTGCGATAAGCTGATAATAATTTCATCGGGTGTACACTTCCTCAGTGATCTTCTCATGGGACGTTCCGGCAAAATTGCAGGAGCTTATCAACTTCCATCGGCTCAGGTCAATCCGCAGTTTTTCGTCAGCTGGATAATGCCTGTTCCACCTGTAAAGCGTCAGTGACTCTGCCTTCGGCGCTGCCGCTGAAGCCTCAGCATCTTCAGCAAAGCAATAGTCACCGGAGTGTGCCATATCCAGGTAGTGTTCGTCGACACGGATGTTGTCAGCTGCCTCAGCCTGAAACTGCCCGGCAGAATAATGGTTCATCCATAACGCTCTGCCTGATGTCTTCTGCAGAATACGCTTTCTCAGGGCACTGTCCTGGCTCTGGCGGCGGTGATTGAACCTGAGCCCCATCTCATCATCAACGCAGAATATAAGGTGCATTTTTCTGCTCCTTTCAAACTGCCCGCGGCTTTACAGGCCGCGGGCAGTTTTGCAATCTTTTTTCTATTATCAGCCGCCAGGCAGAATCAGCGGCCCTTTCCAAGCGGAGTATGACGAAGCACAAGACCAGCGGCCACAGCAGCAATAAGGTTTACCGCGCATTCCATGGTCAGACCGGGCGTGGAAGAAAGGCCAGCGGCTAAGCTTCCATATAAAACGGCCCCCGCAAGTGTATACCCGATTACCGCCCAGACGGAAGAAACGATGAAACTCAGCAGAATGCGCCGGCCGGAAACTTTATCTCTGGGAAATGTTCTCCCGCCCAGAACCCAGCTGATAACACAGGCCATCAGAGACTTAATGATAAACGTCGGAACTGCCCAGATAGCATAACCGCTCAGCAGATCAGTCAGGGCCGAGCCAAGCCCGGACGCAAGCGCCGCCTCACGGCGGCTGAACCGTACTGAAACGAGAAAAATCACAGTTTCTCCGAGATTAGCATATCCAAGAGGAATGGGAATCTTTGGAAACATCGTCATGACAAAGACTGCCGCTGCCATGATTGCAGTTCGGCACAGACGCTGAACTGCCGAATCACTGCTTAACAAGTCTGCCCCGTTCATTGAAAGACCTCCTCTGCCAGTTCGCTGCGGTATGCTGTTTCTACACAGTCCAGCAAAACCAGTCAATTTTATATTTGTATGCAGCACTAAAACCATTGTATTAGATATTTCCGTTTAATGATTCAGAACATGTAAAAAATATGTAATGAAATTGTAAAAATTACGCTGCTGCATACTTTTCATAAAACTGCCGGAAGTCTTTTGAAGATCATCGGAACATCCGGACGGCCGTTAAAAACCCGCCGGGACTGTCCGCAGTCCAGTGCGAGCTGTTTCACAAGCTCAGAAGTTCCGCTGTAACGGTTCATAAGCCGCAGTCTTTTCAGAAAAACAAGCATCGGCGTGCATCCATACAGGTTTCCGCAGAAATCAATCACATGCGCTTCAATCCTCAGGCTGCCTTCAACAAGAAAAGTGGGGTTCCGCCCGACTGAAACAGCAGCTGGGTGCCACACCCCCTCATGATAAAGCGCTCCCGCATACACGCCTTCACCAGGTATCAGCTTCCGTCCGTCGGGTATAAAGTTTGCCGTGGGATATCCCATGGAACGTCCCCTCTGTTCGCCATGGCGAACAGGAGCAGTAATGAAATAGGGATACCCCAGCAGTTCAGCTGCGTGTTCAACACTTCCGGCCTGTACCATGTCGCGCACCCGGGTGCTGCTGATCATTGTGCCGTCGGGCATCATCTGCTGGGGCACAAGCTGAAGCCTGATATGGTGCTGCTTACAGTAATCAGTCAGAAAGGCACTGTCGCCGCTTCTTTTTCTTCCAAACCGGAACTGCTGGCCTACCACAATGCCCTCCAGCGGAAATTTCTGGGCCAGGTCATTCAGAAAGTCATCAGGCTCTGTATCTGCGAACTCCCTGGTAAACTGGATTTCAAACGGTTCAGGCAGACCGAAGCACTGACGCAGCAGAGCCTTTTCACTTTCAGTAAAAAGCCGCGCAGTCAGCCCCCCCAGGACAAAGCGGGGGTGAGGAGTAAATGTCACAATACGCCAGTCGGTATGCAGTTTTTCAGCAAGGTTTCTGGCATTCTCAAAAAGTGAAAAATGCCCGCGGTGATAGCCGTCAAAAGCGCCAAGACAGATGATCACAGGCACACCTCCGTCAGTATGTTTGCCTGGGGGAAAATTACAGCACGTCCGTTCTGGGAGCGCAGCGTGCCCAGACACAGATGCTTTGTCCCTACGGCCATGATGCCTTCATCTACAGGCACAACGCCAGGATACCGAAGTTTCATAAAGCTCAGATACACGGCAAGCCCGTCCACAAGTCTTTTTTCGCAGAATGCGTTGGCGCTATAGCTGTAATACTGTGAAGCCAGTATCGTTACGGGCTGAATGCGTGTGATAATCTGCTCAGCTGACGGAGGATCCTGCGGATTATAAAGCAGTCCGCTGCTGGCGCGCAGACAGCCGACATTCAGACGTCTCAGCGCTGAAAGGTGGGCTCCAATACCCAGAGCCCGCCCGATGTCGCGTGCAAGACTGCGTACGTAAGTGCCGCGGTGGCAGCGGATCTGCAGTTTTGCCGCACCGCCTGCTGTGCGTCCGAGATACTCTATAGAAGTTATATCAACCGGCCTTGGCTTGATGTCAGGATCGCCGCCCGACCGTGCGATTTTATGAGCGCGGCGCCCATCAACCATAACAGCCGAAACTTTAGGTGGCACCTGGAAGCGCACGCCAAGAAACGCAGGCAGAATCGTTTTCAGCGCAGATTCATCATAATCTTTCTGCACTGGATCTGAAAGCGGTTCGCCCGAAGCATCGTCAGTGGAAGTCTCCCACCCGAATGTTACTTCAGCCAGATAAGTTTTAGGCAGATTCATGACAGCTTCGGAAAGTCTGGTAGCATAACCGAGCATCAGGATCAGAGCCCCTGAAGCGGTTGTGTCAAGTGTGCCGGCGTGCCCGACTTTCTGTCTGCGGCCGCCCAGGGCGCGCGATACCCCCGTCACACAGCCGCGGCTTGGGGCGCCGTAAATTTTATCAAGTACCAGAATGCCGTTATACACTCTTCAGTTCCTCTTCCAGCAGAGCAAGACCGTCTTTCAGCGGCATATACAGCTTGCAGCCGGCAGCGTACTGGTGTCCGCCGCCGCCGTGACGCGCCGCCAGTTCCTGCGCAGAAGCGCTGCCGCGGGCGCGCACGCTGCAGCGGAGACAGTCTTTCACTTCACTGACAAGAACAGTCATATTCGTGCCGGACATATGAGTCAGCATGTTCACAAGACCTTCTGTATCGCTTTCATCTGCGCCTGTTTCGCGGAAATCGTCACGGGTAAGCCATGACAGCGCGCATCTGCTGCCAATTTTTTTTGCACGGCTCAGGCAGCGTCCCCACAGATTGATCTTTGCCGGTGAATCGTTGTAATGAAGTTTTTCATCAATTTCAAAAGGCACTGCGCCTGCTTTCACAAGTTCAGCGGCAACGCGTATGGTGTTGTAGGTTGTGTTGGAAAAGGAAAAACCGCCGCAGTCAGTTGTCAGTGAAACATAAAGCGCCGTTGCAATTTCCTTATCCAATGGACAGTTCATCGCAAGCAGAATCTCGTAGATCAGTTCGCCGACGGCCGCTGCTTCAGGCACTACCCAGTTGATTTCCGAGGCAAAACCCTCATTGTCCCTGTGGTGATCTACAGCAATCCGCGGTGCCATTCCTGGAACTCCCCGGTCGCGGGTGCTGACATCGACTGTGATGACACAGCGTCCGTCATCAGGCTGGCAGCCGCTTGCCCGGTACTGTCCGGCACGAGGCAGAAATGAATAGAGCTGCGGCAGCGGATCAGCGCCACCCCACCTGACGTCTTTTCCAAGTTTTTCACCGGCACAGGTCAGCGCGCTGCCGCAGCCCAATGTGTCTCCGTCGGGCTTGACGTGGCTGAGAATCAGCCACTTCGGCTCAGTCAGGAGAATGCGGGCTATTTTCCGTGCTTCTTCACTCATCCGTGTTTTCCTCCTGAACTGACGCTTTGCTCTCATCCATGCCGCTGTCAGGGGGCAGTTCCGCAGCAATTTTATCAAGAACGCTGTCCATCTCGCGTGCCAATTCCTCGCTGTCATCAAACCTGAAAGTCAGTTCGGGTACGGTACGGTATGAAAGCCTGCGCCCCAGCGTTGAACGCACAAACCCTGAAACTTTTTCCAGAAGCCTGGCAATCTCAGCACGGCCTTCAGGACGCAGAGTTGTGTAATAAACTTTCGCATATTTCAGGTCTTTTGAGCAGTCCACTGAAGTAACGATCACTTCACCAAGTTTTTCATCCCGCACCTCTCGTGAAAGAATTTCCGAGATTTCACGCTGGAGCTGACTGTTAATTCTGCCCATTCTGAAACGGGGCATCTGCAATTCCTCCCCTGCGGTCTGATAAACAAACCGCGGCACTGTGAGCTGTGTCATGCAGCGGCCGCGGCGTTTTCAGACAGATTTAAAGGGTTCTTTTTTCTTCCACAAGTTCGTAAGCTTCAATCATGTCGCCCTCGTGGAAATCCTGGTAATTGACAAATGTCATGCCGCACTCAAAACCTTCGCGCACCTCGCTGACATCGTCTTTTTCACGGTGAATGGATGCAATGGAACCTTCCCACACGACAATGCCGTCACGTACGAGACGCACTTTGGAAGTGCGCTTGATAATTCCCTCCATAACGCGGCAGCCGGCAATCTTGCCGACTTTTGGTGCTTTGAAGATTTTGCGGATTTCTGCCTGTCCAAGTGAATTTTCCTTGACATCGGGCAACAGCAGACCTTCCATAGCAGCTTTCACGTCGTCAATTATCTCATAGATAATGCTGTACAGACGGATCTGAACGTTTTCCTTTTCAGCAAGTTTCTGAGCACTGTTTTCGGGACGCACGTTAAAGCCGATCACAATCGCGTTTGATGCGGTTGCAAGCATGATATCAGATTCGGAGATACGGCCTACTGCTGCATGGACAATATTGATGCCCACTTCATCTGTGCCAAGCTTTTCAAGTGAGCCGGTTATGGCTTCAATAGTGCCCTGCACGTCACACTTGATCACAAGATTAAGCACTGGCTTCTGGCCTTCCTGGACCTGGCTGTACAGATCCTCCAGGGTCATGCGCTTCACTGCATTGTTCTGCTTCTCACGGCGCTCGTCTTCAAGGGCAGCAAAATGATCGCGGGCTTCCTTTTCGTCTTTGATCTGTACAAAATGCTCTCCCGGCTGAGGAACGCCGTTCAGACCGAGCACTTCAACAGCAGTGCTCGGACCTGCCTCACGAACCTGCTTGCCCGCATCGTTCAGCATTGCACGAACCTTGCCCCAGCAGCTGTCAAACATAATATAATTGCCGGTGCGCAGAGTTCCCTGCTGTACAATAATTGATGCCATCGGGCCGCGCCCTTTGTCCAGGCGTGCTTCAATCACGACCCCCTCCGGCGAAACAGTAGGATCAGCCTTCAGATCCTGCATTTCTGCCACAAGAGAAATCATTTCAAGCAGCTGTCCCACGCCTTTTCCTGTCTTTGCGGAAAGCTCAACCATGACGGTATCGCCGCCCCAGGCCTCAGCCACAAGCCCGTAACCGCTGAGTTCCTGCATAACCTGCTGCGGATTAGCAGTTGGCTTGTCCATTTTGTTGATGGCTACAATAATAGGAACATGCGCCGCCTTTGCATGATTAATGGCTTCAACTGTCTGCGGCATGACTCCGTCATCAGCCGCAACTACAAGGACAGCAATGTCAGTGCACTCCGCACCACGGGCGCGCATTGCAGTAAAGGCCTCATGCCCGGGTGTGTCAAGAAAGACAATTTCCTTGCCGTTGTACATTACATGCGAGGCGCCGATATGCTGGGTAATGCCGCCGGCTTCACGGGCCGTCACATGCGTTTTGCGAATCGCATCAAGGAGCGATGTCTTGCCGTGATCGACATGCCCCATTACTGTGACAATAGGCGGCCGGGGCTTCAGGTGGGTGCCGCGGAGCGGCGATTTGCCGCCAGAAACAGCCGCCTTCTTTTCCTGTGCCGCAGAGGCGGAACTGTTTTTCTCTGTCTCTGCGGCAGGTTTTGTTTCATCCCAGTCAATATCAACATGGCAAGCGTCACTCAGTACAAGAAGAATGTCATCATTAAGCGCTGCAGAGGCTGGCGTCATCATGCCGGCTGACATCAGTTTCTTGACTGCTTCGCCTGCTGATATGCCAAGCGCATCGGCCAGGTCTTTAACGCAGCCGCCGTGCTTAATCTTGATCAGTTTTTTCTGAACTTCAGGCCGCGGGGCTGCTTCATGTTTAACTGCAGCAGTTTTGGCAGCCGGAGCGTGCTCTGAGTTTCTGCCTTCTGAAGGGCTGCTTTTTGCGTCTGCGCCTTTTTTCACCGGAGTTTCGTTCTTCTCATTTATTTCGTTTTTTTCAGAAGGTTTCGGTTTTGCGGGAGCTTTCACTTCCGACTTTGAGGCCGTTTTGGCTGTCTTGTTTTTTCCGGCTCTTGCTTTATCCAGTTCATCTTCTACAAGCTGAATAGTGTCATCGTCAATCGTGCTCATGTGAGTTTTAACGGAAACATTCAGTTTTGCCAGCAAAGCCAGCAGATCTTTATTGTTGATGTCAAGCAGCTTTGCAAGCTCGTAAACTCTCATTTTACTCAACCGCATTTCCTCCTTCTGGAAGCAGTCCCTTCAACTTCCCCGCAAAGCCGCTCCGCACCGGAAGGGCGGCTATCTGAGCCTGACGCAGACCTAAAAGCTGTCCCAGTTCTGAACGGCTGATTCCGCTTAATACATGGGCTTCTGCATTCTTCGCATCCAGTGCGCGCTTCAGCGTGGGCGAATAATCACTGGCCAGCAGCACAAACAAGTTCAGGCCTGACGAGAGGCCTTCAAGTACACGGTCCTGCCCGACAATCAGCTCGCCGGCACGCCGGGCCAGTCCCAGCGTCGATTTAATTTCCTCCATGAGGGACTCTTCGCTCATGGCAATATCGCCGGCGCTCAGATGAACCGCTGCCGCAAGCTGGGCTGTGACATCTGCAGGAACAGCACATTTCAGAGCTTTTTCCAGCAGTTTTTTCTTCAGACAAAGCGCCACACACTGTGGTTCAGGACAGACATAGGCTCCGCGGCCAGACTGACGCCCTTCCCTGTCAACCACTACCTGCCCGTCATGAGTGCGCACCACACGGATCATCTCAAGCGGCGGACGTTCGCGTCTGCAGGCAACGCAAGTCCGTGGATTATGCGAACGCCTCAAGCTTCATCCTCTCCGTTTCCGGAACCCTGGGACGGGGAATTTTTTTCCTCAGACGTATTGATATCAACCTTCCAGCCTGTCAAACGGGCTGCCAGACGAACGTTCTGTCCAGCCTTTCCGATTGCCAGAGAGAGCTGATCGGCAGGCGCATAGACTTTGGCAGTACGATCCTGCCCCTCAACTGCCTCTACGCGCGTCACTTTGGCAGGTGACAGTGCGTTCTTGATGAATTCAAGCGGATCTTCGCTCCAGACAATCACATCAATTTTTTCGCCGCAGAGATCGTTGCTGATGTTCTTTATACGGGCGCCGCTGTTGCCGACACAGGCGCCAACGGGATCCACTTCTGGTTTCGTGGAAGCAACAGCAACTTTGGCACGCGCACCGGCTTCCCTTACTATACCCTTGATCTCAACTGTGCCGTCCTGAATTTCGGGAATTTCAAGTTCAAGCAGCTTTCTCAGCAGACCCGGATGAGTGCGTGACACCACAATGCGCGGTCCACGTCCGGTCTGTCGGACATCCAGCAGGAAAAATTTCTTAGCCTCTCCCGGCGTATAGGTTTCACCGGCAATGCGTTCTTCTTTCGGGAGAACAGCTTCATTGCGTTCGCCAAGCCGGACAAGCACCTGATCATCTTCGGCTTTGAAAATTGTGGCAGTGACAAGATCACCGATTTTGTCATTGAACTCATTATATACGATTTCGCGTTCAGCGTCTTTAAGGCGCTGCGTAATCACCTGGCGTGCAGTCTGCGCTGCAATGCGGCCGAATTTTTCGGGGTGCAGAAGCACAGGAACTTTCACTGTATCTCCAGGCTGAACGGTTTCGCCGCCCAGCGTTCTTGCCTCAGCAAGACTGATCTCACCGGGACCGGGATCAGATTCTACTGCTCTGCGGAGATCAAAAATAGAAACGTCGCCCGTTGTACGGTCGATAGTAACCACCGGGTCCTGACGGGTTTCTTTGAATTTGCGGTAGGCCAGCGCCAGTGCAGCTTCCACGCTTGAAAAAATTACTTCTTCTGAAAGTCCCCGCTCTTCCACAAGCTGTTTCAAAGCTCCTAAAAAGTCTTCACTGAGCTTCATTTTTAATGTTTTCCTCCCTTTTTTTCAAAGGTCTTCTTTTGTCCTTTTTGCTCTATATAAATAAGGTGCCCGGAGGCAATGGTTTCAAAAGGAATCTCAACGGTCGTTCCGTCGACACTGAACAGAACGTTCTTATCACTAACCCCGGTGATAACGGCAGTCAGACGACGTCTGCCGCCGACTGCTCCTTTAAGTTTTACGCCTGCGGTCCGGCCGGCAAAGCGGGCGTAATCATCAAAACTGAAAAGAGGGCGCTCAAGGCCGGGCGAACTGACTTCAAGCAGATAATTATCTTCAAAGTCATTCATTATTTTATCAAGCAGGGCACTGACAGGCTGGGAAATTTTTTCGCAGTCATCGACTCCGATGCCCTCCGGGCTGTCAGCGTAAAGTCTCAGGACAGGCGTCCCTGCTTCTCTGACAAACTCAACTCCCACAAACTGGTATCCCAGACTCTCGACTAATTTTTTCAGTTCTTCAGATACTTTCTCTCTGTTCATAATTCACGCTCCGATTTCCCGCGCTGATGTAAAAAACAAAGAGTGGGCAGGGCCCACTCTTCACTCCTTACTTCCGAATTGCCTTTGTCATTGTAGCATGAAAGTGAACGGGGTGCAACTGATGTTTCATGGTTCGGCAGCCGCAGTCCGGCACAGCGTCGCAGAAGCCCAGACAAAGACCGCTTCTGAATTACCTGCAGGGCCGACACCCTCCCCTGATTTAAAGGTCACGCTGAACTTTCCAGCGCCGAGAATTTTCTCCATTGAAGCAGCTATACGGTCTTTCCATGGCGCCAGTCTTGGCGTCTGCGCTGTCAGCACAGCGCTGACCCATTCAACATACCATCCTTTTTCTGTTACAAGATTCAGCACCTGCAGCAGCAGCCGGGTGCTGTCTGCTCCACGGTAACGTTCGTCGGCAGCTGGAAAAAGCGTACCGATGTCCGGAAGTCCCGCAGCGCTGAGCAGCGAGTCTGCGCAGGCATGACACAGTGCATCTGCATCAGAATGGCCTTCAAGTCCCAGCCGGGAGGGAATTTCAACGCCGCCGAGAATAAGCCGGTGCCCCGGTGTGAGCGGATGCACATCATAACCAAGTCCGTTTCTGACTTCTGCTCTGCCTGCGGCAAGTCTCTGCGCCATCAGCCAGTCACCTCTGCTGGTAATCTTGAAATTTATTTCTTCACCTTTCACCGACCTGAGGACACAGTCGTTCTTCAGCCACAACTCTGCCTCGTCCTTATAATCGGAACACGAAGCATTTTCCAGCATTTTTTCAAGCGGCACGCGGGGAAAAAGCTGCGGGGTCTGTGTGATATAAATGCCGCTGCGGTCAACTGCAGTTATACGTCCGTCAGCACATTTCTTCAGCGCATTTGTTTCAGGAAGCAGAGGAACCACGCCGCAGACGCCGTCGGCCGCAGCAAGAACACGACAGCAGAGCGCAGCGTCGACAAAGGGACGTGCAGCATCGTGCAGCAGAACAAGCTCAGTGCGGCAGGCTTTAAGTGCGTTCAGCACAGAGAGTGAGCGCGTCGCTCCGCCTTGCACAACCGCTGCCTCCGGCGGGATGTTCAGCTTCTCAGGCGTTTCACAGTCAGGCGGCAGTGCAATAACAATCTGGGAAATAACATTTTTTCTCTCAAGCTGCTGCGCCATTTCTAAACTGTACCTGAAAACCGGCTTCGCGCCAAGCAGGCGGAATTGTTTCGGCTGACCGCCAAGACGTTCTCCCTTTCCGGCCGCAAGGATCACAAATGCAGCATTCATGAGATTTTGCTCTCCTTTTTATTAACCCTGCCGAAAACCATACGCCCTGCTGAGGTCTGAAGCATGGATGACAGAGTCACGGAAACGCGCCTGCCAATGTACGGGCCGCCGTCTTCAACAACAAGCATTGTGCCATTTTCAAGATAGCCAATTCCCTGGCGTGCATCCTTGCCCTGCTTAATCACGTCCACAACTACCTCTTCACCGGGAACCATCACCGGTTTCATCGCGTTGGCCAGATCGTTGACATTCAGCACGTGCACGTTCTGTATCTGGGCCACTTTATTGAGATTATAGTCTGTGGTGAGCACTTCACAACCTGTCTTCTTTGCCATGGCAACAACGGCCGAATCTACAAACTCGGTATCGTAATCCCTGAGTGACGCTTCTGCGATGCGCAGTCTTACCCCCGGCAGTTTCTGAAGTTCCTTGACCACATCAAGCCCCAGACGCCCTCGGCTGCGTTTTGCCTGATCCTTTGAATCAGCGACCGTCTGCAGTTCAAGCAGAACAAAAGAAGGCAGAATCAGCGTTCCCTGAAGAAAGCCTGTTTTTGCAATGTCAAGTATCCTGCCGTCTATAATCACGCTGGTATCAAGAATTTTCTGCGGCACAGCGTCAGTCTGAACCGTTTCCACTGTCTGTTCGACCGACCCGTGCCCCGAACGGTTTTTCAGCCGCTGCGTCAGCTTTCCTTTCACAGATGCTACAGCACTGCGGATGTCACTCTGCCGTTCAATGAAAACCCATGACATGACAAAACCGATCAGCACATTGAACAGGACTGCAAGATAAGGTCCGAATGCAGAATCCTGAAAGGGAAAAACCAGCAGGTTTGCCAGCACCAGTCCGACAATCAGCCCGAGAAGCGCCGATGAAAGCTCAGGTCCGCTGGTGTTTTTCAGCTGCTTTTCAAAGAAAGAGCTGATGGAATGAAGTATCTGAAGAAACAGCGGTGCCAGAAGGACACCAATAAAGCCGCAGATAAGAACTGATAATAGAATTGCAATAAAGCCAATAAAAAAGCCGCCCGGCAGCAGGGTTTTCAGGTAGCCCGCGCCGAACTGGTAGCCTGCCAGCATGCCGAGAACCCCCAGCACTCCGCGGCAGGTATATTCAACAATTTTTTTCAGCCCGTCAGTCACTCAATCACCTCCTGACAGCAGACGCGGGGGCTGAAGAGCCCCCGCCCGGATTACTCGTCTTTGACTTCCTGGCGGCTTTCAAGCGCCGCATGCAGCGTAACGCGATCAGCAAATTCAATGGAGCCTCCTACTGGCAGGCCATAGGCGAGGCGCGATTTTTTAACAGGAATGTCATGCAGCGCATCCAGCACAGCATAAAAAGTCATGTCGCCCTCGATGCGGGGATTCGTTGCAATAATCACTTCTTTTACGGGATATTCCTCAAACCTTCTGCGCAGCCGCTGTACAGTTCCATCGGGCAGCTTTTCACGGTCCTCAAGAGGTGAAAGCGATGTTCCCAGCACAAAATAGATACCGTTGAAAAGCCCGGACTGCTCAAGACTCACAAGGTCTTCAATTGTTTCAGTCACGCACAGCAGGCTGCGGTCACGCAGAGGATCA
>Ga0256404_1006881_pt1 | contig 18396 bp, 17 predicted proteins | sample RumenRJG_01DNA_FD_185990 | JGI IMG/M metagenome (GOLD analysis project Ga0256404, IMG submission 185990) | Bovine rumen microbial communities from Lethbridge, Alberta, Canada - RJG_01 | ecosystem: Host-associated > Mammals > Digestive system > Stomach > Rumen | place: Canada: Alberta | collected...
ATCGATGCAGGAGAAGAAGAGGATGATTCTCTTGATATCGATGCAGGGGATAAAGAGGATTCTTCTCTGGATATCGATGCAGGGGAAGAAGAGGATGATTCTCTTGATATCGATGCAGGGGAAGAAGAGGATGATTCTCTTGATATCGATGCAGGGGATAAAGAGGATTCTTCTCTGGATATCGATGCAGGGGAAGAAGAGGATAATTCTCTTGATATTGATGCTGGAGAAGGGAAAACTGTTCCATCTGATCCGATTCCCAAGCCCGAAGGAGATGGCCCGGTTAACATTGATTCCATGCTCGATATGGCTCGACAGAAGATGTCTGGCGAGGAAGAAGTTCCCCAGGAGGAGAACCTTGAGGAAACAGACCTTAGTAGTGGAGATGGTTCAGAAGAGACGGAAGATCTCATGTCCATGCTGGCTGGCAGTTCAGATGCTAATCTCGGAGATATCGGAGCTCTCTTAGATGCTGATTCGTCTGGAAATGAACTCGATGAGTCCAGAGAAGAATTCGAGTCCTTATCTGATGCGGCAGATGATTATGGCGAAGAAACCGAGATTTCCCTGGATGGTGAAGAAGAAAAGAAGCCTGGATTCTTTGATAAGTTAAAGAATATTTTCAAGGGAAAGCCGAAAGCTGTAAACGAAATGGATGCAATCTCTGATGAGAATGAAGCCATAGCGACAGCTCAGGCTCTGGATGCAGAAAATCAGCAGATCCTGTCTGAGATGGGAGAACTTCCTGGCGAAGATGAGATTAGTCCGGATGATGACGGTACTGGTTTGTTAGCTAATTTCTTCAAGAAGAAAAAAGCTGCACGTGCAGCGAAGAAGGAAGAGAAAGCAAACGCTCCCAAACCTGAAAAGCCCAAGAAGGAAAAGAAGCCAAAGAAAGAGAAGAAACCCAAGGAAAAGAAGGAAAAGAAACCCAAGCCAGTAGATAACTCTCCGGTTATTCCCCTGAAGGCAATCATTGTACAGCTTGTTTTTGCGGTTTCTGTCATTGCTCTGGTGTTCATCGGAAGTAAGCTGATCTCCCAGCATATGGCAGTTTCTGATGCTCAGAATAAGTTCAATAAGGGGCTCTACATGGAGTCCTATGAAGAACTTCAGGGAAGAAGCTTTAAGGAAGGCTCAGATGAGGAAAAGATTCTGAATCAGAGTAGATTGTTATCAGACCTTCAATCCAGATTGATTGCTTATCAGGCTCTTTCTTCCAAGGGAAAATATGAGATGGCACTTAACCAGCTCCTGGTTGGCTATGATCATTATCAGAAGAATCTTCCGGAAGCCCAGGAATACGGTGTGGAGATGCAATACACCGAACTCCATGATCACATAATTGAGGCACTGTCTTCACAGTTTAATGTTTCACAGGATCGCGCCGATGAAATTCTGAAGGCGCAGAGTAGAAAAGATTACACAAGAAAAGTAAAAGAAGTATTAGCTGAACTTAATCTTACGGAGGACTAAGCATTGACCGCCATTATCGACTATGGCGCCGGCAATATTCGAAGTGTGGAAAAAGCATTAAGATATCTCGGCGATGACTGTTATGTAACAAATGATCCAAAAGAAATCAGAAAAGCCGGGCGGGTAATCCTGCCCGGCGTTGGTGCGTTTGGCAAGGCTATGGATAGCATGCGGGCATCTGGGCTGGAGGAGACTGTTAAAGAGGTTGCCAAGAGCGGTACGCCTTTTCTCGGCATCTGTCTTGGCTTGCAGCTTCTTTTTCCCAGGAGTGAAGAATCTCCGAATGCCCTTGGTTTAGCACTGCTTGATGGAGAGATCGTACGGTTCTCTCCGGATCCTGGCCTTAAGGTTCCGCATATGGGATGGAATTCCCTCGAACTTAAGAACGATGGAAGGCTTTTTAAGAATCTTCCGGATCAGCCCTACGTTTACTTCGTACATTCCTATTATCTAAAAGCAAAGAATCGAAATGAAGTGAAAGCTTCCTGCAATTATGGAATTGATTTCGATGCATCGGTGGAGTCTGGTAATGTCTTCGCCTGTCAGTTCCATCCGGAGAAGAGCGGTGAGACCGGTCTTCAGATTCTGAAGAACTTTCTGGAGATCTGATGGGAGGCAAGATGTATACGAAGAGAATTATTCCCTGCCTCGATGTAAAAGATGGCAGAGTTGTTAAGGGTGTGAATTTTGTAGAACTGCAGGATGCCGGTGATCCGGTAGAATGTGCCAAAGCCTATAATGCGGCTGGCGCGGATGAACTCACCTTCCTTGATATTACAGCGTCTTCCGATCATAGACATACTGTGGTAGATATGGTTGAAAAGGTTGCATCAGAAGTATTTATTCCTTTTACCGTGGGTGGCGGCATTCGTACGGTCGAGGATTTCCGGGAGATTCTACGTGCAGGTGCAGATAAGGTGTCTGTGAATTCGGCTGCAATCGATCGCCCGGAATTATTATCTGAAGCGGCACTTATATTCGGCTCTCAGTGTGTGGTCATTGCTATTGATGCCAAGAAGAGGGCGGATGGCAGTGGATGGGATGTCTACAAACATGGTGGTCGTCTGAATACCGGAATTGATGCGATTGAATGGGCAATGAAAGCGGAAGAACTTGGCGCCGGTGAGATCCTTTTGACTTCCATGGATTGCGATGGAACGAAAGCAGGATATGATCTGGAGCTTACCAGACAGATCTCTGCAGAAGTGCAGATTCCTGTGATCGCCTCTGGCGGTGCTGGAAGGAAGAAGGACTTTTTGGATGTTTTTATAGAAGGGCAGGCAGATGCAGCTCTCGCAGCGTCACTTTTCCATTTTAAAGAACTCGAAATTATGGATCTGAAGAAATATTTAAGAGAACAGGGTGTCTCTGTTCGAATGGAGTAAGAATTTTGTCTCTGATATCGAATGACTGGCTTCTTCCGCTGGAAGAAGAATTTCACAAAGAATACTATAAGAATCTCTACCAGAAGGTGAAGGAGGCATATAACACAACGGTTGTATATCCTCCTGCAGATGAGATCTTCAATGCTTTTCACAGAACTCCCTTGTCAAAGGTCAAGGTTGTTATCCTGGGACAGGATCCTTATCATGAACCGGGGCAGGCAGAGGGCTTAAGTTTTTCTGTAAAGCCTGGTATCGATATACCGCCTTCCTTGCAGAATATCTATAAGGAATTAGAGAGTGATATCCCGGGATTTCAGATTCCTAATAATGGAAGTCTTACGAAGTGGGCGGATCAGGGCGTTTTCCTTCTCAATACTCTGCTTACCGTAAAGGCACATCAGGCTTTCTCATGTAAGGGGTGGGGCTGGGAAGAATTCACCGATGCTGCAATTCGTGCCTTGGATCAGGAAGATCATCCCATGGTCTTTCTGCTCTGGGGAAAGCCGGCACAGGAGAAGGCCAAACTACTGCATGATAATCCCAATCACCTGGTTCTGATGGCTCCGCATCCCAGTCCACTGTCTGCTTATCGCGGATTCTTCGGCTGTCATCATTTCAGTAAGGCGAATGAGTTCCTGATCGAGCATGGTTTGAGTCCGATTGACTGGCAGATTGAAAACGTATAGTTTTGCGTTCTATTTGACGAAATGTAGTTTAGCATGCTATATTACAGTTAAGTACAAAGTTATTTTCGACAAGGATGTCGACAGAAGCAATTGCTTCTGAAGGAGGCGCTTATGGCTATCCGGTTAAATGGACTAAATTCGGGTGGTTGGAATTCATTATCCATTAAGAATTTGTTTTCGGGCCTGAATACAACAGGCTTTAACAGTATGTCTTCTATGGTTTCAGATTATAATTTGATTCGATCTGGTTCCTATGGAAAACTTCTGGGCGCGTATTATGACAAAATGAATAAGGAATCTTCCTCGGTAAGCACATCTACCCAGAAGAGTAGCGGCTATCAGGGTGTTCAGAATCGCGCAGATCGTTATGCTGTTACGGAAGAAGAAAAGCAGGCCAGAGCAAAGCAGAAGACTTCGAAGAGTACAAGTTCGAGTGGCAGTGTAAGCAAAGAATCAAAGGTGACACAGAATTCCAAAGCCTTGCAGAGTGCGGCGGATGCACTTATCAAACATGGAAGTGATTCTGTATTCAATAAAGTATCTTCCAAGGACGAGAATGGTAAGACGACCGAGTCTTATGATCGCAAGAAGATCGGCCAGGCTCTCTTCGATTTTGCAGAATCCTATAATAAGTTCCAGGCGAGTGCTAAAACCTCCGTATCGAGTGGAGTTGCTACAGCGGCTGAGAATGTAAGGAAACAGACAAGTTCTAACGAAGCGGTTCTGTCTTCCATCGGTCTTAGTGTAGATGAATCCGGTAAGATGAGCCTGGATCAGGAGAAGTTTAATAAAGCGGATCTTAATCTCGCCAAGAATCTCTTCCAGAAGGTAGGAGGTTATGGGTATCAGGTTTCCGGACAAGCTTACCTTGCCTCCTATTATGGAAGCGCAAGTAATCAGAATACCGGTTATAATGCGACTGGAATTATCAATAATATTTCTGCAGCAAATATGTATGATATGTATAGTTGATGTGTTATAATAATTTAAGTTCAGTGCGACTGGCGGAAGTGGAATTACTACAGGGAGCACTGGGATATATGAATTGCCGACCGCCTGGGCAGACCGTTTTTGATGCAATGGTTTGTTCAAGCGGTCTTTTTATGTTGGTCATATCTGCTGATCTCAGATATGCCTTTTCCAAAGAGAAAGGATGTAACAATGGTAAAACTCTCTGAAGAACTCAAAAGCACAACTTACCCGGGAAGAGGTATTGTTATTGGCCGTTCCGCTGATAATCAGTATGCAGTAACCGCATATTTCATCATGGGCCGTTCCGAGAACTCTCGTAATCGTGTGTTCGTAGAAGATGGCGAAGGCATCCGTACCCAGGCTTTTGATCCTGCAAAGCTTGAAGATCCCAGCCTGATCATCTATGCGCCGGTTCGCGTGAATCATTTCTATACTGTTGTTACCAATGGTGATCAGACCGATACCATCGTAGATGGCATGACAAATGGCAAGACCTTCGAAGAATCCCTCCGCAGCCGCTGCTTCGAACCCGATGCACCGAACTATACTCCGAGAATCTCCGGTCTTATGCATGTCCTGACCGGTAACTTCGATTATCAGATGTCCATTCTTAAGTCTGCAAACGGTGATCCTTCCGAATGCAGAAGATATACCTTCTCTTATGACAATCCCAAGGCTGGACAGGGTCACTTCATCCATACTTACATGGGTGACGGTAACCCCCTTCCCTCCTATGAAGGTGAACCCACAGAAGTCGACATTACAGGCGACATTGATGAATTCACCAAGTCCGTTTGGGAGAGCCTGAATGAAGATAATAAGGTTTCTCTCTTCGTACGTTATATCGATATCACCACTGGTAAGTACGAGACCAGAATCGTGAACAAGAATAAGTAATTGCTTCGCAAATGTGGAACGAGCCATAAGAATAGTGACAAGAGATTAAGGAGATTGTGATGAACGAATTTCAGTTAAAGTATGGATGTAACCCTAATCAGAAGCCTTCCCGCGTATTTATGGAAGATGGTTCTGACCTTCCTTTTAAGGTATTAAATGGTCGCCCTGGCTATATTAACTTCCTGGATGCTTTCAATGGCTGGCAGCTGGTTAGTGAGCTGAAGAAGGCAACCGGCCTTCCTGCAGCAACTTCCTTCAAGCATGTAAGCCCTGCAGGCGCTGCAGTTGGTCTTCCACTGAATGATGTCGAGAAGAAGATCTACTGGGTAGAAGATATGAATATCGAATTCACCCCAATGGCAAATGCGTACATCAGAGCAAGAGGCGCTGATCGTATGTCTTCTTTCGGTGATTTCATCTCCCTGTCAGATACCTGTGATGAAGCAACCGCATTGGTTATTAAGAGAGAAGTATCGGATGGTATTATTGCTCCTGGATATACTCCGGAAGCACTCGAGATTCTGTCTGCCAAGAAGAATGGTAACTACAATGTGATCGAGATTGATCCTTCTTATGTTCCCGCAGCGCTTGAGCGGAAGCAGGTTTTCGGAGTTACCTTCGAGCAGGGTAGAAATGAACTCAAGATTGATGATGATTTCTTCAACAACATCGTAACTGAGAATAAGGACCTTCCCGAGCAGGCAAAGATTGACCTTACCATCGCTATGATTACCCTCAAGTATACCCAGTCTAACTCTGTATGCTATACCAAGGGCGGACAGGCGATTGGAATCGGAGCAGGTCAGCAGTCCAGAATTCATTGCACCAGACTGGCTGGTTCTAAGGCTGATAACTGGTTCCTTCGCCAGAACCCCAAGGTATTAAATCTTCCTTTCCGTGATGATGTTCGTCGTGCGGATCGTGATAACGCAATCGATCTCTATATCGGTGAGGATTACATGGATGTTCTGGAAGATGGTGCATGGGAGAGACTCTTCACTGTAAAACCTGAGGTCTTCACCCGTGAAGAGAAGAGAGCATGGCTGGATCAGAATACCGATGTATGCCTTGGCTCCGATGCATTCTTCCCCTTCGGTGACAACATCGAGCGTGCCCATAAGTCTGGCGTTAAGTATGTCGCTCAGCCAGGTGGATCTATTCGTGATGACAATGTTATCGATACCTGCAACAAGTATGGTATGGTAATGAGCTTTACCGGCATTCGTCTGTTCCATCATTAATCTCTCTGCCATCTTTGAATGAAATAGACTCCATGAACTGCTCCTGCTTATAGCGGGAGCAGTTTACTATCTATTGCCCTTTTTAAACCATATCCCCGGGCCTGGTTTTGACCATAAATCTATGTTCTGCTTCAGGGGTTAGAGAGCGATGCATATTCTGGACACGAAGAAGGCGGGTGATTTCGCTTGCGCATAATTCCTTGTCCAGTATTTTTTTGCTTTCTTCATCAAGTTTTCTGCTATCACGTCCAGGACTGGTAATCAGGGGAAGGCTTGCATTCCCTAAGACTTTCATTCCCTTCTCGTTGGCTGAGAGAAGACGGAGGAAAGGAAGGCTCTTTGGCATCTTTTTATAATCGTTCTGAAAAGAGTAAATGATCATGCGACAGAGGATACGCTTTACCCCGGCAAGGGTTCGGTTTTTGGTCTTAATAAGAGAAGCAAAATGATCAAAACCGGTATATTTTGCGTGCTCGTTAATGATACGGTTCCAAAGGTCTGCAGGACAGTAGGATGGTCGCTTTGCCTTATCTTCTTTCCTTAAGGATGAGAGGATGGGGATAAGGAGAGCATCGAGGTCTGAAGTATTCAGAACAGAACCTTCGTAGTAAGCGGTGGAGAAGAGATTACGAATCTCGCCCGGAACAAAGGACAGGGCCTGCTCTAGTTCTTCTCCGGAAACCTGTGTGGGATTCCTATGAAGTACCTTACGAAGGGCAGTGGCTGATGCATATTCTTCTTCTATGGTTTCTTTATTGTGGCTGCCACCTTCTCTTAAGACGGGGATTGGCTGAATGTCTGCCTTGTTGGGATGGTTTTTCTTTTGCTTTAAGATGGAAGCACAGTATTCCAGTCCGAGAATATTATTCGGTCCATCTAAAAGAGCAGAGACTTCATCATAGGAATAGCCTTCTTCGATCAAGCGCTCCCTGATAAAATCTGCCATGGCAAGGGCATAGGTCTTGCCTTTGGAGAGAGAGGTCTTTAACTCATGATTCTTCTGACCGGATAAAGCCAGGATTTCTGCAGCTCTGTGAAAAAGTTTGCTGTTTCCAGATTCGGTTCCGAATACTAACCAATGAATACCTGGGATTTCAGATGCGATTTTTACACCTGCTTCTGCATAGAATTGGGCAGAGGAGAGGACGGCGTCTACGGGAATCTCAAGGACGGCATCGGCACCGGCAAGAAGAGCAGCATTTGCACGTGTGTACTTATCGAAGATTGCGGGTTCACCTCGCTGTACCCAGTCACCGGACATAATGACGATGACAGCATCTGCACCGAGTACATTTTTCGCGTGATCGATGGGAACCTTATGGCCTTCATGAAGTGGATTGTATTCTGCAATGATCGCTGCGGTCTTCATTTATCGTATTCCTCCTTGTCATATCTTATTCTAATCAGAAGGATTAATCCACATATCCGCAGAGGAAAATTCCCTGACTGCTAATTTCAATTCCCGAAATATTATCGAAAATGTGCAGTTTTGCACATATTTTCGTGGGATTCGGTGCCATATGTCGGTTGCGGTAAGGGGATTGGGAGCGTATAATCATTAAGGTGTGCCTGCCACGCTGATAGATATGATGTCTAATTCCAGAAGGCATGTCATAGCTTTAATGTAAAGAAAGGAAATATGGGATGAATATCTTAGTTATTAACTGCGGAAGTTCTTCACTGAAGTTCCAGGTTATCAATTCCGAATCTGAAGAAGTACTTGCAAAAGGTATCTGCGAACGTATCGGTATCGGCGGTGTTCTTGAGTACACTCCGAAGGGCGGCGAGAAGGAAATCACTCAGATTGATATGCCTACTCACGTTGAGGCTGTTCAGAACGTTCTTAACGCGCTTACCAATGAGAAGACCGGTATCCTTAAGAGCCTGGATGAGATCGACGCAGTTGGTCATCGTATCGTTCATGGTGGAGAGGCTTTCTCCGAAGCAGCTCTCATCACCGAAGAGATGATCAAGGAAGTAGAGGCTTGCAACGATCTTGCTCCTCTTCATAACCCTGCAAACATCATCGGTATTCGTTCCTGCCAGAAGGTTCTTCCGAATGTTCCCATGGTTGGCGTATTCGATACCGCTTTCCATCAGACCATGCCTGCAAAAGCTTATCTCTATGGTCTTCCTAAGAAATATTATGATGAGTACAAGGTTCGCCGTTATGGCTTCCATGGAACTTCTCATCAGTTCGTATCCAGAAGAGCAGCTGAACTGATCAAAAAGCCTCTGGAAGATTCTAAGATCGTTGTTTGCCATCTTGGTAACGGCGCTTCCATTTCTGCAGTTCTGAATGGCAAGTCCATTGATACTTCCATGGGTCTTACTCCTCTTGAAGGTGTTATCATGGGAACCCGTTCCGGTGATATCGATCCTTCCATCGTTCAGTTCATCGCTAACAAGGAAGGCTGCGATATCGATGGTGTTATGAACATCTTAAATAAGCAGTCCGGTGTTCTTGGTATGTCCGGTATCTCTTCTGACTTCCGTGATATCACAGCGAAGATGGAAGAGGGCGACCAGAATGCAAAGGACGTTCTTGAGACTTATTCTTATCGTGTCGCTAAGTACATCGGTGCATACATCACTGCTATGCATGGTGTTGATGCCATTGTCTTCACCGCTGGTGTTGGTGAGAACAATAAGTACATCCGTCGTATGGCAATCAGTTACTTCGATTACATGGGAATTAAGATGGATCCTGAGAGAAGCGAAGCAGTACGCTGTGAAGCACTTCTGTCTACCGATGATTCTACCGTTCCTGTATGGATGATTCCTACCGACGAAGAACTTTCTATCGCTCGTCAGACGGTTGAAGTACTTGGCAAGTAATAATCTTAATAATATTTGTTGACATCCGTTTTATAGATAGATATAATTTCATAAGTGTGGATTGGAGAAGAACTACATGCAGATTGATCTGAAAGAGGTCCTGAAGGACCATGAAACGGAACATGTACTAACATGTGAAGTGGATTTTCAGGAGGTCTCATTTCTAGGAAGCTCCTATCCCTTAGCAGAGAAGAAGTCATTTGAACTGCGCCTTTGGAACGAAGATGACCGGAAACTTCTCTTGACCGCTGATACATCTATTGTGGTTTCTATGAACTGTGACAGATGTCTTTCTAAGGTAGATGTACCTATGAATATCAGTATTCGTCAGGAACTTCCGATGCTGGATGGGAAACCGGTTAACCCGGATCCGGAGGATGCCGCAGCATTCTTAGATGATGGGATGCTTGATCTGGACCAAATGGTTCTGGATGAGATGTATCTCGAATGGCCTGCAAAGGTTCTCTGTAGAGAGGATTGCAAAGGACTCTGTCCTGTTTGCGGTCAGAATTTGAATGAGCGGGACTGTGGATGTGACCGGGAGGTATTGGATCCCAGAATGGCCAGGTTCCAGGATGTCTTCAATCAGATGAAGGAGGTGTAATCGATGTCTATTTGCCCTAAGAACAAATCTTCCAAAGGAAGAAGAGACAGAAGAAGAGCTAATTGGAAAATGAGCGCTCCGACTCTCGTCCGTTGCAGCAAGTGCGGTGCTCTTATGATGCCCCACAGAGTATGCAAGAAGTGCGGTTCTTACAATAAGCGTGAGATCGTAAATGTAGACTGATCAGTCTATTTTGCTCCCGGCCTTAGGGTCGGGAGTTTTTTGTTATATCTTTCCTCTTTTCCTTATCCTGTCCAATTTCTTGAATTAGCTATTCTTTTATAGTATATTAATTCGAGGCTGTGGAAATGTCGGATGATATTATTCGACGACTTGACCGAAAGGCAAAAGTATGGCTGATTTTATTGTTGCTTTGGATTGCATGGGCGGAGATAATGCTCCGGAAGAGCCTGTGAAGGGCGCAATTGATGCATTAAAAAAAGACAAGGAACTTCGCGTGATTCTGGTAGGCGATGAAGCTACTCTAAGAAATCTGGTCCAGGATCCCGGCGAAGATATTACTTCCCGTATTGAATATCTTCATACGACAGAAGTAATCGAGACTGCAGAGCCCCCGGTAAAGGCAATCTCCAGGAAGAAGGATTCGTCTCTGGTTCAGGCGATGAAGCTTGTGAAGGACGAAAAGGCAGATGCTTTCGTATCCGCTGGTAATTCGGGTGCCATTCTTGTGGGTGGACAGGTTATTATCGGCAGAATGCCTGGCGTAAAGCGTGCCCCTCTTGCTCCTCTGATTCCGACGGAAAAGGGATTCTCTCTTCTGATCGACTGTGGAGCAAATCTGGATTCGAAGCCTGAGAATCTCGTACAGTTTGCCCTGATGGGTTCCATCTATATGGAACACGTTATGGGGAAGAAGAATCCGACGGTTGCCATTGTCAATGTCGGAGCAGAAGAAGAGAAAGGCAATGCCCTGGTGAAGGAAACTTTCCCTCTTCTCAAGGCTGAAAAGAGAATTAATTTTATTGGTTCGATTGAAGCGAGAGATATTCCTTCCGGATATGCAGATGTTATTGTCTGTGACGCTTTTGTAGGTAATGTTATCTTAAAACTCTATGAGGGTGTTGCGAAGACGATCGGACATGTCCTTAAGAAAGCTTTTAAATCCAACGTATTGTCTATGCTCGGCGCTGGATTGTCTGTCTCCGCTATCAAGAGGGAACTGAAATCATTCGATACCAAGGAGTATGGCGGAGCACCTATGCTTGGCCTTAACGGTATGGTAGTGAAAACACATGGTAGTGCCAAGGCAATCGAATTCAAGACTTCGATTCTGCAGTGCAGAACCTTCCGTGACCAGAGACTTAATGAGATTATTCGTGACAATATCTGAATCATAAATAGGATGTATTTCTGATTCGTAATATGATATAGATCATCTATACAATAGAGAGGACATTAACATGGAATTCGAAACTTTAAAGAACATTATTGCTGAAGTACTTCAGGTTGATCCTGATGAGATCTCTATGGATACCACTTTCGACGATCTCGGTGGTGATTCCCTTGATCTCTATCAGATCATTCTCGAGGTTCAGGACAAGCTCTCCGTTGAGGTCGACGAAGAGAAGGTTGCTGAGATTAAGACAGTAGGCGAAGCTGTTGAACTGATCCAGGATGCTGAGTAATTCCTGAATTCAAGAAGTAGGAACCCTTCTCAAACAAGATCATGTAAGGACTCTTTCTTTATATGATGGAGAAGGGTTTTTCGGCTTTATAGGAGGCTGATTTGAACATTCATAACAATCATGAATTAGAAGAAAAAATTGGTTATGTATTTCATGACGATTCTCTTCTGACACATGCTTTAACCCATTCTTCTTTCGCCCATGAGAGCCATCAGGGAGCTCTTGCGGACAATGAAAGACTGGAATTCTTAGGGGATGCTGTGTTGGAACTGGTATCGAGTGAGTTCCTGTACCAGAATTACCCGGATAAGCATGAGGGATATCTCTCTAAGCTTCGGGCATCTCTGGTATGTGAGCCGACTCTTGCGTATTGTTCCGAGGCAATTGATCTCGAGAAGTACATTCTGCTTAGTTTTGGCGAGGAGAAGACAGGTGGTCGTAAACGTAAATCGATTACATCAGATGCCTTCGAGGCCCTCATCGGTGCTATGTACCTTGATGGAGGCATGGAACCCGCAAAACAATTCATTCTGAAATTCGTCCTTACTGATATCGAGCATAAGAAGCTTTATCACGACTGCAAAACAACTCTGCAGGAGATTGTGCAGGCACGTCATGAAGAGGGCTTGTCTTATGTTCTCGTCGGAGAGAGTGGACCAGATCATGCCAAGGTATTCACAGTAGAAGCCCAAGTGGGTGAAACGGTGATCGGCCAGGGTACCGGTCCTTCCAAGAAAGCAGCAGAACAGGAAGCTGCTTTTAACGGCATTCGTTTCTATCAGCAAGATTCCACCCAAGGGGAGTGATTCATGTATCTTAAAAGTATTGAAATGCAGGGATTTAAATCCTTTGCCAACAAGATGGTTCTGGATTTCCATAACGGTATTACAGGCATTGTAGGACCGAATGGATCCGGTAAATCTAATGTCGCAGATGCGGTTCGATGGGTTCTCGGTGAGCAGAGTGCCAAGCAGCTTCGTGGCGAAAGCATGCAGGATGTCATCTTTTCCGGTACGGAGAACAGACGTCCTCTTTCCTATGCTTATGTATCCATCACTCTGGATAACTCAGACCATATGCTGCCGGTTGACTACAATGAGGTTACCGTTTCCAGACGCGTATATCGCAGTGGTGAGAGCGAATACCTTCTGAATGGTGTTCCCTGCAGACTTCGTGATGTCCATGAGCTTTTCTATGATACAGGTATCGGTAAGGAAGGTTATTCCATCATTGGACAGGGACAAATCGAGAAGATTCTCTCCGGTAAGCCGGAAGAACGTCGCGAACTCTTCGATGAAGCGGTTGGTATCGTTAAGTTTAAGAAGAGAAAAGAAGCATCTGAAAAACGCTTAATGAACGAGAGAGAGAACCTCACCCGTGTAAATGATATTCTGTCCGAATTAGAAGGCCGTGTGGAGCCTCTTAGACGTCAGTCTGAGACAGCAAAGCGTTACCTCTCCCTGAAGGACAATCTGAAGAAGTTAGATGTTAATCTCTATCTGGTCGATATTGAGAGAATTCAAAATGAAGTTGATTCTGTTCGTAAGAATGCAGCCACTGTTGAGAAAGATCTGAATGACAATAAGGAAGCTCTGGATGGCATCAAGAGCAGATACTTCGCTCTGGAGCAGGAGATCTCTGAACTTTCTCTTCGTATTGAGTCCCTTCGTGATGAGGAAGTAGAGAGCAGAGAGAATAAGAGCCGGCTGGAGAATCAGATCTCAATTCTGGAAGAGCAGATCAAGTCTGCAGCGACTTCCGATGAGAATCTGGCACTTCGTAAGGATGAACTCCTGAAGGAGAAGAATCGCCGCATCGAAGAGAAAGAGAATGCCGAGAAGGAATTAAATGATGCAAAGCTTGCTCATGAAGAGGCTGCACAGAGCTTGAAGCGCGCTATCGACGATTATCAGAAACTTGAAGATGAGATCCGCGAATGCAATCAGATCATCGAGAATGACCATCAGAGAATCGCTGATATCTTACGGGAACGTACTGAGATCTCGAATGAGTTCCAGAAATATAAGACCACCCGTGAGCAGACCAATATCCGTAAGGCAGAGATCGTAAAACAGCTCCTGTCCAAGAAGACAGAAGACAGTTCGATTGATTCTGCTTTCGATTCTGCGAAGAAAGAATTCGACGAAGTGACGAAAGATCACGCAGATCTTACGTCGAAAGCCCTTATATTTACGAAGAAATCCATCGAGTGGAAGGAGAAACGTATTGCCTGCTCCAAAGAACTCGAGGAGAAGACTGTAGAATTCCACCGTATCGACTCTCAGTTAGAGGCGCTTCGTAACATTCAGGAGCGTTATGAGGGCTTCGGTAACACGACTCGTCGTGTCATGGAACAGAAGGATACACATCCTGGGGTTATCGGTGTTGTCTCTGACCTTATGCATGTTGAGCGTAAGTATGAGACGGCCATTGAGACTGCGCTTGGTGGTAATATCCAGAATATCGTTACGGAAGATGAAGCGACGGCTAAGGAGATGATCCGCTTCCTGAAGCAGAACAAGGCTGGTCGTGCAACCTTCCTTCCGCTGACTTCCGTTAAGACTAAGGATAATCAGGTGAAGCCTGAGCATCTTCGTGAGCCAGGTGTTCTTGGTATTGCAAGTGAACTCGTGGATACCGATGAGAAATACCGCGAAGTGATGCGTTATCTCTTAGGTCGTGTCATCGTGATGGATACGGTTGACCATGCGCTAGCATTTGCCAAGAGGACCCATTATGCCAACCATGTGGTTACCTTGGAGGGTGAATATCTGCGTCCGGGCGGATCTCTGTCTGGTGGTGCCTTCAAGAATAATAACAATCTGCTAGGTAGAAATCGTCAGATGGACCAGATGCAGAAGAAGAAGGAAGAACTCGAGCAGGCTGTGAAAGACTGCAAGATTCGTCTGGAAGACATCGATACGGCTGTGGATCTCATGCGTGATGATCAGGAAGAGAACCGTAAGGCCCTGGAGGAGATGTCTCTTCGGCTAAATACGGCCAAGATTCGCTTAGAGCAGGCTGAGAATGACCGTGATAAGGCAAAGAAGAATTATGAGTCTCTGAACCGCGAGAGTGCGGATATCGAGAAGGCTCTCCATGATATCGAAGAGAGTCAGAAGGCTGCAAAGGCTCGCATCGACGAATCGAATGATGCAGAGAAGGCGCTGAAGAAGGAAATCGAGGAGAAACAGGAAGAACTCGATCAGAAGACCTATATGGAGACGTCAGCTTCCCGTCTGGTATCCGAGAGCCAGATTGACGAGGCGAATGCTTCCCAGAAGGTTCAGTTCCTGCAGGAGAATCTGGACCGTATTTTAGGTGAGATTGAGAAGACAGATGACAGCTTTCATCATCTCGATGAAGAGTCCAGGAACTCTCATGATGATGTAGAGAAGAAACAGAAGGATATCGAAGAGATCAAGAAGACCATCGAGGCTGCTGAGGCCCATCTTGTCGACCTTAAGAAGGATCGTGATGCCTCTAACCAGAAGAAGGAAGGTCTGAATGAGGAATATCACAACTTCTTCGCGAAGCGTGAGGAAGTTACTGATACCATCAACCGTCTGGATAAGGAACTCTTCCGTCTGAATGGTAAGAGCCAGAGACTCGAGGAAGAACTCGAGACACAGAATAATTACATGTGGGATGAATATGAATTGACCCTGCATGCTGCAATGGAACTTCGTGATGAAGAACTCGATAATCGTGCAGAGATGAAGAAGGAACAGTCCTCCATCAAGGATGAGATCCGTAAGATGGGTACCGTAAACGTCAATGCAATCGAGGAATACAAGGAAGTATCCGAGCGTTATGAATTCCTGAAGACCCAGCATGACGATCTGATCAAGGCAGAGCAGTCTCTTATGCAGATCATTCAAGAACTCGATGAAGGTATGCGTAAGCAGTTCGCTTGTGGATTCAAGGACATCCAGACAGAGTTTGATAAGGCGTTCAAAGCACTCTTCGGTGGTGGACATGGTACACTTGAACTCGTCGAAGGTGAGGATATCTTAGAGACTGGTATTCGTATCATCGCACAGCCGCCTGGAAAGAAGCTGCAGAACATGATGCAGCTGTCCGGTGGTGAGAAATCCCTGACTGCGATCGCACTTTTGTTTGCAATTCAGAACCTGAAACCGTCACCTTTCTGTCTCTTAGACGAGATTGAGGCGGCGCTCGATGACTCGAACGTTGACCGTTTCGCCAGGTACCTGCACCGTCTGACGAAGAATACCCAGTTCATCGTTATTACTCACCGTCGTGGTACCATGAATTCGGCAGACCGCCTCTATGGTATTACCATGCAGGAGAAGGGTGTATCGACTCTTGTATCTGTTAACCTGATCGAGAATCAGTTGTCCAACTAATTGGAAGGTTATTCTATGGCAATGTATGATTATGGAAATGTAGAACAGCCCCAGGCAAACGAGAAGAAGGGCTTTTTCACCCGCCTTAAGGAAGGACTCACCAAGTCCAGATCTGGTTTTGTTGCAGATGTGGATCGAGTATTCCTGGGTTATGACAAGATCTGTGAAGATCTCTATGATGATCTGGAAGAAGTTCTTATTATGGGAGACCTTGGTGTGAATACCACCGAGGAACTCTTAGATGAGATTCGTGAGGCAGTGAATGAGCGTAAGCTGAAACTGCCAGGTGAACTTCGTGCGGTTCTTGTAGAACTCTTAGAGAAGCGCATGTCTGTCTCTGAGAATGATTATGTCTATGAATACCAGCCCTCGATCATTATGCTGGTTGGTGTGAATGGTGTAGGTAAGACCACAACGGTTGGTAAGCTTGCAGCCAAGTCTGCAAATCGCGGAAAGAAGACCATTATTGCTGCAGCAGATACCTTCCGTGCGGCAGCCGGAGATCAGCTCCAGGTATGGGCAGATCGAGCTGGGGTACCCATGATCGGTGGTGTGGAAGGAACAGATCCCGGCGCGGTTGTATTCGATGCCGTATCTTCCTTCAAATCCAAGCAGGCATCCCTTCTTCTGGTAGATACCGCTGGTCGTCTTCATAATAAGAAGAACCTGATGGAAGAACTTGCAAGAATCAATCGTATTATCGATAAGGAAGCTGCAGATGTCTATCGTGAGACCTGGGTTGTTCTTGATGCAACTACTGGCCAGAATGCACTGCAGCAGGCGAAGGACTTCTCTGAAGTAACGAATGTGTCCGGTATCGTTCTTACCAAGATGGATGGAACGGCTAAGGGTGGTATCGCCATTGCCATCGAATCTGAACTTCACATTCCGGTGAAGTATATTGGCGTCGGCGAGACCGTGGACGATCTCGATTACTTTAATCCCCACGATTATGTAAAAGCGCTCTTTGAGTGATTGAATAGTATGTTTTATATTGAAATAGTTATCGCAGATGATAACAGGGAAAAGAAAGGAAACCAGATATGCTTACGCTTGATAAATTTGAAGAAGCAGAGAAGATTGTCAAAAATGTTACCCTTCCGACACCACTGATCTACAGTGAGTATCTCTCGGATCGTTATGATAATGAAATCTATATTAAGCCTGAAAATATGCAGAGAACCGGTGCTTATAAGGTGCGCGGTGCTTATTACAAGATCAGTACCTTAAGCGAAGAACAGAGAAAGCTTGGACTTATCACTGCATCTGCAGGAAACCATGCGCAGGGCGTTGCATTTGCGGCTCAGAAGTTCGGAGCTAAGGCAGTCATCGTAATGCCAACCACGACCCCTCTCATTAAGGTGAACCGTACCAAGTCTTATGGTGCCGAAGTTGTTTTATATGGTGACGTATTCGATGAATCCAGTGCATATGCTCAGAAACTGGCAGAAGAGAAGGGCTATACCTATATTCCTCCCTTTGACGATCTTACCGTTGCGACCGGCCAGGGAACCATTGGAATGGAGATCTTCCAGGAACTTCCCCTGGTAGATTATATTCTTGTACCCGTAGGTGGTGGCGGACTTGCAACCGGTGTTGCAACCTTTGCCAAGTTGTTCAGGCCTGAAACCAAGGTCATTGGAGTAGAACCTTCCGGTGCTAACTGCCTGCAGGTATCTCTGGATAAAGGAGAAGTAACTACACTTCCCTCCGTGAATACCATTGCGGATGGAACAGCAGTCAAGACTCCCGGTAGTAAGATCTTCCCCTACCTCAAGGATAATCTCGATGATGTTGTAACAGTAGATGATTCTGATATCATCGCCTCCTTCCTCGATATGGTTGAGAACCATAAGATGATCGCAGAAGGCTCTGGACTTCTCACCATCGCAGCGCTCTCTAAGCTGAAGTTCAAGGGAAAGAAGGTTGTATCCATCATCTCCGGCGGTAACATGGACGTCATCACCATGTCCTCCGTAATCCAGCAAGGTTTGATCTTCAGAGACAGAATCTTCACCGTATCCGTACTGCTTCCCGATAAGCCAGGTGAACTCGCTGAAGTTTCGAATACGATTGCCAAGGTCCAGGGTAATGTGATAAAGCTCGAGCATAACCAGTTTGTATCCACCAACCGTAAGGCAGAAGTTGAACTTCGCATTACGCTGGAAGCCTTTGGTACAGAGCATAAGGCAGAAATTATGGACGCCCTCGAGAGAGGCGGCTACAGACCCAGACTTACAAGAACTGTCATCTAAGCTAAGGATAGCATTTTATATCCCCC
>Ga0256404_1006882_pt1 | contig 18394 bp, 16 predicted proteins | sample RumenRJG_01DNA_FD_185990 | JGI IMG/M metagenome (GOLD analysis project Ga0256404, IMG submission 185990) | Bovine rumen microbial communities from Lethbridge, Alberta, Canada - RJG_01 | ecosystem: Host-associated > Mammals > Digestive system > Stomach > Rumen | place: Canada: Alberta | collected...
GGCAGAGTCACCACCCGCATCGTCAACGAAGTAAAGGGCGTCAACCGCGTGCTCTATGACTGCACGGAGAAGCCGCCGGCAACGATTGAGTTTGAATAATTAAGAACACTTGGGAAATGGCTTAAAATAAGGCTTCCCGAGCTATCGTGGGTCGATTTGATAACAAAATGATAACATTTGCAATTCTGCTTTTATTCTGAGTTGTCTGAAGGCTTGCGGGTTTTTCCCGCAAGCAACCGGCAACAAATCAGAAGAAATAACAAGAGCAGGGTCTGTCTGAACTATGAAAGGTTCGGATAGATCCTGCTCTTTTTGTTTGTCTGAGAACACGTATGACCTTGGTACAAATTACAGGGTCACAGAAAGAAAATCATAGAAACCTTTCCGGCGGCACTTTGGCTGTAAGTACGGAGGTTCCGGCGTTGGGGAAGTTATAACGCCAGTGGTCATACTCTTCCTTTGTGATCCTGCCATGTATGTATTTCTCCTTCATTGCATACCAGTCATCCAGATACTGCCAGAGGTTGGTTCCGGGCTGCGTGACGAACTTGTCCAGATGCAGGCAAGTGACATCATCAATGCGATCAATAGTAAGGCCGTAAATATCCTCCAGGGCAAAAAGGGTATGGAGCAGGCCCTTGTATGTATCAATCTCCGGGACAGTCAGCGCTTCCGGGACAACGCCGAAGACATCTGCCATGGACTGGGTCAGCTCGGCCTTAGGCTTGCGGGAGTTGTTTTCATATTGGGCGATGCGGACATCTGCACCTTTTGCATCAAAACCAAGAAGCTGTCCCAGTGCACTCATGGTCAGATTGCATCGCCTGCGAAAAAAGTTGATTCGTTCTCCGATTGCCATGATTGTTTCTCCTTCTTTGAACCTTCTTTGAATGTACGTCCAATCAAGGTGATTATATCAAATATGCTTAGTATAGGCAATATAAAATTAAGTAAAAATACTTAGAAATGACTTTGAAAGCACTTGACACTAAATAAATATGTATAGTATACTTCGAATAAGAGAGACTAAGCAAATATACTTAGCAACCGGAAATACATAACCAAATAGCCATCCGGACAGAGATAAACCGCCAGGACCTTTCGAGAAGAAAGCGAGCGCCTTTGGGGACGACACAGCACCGAACAGGGGATTTGCCTGTCAGGAAACTGATCCGGGTAGAATGGCATGCAGCACATTAAAACTATAAAGACGAAAGGAAGAAATGAATGACTGAAAGAATGTTTATGAAAGCGGATGAGGTTGCTGAGGTATTGGAGGTATCAAAGCCGTATGCCTACAAGCTGATCCGGCAGATGAACAAGGAACTGAAAGCAAAAGGGTGTCTGGTGATTGCAGGAAGGGTAGACCGCAGATACTTCTACGACAATTTCTATGGAAACAGAGAGAATGGGCGAAAGGAGGGGGCAAATGCCGGCTTATAAAGACAAAAACGGTACTTGGTATGCGATGGTCCGTTATACGGACTGGCGCGGCGAAAAGAAGCAGAAATGCCAAAGAGGTTTTGAAACCAGAAGGGACGCTTTGGCCTGGGAAGCTCAGTTCAAGCTGCAGAAACGGGCGGATATCGACATGACGCTGGAAAGCTTTTATGAGCTTTATAAGGAAGATATCAAGCCGCGGCTGAAAGAGAACACCTGGATCACGAAGGAAAGCATTATCGAAGGCAAGATCCTCCCCTATCTGGGCAAACGTAAGCTTTCCGAGATCACGGCCAAAGACATCGTCGACTGGCAGAATGCCGTGATGCAGCTGCCGGGGACCGGCGGAAAGCCACTGTCTCCGACCTTCATGAAGTCGATCCATGCACAGCTCTCTGCCATGTTTAACCATGCCATCCGTTATTATCAGCTGCCGGTCAATCCGGCTCGCATCGCAGGCAGCATCGGCAAGGAAGAATTCAAGGAAATGAAATTCTGGACGAAGGAAGAGTATCTGAAATTCGCTGAAGTCATGATGGAGAAGCCCATCTATTATTACGCTTTTGAGGTACTCTACTGGACCGGTATCCGGGAGGGCGAGCTGCTGGCTTTGACACCGGAGGATTTTGATTTCGATAAGAGAACGCTTCGGATCAATAAATCATATCAGAGGCTTCGCGGCAGGGATATCATCACAACTCCGAAAACGGACGCCAGCGTGCGGATGATTGCGATCCCGGATTTCCTCTGTGAGGAAATGAAGGATTGTCTGAAGCTGTACTATGATATCCAGTCGTCGGACCGGATCTTCCCTATGACGAAATATGGTCTCTGCAGGAACATGGAATCCGGAAGCAAGGCCGCCGGTGTCAAGAGGATCCGCATTCATGACCTTCGGCATTCCCATGTATCGCTTTTGATCAACCAGGGGTTCAGCGCTTTTGAGATCGGAAAGCGGGTCGGACACAGCAGTGAAAAGGTCACCTACCGTTATGCGCATCTGTTCCCGAATAAACAGACGGACATGGCAGAGTTTCTGGAGAACCAGCGCATGACGGAACCTGACAAAAGCCAAAAAAACACCATGAATCATGATAACTGCACGAGCGACGAGGAAGGAGAAAAAAAGAATGTCAGCTAAAAATATGGACAGGCAGGGAAGATGGAGGTCAGTGACGGTAGCTTTTCGTGTATCTCCTGAGGAGGATATGCTCATCGAATCAGCGGTGAGAGTGTCCGGATTAACCAAACAGGACTATATTATCCGGAAACTTACAGATCGGGATGTTGTTGTCCAGGGAAATCCGAAGGTCTACCGGGGACTCTTACTGGAGATGCAGTCGATCCTGGATGAACTGAGACGGATCAATGCTGGACAGACTGTAAGCGAAGACCTTTTAATCCGAATCGATCTTATCTCTTCTGTTATGAACGGGATGAAGAAAGAAGATGGCAGCTTATGAGAAAGGAAAATCTGTATGGACCAGAAAAGAATAACGACTGCCCTGGAACCGGCTGTTGGCGCAGCCGCAGAGCAATCGTCAGCAAATATGTATGTATCAAGTATAGCGGATCCTGAGCCGGAAATCAACGGCAGAATCGCGGAGGAGATACCGGCGATGGAACAGCCCCTGGAGAATGCAGCTGCAGATGCCGATGTGCCGGAGATGGATTTTCAGGAGTTGTTCTGGCGCATGGCAGACCCATCCTATCTCCCGACTATCAGCATGACACAGCTGTATGACCAGGTGTACCGTGCAAGACCGCCGCTGATCGAAAACCTGCTCTATCCTGGCACCTATCTCTTCGTGGGTGCCCCGAAGCTTGGCAAGAGCTTCCTGATGCTTCAGATCGCTTATCATGTGGCGGCGGGGATTCCGTTGTGGGAGTACCCTGTCCGGCAGAGCACGGTCCTGTATCTGGCACTTGAAGACGATCCCAGGCGGCTCCAGGAGCGCTTGTACCGGATGTTTGGCACTGAGTGTACGGACAGACTGCATCTTGCCACGAGGGCAGATTCCCTGGACGGAAGTCTCCTCGGGCAGATGCGTAGATTCCTGTCAGAACAGCCGGATACCGGGCTGGTTATTATCGATACGCTGCAGAAGATCCGGGCAAATGCCGATGACCGGTACAGCTATGCCAATGACTATGAGGTAATCGTAAAGCTCAAGGATTTTGCGGATCAGGCCGGCATTTGCCTGCTCCTTGTACACCATACGAGGAAGCAGCAGTCCGATGATAAGTTTGAGATGATTTCCGGCACGAACGGGCTCCTTGGCGCGGCAGACGGCGCGTTCCTTCTCCACAAGGAGAGACGCATCAGCTGTGAGGCGGTGCTCGATGTCTCCGGAAGAGACCAGCCTGACCAGAGCTTGCATCTGAACCGGAATTCGGAATCGCTTCTGTGGGAGCTTGAGACAGCGGATATGCAGGTACTGGCTGCAAAGCCGGAACCGCTCCTGGAGGCTGTGGCAGAACTCGTGACCATGGATCATCCGGATTGGACAGGCACGCCGACGGAACTGGCTGCAGTTCTACAGTCAGATCTCCCACCTAACAAGCTGACCATGAGGCTCGGAATCAATGCGGCAAGACTGTTCAATGAGTGCGGCATCCGCTTTGATAAAGTACGGACTCATGCAGGCCGGCAGATCACGCTTCATAAGGAATTTGAGCCGGAAAGTAAATGAGCGTGACGGTCGTGTCGATGGTGACGGTAGATTTAAGGGCAGGCTGGTCTTAAAATGACCGTCACGACCGTCACCATCGTCACGTGACAGGTATGGAAACGTCAAAAATCAAGTTACCAAAATGAGAACTTGAAAAACAGATATTGATATTATCAGGTACCATCAACTCAAGTGATACATTTTATCACTTGAAGATCGGAAAGGAAATGTAATGAGTACTATAAGAAACAGACAGTTTCTCCTGAAACTGACCGATCATGAATACGAAATGATACAGCAGAAAATGCAGCAGTGCGGCATCCGCAACATGAGCGCATACCTTCGCAAGATGGCGATCGACGGCCTCGTGGTAAATCTGGATATGCCTGCCTTCCGGGAAATGCTGAAGCTTATGAACCGGACCGCAGCGAATGTGAACCAGATCGCGGTGCGCTGCAATATGACCGGCGGGATATCCCGGGAGGATCTTACAGAACTGCGGGACGGATACCGGGAACAGGCAGAGCAGATCAAGAAGATGGTCTCAGAGGTCATCACTCTGAAATCCATCAGGAGGACATGACATGGCGACAACAAGGATCATGCCGATGCATATGAACCGCGGGAAAACACTTCTGCAATCGCTTGGCGCAAGGACGGATTATGTGATGAATCCGGATAAGACGGACGGCGGGCTCCTGGTCAGTTCCTATGAATGCGATCCCGCTTCCGCCGAAGTGGATTTCCTGCTCTCCAAGCAGCAGTATCAGATAATCACAGGGCGGCAGCCAAAGCATGGAAAGGATGTGATTGCCTATCACATCCGCCAGGCTTTCTATCCGGGAGAGATCACGCCGGAGGAAGCCAACCGGGTCGGTTACGAGCTTGCCATGCAGTTTACCGGCGGCCAGCACCAGTTCATCGTGGCGACCCATATCGACAAGGCCCATGTGCATAACCATGTGATTATCAATTCGACGACTCTGGACTGCACTCATAAGTTCAATAACGTCAAGGGTTCCGCCGATCTGCTCCGGGATATAAGCGACCAACTCTGTCTGGAAAAAGGATACTCCGTCATTACCGAGCCGGAAGAAAAAGGCAAGGACTATGCCGAGTGGAACGCAGAAAAAACCGGTACAAGTTGGAAGGCGAAGCTTAAGAAAACGATCGTAGAAGTGCTGCCGGGGTGCAGGGATTTTGAAGATTTCCTCCGGCAGATGCAGGAGCATGGATATGAAGTGAGGCGCGGTAAACATGTCTCCCTCAAGGCCCCTGGACAGAAGCGGTTCACGAGACTGAAGACGCTGGGGATGGAATTCACAGAGGAGGCGATTCGTGCCATCCTGGATGGGAATGATGCTTCAAAAAGCAGGCCTGCAGCCCCGGAGAGATCCGGAAAAAACGGAAAAGCTCCAATTCCGGATATCGCCTTTCTGATCGATATTGAGAAGCAGCTGTCCGAAGGAAAAGGCAAGGGCTATGAACAGTGGGCCAAGGTGTTTAACCTCAAACAGATGGCAAGCGCCATGTGCATTCTCAGGGAGGAAGGGATCACCAGTACCGGGCAGATGGAGGAGAAGCTGGCGGCAGCGTTCTCGGATTTTGAGCAGGCTTCAGATCAGTTGAAGGCAACGGAAAGTGAGATCCGGGAACTTAAGAAATTGAAGCAGCATATCCTCGACTACGGCAGGACCAGGGAGATTTTCGCGGAATATCAGCGCCGAGGCAGACCGGATGATTATCTGGAGACACACAGGGCAGAGATCCAGATCCATCTTGCCGCCAAGAAGGCATTTGAGGAATATAAGCCAAAGAGAGTTCCGAAACTCAAAGACCTGAATGCCAGATTGTCGGTGCTGTCCGGTCAGCAAAAACCACAATATGAGCAGTACCGGGAAGCGAGAAAAGAGATGCAGAGGTGGCAGGCGGTACGGCAGAGTATTGACAGTTCTATGAATCGATTAGAGAAGGAAAAGCATCGAGGCGTCAGCCGATGATGGAGCAGATCTCATCTGCTCGCGGGGATTGGGGCGGCCCCAACAAGCGGAGAAATATATATTTCTCCATTGCTTGCTGAAGCCACCTCATCCCAAATGATATCAGCCTGTATCGAACAGACTTTCTGTGTTACAATGCAGGTAAAGGTGAAGGATTTGACAAATCAGATCGCAATAAGGAGTGAGAAGCATGTATTATGAAATGGATGATAATATGCCGATCCTGATAAGGATGGCGTCGGAGGCCGTGAACAGCCAGGATCAGGCGGGCATCAAGAAAGTGGCACATTATAATGCGGAGATGGGAAACTATATGATTCGTTTTTATGAGAACAAACTGTCTCTGGAGCAAAAGTGTGAGATCGCAATGTATCATTACGACAATCACGGCGATAATTATCCTGCTATCAGGAAATATGTCAGGAAGGCAAGGATCATACGCCCGGAGAATTGGCGGGAGGCCCTTCCTTCTTCTGTCAGAAATCTGGATTCATTTACCGTTTATCGGGGTGGAGGCGAAGATATCAAACAAGCAGCATATTCCATGTCCTGGACACTTTCTCAGGAAGTGGCGGAATGGTTTATGAAACGGCATGAGCTGACACATCCGGGAGAACAGCACCTGTACCGGGGAACCATTGCCTCCGATAAGGTAATTGCCTACATCGGCGGCAGAGTGGAATTTGAAATCGTACAGTACCGGGGGGTCAGGAAGATCGAGGAAATACCTCTTGCCGGTATCAGCAGCGGTTTTGAAGAGATGAGAAATTCCGGGAAACCTTATCATCCTGTAGACCCGGAGCTTGCGCGGCAGTATTTTGACGAATGGTATACCTCCAAAACCTGTTAAATAATGAGGTTATCTCATCTGAAAAGAATGACAGGAGGAAAGGCATCCCCGTTTTGAGGATGCCTTATTTTTTCAGATATTGCCGGATGTCGCCGCGCTTTTCGAGACCCAGCTTCTCCTTGACGATGCTGACCAGTTTCTTGGTGTATGGCATGGAGATGTTCAGCATCTCGGAGATCTCCCGGTCAGAGCGGAACTGAGCCATCAGCTCCGCTACGTCCGTTTCCCTGCCGGTGAGCGGCTCTGTGAGTGCGGCAAGCTGCTTCTGATCCAGACTGCCGGACTCGCTGCGGGCTGCAATGAGGTTCAGGTAATGCCGGACCCGCATCAGGAGAACCCTCATTCCGACCGGTTTCTTAAGATAATCCAGCACATTTTGCGTGAGTCCGCGCATCTCCTCCTGTTCGTCCGTGAGACCGGTAAGGAACACGACAGGGATCTTCTTAAGCGCTTCATCCGCTTCCAGAGAGTCTAAAACTTCGTACCCGTCCATCCCCGGCATGCTGATGTCGAGGAGGATTAGGTCCGGAAGAGCCCCGGAGGCCGAACCTGGTTTCAACGCTGTTTTCTCCAGCAGAGACAATGCCTTCGCGCCTGAATCAGCCGCCATTACGTCATAAAAAGGCTGCAGCGTATCTTTCATCATCTCCAGCGTTCCACAGTCATCATCCACGATCAGGATCCTGTTTCTTTTCTCCATCTCAGCACCTTCTTTTCAGCAGCATTTCTTGAACGCTATGAATGCGTTTCCTCTGCGCAGGAAATAAAAGTATCCAAAGCATCCAGAAGCGTTTTTTCACCCAGATATACCGTTTCGTATTCCACTTCCAGAACCGGAAGCATGCGTATAAGCAGCATCTCCTCATTCCTGTGCCGTTCCATATACGCGGCAAGCACCGAGAGGTCCCGCGCGCCGATGCTCTTTGCGGCCGACTTCAGGGAATGGGCGAAGTGAAAGAGCGCTTCGGCGGGAATCGGGGTTTCATTTTTGCCGGCGGAAGGGGCCGGCCCGGTCAGATATTCCAGTTCTTCTTTGTAGTTAAGGAAATGTTCCGCCCGCATCCGGAGGTTGTCGACGGATCCGCTGTCAAGCTCCAGGGCATCCTCCAGATGGATGTGAAAGGGAAGGAGCTTTTCCGAAAGCTCTGGCTGCTGTTCCTCCGGGAACTTCCGGAAGGAAGGATCCCGGATCAGGCGGACCCGGTCTCCGAGATGACGGAGCAGCAGCTCACCGATCTCCCGCATACTGACCGGTTTCGATAAGTAGTCCGTGAAGCCTGCGTTGATCAGACGCTCTTTTGTACCGGCGAGGGCATCCGCGGTCAGGGCGATCACCGGGGTGTCGTCCGCGAGGTGCGCCTCCCGGACCCGGCGCAGGGTCTCTGCTCCATCCATCTCCGGCATCATGATGTCCATAAAGATCATGTCATACTCCCGGATCTCGAGCATTTCCATGGCCTCCCTGCCACTTTCCACATCGTCGGCGCGGATCAGGGTGGGCTTCAGGAACTCGCACATGACCTGCCAATTGAATTCGTTGTCATCGACCACCAGGACTTTTGCGTCCGGCGCGAGGATGCTGGCAAAGGGCTCTGTCCTGGGAGAGACTGCGGACCAGTCGCTTCTTCTCCCGACAGGAGACGGGTCCTGCACCTTCTGCGGGATGCGGACGGTAAAGAGGCTGCCTTTTCCCGGCGTGCTTTCACGCCGGACCGACCCCTGCATGGCTTCGGCCAGATCCTTTACGATGGCAAGTCCCAGCCCGGTGCCTTCATAACTGAGCGCGGACTGCATCAGCCCCCGCTCAAAGGTAAGAAAGACCCTGTCAAGATCCTCCGGGGCGATGCCTACACCCGTATCAGCAATTTCCATGCCAAAAATTATAGGGCAGACTGTCTGAAAACTAACGTCTGACAGCGGAACAGGGGCAGCATCATAGAACCCGCCCGGCAGCTGCAGCTGCCTCCCTGAAGAGGGAGCTTCTGCTATCGCAGAAGCCTGCACGAATGAAACATTACACGGTTATGACTCATGGAAATATGAGATTAACATACATGAAAACAGCACATTGAAAACTGAATAAAGTACGCATAAAATAAGGCTTTCAGACCTCTCGTATGGTATAATGGAGTTGACAGAAATACCACCGAAAAGGAGTTGTTTATGCCATATATCACCGGGACCGATCGCAATCAGCTGATGCTCTGCTCTTTGGATTCATTCGTTGATCCGGAAAGTATCGCAAGACTGATAGATGCATTTGTAGACAGTCTGGATATGGGGGAGCTTGGTATAAAGGAGGCTTCTACCGAGGGACGTCCGGCCTATGACCCAAGGTCGATCTATAAGCTGTACATCTACGGCAGCCGAAAGGGTATCCGCTCTTCAAGAAAGCTGGCAGAAAGCTGCAGAGTGAATGTCGAAGTAAAGTGGATGACCGGTGGCATAGAGCCTGATTTTCGGACGATCTCGGATTTCCGGAAGGACAACATCGGCAGTCTGAAGAAGATCTTCCATGAGTTCAACCGCCGTATCAGCGGTGCTGTGGAATGGGGATTTACTTCCATAGATGGCAGTAAGTTCCAGGCAAACAATTCTAAAGACAACAACTTCACGAAGAATAAGCTGGATGACCGGATCAAATGGCTGAACGGTCATACAGATGAGTACCTGCGGATCTTAAGCGACATGGACGAACAGGAAGATCTGGATGAAGAAGGTGATCTTACCAGAGAGCTTGTTGAAGCAAAGCTGAAAGAAGCACAGGAGAGGCTTGCCAGATATGAAGGCTATCGACGGATCATGGAAGAAACGGGTGCATCACAGATGTCGTTGACGGATGCGGATGCCAGGCTGATGAAGAACAAGAACGGTTTTATCGTTGCTTATAATCCACAGACTGCGGTTGATTCCAGCACTCATTTGATCCGGGACTTTCAGATGACCAACCGGGTGACGGATCACGGGCTGCTTAACAGAACACTGGGGGATATCAGAAAGGAAAGCAGCGGTGTGATCGATACGGTCGCTGACAGAGGATATGAAGACACAGACGATATGGTGCAGTGTCTTGAGAATGGCATCATACCCCATGTGATCACGGACGACGGGAAGGACGGGTTCGAGTTAGAGATCTCCTATGAGGAAGCGGATGCAGATACTGCGAGCACAAAGCCCGAGGACCTGAGCAGATGCCTTCACGCCGGCAAGATCCCGGAAGCATACAAAGGTGTGATCAGCGGCATGGAAGTCAGGGAAGTCCGCCGAAAGGTCAGCGATGCTCATGAAGGCGATCAAGTCAAAACCACCGACAGATATGGCACAGAGGCGGAAATGATCGCCAGGGCAAAAGAGGGCTACTTCGTGAGGGATCCTGAAAGAAACCTTGTATACTGTCCCATGGGCGAGATCCTGCGGCAAAAATGCATCAAGAGCAACGGCAACATCCGTTACTCCAATAAAAATGCATGCAGGCACTGCCCAAACAGGAATAAGTGTTACCGCGGTAAGAACGAGTGGAAAGAGATCGATTTTACCAAGGACACTTTAGAAAAACCATGCCGGGACTGGCTGAAAGCCGAAGGGCGGGAACCGGATACAGAGGGTGTAACAAAGGGAAACTGGCATTACGAAAAGAAAAAGATCGTACGGTTCTTTTTGAAACCTGACATAGAAAAGACATCGCAGAGGATGTGCTTATCAGAGCATCCGTTTGGAACGATCAAAAGAGCGGTTGGGGCCACCTTCTTCCTGCTGACAGGAGCACGGAAAGTGACGGGTGAGTTTGCGCTCATGTGTCTGGGGTACAACCTGGAAAGGGCGAAAAACCTTCTCGGATTCAGAAAAATGATGGAATTAATGGGTACTGCATAAGCCCGTTTTCTATTTCAATTGTGTACTTTATTCAGTTTTCAATTGCTATGAAGAAAACGGGCTATTTTGATACTCAAAAACGGACGTGAGCCGCGTAAAATAAGAGTTTTTGGACGGTCTGAGGGGGGGTGGAGATATTGTTGAAGATTCCGTTATATACGGCGGGTACTTTGCTTCCGGATGAGAAGACACCTGACTTTCCGGAAGGATTGCTTCACTGAAAAACCGCAGCGTGATCCCTCCATGGTCTGTATATTTCACGGCATTGCCGGTGAGGTTGCTGATGATCTTCCGGATCGCGTCCATGTTTCCCAGCATAACGGAGGGAAGGGATTCCTCCGCTTCAAGCCGGAAGGAAAGTCCGGCTTTTTTTGCGGTGCCCTTCCACATGGCTTCGCTTTCCTGCAGGAGCTGCGCCGTCAGGTACGGTGCCTCAGGAAGCCTGAGCCTCCCGGATTCGATCTGTGAGATATCCAGGATATCCTTTATCAGGGAAACTTAGGACTACGGATTTCATACGATGTAAACTTAATGCGACCCGGAAACCGTTTGCTACAAGGGCTTTTGCGGATGGGGGTTGCATGTTGCGCTCATAGCAATTCAGACTGACAGCCAGGCATGGCTGGAGAGACTTGTATGATGGACACTATAACACTTTAGCGGCGGAGATTCTAAAGTGTTATAGTGTCGATTGTATTGGGGGCTATCGTGTTATAGTGTCCATTGTATTGGGCTATCTCGTAATAATGTCCCTTGTTCTTCCGTTTCCTCAACACGAAAAACTTCTCTGACACAAGCTTTGACTTTCAGCCGCTTTAGAGCAATTAATCATACCATGGAAACTATACAGCCTTGTTGGTTGGAGAGTCTATTCCGCATTCTTAAGCGGCACCCTGATTGTGACCCTGGTTCCGCCTGATTCCTGCGACGTGATCTCCATGGTGTCGCCCATCATTTCAAGCCTCTGCCGGATATTATTCAGCGTGGTATGGGGCTTGCTCTCGTCAGAGGGATCAAAACCGGGGCCGTTGTCCTCCACAATGATATCTGTGCCGGAATCGGTGTACCGTGTCCGGATGGAAATGCGCAGCGGGTCGGAATCCAGATCCATACCATGTTTGACGGCGTTTTCCACGATGGGCTGAAGCGTCAACGGCGGCAGACGGAAACGGGTAAACGGTGTGTCCCAATCCACAACGAGCATATCGTCATATTGTGCCTGTTCTACGGCCAGGTATGCGCGGGTGTGCTCCAGTTCCGTTGAAAAAGGAATCGTACTTTCACTGGCAACGGCGGTGAAATTTTTCCGCAGATAGTTGGTGAAATCCATCGTGATCTGCTGGGCCTTCTCTGGGTCGAGGCTGCATAGGCTGTGGATGCTCATCAGGGTATTATAAATAAAATGCGGCCGCATCTGTAGTACCATGACGCTGGCGCGCTCATGGGCAATCTCCCGCTGCTGCTGGGCGATTTCCCGTTGGTTGCGCAGATCCTGTTCGATCTGATCAGACAGGATGAAGCTATACATGGCGAGCGCGGAGAGTACGTAGCTGATGTCAAAGAGAGACAGAGCATCGACAAACAGCATTGCGAGCAGCGCAGCCGTCATCGGCACCTGGGCGATGACAAAACTGAAGAAGGCCTTATGGGGCATCTGCGTCCGGCGTCGTATCGCGCCTGCGAGATTGAGCAGCAGGATCGCAATCAATGGCAGAAGCAAAAACGCGTACAAGGGCCCTCGGTAATCCTGTTTATCCGGTGTGGCATAGGAGAAAACCCCGTTGAACGGAGAGCTTGCAAGCACGACAAAATAGACTGCCAGCAGGCCAAGCGCGGTATGAAGGAGCCTGCTGGAGCGCATGTTTTCTCCGCAGGCGTGCAGCATATAAGTCGTCAACATGGGCAACGGCAGCGAGATGAACAGAAGTTCTATAAACACCACGATAGTTATGACTGCGCCCGAAACGGGATGATGGGAGAGGATCAGTTCGATGAAGCTGGAAAAACAGCATACCATCAGAACGATAAAATAGTGTAGAAAAAAGCGCTTGCCCCAGCGGTCGATCCCGGGCATGACGGCGGTGAACCACAATCCCACCACACTTAACAGCAGCGCCGCGCTGATGATGGAGAAGTAGAAGATTTCTGACCAATGGCTCATGCGTCCGAGCCTCCCATCGCAAAAGGAAAGCGCAGCATTTTTAGCTTCCTGCGAACGCTTTCCGAGGTTAGAGGCTTGACCAGGAAACCGCAGGCGCCGGTGTCCCATGCGTCGAGGGCATAGTCGGGATAGGCGGTCAGATAGACCACGTTGGTGCAGGGATTGATTTCAAGCAGACTTCGGCAGAGGTCAAGGCCGCTGGCCGTTCCCAGCTCGATGTCGAGAATGGCCAGATCGATCCGGTTCGCTTTCGCGTATTCGATCGCCATCTTAGGCTTGTTAAAGCCCGCGATCATCGCGTTCGGCACGACCTCCTCCAGAATTTGCAGACTGTAGTTGAGGATGGGCTTGTTGTCCTCCACCATGATGATGTTGGGCGATTCGTCGCTCTCAGACGCAATGGAGAACAGCGTGCCGATGTCCACCTCCAGGATCTGAGCAAGACGGGTAATCATGGCGACATCCGGTAGATGAATGCCATTTTCCCATTTGGAAATTGTGGTATTGTTGACGAACATCAGTCTTGCAAGCTGATTCTGAGAAAGGCCCTTTTTTGTTCTCAGGTTTCTTAATGTCTCCGCAAACAGGGTGTTCATGTGGTCAATCCTCCTCCTTATCTTATTGTATGGTAATCCAAGAGCCATCACAAAAGCAAGCAGGAAGGGCAAGGGAGGGGTTGAGATTCCGGCAACTCCCTTTCCCCCGGTGGAATTTTCCGATAAAATGACGATAAAATGACTAGGACAAGTTCTATACAAGGAGTATTCACATGAAGGCAGATCAAATCATCAAAAACGCAAGGATTTTCACATCGGACAAGGACAATCCTCTTGCGACCGCGATGGTGGTGAAAGACGGCAAATTTGTCTATGTGGGCGGTGAAGCCGGTCTTTCGGCTTACGAGGGCGAGGTCACCGATCTCGGTGGCAGGTTCATCATGCCCGGCATCATCGACAGCCATGTCCATGTAACCACCGGCGTCGCATTTGAGTACACAGATTTGGGCGTACCCGTCATGTGTTCCGACAAAAAGGAAAGTCTGGACTTTATGGCGGAGTATATTCAGAACCATTCCGGACTGAAGCGTTACAGATTCATGATGGCGCGGGCAAACCTGAATGGAGAAGAACTCACAAAGGAAGACCTCGACGCGATTTGTCCGGACGCGGAGATCGTGGTTTTAGAGGAGGAAGTGCACAGCAACTGGGTGAACTCGAAGGTTCTCGCGTCCCACGGAATTACCGATGACACACCGGATCCCGTGCCGGGGCTCGCCTATTTTGTGCGCAAGGATGGGCATGTGACCGGAAACTCCTACGAAACCGCGAGCTGGCCAATCCTGTTCGATGGCGTAAATGACCTGACGGACGAGCAAATCAGCACAGCTGTCCTGCGCTGGCTTAACTCCTCTGTAAAGTATGGCGTAAGCTGTGTCTTCGACGCCGGCTTCCCGGAACACAACGGGATGAATGAGCGGATCTATGCATATCTGCGCGAGCTGGACAGGCAGGGAAAGCTACCGGTCTACGTCGACGGATGCTATGTGCTCACGCAGCCGAGGAAGATGAAGGAGGCCCTGGAAGGGGTGAAGCACTTCCGGGATGAGTTCGACACGGAGCACATGAAGGTTCACACGCTGAAGATCTTTATGGACGGCACCCTGAAGATCGAGACCGCGGCGATGGTCACTCCTTATGTGGATACTGGTGCGTCGGGAGCCTCAGCTTTCAATGCGGAACAGGTCTTCGAGATTCTGAAGGAGCTCAATGGGGCAGGACTGGATCTTCATGTACATACCGTCGGCGAGGCCTCGTCCCGCGTGGTACTGGACGGCGTGGAGATGGCCAGAAAAGCGCTGGGCGACAGCTTCCGTGTGAAGATCACCTGCGCCCATCTTTGGGTCCAGGATGACGCCGATCTGGATCGTTTCGCAAAGCTGAGCGTAACTGCCAATTTTACACCGTGGTGGCACAGCGGCAACGGAGGCCCCAATCCTATTAAGTACTGGCCTGCTTTTATCGGAGAGAAGCGTGCCCATTCCATGTTCCGCTGCAAGACGATCTGGGATACGGGCGCACTCGTAACCTGGTCCAGCGATGAGGTTTTTTACGGAGATTTTAAGAACTGGAGCCCCTATCTTGCCATGGAGGTCGGTATGACGCGCTGGATCAATGGGAAGACCAGATTCGATGAAGAAGAAAGAACCGTTGCAGCATTCCCACCCGCCAGTGAGAGAATGAGCATTGAGGAAATGCTGTTGGGATATACCATCAACGGCGCAAAACAGCTTGGCATCGAGGCTTCCAAGGGTTCCATCGCGGTTGGTAAGGACGCGGATTTTCTGGTGTTCGACGATGATCTGCTCACGGCAGAGCATGAGGGCTTTAGCTATAATATGCCGCGGGATGTGTATTTCAGCGGAAAGAAAGTTAACTGAGCGTGTCCTTTGGGCAGTCTGCTTGGAAGAATCCAACATAAAGAATCATTCTAACTAAACAAAAGGAGAATAAGCATGAAGGCAGATCAGATCATTAAGAATGCGAAGATTTTCACATCCAACCAGGACACTCCACAGGCGACTGCCCTTGCAGTAAAGAACGGCAAATTCGTCTATGTGGGCGACGAGGCCGGTCTTGCGGCCTATGATGGCGAAGTTACCGATCTCGGCGGTAAATTCATCATGCCCGGCATCATCGACAGCCATGTCCATGTAACCATGCCAGTTGGATTTGAGTATGCGGATATGGGCGAACGCATTGAATGCAACGGTAAACAGGAAGCGCTGGACATCATGGCGGACTATATCCGCAAGCATCCCGGTGAGAAACGCTACAGATTCATGATGGAGAAAAAGATCCTGAATGGGGACGATATCATAAAAGAGGAGCTCGACGCGATCTGCCCGGATGCTGAGCTTTTGATCCAGGAAGCGGAATGTCACAGCGTATGGGCAAACTCCAGGATTCTTGCCAGACACGGCATTACGGACGATACGCCGGACCCCGTGCCGGGCCTTGCCTTCTATGTGCGCAAGGACGGGCATGTTACCGGAAACATGTATGAAGGTTCGACAGAAGTTCCGGTCATTCTCGACAGCTCGATGGAGTTGACCGATGAACAGGTTGACGCGGCGATTAATCGTTGGATTGAGTTTTCCAGGAAGTTTGGCGTGTCGGGTGTCTTTGACGCGGGCATTCCGGGAGATCCCAAGTTCCATGAGAAAGTCTACAAGCGCCTGTGCGAACTGGACAGAGAGGGAAAGCTGCCTATTTATATCGACGGCTGCTATGTGATCGCCTCGTACCGGGAAGTGGAGGAAGGCCTGCGGGAGCTGAAGCGTTTCCGTCATGAGTATAACACGGAGCACCTGAATGTCCATACCCTGAAGATTTTTATGGACGGCACCCAGAAGATCCATACCGCAGCCATGGTCACGCCCTACGCAGATATCCATACGCTGGGGTCTACCGCCCTCACCGCGGAGGAGATGGCAGAGCTTTTGAAGCAACTCAATGAAGCTGATCTGGATCTTCACCTGCATACCGTCGGTGAGCGCGCGTCCCGCGTGGCATTAGACGGCGTAGAGCTGGCCAGAAAAGAACTCGGAGACAGCTTCCATGTGCGCGTTACCTGCGCCCATCTGGAGATTCAGGACGACGCGGATCTGGACCGCTTCGCGAAGCTGGGCGTATTTGCGAATTATACGCCGTGGTGGCATGCCGACGACCCCAGCATAAGTACTGTTTGGCTCGGAGAGGAGCGCGCCAGAAAGCAGTTCCGTTGCAAAACGGTTTGGGACACTGGCGCGACCGTGGCCTGGTCCAGCGATAACATCGCCTTCGGAGATTTCACATCCTGGAACCCTTATCTCGGCATGGAAGTCGGAATGACGCGCCTGAGAAGCGAAAAAACCCGAATTCAGGAATACAACAGAACTGCCGCTGTATTTCCTCCTGTCGACGAGAGAATGAGCATTGAGGAAATGCTGATGGGATTTACCATCAACGGCGCGAAGCAACTCGGCATCGAGGACTCCAAGGGCTCCATTGCGGTTGGCAAGGACGCGGATTTCCTGGTGTTCGACAATGACCTGTTCACTGCGGAGCACGAGGGATTTAGTTACAACCTGCCGCGGGATGTGTATTTCGGCGGGAAGAAAATGAACTGATGGCGTTCATTGGGTAGTTTGCCAGAGTTCAGGCGGCCCTTTATTATAGACAGTATTAAGGAGGACATATTCTATGAAGGAAACAATCATTCTCGGCAACATCATCACCATGGACGAAAAGAAGCCCTTTGCCAGGGCAGCCCTGGTCAAGGACGGCGTATTCGCTTTCATCGGCAGTGCGGAGGAAACGAAGCAGCTCGCAGCCCAAGACGCGCAGGTGCTGGATTACGGCGAGAACTACATCTATCCCGGCTTCCTGGAATCCCACTGTCACAGCTATCTGGCGGGCGACCGCGCCATCGGGCAGGCGAACCTCTCTCAGGTTGGCATGACCGACTATGCGAAATACCGCGAGATCATCAAGGACTACATCAAAAAGAACCCGCAGCGCACGTTCTACATGGCCGCAGGCTGGGTTGAAAATGACGAATACGTCACCAAGGCGTATCTGGACGAGATCTGCACCGATAAGATACTGCTCATGCAGACCGGCGGCGGGCACTCCATGCTGCTCAACAGCAAGGCTCTGGAATGGGCAGGCATTGACGCTGCCTACGCGGAAAAAATGGGCTATGATCTGGTGCATGTGGACCAAAACGGTGAACCGGACGGTTACATCTGTGAAGCGCCCGTGTTCGAGCTGTATCCCAAGCTTCCCACGACCCTTGACAATGCAAAAGACTATCTGCTCTCCTGGCAGGACATGGCCCTCGCAAACGGCTACACTGCGGTTGCCGACGCCGGCGTGGAAGTTACCAATTCGATCGCGACCAAGGCTTTCTACGAACTGGAACAGGAGGGCAAGCTGAAGCTGCGCACCTATGCCTACCTGATGTGCCCGGACAATCCCGAAGACCCGAAGGCGGAGGTGGCCCGTATCGCTGCGGATCGTGCAAAATACAGCGGCGAATATTTCCACGTCATCGGCGTCAAGACGTTCCTGGACGGCGTGACCGAAGCGCACACAGCATGGCAGAACCAGGATTACCTGGACCAACCGGGCTATCACGGCAACGAGCGCTTCAACGACCACGACAAGATGGTGGAACTGATCGCGGCGGCGGACGCTGAGGGCCTCTCCGTCCACGTCCACTCTGAGGGCGGCGGCGCGACACATTTCATGCTGGGCTGCATTGAGGACGCGGAAAAGATCACCGGCGATATGGATCAGCGTAACGTCCTGGCGCATCTGCCCTTCGTCACCGACGAGGATATCCGCCGCATGGCCGC
>Ga0256404_1006883_pt1 | contig 18393 bp, 12 predicted proteins | sample RumenRJG_01DNA_FD_185990 | JGI IMG/M metagenome (GOLD analysis project Ga0256404, IMG submission 185990) | Bovine rumen microbial communities from Lethbridge, Alberta, Canada - RJG_01 | ecosystem: Host-associated > Mammals > Digestive system > Stomach > Rumen | place: Canada: Alberta | collected...
AGCGGTGGCCCGGCTTCTGCCGGAAGGCAGAAGCGACCGCTCAAAGGGTGGGTTGGGTAAAGGATCGAGGGCAGCGCCCGAAGATCCAGGGTATTTGAAAAGGGCCGCCGCTTAGTGCGACAGCCCCTTTTTTTATCTAAAAACAATTCAGTCCAACATTTCATTCACTGGGTTTCAGGCAGAATGGCTTCAAGTATTGTGCGAACCTGATCAAGTCCGGTGACCTCGTAACGCTCATCGTCAGCTTTGACCCAGCACTGATCTTCAAACTCCAGCCGGAGCGTATCGCCGTCCGCAAAGGTAAAGGTCAGGATGTCGGTATAATCCTCCGTGATCCACTCGCTTTTTTCTCCGATTTCCAGCGCCCGGACGGCATCGACGAGTTCTTTAAGCACTTCAGGATCCTTTGTTTCGCCATAGGCGCTGTATACCCACTGCCTGTCATAGCGGACGCTTTCCGGCATTTCCTCTTTCACCCAGATTTCATTTAGCCTGCCTGGATCCTCATTTTCCTGCGACTTTGAGATGGATTCTTCTGTCTTCGCTTCGGAGGAAGCAGCTTCAGCAGATGGTACATCTGCCGCGGATGCCGCAGATGAAACAGTCCCGGAAGATACTGCAGACGCTGCGGGCGCTGCGGATGATACGCTTCCTTCAGGCTTTTGCGCTTTTCCGGCACAGCCAGTAAGAAGCAGCAGGACCGGAAGTATCATCAGAATTCTTTTCACAGCCATATCCTCCTTGTTTTTCAAAATCACGCTGTCATAAAAACCGGCAGACCGGGGCTGTATACCCGGCCTCACCGGCTTTTTAACTTGTTTATGTATGAAAGCCAGCACTCAATCTCACAGGAGAGTTTTCTGACATCGTGAGAAAGATACAAAAGCCATGAGAGCCTGACATTGTTCTTCAGTATCTGCCGTCGGTACGCTTCAGATCATCGTAGCTGACGCCGGGATCCCAGGTCGTTCCTTCAGTACCGATGAAGCTGTCCTGGTTTTCATTTCCCTGATAAATGTGGTCATAGGCAGTAGAGGCTTCGTAGATCTTCCCGTCATTGCCGTAGTAGGTGTTGGTCTCTTTGATGGCTTCCGACCACATATTCCGTACGCGGTCCATGCTGTCCACAGAGCCATATCCGGCAGGGCCGCCATAGGAGCCTGGTCCGGAGTTTCTCATATAGTCGGACCAGCTTGCAGCCACCCGGTCATGGGAAGCCGCATTGGACCGGATCATGTCGCTCTGCACGCCGTGGATATAATTCTGCGTCTCCTGCATCGTATTCATCATGCGCTGCTGGGACGCTGCGCGGTCCGCCATCATCTGCTGCTGGCACTGCAGCACGTTCTGGCGCTCCCTGGCCTTAAACTGTTCAAAGGCGGGCAGGAACTGAAAGGTCTTTCTGACCTTCAGGAATTCCTGATAGGTCTGCCTGGCAATATCCGGCTCCGCAAGAAACAGAAGCTCATACTGTACCTCCCAGAAATGGGGCGTCAGTGCCTCACGCATCCGCTGCAAGCCCTTTCCCAAAAGCCCGGCAAAGCCGCTTCGGGAGGCCAGCTCCTGCGTGATATTATTGCCTGCTCCGGGCATATCATAGCTTACGATGCGGGTCTCCGCCGCGGCATTCATCTGCTTTCCGTCGGGAAGCTGTGCCAGATAATAACGGCGTTTCCAGTCTACGGCAGGCTCAGCCCCTTGGCTCCGGTACATCGCAACAAGCTGCCGCTCATAGGCCTGCTCCTCCTCATCTGCGTTCTCTTCTCCGAGAAGCTGAAGCTGCACTCCGGGGAAGATGACCGGGAGCATCTCATCGTCATATTCCGCGGCAGTTCTCTCGGTTCCTTCGAGACCGCCTCCCCCCACCACGGTGGCTCCTGCGAGATTCAGATGCCGCTGGCCGTTTCCGTTCAGTATGGATGGCTCCACATGCCGCACAGTCTGTCCGGAGCGTAAGACGATGAACGCCCTGTCCCCCGGCGCTGCCATGGTCGTGGTAATGTGGGCGCCGTCCCGGGCGGGATCACCGTAGCCCTGGGCTGAGCCGCCGCACTGGATCCTCCATCCGGAGGGGACATAGGTGCTTAAAAAGCACGCGCCGCCTGCCCCCTGCATGATACAGGGAATCTGCGCCACGGTGCCGCGGCCAATACCATCGGAAAGCACCTGACTGCCTGCAGGTCCTGCCTGCCGCATCTGATAGCGCATGCCGCAGTAGGGACAGCTCACTACCTCGCTGCAGCCGTCCCAGTTGATGGGCGCGCCGCAGCCTTCACATTTGATTTGTTTCACTGATCGTTTCCTTTCATGTATGACTCCGACCGACCTGGCAGGTGATGCCGAAGCATCACATCGGAGTCAGTGTCGCGAACAGGCCGTTTACGACCTCGCTGTAGTAATCCGCTTCCTCCGGGAAGCAGTCAAAGTAGATGGTGTAAATATTGCCGTTTCCGTCGTCTGCAGCAAAGAGATACATGGCAAACTGCATATCTTCTTCGGTATAAGTTTCAGTGATGCCCTTAAACTGCAGTACGCCTCCGCCCATTTCATAGATCGGGGGCTCCGTGGCGCCCTGGGATACCATGTCGGCGATATATGCCTGCAGGAAATCCTCCTTGGTGCTGATGCCCTCAGAGCGGAAATCGTTCTTCTGGATGACGATATCACAATCCTCGTCATCGGCAAGGGCCTTGAGCCGTACATGCATGCCGCCGTTCTGATCCCAGACCGAATCCACCAGGCTCGTATTGCACATGATCGCAAAGCCGGCATTGGCAGAGCTGAAGAACTCGTATCCATCCATGCCGGGTACAGCCTGACCGGTCAGCCTTCCTCCTGCGGAGCTTCCGGAAGGAGCGGGCTGCGTGGGAGCGGGCTGTGTAGGAGCAGGTTGGGTCGGCGCGGGCTGTGTAGGAGCCGGCTCAGTGGGAGCAGGTTGAGTTGGAGCGGGCTGTGTAGGAGCAGGTTGGGTCGGCGCGGGCTGCGTAGGAGCCGGCTCAGTGGGAGCCGGTTGAGTCGGAACAGGCTCAGTGGGAGTGGGCTCTGCAGGCGCTGTCTCTGTCGGTACGGGTGCGGTATCATTGCCCGTGGATCCTCCGGCGCTTCCGCCTGCAAACATGCTGCCCCCGTAGATCTCTTTTCCGGGGCGCAGGCTCTCGATGACTGCAGCGAGGGCATTATCCTCGCTGGAAGCGGCCAGAGACTTGATGGTGTAAATAACAGTCTCTGAAGGGTAGATCTCGATGTAGCGGTCAATGATCTGGTCCGCTCCGTCACGGAAGACAGAGGCCCTCTGCATATACAGCGTCTTTTTGGAGACCGGGATCATTTTGACATTTTCATATTCTGCGGAGCCATACTCTTTGTCGGTCTGCTTACGGTATTCCTTAAAGTATTTGTCCGGATCCTGCTTTCCTTTCACCTTCCCTATCTGAATATAGGGAAGGCCCTGGGTGCCTGCAGGATAGACATAGATCCCTTCGTTTCCGTTGTCCCTGATGGCCGCACCCGAAGGATACAGAAAGCTTAAGGACAGGGCATCGCTGGAAGCAGCTTCATAGCCCGCGATCGGGGTGACAGGAGCGAGCGAAGCGTCATTTACCGCGTATTTTGGCTTCAGCATATTGAAGAGGACCAGAATTATGGCCAGCAAGACGGCGGCGGCACCGATGATGAAAGGAAGAGGGCTTTTCTTTTCGGGTTTCCCTGGTCTGTCGAAACCGCCTGAAGGCTTACGGAAGCCTTCGCTTTTCGATATGGGCTTTTCAGGTTCTTCAGCAGTTGCCTTTGGCAGAGGATTTTCGGTATCGGCTGCAGCTGCCTCCTTATTAACCTCAGTCTGTACCGGGGTTGCCTTCGGCATTTCCGGCGGCACCTGCCCGTAAGCCTCCTTCGGAGCCTCCGGCTGTCCTTTGGATGCCTTCGGCATTTCCGGCATACCATTCCCTTTGGTTTCTCCGGGAACGGTTTCCGGAGCAGCAGCCGGAGCTTCCGGCTGTCCGGCAGTCATTTTTGCTGCCTGTTCAGCTTTAAATTTACTGATCGGAAATCCGCAGTTCATACAGAACTGCGCCTGATCCGGTGTTTCTTTTCCGCAATTCGGGCAAAACATAGTATCTCCTTTCTCCGACAGGGGTTAATTCACGATGTCCTGCAGCTTTATGGTCTGTCCGGAGGACAGATACATCAGCGGGTCCACGCTGGCCTGCTGCTCCCAGCCGTCACCATAGATAAACTGCTGCGTGCCGCCGGAGGTCAGATCCAGCAGTACCAGGTCCACATAATAGTAGCCTTCCTTTGTCATCAGCTCCACCTGGCCGTTCTGGTCCGGCCAGAAGTAGGAGACCGGCTGCTGGGTTTCCGGGTCAATGGTCGCAAGCAGGAACATATATCTGTCATGGACCGGGGTACTCATGGTCAACCAGCCGTAACCTTCCCGGGACGCGCTCCCACGTGCGGGATCCAGCACGCCGTTTACCTTAAAAGCCTCGGTGATGGCATCCTCGAAAGCGGTATAACCGTTGGAGCGGGCGCTGTAGATCAGTGCCGCGTAGACGTCCTCAAAGTCATTTGCGGGCGTCAGGATGTTCATGGAGGTATAGAAGAGATCAAACATGCTCTGATAGTCCATGCCGCTCGCATACATCAGATAGGCTGCATAGTTGATGATGCCGCTGTTGGTGTGTACGCCGCCGTTGTCGTTGAAATTCTGGATGGGTACAGAAACACCCGGGACATAATAGGGGCCGCCCACACAGTCCGGCTGATGATAGACGGTGGGATCCGACATCTGGCGGGCGACTTCATTGGAATTCTCGCCGTTCAGCCAGAGCGTATCTGTCGTGCGTCCTGCCATGTATTCGATCAGGTTGCCCATAATATCCGAATACGCTTCATTGATGGCGCCTGCATCATTGACATAGTTGTTGCCCATGATGCAGGCCTCGGTCACGGCATGAGTATACTCATGGCCGATGACATCCAAATCATAGCAGTAATTATTGACCGTGGAGTAGCAGAAGGTGAACCATCCCTGGAACTGGGCCATGTAGCAGGCATTGTCCTCCGGCTCCCGGTTCTGGTTGCAGAATTCCCGCAGCAGAAGGATCGGTGTTTCAAATCCGTCCGGGGCCTTGATGCCGATGCGGGCGTAGGCGTCATAGGCTGCCTCATAGTTGTACATGGCAGCAATATCCCGTGCATCCCACTGGTTCTCGCTGTTGGAAAGAAACTGGAGGCCTTCTCCGTACAGGAACTCGTAGCAGTCCGCGATCGCGATCTTGCGGATCGGGTCGATCATGTAGTACCTGCCGTCAAGCGTGTTTCTCGAAACAGTGATCTCGATGTTTTTCACGCCCTCGTTTAAAAGATCCACCGGGCCGCTCCAGGTCACCGGCTCGAGGTTTTCAAAGTATTCATTGGTAGGATAATACGAGGTATCCTGAGAGACCGTGAGGGTCGAGCTTGGAAGGAGCATGAGGATCGGCTGCTCCGCATTCTCCTCGCAGGAAATAAACCACTTGTAGTACCGGAGATTTTCAAAGCCGCTTACGCCCTCGGGGTTATCTGTAAAGACCACGTAGCAGTTGTGGATCTGGGTTAAAACCGGGATGGCCGCCCGGACTGTCGCCTCCTCATATACGTGCAGGTCGGTAAAGCCGTACTGGGCAGCGAAATTCCGGACGTAGGCGATCGCCTCCTCTGCTGTCATGGTCGGTTCCTGGGAGCTAAAGCCGAGCTCCGGCGCGAAGGAGCAGCTTACTGCACAGGCATAGCCTTCAGGATCGATCACAATATGCATGGTGGCATTCTCTACCGTGATCCCGCCGTATCGCTGCTGGTAGGTCAGGTAGGTGTAGCCTTCCTTGTCCTGGGAGCCGTAGGCCGCGAAGAATTCCGTGCCTGCACGGAAGCCGAGCATGGTGGCAAGACCGTTCAGAGAACTGATCGCCTCCTCGAAGGTCTGCATGTCGTTCGGGCGGACGGTGATCTTTTTATCATACCAGCGCCCGACCAGTGTGGAGACGTAGCCGTTGTTGCTGCGGACAATGACAGCGTTACCGTTATTCATCTGCTGAATGTCAGCGTCAGTAAGCTGATAAGCTGTATTGGGTCCTTCATTGACCACGAAGCCGCCTTCTTCGGGAAAGTCACCGGTGTTCCCGCCGCTTTCGTCGGAGCTTTCAGGTTCCGTTCGTCCGAAAATGGAACCGCCGTCTTCACCGGATTCGGTGCCGGATTGACCGCCTGCCTCACCGCTTCCCGCAGAAGCCGTTTCCCCGGTGCCAGTACCGGAGGCTTCGGGAGCGGAGTTTGTTTCCTCCTGGCCTGCGCTTTCCGCGCTTCCAAAGGGCCCGGTCAGTCCACCCTGGGCGGCAGTTTCTGAAGATGCCGCACCCGTAGCCAGATGACCGATCTCATATTCCTTCTGCGCACAGGCAGCGAGCATGGAAATGGAGAGCAAAACAGCCAATACTATTGCCGGTTTAGTTGTCCGTTTCAAAAATTTTCACCTCCCAGAGGCCGTTATGGCCGGTTTCATTTGCTTTTTTGTCTTCACTTAAAGACAAAGATCGTTAACTTTATTATAAATACGGGCTCTGTCAAGAAAATGACAACTTACTGCCAACATTTGACAGAGCAGGCATGACGATGGGGAAAACAGCAGAAAACCTTCGCCATCAGCTTGAAAATGCTGAAAAAACGGCTTTTTGGGCGTGACAATTTTCTGCCATCCCGCTGAAACGGCCTGTTTTCGGTGGAGAAAGGACGACGCATCTGCTACAATAAAAGTTAACGATTTACCGATTTGTTTTACGTTTTACCCACACACCTGCAAGAAGGACCACGCAGATGAAAGAACAGTTAAAAGCTCATAAAAAAACTCTGGCGCTCTTAGGAACAGCGTCTTTTTATTTTCTGAGCGTGGATGTTCTGGCGGACATAGCAATGGCTCCGGTTTTTGGAAACACTGCCTTTCTTCTTCTCCGTGCTGCCTATATGCTGGCGATGTCTGCAGGTTTCCTTTTCTATCCGGCATTTGCGCGCCGTTTCGGTACAAAGTGGATCCTTCCTGCCGCGGGTATCGGGATCGTGCTGCTCCTTGGGATCGCATTATTGAAAGCTCCGTTTTTCCTCGCCCTGTGCATCCTTGCAAGTCTGTTTCTGGGAGGCCTTTTCGGTGCCGCAGCCTACACAAAAACAGCATCTGATCTGATAGGAAATCCGTATCTTGGACGCTTAAGCACCTGTGGAATGGGACTCGGATCCCTTTTCCAGGTCCTCGTTTCAATATTCCCACTGAGCTTATTTTTATATGCGCTGGTGATCAGCCTGGGGCTTGGACTCACGGGCTATTTGCTGAAGACAGAGTCTGAACATGCTTCCGCTGAGCCGGGCTTTGTTTCCGAGCAAAAGCCGGAGCTCCCTTTCCTTCGGGTTTTTCTTCTGTGTGTTGTGCTGATCTCCTTTATGGGAGGCATTAACGATGGTGAGCTGGCCCTGCTTCAGGCAAGCGGCGAGGTCGATCTTCAGGCCTGGCCACGCCTTTTGTACTTTGCGGGAATGATCCTTGCAGGAATCGTTTACGACATCCATGGCTTCGGGAAGCTTTCTGCGCTGACGCTCTTTGTGATGATATGCTCAGAGACAGGAGCCGTTTTAATGGGCAATCCCTCCATGATCGTTTTGGATGAAGCCATTTACTCGGCCTTTGCGGGCATAGTTATCATCTTCTTTACCGTACCGCTGTTTTCCTGCGGCGGCTCTCTTTATCCATCCCTGGGCAGGGCAATGAGACTCCCTGCGCTGGCCTGCGGCATGCTGTTCCATGTTTTTTTTCTGCGGCAGCTTCCCCCTGTGATCACCATTATCGTCTATGTCTTTTTGGCAGCAGTGTTGGCAATGCTCTTTATTGCTTCGGGTGTTACGTCTAAAAAGCCTTATGCTTCAGAGCTGGCAGTACTGAAGAAGCAGCCCCATCCGGAAGGAGAGGAACGAATCGTGGAAGATACGGAAGCAGAGGGAGCTGTTCTGGCTTTCGCGGATACTGCCGCCAATGCAGCATCAAAGTCTCCGTCTTCGGACGATGATACGGTCTTCGTGCAGTTCTGTGAAACCTATGGCCTTAGCCAGCGGGAAGCAGAGATCATGCAGATGATCCTTAAGTCTGATCTTCCGACCACACAGCTCTCAGGGGAGCTCCATGTGAGTGAGCGTACGCTCTACCGCCACCTAAGTGCCCTGTATCAGAAAACCGGCACGGATTCGCGTGTCGGCCTGCTGATGAAATACTATGAGCAAAGGGACAAATGAAGACAATATGCGAGCTTGCTGGCAAATTCGCACTCATGGGGCCCGAGAACACAGTTAATTAGGAAGGGAAATCAGTATTGAACGAAAACAGAAGCGCTGCGCATACAGATTTTATTCTGTAGCTCAGCGCTCCTTTTATATACTGTCTTTCAGAATTGGATTGATTTAAGACTTCTGTCAGATCATGAGGGCAGCCGGACTGCCATGACAGAAATAATTGATGACACTTGTATGCAGGTCATCCTGCATACTGTATGCCTCGGAATGCCTCCATTTCTTCCATGCCTGCAGCCTTATGCGGCCATTCAGAATCATTGACGTAGATGCGATAGATGAGCTTGCTGTAATCCGGCTCCGGGATCTCCTCCGTATAAATGAAGGAATAGTCCTCGTATCTTTCGTCTGTTACCTTTGATGCCGGGATCTCCTGCAGATCGATCCAGGTCTTGCCGTCCGTACGGACTGCAATGACATAAGTACCCTTTTCCAGTGTGCCGTGGTCGGTCTCATGTCCGTTTTTATCCACGTATTCCGTCTCCGGAAGCTTACCCTCTTCATCGACATAATCACATTCGAGGTCGGTCATGGCCTGCAGGACGCCGGTACCCTGAAGCGTATACCACGGGTCTGTATATTCCGGATAACCGTCTTTACCAACCTTTGCAGGGATCTTGCCAAAGCGGGTTCCCAGGATATCCAGATGCTCACTGAGGAAGAAACGTCCGGGATCTGTAAATGCATATTCCTGATTCCAGAACTCTGAAATCTCCGTTGCTTCGTCATCATTCCAGTAACTGTCTGCACCGGCAAGCGACGCAAACAGATATTTTTCCGAATCGTATTTCAAAGTCTTCAGATCGACCACGCCGAGGATTGAATAGTCATTGTCCGAGGTCTCGAACAGATAGAGATAATACTGGTCATTGGCCCGGACCACATAGCACTCCTTAGAGTAGCAGTAATCGTTGATCTCCAGAGAACGGCTGCCGGAATTGACGATCCACTTGTAATAGCCGTATTCCTGCTGAGGATCCTCCGGCTCCGCCAGTACTTCAAACAGCTCGCGCTTTCCGTCTCCGTCCGCATCGATCTTAAGCTCCTGGCTGTCGATCAGGGGGATCACATAGGACTCCGGCGTCTTCATATATTTCTCAACGAAGACTTCGGGATGATCTTCGAAATAAATCTTTGCAGTCTGGGCACCCATTGCGTAAGAACCCAGGATGTACGGGTTAAAGTAAACCGTTACGCCTTCGGGATCGATGGACCAGTACATGCCGGAGTCTTCCGGATCTGCGGGATCATGTTCCTCCATGTACTTGCAGACGTTTGTCATGGATCCGTAAATCTCGGCGTACTTCTCCTGAAATACTTCATCGGCGAGGATGAAAAAGCTCTTCGGATCGCTCACCACATCCGTAAACTTCAGTTCCTTTCCGGTTTCCGTATCAAAATTGACACCGCTGTAGGAGTAGTTGGGGTGGACGCCGCCCTCAAAGGAGTAGTAGTCGTGGAAAATGCTGACGACTGCGGAATCCGCGCGCAGCACGCTGCCTTGGATCTCACTGGTAAGGAAAAAATCAGTGTCATCGGGCCTGTTTTCCAGCAGATCCTTAGCCGCTTCCTGCAGTTCCCTGAGCCTTTCCCGGCTGCGCTCATCTTCCTTTTGATTCCATTCCTCCATTGCTTTTGCAAGCGCCGGGTATTTCTTTGAGGATTCTTCGGTCAGGGAAGCCTTTGCATAGATCACTTCCGCATAATGCTTGTAATCAAAGGGACCATAAGCGGAAAGGGAACCGCTTGTAAGAAGCACGCCGACAGGTTCCGGCAGGCTTCCTGCGGCTTCTGATTTTGTATCAGCGTTCTTTGCTTCATCTTCAGGCGCCTCAGCCTGCGTTTCATTTTCAGCGGTCTCTTCACCGGCAGCTGAGGCTTCAGAAGCGACTGGTTCTTCCTCAGATGATTCTGCAGCAGACGATACTTCGGCAGCTGTTTTCTCGGAAGGCTCAGATTCTTCAGCAGCCGGTTCTTGAGCGGCAGTCGTCTCTGCCTCGGAAACCTTCCGTGAGGATCCATCAGAGGACCCGCTGCTTGTGCTTGCGCCTCCGCAGCCAAACAGCGCCGCCATCATTGCCAGTGCCAGAAATGTTGCCATGTATTTTCTGAACATCTTCATATTCTGTTCCTCCTTCGATCAGGAAATATCATCTTACAAAACACGGTGAAAAGCAACATCCATTCGGGTGGCGGTCTCAAAGCGCTTTCTAAAACAGAATCCCTGAGAGTTCTTCACTTTCAGGGATTTTCATCACAGATATGGTGTTTTTCAACATTTCATTCAGAGGAGTTGTTTACGCCCACGCTGCGCCCTCCCAGCGCGGATGCTCATATACCTTCCGGTCAGCTACAAAGGGCCATTTCTTACCTTCGAGAACAGCCGCGCATCCTTCCACGCACATGGTATGCATTCGAATGACCGCCTCCTTTGTCTGTGCCGCGCTGTGAGGACTTACGATCACATTGGGGCACATAAGGATCTCATCGTCGGCAAGCGTTGGTTCATGATAAAAGACATCCAGACCGGCGCCGGCAATGCTCCCGCTCTTTAAAGCCGCGCAGAGCGCCGGCTCGTTTACGAGCTCGCCCCGGCTGCAGTTGATGAGAATTGCAGTGTTCTTCATGGCATCGAGCTCGGCTTTATCGATCGTGTTGTTGGTAACACCCTCGATCAGCGGCATCTGGACGATGACCACATCGGCTGTAGCGATGGCTTCCAGCTTATCATCGTATTTCTCTACGCCAAGCTCTGCCATCTGCTCCCTTGAAAGGAAGCTGTCAAATCCGATGACCTTCATATCGAGGCCCAGAGCCAGGTGCGCGATGATCTTTCCGATGGTGCCGAGACCGATGATAAGGCAGGTCTTTTCTTCTACCTCAAAGGCTTTTTTGGCGTCGCGGATCTTCCAGTTTCCCTTCCGCTGTTCTGTATCCGCTTCCACCATGTTTTTGGAAAGCGCAAGCATCAGGGCTATGGCATGTTCCGCTACCGAGCGGTTGTTGGCACCGGGTGTGATGACCACGGGGATCCCGGCGGCTGTGGCAGCCTCCACATCGACGCTGTCATACCCGATCCCCGTGCGTCCGATAACCTTCAGCTTCGGAAGCTCCATGACCTTTTTATCGATGGCAAGCTTGTCTGCAACACGTACGATGTAAGCATCCGTATCGGAGAGCTGCTCCATATAGTTATGAGGATGCGCGTCATGCGCTACAAAGATCTCGTCCGCTTTTTCCTCAAGCAGCGCCATGCCTTCCGGCCCGAGGGCTTCTGTAAGAGTATATTTCATACATTCTCCTTTTCGGTTTTAACTTGTTCAGAAGAAGATCTGCCGGTACGCGATCCTTCCGTCGATCATCGTCATAAGCGGTACAAACAGCTTGCTGCCCTGAATGCTGCCGCCGTAGTTATCCGCGAACATACGGTCCGTATCCTGAATATCAAAGACCGCGATATCCGCAGGCATACCCGGCTGCAGGGAGCCGGCCTTGTCAGCGATCGAAAGCGCCCTTGCGGGGTTGATGGTCACCGCCTGCAGGATCTTTTCGAGCGGCATGCCGCATGCGGAAAGCATGCACATGGCGTAGAGAAGGCTGAAGCCCGGACGCACGTATTCGCTGATGCGTACGCAGTCACTTGAAATGATATCCGGCAGAAAATCCTCCTTCATCGCCTGCTTAAGATGCGGGATCGTCCAGTGTACACGGCCGTGGCAGTCATCCATGATGACGCCGCGTTCTCTTGCGCGCAGTACTGCCGGATGAATCGACCCGTCTTCAAGGAAGATCGTTTCTGCCTTGCACTGGAACACATGGGCCGCGATATCCCCGGGACGGAGCGCGTTGAAAAGCTCCTCGACGGAAACATTTTCCGGAAGATCATCGTAATGGATGACCACGGGGCAGAAATATCCGCGCTCCTTTAAGCCCTCGCTGATCTCGATCGCCCTGTATAAGGGCGCCATCCCGTAATCACCGAGGGTGGCCTTGCACATGCGGACCTTGAGTCCCCGGAGCGTATCCGGATAGGCGTGAAACAGCTTTTCGATCAGATCCGGACGGAAATCCGCGGGATCATGGTCCTCCTCATGGCGGCACAGGCTCTTGTTTCCGAAGGTGGAGACGTTTAAGTAGCTGTAGACATGGGGCTCATAGCGGATAATATTGCTGTTGTAAAACTGCACGAAATTGGATGCGCCGCAGGTGCCTCCGTCCACGGCGGTAGTGATGCCTGAGGGCACGCATACGGTGTCCGCATTGGCACCGATGATGGTGCCGTACAGGTTGATGTGCAGATGCTCGTCGATGAGGCCCGGAAGGACATACTTATCCGTGCAGTCCACCGTGACCTTCGCTTCTGCTTTGTCCTCCGCCTCACAGACCGCACCGTCAAGGACGTAAACATCTTTTTTCTCAAAACTGCCGGTCAGGCTGTCAAAAACAAGACCGCCGGCCAGTCTGGTATCATAAAGCATGGTATTTCCTCCGTTATCCGTAAAGCTGCCCGGGGGATGAAAGCTGCAGTCACTGAAAGACCTGCAGCCCGGGATGCATAAGCGGGTCCTTCCCCTTCAGGCAGGCAGCTTACGGTATCCATGGATCAGCCGCCGTTCATCATGTTGGGCAGCAGCATCGAGAAGATCGGTACATAAGAGACCAGGAACACGGTCGCGAACAGGATGATGACAAAGGGGATCGCGTTCTTTGCAATGGTAACGATATCCTGTTTCGTCGCCGGGATCGCCGCAAAGAGGCAGTTGCCGAAGGGCGGGGTCGCCTGGCCGACTGCAAGGTTGAAAACGATGATACAGCCGAGCTGTACCGGGTCGATGCCGAAGCTGACCGCCATGGGATAGACGAGCGGTGCAACGATCAGAATGATCGCGCCGGAGTCCATCAGCATGCCGAGAATGATCAGCATGACATTTAAGAACAGCAGGAAGCTGTACTTGCCGTGGATGAAGGTGCTCATCGCCGCGGTGAACATAGCCGGGAACTTATAGACGGTCAGCACATAACCGAACAGGGTCGCTGCCATGATCAGCATCAGGATATTGGCGGTGCCCTTGACCGCGTCGATCGCGATGTTGAACAGCTTCTGCGGGGTCATCTCACGATGGATCACTACGGAAACAAAGAGGCCGTAAACGACTGCGACAGCCGCAGACTCCGTCGGTGTGAAGATACCGCTGTAAATGCCGCCGAGAATGATGATCGGCATCAGCAGTGCCCAGAAGGCTTCCTTGGTCGCTTTCAGAAGGTTGGAAGCGCTGAAGTTTTCACTCTTCGGGATGCCGTGTCTCTTCGCATAGAACCAGGCGTAGATACACATGAACACGCCGGCCATAACACCCGGGATAACGCCGGACATCAGGAGCTTGGAAACGGAGGTGCCGGTGGTGGCACCGTAGACGACAAAAACGATGCTGGGCGGAATGACGATGCCCAGAGTACCGCCTGCTACGGGCAGCGCTGCTGCGTAGCCTTCCGGGTACTTTTCCTTGACCAGCTCCGGATAGAGCATGCCGCCGATCGCAGCGGTGGTCGCGATGGAAGAACCGGAAAGGGCAGCAAACAGCATGCAGACCGCGAGGGTCGCTACCGAAAGGCCGCCGTGAATATGTCCGAGCAGCGCCTTGCAGAATTTGACAAGCCTCGAGGAAATGCCGCCGTGCTGCATGATGGCACCGGCCAGCATGAAGAAGAAAATAGCGAGCAGCGTGTACTTGGCACCGCCGTTGTACATCTTCTGAACAGCCGTCATGATGGGCATGCCGGTCATGAAGCACAGGGAAACGATACAGCTGAAGGAAAGAGCCCAGGTAAAGGGAACACCGATCAGCAGCGTGACAAAGAACAGGATCAGCAGTACTGCTACAGGACTCAGACTCATGATACCTTACAGCCTCCTTCCTCAGGATTTCCTGAAGTGATCTCGATCAGATGCTTCAGGGCGATGATGACATGATCGAGCAGCGTCATGACAAATCCGATCGTCATCACGATGTAGATATGATAGGTATAGATCGGAAGCGGGGTCACCTTCTGCAGATTCTTGGTGACGGCAACGAGCGTCTCCTTCAGTCCGACCATGCAGAAAATGATCGCGGCTATGCAGATAAGGTCACGGACGAGTCCGATGACAGCACTGGTCCTGACATTATCCGAGCGGATCAGATCGATCTTGATCTCACTGTCGGTCTTGACGGCAATATTGCAGCCGATGACGACCATCAGCATGAAGAGACAGACACTCAAAGTTTCGCAGTAGGACAGACCGCCGCCCGCCAGGTAACGCAGGATTACGTTGACAAAGTTGACGGCTACTGCAACGATGACTGCGGCCAGCAGGATCCACTTTTCGAACAGGAAGATGAAATCGCTGATCTTCACGAGAATATCATATAGTTTTTTCATGATTGGTCTCCTGTGGGAAAGACCGCATGCAAAGCCTGAAGCGGCATGCGGAGGTTTCATTTAAAACAGACCCGGAAGCTTAAAGCCGCCTCCGGGTCCTTTCTGCCAAAAGGCTTATGGGTTCTCCATCATTCCGGAAGAGAGAAACATTACAGACCCATCATGCCAAGCAGATCGCTGTAAGTATCGCGGTACTGGTCGTACACGCCTGCGGTAGCAGCCAGAAGCTCATCATGATCCAGCTCTACAAAGGTCATGCCCTTGTCGATGCAGGTCTGCTTTGCAGTCTCGTTATCATCGATGGTAGCCTGCCACTCGACATCCGCCGCATATGCAGCCGCCTCATCGACCCATGCCTTCTGCTCGTCGGAAAGGCTGTTGTACTTGCTCTCGCTGATCAGAAGTGCAGCCAGCTGGAAGACGTGGTTGGTCTCTACCAGGTAACTCTGTACCTCATAGTAGGCGTTGTTGGCGATGTTTACGTAAGGATTCTCCTGCGCGTCAACGGTCTTCTGCTCCATAGCGGTATAAAGCTCGCTGAAGTTGATGACGGTTGCAGCTGCGCCGAGGCCGTTGAAGATCGCCTGATGAACTTCATTGGACTGGGTACGGATCTTGAGACCCTTGAAATCAGCAACGCTTTCGATCGGCTTGCTGCTGGTGACCTCACGGAAGCCCATGGTCATCCAGCTGCCGACATGCATGCTGGATGCTTCAAGCTTGTCGGCAAGGGTGGTTCCGACCTCACCGCTGATCACGTCTCTTGCAGCATCGTAATCCGCAAACATGAACGGAAGGTCAAATACGCCAAGGTCCGGGCAGAAGTCTACGAGGGAGGAGGTGACGATCGGGCTGACGTCGCAGGTGCCCTGCTGGATCATGGCCGCGACCTCCGGGATGCTGCCGAGTGTGCCGTTGGGGAAAATGCTGCAGGTCATGGAACCGCCGGAAAGCTCCTCGAGCTTCTCTGCGAATGCTGCGCAGCCCTTACCGAAGACGGAATCCTCCGCGTCTGCGTACGCAACTGTCAGTTCGACCTTCTCAGCTGCGGGAGCTTCTGCTTTGGTCTCGGCTGCTGTGGTCTCTGCAGCAGGTGCTGCTGCCGGAGCTGCCGTGGTGGATGTGGCAGAGGAAGATCCTCCGCATGCTGCAAGGCTCAGTGCCATGGATGCTGCAAGTGCTGCTGCGATCAGTTTTTTCATTTTTTCTTTACCTCCTGAAAAACTGCTTTGATACTTTGGAAAAATGCTTCATATCCTATCCGCGGTGTGCGGGATGTGGCGTTTTATGTATACCTTACTTCAGACTCAGCACAGGCCCGCGGCTTCATTTTCCGCGAGAACAGCCTTCAGCTCGGCAATGCCCTCTTCGCTCAAATAATTGAAGGGCCGGCGGTTGTCGCCTACGGGGTATCCGAGCAGGGCGGCAGCCTTTTTGATGACTGTATTCGGATTGCCGAATTTGAAGACTCTCTGAATGCTGACGACCGCGTTCTGAGCTGCTTCGGCACCTTCGAGATCGCCTGCCCTGAATCTGTCATAAATGGAGGCGATGGTCTTCGGGTAAAGATTTGCTCTTCCTGCGATGCCGCCGACGCCGCCTTCCTTAAGACATGTCAGGATCGCGCCGTCATTGCCCGCAAGGATATACGTTTTTTTCGGAAGATCCTCCGTCATGCGGATGTAGGCTTTGAGATTATCAATATCTCCGCTGGAATCCTTGGCGCCGACGATGACGTCCACATCCCGGCAGAGCCTGCGGACTGTCTCCGGGAGGAGCCTGTTGCCGGTACGTGCCGGGATGTTATAGAGCACGATCGGAATATCGACATGCTTCGCGACCTCGGCATAGTGATTATAAAGTTCGGTCTGACTTGCCAGGGCAAAGCTTGGCGTTATGATGGAAAGCGCGTCCGCGCCCAGCTCCTCGGCACGCTTGCTCATCCGGATCGTATCATAAGTGGAAATGCAGCCGGAGCCGGCCATGATCGGTACTCTTCCCTTTGCCTGGTCGATGACCGTCTCAAGGACCTCCTCCTTCTCCTTCATGCTGAGGATATACCCTTCGCCGTTGGTGCCGAAGGGGAACAGGCCGTGCACACCGCCTTCGATCAGACGCTCCACCTGGTTTCTGAGTTCCTCGTGGTTGACCGTCTGCGCCTCGTCATCATGCATCGGCGTCAGGATCGGTACGATGATTCCTTTGATATTACACTCTTTCATGTTTATCGGCATGCCCCTTTCTGAAATGATCGGCACCGGACCGCACTGTCCGGTCAAAGATGTTGTCCTCATTATAGAGAAGTTCATAATCCGGGACAATTTCATGAAACCGAGGCGACTGTTCCAAGTTCAGACGTTTGTCGAATAAAATGTTTCAATTTAAAACAGTTTCAGCCTGCCCCGGAAGGCGAGCCGAACGGGGGGGTGATGTAATATGAAACATGGGAAAGGCTGGGATAGCAGTAATCAGAAACACCGGCAGAGGTTTACCGAAGTTTAAAACCGCGTCGTTGGATTGTCATAAATTGTACATATATAAAAGCTAGTATATGTTTCGTCGGGGCAAAAACCGATTTGTGACAGACGGACCTTCCGAAAAAAAACAGCTTCCATCATTGTTTATAATTCATACACCCCGGAGAAAGAGCATGCGCAAATTCAGAATACTGTGTATACCGCCCTATGAGGGCATGAGGGATCTGCTCGACAATATCGCTGCTTCGCGTTCCGATATTGAGCTGATGGTACATCAGGGAAATCTCAATGAGGGCCTGAAGGTCGTAAAGGAAAAGATGAAGGGAAGCGTGGACGCGATCCTCTCCAGAGGCTGCACTACGGAGCTGATCCGTGAAAATGTCAGCATCCTTACCTATGATATCGCACCCTCGGTCTATGACATTTTGAGAGTCATCCGTACAGCACACGACACCGGAGAGAAATACGCCATCGTGGGGTACCAGAGCATCACGCAGTCTGCCAAGATGCTGCGGAATATCATCGAATATGATTTCCGGGTATGCACGATCCATTCCGAGCAGGAATGTCTCGAAAATCTGAGCCTTCTGAAAAGCGAAGGATTTCAGCTGATCGTGGGCGATATGATGGCTGTGAATTATGCACGGGAAATGGAGCTTCACAGCCTGCTTGTCACCTCCGGGATCGAGAGCATCAATTCCGCCGTCGACGCAACCGTCGATATTCTACAGAATTACGACGCCATGAATCAGCGCATCGATCTCTTCACAGAGGTCCTCAATCAGGACGATGATGACACCATCATCTTTGATGCGGAGGGGGAGCTCTGCTATTCCACCGCGGACGATCTTCCCGCAGAGCTTCTTTCGGAGCTTCGCGGAAACGTGGCCAATGTCATCGCCCGCGGCAATCTCAACATCATCCGGCACCGCAACCGCATCGTCTATACGATCAGCGGCAAAAGGATCCATACCAAGGGGACAGAGTTCTGCTGCTACCGCATCAACTCTGATCAGAAATCAGACATGTATGACCGGTATTCGATCCGGGAGGTCTCCGGAGAACAGGATCTCAAGGATATTTACCCGGTCGAATATTATTTCGGAACCAATGAGGGGGCGCCGTCGCT
>Ga0256404_1006885_pt1 | contig 18392 bp, 15 predicted proteins | sample RumenRJG_01DNA_FD_185990 | JGI IMG/M metagenome (GOLD analysis project Ga0256404, IMG submission 185990) | Bovine rumen microbial communities from Lethbridge, Alberta, Canada - RJG_01 | ecosystem: Host-associated > Mammals > Digestive system > Stomach > Rumen | place: Canada: Alberta | collected...
CCGGAGCCGCTGCAGCCGTTTAAAGAAAAAACCGCAGCAAGCAATATCACAGTCAGCAGATACTTGTTAAACGATCGTTTCATCATACCCTCCTCATACTACACAAACTCTCTTGCTTTATACCTGTAAGCTTAAAAAGATCAGAATTTTTGTAAAAAGCACACAATCTATAATGTACAAAAGCCTATCTCTTTTGTACATTATACCATAGATTAAGAAAATGTTTTTATTTAAAATTAAAATAAAGATAAAATATCCGGAATTTTAGTAACAGTACACAGGTGAACTTGTAGTAAAACAGCCGATCCGTTAAACTGAATCTCAGTAATAACAGGTCGGCTGTCCACAACAGCTTCTCGGATTCTTTGAGAAGTAAAATATAAAATTCAGCGATTTTAACAATACGAATTAGTAGGGGTGTGAGCAGTAACTGACACTGGACTTATGTATAACATTTAGACCATCGTCTCATATCACATGGACGATGGTCTTTTTATGTGGTAGAATAACCCATTGAGCGCAATCGAACACAAGCGCTCAGAGATTAAGTTTCAGGGAATGTGTGATGTCCGACGGAATAGACATTGACATATAAAGCTAAAACCTGTGACGATTTTTTCAGAAGGAGTTTATATATATGGCAGATTTAGAGAACAAAACACCCGGTTCCTGCGATTCCAACTGCAGTACCTGCGGAAGCAACTGCCCATCCAGAAACGGAGGAACACCTGATTTCAAGGCAAAGCTTGCTGACGGATGCAGCGTAAAGAAGGTTATCGGAATCGTTTCCGGAAAGGGCGGAGTCGGAAAGTCAACAGTTACCTCTCTCCTCGCTTCAGGCGTCAATAAAGCCGGCTACAAAACTGCTATCATTGATGCAGACATCACCGGGCCGTCCATCCCCAAGGCTTTTGGTCTTTCAAACGACGGAGTTGGCGTAACCGAGGACGGTAAGCTGATGATCCCTGACAGATCCGCAAACGGAATTCAGATTATCTCATCAAATCTTTTACTTGAAAACGAAACAGATCCTATCATCTGGAGAGGCTCTCTCATCGCCCAGGCTGTAAAGCAGTTCTGGTCAGAGGTAAACTGGAAGGATATCGACTTCATGTTCGTAGATATGCCGCCCGGAACAGGCGATGTTCCTCTTACGGTCTTCCAGTCACTTCCTGTTGACGGAATCATCATCGTTACATCTCCTCAGGAGCTTGTATCCATGATAGTAAAGAAGGCTGTTAACATGGCCACAAAGATGAATGTACCTATCATCGGAATCATCGAAAACATGTCATACCTCAAGTGCCCTCACTGCGGTGAGACTATCCAGGTTTTCGGCGAAAGCCATATCGATGAGGTTGCAGCCGAGAACAACCTGAAGGTACTTGCCAAGTTACCTATGGATCCTAAGAATTCAGCTTACATGGATGCCGGTGCCGTTGAGGCCATCGACCTCCCTGAAATAAAGGACGCTGTAAAGGCGGTTGAAGAACTGTAAATAAACAGAAAGTACGGATTGCTTCGCACCTAGTGCTCTCGCAATCCTGGATGTGCATTCGGAAATCGCTCTGCTCGATTACACGTTAGCCGTCACATGCGCTTTTGTGCAAGCACAACGCCCGCGTGACGGCTTTATCGCGTATATAGAACGCGGCTGGGAGCTCACTCCCAGCCGCGCTTTTTTTAATTCAGACAGCCAACACCCCATATAAAGTGTCCGTTATCTGCTCTATTAACCTGATTTTTAAAGGTCTGTCATATACCCGGCCAAAAAGCCGTTCAATCAATACAATCTGTCGGAACTGTTATACTCCTTACCTTCTCCAAGTCCTGAAGATATCGCTTCTATAACAGCCTCAAGGGCTTCAGCCTCGTCAGGTCCCTCACACTCTACTCTGAGATGAGCTCCCTGCTTAACTCCTGCTGCCATAACGTTAAGAACAGATTTTGCAACGATCTTACGATCACCGTTATACAGATATATATTACTTTTATACTTAATGCAGGTCTGTGTCAATACTCCTGCAGGTCTAAGATGTAATCCTGATTCATTTACTACGGATACTTCTCCTGATACCATTTGCCTTCCTCTTCTAAAAACAATATAAATTAATGCACATACAGTTCATTAAAGTGCATTGTACATCAAATTCAGCCAAATTTCCACCAATATCGATCTCTTCCACTATACGCTTTGTTGTTTCAATGCCTCACGCTCTGCTCTTTCACGCTCGCTTGCAGCCTTCGAATACTCACAGCCGCAGAAATCCTGCCTGTAAAGATCGTACTCCTTTGATAATTCTATCGACTTCTGATATCCTCCCTTTTTCTTGAAATCCGAAGGAAGGAAATTCTCCCCATGTCTTTCTCCGACCTCAGCACCTATACAATTAAGGATTTCCGCTGATTTCATGGGCGATATGGTCAAAGTGGTGCAAAAATAATCATATATCCGATCCGAAGCCTCAGGATCACCGGATGCCTTTATCCTTACTTCATCCATATATTCCGCCGTTTTCTCCAGCCTCTGACGGTAACAGAGATGACATCTTTCGCCTCTCTCCGGATCCTTTTCATGGCCCTTTGCAATATTCAGAAACTCCTTATGGTCATAGTCCGGAACCACTACGGAAACCGCGCCCAGCTTCACTCCGTCTTCACCGGTTCTTTCCACGTCTATCCCCATCTCATGTATCAGCCTCTTTAACTCCGAAACTCTGTGATCAAACTCCGCTCCGGTGGATATATTGGGATTATAGTAAAACAGGGTGATATCAAAGTACCGGCAGAGATAATCAAGCACTGCGCTGGAGCAGGGCGCACAGCAGCTGTGCATAAGAAGTCTCGGTCTTCTTCCGTTTTTATCCGGATCTTTCTGCCAGAATTCTATGATCTTATCCAGCATCTGCTGATAGTTTTTTGTATTTGGTTCAGGTTTTATATATTCCACTTTTCTTCCTTTACATTGCATACAACGATGGGAGTGTCAAAAGTATTTGCCACTCACTTATTAGCGCCAACGCACACATTTGTGTGCAATGTGCTGCGCATACAACGACTTATAAAGCCGGCTCAAAAAGAGCCGGCTGCCATTATACACTATATATTTTCGTTATTTCAAGAGAACAATCACCGCAGAAAATCACAGATTCTCTTTATTCGGGAATCAATCACTGCAGGAAATCACGGATTCTCTTTGAGCGAACAGGATTGCGAAGCTTTCTAAGGGCCTTTGCCTCTATCTGACGTATACGCTCACGGGTTACATTGAACTCCTTTCCAACCTCTTCAAGAGTTCTCGGATGTCCGTCCTCCAGACCGAATCTCAGAACGATGACCTGACGTTCACGCTCCTTAAGATCCTCAAGCAGGGTCTTGATATGTTCCTGAAGCATCACGGACTCAACATTACCCTCAGGAGATACGATGTTGTTATCAGCAACAAAGTCCCCAAGGTTTGAGTCATCCTCTTCACCGATAGGTGTTTCAAGTGAAGCCGGCTCACGGGCTATCTGCATGATTTCCTGAACCTTCTCCTCTGTCATGTCAAGAGCATCTGCCAGTTCCTTGACACTTGGCTCATAACCAAGCTCAAGTGTCAGCTTACGCTGCATCTTGGACATCTTATTGATAGTCTCGACCATGTGAACAGGTACACGGATAGTTCTGGCCTGATCCGCAAGGGCTCTGGTAACCGACTGACGTATCCACCAGGTTGCGTAGGTTGACAATTTAAATCCCTTCTCAGGATCAAACTTCTCAACGCCCTTTATAAGTCCCAGGTTTCCCTCCTGAACGAGATCCAGGAAGCTCATGCCACGGCCTGTATATCTCTTTGCGATGGAAACTACCAGACGAAGGTTGGCCTCGATGAGACGCTGCTTGGCAACCTCGTCTCCGTTGGCTTTACGCATGGCAAGACTGTACTCCTCATCCGCGGTAAGAAGCGGAACGGTACCAATCTCCTTAAGGTACATGCGGACAGGATCCTCTGTTCCTATGCCATCCAGGAGGTCCACCGCATCAAGATCGACGCTTTCCTCTTCCTCCTTCTCCAGTTCATCATCGATAGGTTCGATATCGTCATCCGAATCAACCGAAAGCACTCCTGCTTCCATAACCTTCAAAAGACTTTCGTCAACGATTGGATTGATCTCTATTCCACGGTTCTCAATCAGTCTGCCGATGTTTTCCATCTGCTCCTCAGTCACCTTGTCCTCTGCGAACATTTCATTGATTTCAGACTGATCGATGGAATTCTTGTTCTTCAGAGCCTTCTTGCAAAGAATCTCGATCTTCTTGACAAGTTCCTCTTTGCTGAGCTCCTTCTTGCCGGAAGCATTGGCAGCAGCCTCGTCTATTGTTTTTTTATTAGCCATCCTCTACTCCTTTTTAGATCAGAGACACGTAGAAAGCTTAATGTCTGTGACCCGGATATTTTGTGATGTACATTGCACACGAATGTGTGCGCCGGCGCATCATAGGTGAGTGGCAAATACTTTTGACACTCACGTCATTTTATGCGTGATACGGCCTTCAGGCGAATACTTGTATTCATTTGAAGGCCAACGCGTCATCGAGTGGGGGGATGAAATCCGCCCTACTCGATTGCCATTTATCGGAACAGTAACGCTCAGTTCCTAACTCAGAACCAGATCGATACTGCGGAAATGATCCCTATCCCCAAAATGATCACCCCGATAATAATCTGTAAGTATCCCTTCACATGGACCTTGCGGTCATGCTCAGAATTGGCATTCATAATCACCGCAACCCCGGATATCAGCTTCAAAACAGCCGCAACGAAAAAAATAAGCGGAAACAAAACCATGTTCTCAACCGGATTTATAAATGCCATAATCGCCATAACAACGATTATCACACCCAGTATGATATGAACTATATCAAGCTGTCTTGACGTACCTCGTGATACGGTATTTACTTTTGCCATCTGACCTCCTTATTTTCCGCCGAGTGTTGTATATACCACAGCCTTGATGGTATGCATGCGGTTTTCAGCCTCATCAAATACAACACTATGCTCTGACTCAAAGATCTCATTTGTAACTTCCATTTCCCTGAGTCCGTATTTCTCAAATATCTGCTTTCCGATTCTTGTGTTGGTGTCATGGAAAGCAGGAAGACAATGCAGGAATATAGCATCCTTCTTTGCGTATGAAAAAGCCTTTGCATTTACCTGATACGGGCCAAGATCACGGATTCTCTTCTCCCATACTTCATCAGGCTCTCCCATGGATACCCATACATCGGTACAGATAACATCCGCATCGGTGCAGGCCTTCTCTACATCCTCCGTAAATTCAAGAATCGCGCCATTCTCTGCCGCAACCTCCTGACAGGTCTTTATAAGCTCCTTGTCCGGCCAGTACTCTTCAGGGGAACATGCCACGAAATGCATCCCAAGCTTTGCACAGGTAACCATGTATGAATCCGCCATGTTGTAACGGGCGTCACCCATAAATACAAGCTTAAGTCCCTTGAGATCTCCCTTATGCTCACGGATAGTGAGCATGTCAGCCAGCATCTGGGTAGGATGGAACTCATTGGTGAGACCGTTCCATACAGGAACATCACTGTACTTTGCCAGCTCCTCAACTATAGACTGTTCAAATCCGCGATACTCTATTCCGTCATACATTCGGGAAAGAACTCTGGCTGTATCGGCAATAGATTCCTTATTACCTATCTGTGAACCGCTTGGTCCGAGATAAGTCGCGCCCATTCCGAGATCAAATGCAGCAACCTCAAAAGAGCATCTGGTTCTCGTCGAATTCTTCTCAAAGATAAGGGCAATGTTCTTTCCTGCAAAATCACCGCTGTGAAGCGGCTTTCCATCCTTCGAACCCGCCTTCTTCTCAGCCTTTAAACGAGCGGATATATCAAGGAGATAATTTATCTCCTCAGGTGAATAGTCAAGAAGTTTCAGAAAATCTCTTCCGGTCAAATCTATCATAGCTTCCTCCTCACTTGTCCGATGTCACTCCATATATGATCGATCACCATGGATGACTCGTGACAGGTACCTTTCCTGCATACTGATTATTTATGCGCGTTGTCTTACTGCCTCATACATCAATACAGTTGCTGCAACAGCTGCATTCAATGATTCTGTTTTTCCCATCATAGGGATTCTCAGATACTCATCCGATAATGCCGCGACCTCATCAGAAAGACCATTGCCTTCATTTCCTATCATAAATGCTGTAGGCGCCTTGTAATCAAACTCCCAATGGTTCTTTTCTCCCTTGAGATGAGCCGCATAAACGGAAACACCCCGACTCTTCATTCTTTTTATTTCGGCCGGAAGGTCATCACAGATAAGGAACGGCATACGGAACATGGCTCCCATGGTTGCTCTCACGACCTTAGGCGAATAAATATCTACGCAGTTACGGTTCATGACTATGCCATCAACACCTGCTGCCTCGGCCGTTCTGAATATGGTTCCCATGTTGCCGGGATCCTGTAGCGTGTCCAGAATGATAAAGAAATCGCCGGATAAAGATGTATAATGCTTCTGCCTTACAACTGCAAGTATGCCCTGACTGGTCTTGGTATCTGACATATACTCCATGACCTGATCCGATACTTCAAACACAGGGAACTTTACCGATACGGAGCCGGCAGCATCACCCTTTTTATCCGTCGCCATGCCCTCCGGCAGACGCCCCTTATACCCGGAAGTCACAAATACCCTGACTATCTCTTCCGCAGGGATCTCACTGCAGAGCCTCTCGCCTTCGGCAACAAAAAGACCGCTGTCACGTCTCGCTCTGGTTCTCTTTTCAAGTTCCCTTACTTCTTTTATGTACCTGTTACCGGTAGATGTGATTTTTTCCAATTTTTACCCCGAAAAAATAAAACAGACAAAAAAAGTCTAAAAAGTGTGCACTATAAATATTGCTCACTATTTAGACTTTTTCAACTAAAAACAAAAAAACTTTTTAAATTTCTTCAAGCTCTTCGATCCAGATTTTCACCACGGCATCACTCGGCATCCTTAAATCTCCTCGGGGCGATACTGCGACCGATCCGACCTTGGGGCCGTCAGGCAGACAGCTTCTCTTGAACTGCTGTGAAAAGAATCTCCAGTAAAACTTTCTGAGCCATTTAAGAACAGTCTCAGGATCATATACATCTCCGCCTACGATACCTGCATCCTTCTGGGCTTCCTCCGAAAAAGCCTTAAGCGCAAGGGCATACACCTTTCTCGGACTGAATCCGAAACGAAGTATCTGATACAGGAAGAAATCATGAAGCTCATAAGGTCCCACCAGATCCTCTGTCTTCTGGGAAATCTGACCGTCTCCTGTGGGCGGCAAAAGCTCCGGGCTTACCGGTGTATCAAAGATATCATTGAGACACTGGCTCAGATCCTTGTCATCCGAAGTGTCTGCAACGAACTTTACCAGGTATCTCACCAATGTTTTCGGAACACCTGCATTAACGGCATACATGGACATATGATCACCATTGTAGGTTGCCCAGCCAAGAGCCAGCTCGCTGAGATCCCCGGTGCCGATAACGATTCCGTCAGTCTGATTCGCGATATCCATGAGAATCTGGGTACGCTCTCTGGCCTGGGAATTTTCATAGGTCACGGAGTGATCCTCAGGATCATGCCCTATGTCCTTAAAATGCTGAAGGACCGCAGCTTTAATGTTTATCTCACGGAGTGTTGCGTGGAGCCTTTTTGTCAGGGTAACAGCATTGTTATAAGTACGGTCTGTGGTTCCGAAGGCCGGCATGGTAACGGAGATAATGTTTTCCCTCGAAAGTCCCAGCATATCAAAGGCTCTCGCAGTTACGAGAAGGGCCAGGGTCGAGTCAAGTCCTCCGGATATTCCGATCACTGCGCTCCTGCAGCCGATATGCTCCAGTCTCTTCTTAAGTCCCATGGCCTGAATGGTAAAAATCTCATCGCAGCGCTGATTTCTTTCCAGCACATTTCCCGGAACGAAGGGCTTCTGATCCACAAATCTTCTGAGATCAGCAGCATCAAGGAGAAGCTTATTCTTTAATGCCTTTCCTGTCTCTTCATGTTTTTCCGAATCACCGGCAGCTGCTCCCTCAGAGAATGGCTTTTCTTCCGGCATAGTCGCGTCTCCGGGATTATTGAAGGAAAATCTCACCACATCATACCTGTCTCTGAGACATTCATCGATATCCGGATATGTGGTGATGCGTGCTCTTTCCTGAACTATCTTCTGAAGATCCACATCGGCTATATAGAGCCCTGTTTCAAATCTGCTTCCTTCCTTAAGGATGGTGCCGTTTTCTGCGATTATATCCTGTCCTCCGAAAACGAGGTCGGTGCTGGACTCGCCTTCTCCGGCATTGGTGTAAACATAGGCTGCTACAAGACGGGCACTTGCGGAACGGATAAGCTCACGGCGGTAACTGTCTTTTCCGACGGTCTCATCCGATGCGGAAGTATTGGCGATAACAGTAGCTCCCGCAAGAGCGTGGGTGGTTGACGGCGGATTCGGAACCCAGATATCCTCGCAGATCTCAGCAGCAAGTATGAACTCCGGAAAATCCTCCGCTTCAAGAAGGATGTTCATTCCGAAGGGAATGGTGTAAACCTCCTTCGTCACTGCGGATGTCCGGGTGATATATCTTACTTCCTCTCTGCCCGGCGTGAACCATCTTCTTTCATAGAACTCACCGTAATTCGGAAGGTTCTTCTTTGGAATAACAGCCAGAATATGTCCGTCGTGAAGAACCGCTGCACAGTTATAAAGCTTATGATCCATGAGATAGGGTGTTCCCACCACTGCGACCATACCTCTTCCTCTTGTTGCTTCCGCAATCTCATCCAGCGCCTTCATGGTCTTGTCAATAAGCACTGTCTGATGGAACAGATCTGCACAGGTGTATGCTGTCAGCACCAGCTCCGGAAATACAATGAGCCTGACTCCCTGCTTCTCCGCTTCATCAATATATTTTAAAACAGCATCTCTATTAAACGAAACATCCGCAACCTTTATCTTCGGTGTTGCCGATGCCACTCTTATAAATCCTTCTACCATGGAAACCTCCCAGTAAAATATTTGCCTGCATACTATGATGTGAATGTCAAAAGTCTATATCGGACCGCTTCGCGCTAAGCGCTCTCGCGTTCCTCCCACATTCCGCACTCTCAGGCCGAAAAATCGTCCTTTCGTGCTCTCTGGGAACACCAGCCCATTTAGTTCGCTTCGCGAAGGGCTGGTGCTATATGCCAGATCCCTACGGAATCTGCCACCAGTCATGTGGGGCGTGTCATGAAGTCTATCCTCCACTTTTGTGCGAGCACAAGTGGAGGAAGACTTATGACACTGATATCATATTATATCATACAGAAATACACATTAATACAAAAGAGGTACCGGTTCATTCAAGGGTCTTCAAGAAACGTGAAGAATTTGGTGACTGGATGCGGCTGGGCTTGCTGTTTGAAAGAACATGCAATAAAAAAAGTCTTCCGGGGATGGACACTCAAGTGTCCAATCCACGGGAGACTTTTGAATGGAATGTACTTTCAACACAGTGGGCCGCCGCACCATTCACCAAATTCTGACAGATGAATCACACTTGGTATAGCGTTGTTTAAAGGCCCTGGGGGCATCCGCATTTCGTTGAAATGCGGATATTAGCCATTATCCTCTACTGAATAGTTAGGAGCTTCCTTTGTAATATGGATATCGTGCGGATGTGACTCCTTGAGTGAAGCACTTGAAATCTTAACAAACTCGCTTGTCTTCTGGAGTGTAGGGATATCCTTGGCACCACAGTAACCCATACCGGCTCTTAGTCCTCCAACGAACTGGAAGATTGTATCTTCTACCTTGCCCTTGTATGCAACACGTCCCTCAACTCCTTCAGGAACGAGCTTCTTGGCATTGGCCTGGAAGTAACGATCTGCTGAACCGTTCTTCTGCTTCATGGCACCCATTGATCCCATGCCTCTGTATACCTTGTACTTACGTCCCTGATAAAGCTCGAACTCACCCGGAGCCTCGTCACAGCCTGCAAATACAGAACCCATCATAACCGTGTTGCCGCCGGCTGCGATAGCCTTGACAACGTCACCTGAGTACTGGATACCACCGTCTGCGATAATTGGAATTCCGTACTTTAAAGATACCTCATAGGCACTCATGACTGCTGTGATCTGAGGAACACCAATACCTGCAACTACACGAGTTGTACAGATAGATCCCGGTCCGATACCGATCTTAACGCAGTCAGCGCCGGCCTTGATAAGATCCTCGGTAGCCTTACCTGTTGCAACATTACCTGCGATGATCTGAAGATCAGGGAACTTCTCCTTAAGGAGCGATACGCACTTGATAACGTTTCCGCTGTGTCCGTGAGCAGAATCAAGAACAACTACGTCAACATGTGCCTTTACGAGCTCAGCTGCACGATCAACAACATTGGCAGTTATTCCGAGAGCAGCACCGCAGAGCAGTCTTCCCTGTGAATCCTTTGCGGAATTAGGATACTTCATCTGCTTCTCGATATCCTTTATCGTGATGAGACCCTTGAGGTTTCCATCATCATCAACGATAGGAAGCTTCTCAACCTTTGCTCTTGCAAGGATCTGCTTGGCTTCCTCAACGGTTGTTCCTTCCTTTGCGGTAACGAGATTCTCGGAAGTCATGCACTCCTTGATCTGCTTGTTGAAGTTCTCCTCGAAAACGAGGTCTCTGTTTGTGATGATACCTACAAGCTTACGGTCAACTGTGATAGGCACACCGGAGATCTTGAACTTGGCCATAAGATCGTTAGCATCCTTAAGTGTATGCTCAGGGCTCAGGAAGAACGGATCTGTGATTACACCGTTCTCTGAACGCTTAACCATGTCGACCTCTTCAGCCTGCTGCTCGATAGACATGTTCTTGTGAACGATACCTATACCGCCGCAACGTGCCATAGCAATAGCCATCTGATGCTCGGTAACCGTATCCATACCTGCGGAAATGAACGGAATGTTTAACTTAATGGACTTTGTGAGATAAGTTGAAACATCAACAGAATTAGGAACTACTTCTGAATACTGAGGGACAAGCAGAACATCATCAAATGTAATGCCATCGCCGATAATCTTGGCCATTGGAATCTCCTTTCGACTTAAAAAAAAGGCTCAAATCCAGATTTTTGGATATAGAGCAAAATTTAATGTCACTTATATGCAGAAAGCCCTGCACAGCCCCGGTGCTTTGCAATCCGGCGTATCCCGGAAATAACTATCGTGTCTGCAGGCATCCACCGTATCACATCCGAAACACAAGGCTTTCGTTTTAAAATTTTAACGAGTATAACAAAAGGAGGGTTTAAAATCAACCCTCCTTTTATGATCATTTAATTTATATTTCCGGTGTTTTCTTTTTCAGCTGCATTATCCGGGTTATATCACCCTTTCTTATGTGTAATATCTCCTAATAAGCTATACGGACACACATTTTTTTCGTCAATGCGTATACTGCTTTACAAGCTGCTGATATGAGGTACTGAAAGAGAGATTCTCATACTTTGAAACCATGTTCTTTTTCTTTTCGGAATCTGTATCCTGCTGAGGGAAATAGATGGTGAGCCCCGATACTCCGCCGTCATCCTCAGGCGTCACATAACGGTTGACCTCAACCGCCTTCTGTACAGACTCCTTAAGGGATCTGGCCGCAGCTCTGATCTCTCCATAGTCTATTCCGTCCTTTCCTTCGCCCTTGTAGTTCTCTTCGATTGCAGAAAGAAAGCTGCAGATATCTACAAGGTCATAACTGTAGGCCTCAGCAAATTCATACGCCTCTTTACCCGCCTGTCTCAGGTGGTCTCTTCCGTCCTCTGTCTTTTCCGCTGCCTTCAATAGCTCGGCAAGGTTCTTCAGCTTGTCTGAGGTATTGCGCTTCAGAGCCTTCAGATCGATGACTGAGTAAGCGCCGACAACATCAGTCATGCCGTCTCCCTTGCCCTTGTTATCCTTTATGAAGTCATCAAGGATGATCCTGCCCTGATCGATGGCTGACATGGAAGGATCGTGGCTGATACCGTTGAACCAGTTGGTATAGTTAAGACCGATGGAGTATTCATTGTCCTCTGATGCGATCATATAATCCACATGAGATGCCAGTGTATAGCCTGATTCCATGGCGCCCATAAGTCTCGCGTCAAAGAGAAGCAGGTCCAGATCCATCTCGGCATCCGCCAGGGCGTCTGAAATGTTCGTTACCGCAAGCTGTCCTGATGAGGAGTTTATCTCATCATATCCGAATCCGTTAACAGGTCCGCCTGCCTGGCCCCATAAAACCGCCTCATATCTTTCTGCCGGAAAATTCTTCTTTGCATACTTAAGGAAGGATTCAAATGTCTCTTTCCCGGTCATGCTGTTTCCTTCTGTATCTCCGGCATCACCGAGGAATCTCAGCTTTGTGCCGTCCACAAACCATCTCTGTATCTTTGACTCATCAAATTTCTGATCAGCTGTGGAGATATTGTGGAACTTCTTGGTTCCTCCTGTCTCGATAATGACATTGACATTATCTGTGTTGATATTTCCGGTAAGCATGGTTACGATACTGTTAGCGGCAAGATTTGATTTGGATTCAAGAGATGAACCGATCATATAAACCATAACTGTAAGCTTCTTTTTATCCTGAGGAAGCTCCACTGTACTATTCTTCTCGCCGGATGATACTTTTTCATCAGATGATACTTTTTCCTCCGATGAAGCGGATGTTTCCGGCGCAGCTTTCGTCGTCTCAGCCTCTGTTTCATCCTTTTTACCGGTAGGCGCTTCACCGATTACATCCTTTGACGCGGTCGTTTCACTGTTATTGTTAAGAATCAGATATGTCTCTTCGGTTTTAGCCCCGGTTTCATCCGTTTTTACGTCAAGCTTCGCATTTGGAGGGTAAAGTCCTCCGGGATATGCCGCATTACCTGAGGATGAGGTTGTTGATGCCGTATCTCCTGAGCCTTTCTGCTGCTGAGAAGCTGCTGTATTTCCCTGTGCCAAAGACTTCTGATTTGTCGTATTCGAAGCACTCCGGGATGTACCGGCAGATGTCTTGTCTGCACCCTTTTTACTTTCCTTCTCCTTTACAGAATCTGCCGATGACTGATTTACATTTTCTTCTGTTCCGGCATCTGTTCCCGGAACCTCGTCACTGTTTAACTCGGCATCCTCCGTGGCTATGGCCAGTCCGTCTGCACTCGTTATCCTGATTATCTCTCCGGTTGTCTCTACCTCAGCCACCTGTTGCTGTTCTATATTAGTACTGATTGTTGCCCTGTTCATCAGATGAACTGTCAGCATACCAAGAGAAAATGTAATTATCGCCCCCAGGGTTCCGGCAAGGATCATCACCTTTTTCTGATTTCCGGCAACGAAATCCAGGACCTTCTGTCTTAATTCCTGTCCTTTACCTGTTTTTTCATTTCGCTTCCTGCTCTTAATATCCCTCATGATCCTACTCCTCCCTTTATGCACTTTATGTTACCCTAAATGCGGCTTAATTTGGCTGACTTTATCCCTACAAAAAAAGAACAGGCCTTTACAAAAAAAGTCTGTTCTTTGCCATTTGTAATTATTTTGTAAGCATTGTTCAAGGCTCAATCATGCCATTCCTTTTTCCTACGCAATCATCTCATGCGACAGTCGCGGTCCGATATCGACTTTTGACACTTACAGTTTAATATGATTTATATTTCTGAGGTGTATTTCTGCGTACCTGCTTTATCAGTTCTTCATTGCCCTCAATATACATACAGTATTTCTGACCGTTTCTTACGTAAATGTATGCATATTTCTGATCCTCCGGTCCCATGCCGGAATAATCGAGGATTTTTGCGTTTCCCATCTCTGTCTTTGCTGAATCGGAATTTTTCGGAGCGATGAGGATGAGCTCTGAAGCATTGGTATCAACCAGTTTTCTGCGGCGGGACTTGTTAAGCACTTCATCCAGCTCGAAGCTTCCTCCGAAATAGGTGTACTCATATTCTACATTTGAAAAGAGCCAGACAACATAAACCACAGCACACATCGCAAGAAGCAAAAGCAGCGCAAATGCGTACTGAAGTGCCAGAAAAAGTAAAATAAGTGTCAGAACTATCGCGCCTGCAAGGGCTGCCTTCCATAGAGGTGAATCTTTTCTTTTTACCATGTGCTCAACGTATTCGTCCATATTATACCATCCTTCTTTACTAAAAAAGCCCGAACTGCTTTTTCACAGTCCGAGCTTTATTATATTAAATTTAATGATTGGGTGCAATGTAAGAAATAGGGTGTAAAGCCCTGCGGATTTCTCCGTGCTTCGCACTCTCGAAATCCTACAGATATTCGTAAATCGCTCCTCTCACTTCGTTCGAGTAGCTTTTTTACTCATATCTGTTAGCGTCGCCAGAACGCAAGTGCTTTTGAAAGCGAGCTTTCAACGCCCTTCCGTTCTGCGACTGGGCTTTATGCACTTACATCATTCCGCCCATTCCAGGATTTGGCATTGCTGCAGGAGCTGGCTCCTTAATGTCAGCAACAACAGCTTCTGTTGTAAGGAGTGTTGAAGCAACTGATGCAGCGTTCTGAAGAGCTGTTCTTGTAACCTTGGCAGGATCAAGGATTCCAGCCTCAAGCATATCTACATACTCCTCGTGAAGAGCATCGAAGCCCTGTCCGTCCGGAGTCTCCTTTACCTTGTTTACGATAACTGCGCCCTCAAGTCCTGCGTTTGAAGCGATTGTGTAAAGAGGTGCCTCAAGTGCCTTAAGAACGATCTTTGCACCTGTCTTCTCATCTCCTTCGAGCTCGTCAACAACCTTCTCAACTGCCTTCTGAGCGTGAATGTAAGCTGATCCGCCGCCTGCGATAACACCCTCTTCAACTGCTGCACGTGTAGCATTGAGAGCATCCTCCATACGAAGCTTAGCTTCCTTCATCTCTGTCTCAGTAGCAGCACCTACGCGGATAACTGCAACACCACCTGAAAGCTTTGCAAGTCTCTCCTGAAGCTTCTCTCTGTCGAAGTCAGAAGTTGTTGTGGAAATCTGCTGCTTGATCTCAGCGATACGAGCCTCGATGTTAGCCTTCTGGCCCTCACCGTCAACGATAGTTGTCTTCTCCTTGGAAACCTTGATTGACTTGGCACGTCCAAGCTGCTCCATGGTTGTATCCTTAAGCTCGAGACCGAGATCTGAAGAAATAACCTGTCCGCCTGTAAGGATAGCGATATCCTGAAGCATCTCCTTACGTCTGTCACCGTAGCCGGGAGCCTTAACAGCAACAACGTTGAATGTTCCTCTTAACTTGTTAACGATAAGAGTTGTAAGAGCCTCACCCTCAACATCCTCAGCGATGATGAGAAGCTTAGCGCCGCTCTTTACGATGTTCTCAAGTACAGGAAGGATGTCCTGGATGTTTGAGATCTTCTTGTCTGTGATAAGGATGTAAGGATCATCAAGATTTGCCTCCATCTTATCCATATCTGAGCACATGTAAGCTGAGATATATCCTCTGTCGAACTCCATACCTTCAACTACATCGAGCTCTGTAAGCATGGTCTTTGACTCCTCAACAGTGATAACACCGTCCTTGGAAACCTTCTCCATAGCGTCGGCAACCATCTCACCAACCTGTTCGTCACCTGCAGAAATACCTGCAACCTTTGCGATCTGCTCCTTGCCCTTTACCTTTGAAGACTGAGCCTTGATAGACTCAACAGCAGCCTTTACAGCCTTGTGGATACCCTTACGAAGGATGATAGGATTTGCGCCTGCCTCAAGGTTCTTCATGCCTTCCTTAACGATAGCCTGAGCAAGAACTGTAGCGGTTGTTGTACCGTCACCGGCAACATCGTTTGTCTTGGAAGCTACCTCACGAACGAGCTGTGCGCCCATGTTCTCATATGCATCCTTCAGCTCGATCTCCTTCGCGATGGAAACACCATCGTTTGTGATGAGCGGAGCACCATAGCTCTTATCAAGAACTACGTTTCTTCCCTTAGGTCCGAGTGTTACCTTAACTGTATTTGCAACCTGGTCTACACCAGCCTCAAGTGCTTTTCTGGCCTCAACGCCATACTTAATTTCTTTAGCCATTTGAATTCCTCCTGAATGTCTCCGTCCTGCGTACTCTTCAAGCCGCCTCTGACGGGAAATCTGTGTCTGTATTCCGATGGTCCCGAAGGATAATGTCTACATCATCCTTCAGAGCCTGACATCATATCCAATTACTTCTCTACGATAGCGAGAATGTCGTTCTGCTTTACTACTGTATACTTCTGTCCGTCAATCTCTACCTCGGAACCGGCATACTTTGAGAAAAGAACATGATCACCTACCTTAACCTGCATGGTGATGTCCTTACCATCAACAACTCCACCGGGACCAACAGCTACAACAACTGCCTGACCCGGCTTCTCCTTGTCATTCTGGCCAGGAAGAACGATACCGCTGGCTGTTGTCTCTTCCATCTTCTCTTTCTCAAGAACTACTCTGTCAAATAATGGAACTAACTTCATCTGATTGACCTCCTAATAAATTACCTTCATAGGTTTGTATGGAGAGCTTCATAAGCCGATCGAGATACTTATCCATATCAGCTTTTGAAATCCCTCGGGGCACCGGCTTTTCATGATTTAAAAATAATTCCAAAACCGGTCGCCTAATTTCTATTACTTTTATTGCTTTTGATGAAAAATCATCATCTCTGACAACAAATCGTATTATAAAACGCATTATTAGCAACGTCAAGCGTCGAGTGCTAATAATTTGAATATTTCACATTTGCTTCACAAATGCATAAAAGAAAAATCCGCACTTTTATATTAAAGCACGGATCCCTATTTAAAATTGCGTTCCGAAGTTCAGGATACTATCCCTGTCTTCCGGTATCATATATGGTTATTCTCACACAGTCAGAGCTTCTCCACCTTCGGAAGATCAAGTTCTTTGATGGTTGCCACCATTCTGATGAACACCACACACATAATGCTCACTGACATGGCTATTCCGTTTTCAATCGATGCCCGCAGCAGAAAAATATATGTCAGACATCCAATGATGGAGGCTATGGCATAAATGTGCTTGCTGAAGATCATGGGAATCCTTTTGACTATCACATCCCTTATGAGCCCGCCGCCTGCGCCGGTCATCACACCCATGAAAACCAGCAGGAAAAGATTGGTTTTATAGCCTGCCGCCATGGTCATGTTCACACCATAAATGCTGAAGAGCCCCAGCCCCAGAGAGTCAACTATATTGGTAATGTTTTCGATCTCCCTTGTGTGGCTTAAATAGTATTTCCTCTGCCGGTAGGCAAGAACGAATACCAAAAGTGATGTAACCACCGACAATATAATATTCGGATAATTAAAAAAATTGGAGGAAGGCACCAGTCCAAGCAGTGTGTCACGCATCACACCACCTCCCATAGCCGTGATTAGTCCCAGAAGGATCACTCCAAAAAGGTCAGTTCCTTCTTTTATGGCTATCATCGCACCTGAAATCGAAAAGGCTACTATTCCCGCCATATCCACCACGAAAATGACATCATCGAAATCCGCTATCATTCAAAACACCTCAACAGGGAATATTCTCCCCAATAATTATACATTCTCAAAACATCCCCCTCTTCCTGTACAGTTTATAGAAATAGATACAGATTAAAGCACTGAGAAGCGATCCCAGAGGAGCCGCGAGCCCCATGGCATAAAGCGAATCAGGGCTCAGCTCTGTGGCGAGCCATGCTCCCGGAATACGAACCAGAAGCACAGATAAAAGGTTATGTATGAAACTCAGTATGGAGACATTGCATGCACTGAAATATCCGGAAAACGGAAAATGCACTCCCGCCACGATGCAGTCAAGCACATAGGTCCGCATGTACTGAACCGAAAGCTCACGTACAACAGGGTCTGATGTAAACATTGAAAAAACCGGCCCTGAAATGAACTGAAAAAGTACCGCAAATATCAGTCCGATTCCGGCAGACATCATGACTCCGTATTTCAGAGTCTGACGGGCTCTCGCCCTGTCTCCCGCTCCTATGGACTGGGCAGCGATGGTGGATACTGTGGAAAGCATGCTGGATGGCACCAGGAAAAGAAAACTGATGGTTTTCTCCACTATTCCTACAGCCGCCGAGATATCCACGCCTCTTCTGTTTGCGATTACAGTTATAACCAGAAATCCGATCTGGACGAATCCATCCTGACAGGCGATGGGGATGCCGATCCCCAGTATCTTTTCCAGCACATTTCTGTCAAGCAGGAAGTCAGTCTTATGGACAACAAAGAGCTTTTTCTTCACTATGGCAAGGAGGGCAATGACTACACTTACTCCCTGAGCCACCACTGTTCCGTAGGCGGCACCGGATGCCCCGAGTGCCATGGGAC
>Ga0256404_1006887_pt1 | contig 18390 bp, 14 predicted proteins | sample RumenRJG_01DNA_FD_185990 | JGI IMG/M metagenome (GOLD analysis project Ga0256404, IMG submission 185990) | Bovine rumen microbial communities from Lethbridge, Alberta, Canada - RJG_01 | ecosystem: Host-associated > Mammals > Digestive system > Stomach > Rumen | place: Canada: Alberta | collected...
TCTGTATCCTTACGATCCATCTGCTAAGGATCCTCCTTTGTTGTTATGTGGTTGGCAAACCCTCATAATTTTACATCGGAGGTTTCTTCTTTTTCCGCAAATGTATAACTTTTTTGGAACCACAGGCATAGCCTGTGGTTTTCCTTATTCAAAAAAAGGAGCTGTGAGAAACGAACGACCGTTTCTTCACAGCTCCCTAAGTATTTTCCCCGAAAGAACGCCCAAAGGGCGTTCTTTCTAAGTTAAACCGGCCAAAGGCCGGTTTAACTTATTCCCAATTATGGTACACGTTCTGTACGTCATCCAAGTCTTCCAAAGCGTCGATCAGGCGCTCCATGGTGGCAGCTACTTCCGGATCGTCATTGGAAACCGTGTTCTGAGGAACTTCGGAAACTTCTGCTCCGGTGATGTTCCAGCCGGCTTTTTCCAGCGCTTCGCGTACATCACTTACGGTATTGGGATCGGTGGTGACCAGGATCTCGCCGTCCTCGATCTCGACATCCTCAGCGCCTGCGTCCAGAGCGGTCATCATGATCTCTTCCTCGTCAGCTCCCTCTTCCGGCATTTCCGCGGTGATCTGACCTTTTTTATCGAACATGAAAGATACACAGCCGGTGGTACCCAGGTTGCCGCCGTTGCGGGAAAAAGCATAACGGACATCGCTGGCGGTACGGTTATGATTATCGGTCAGGCAGTCTACCATGATGGCAATACCTGCCGGACCGTAGCCCTCGTACGTGATCGACTCGTAATCAACATCCTGCTGACCGGCCGCCTTCTTGATGGCACGCTCAATGGTATCATTCGGCATATTGGCCGCTTTACATTTGGAAATAACATCCCGCAGCTTGCTGTTGCCGTTGGGATCCGCGCCTCCCTCTTTGATGGCAACGACCAGTTCACGCCCCAGCTTGGTAAATACTTTACCGCGGGAAGCGTCATTCTTTTCCTTCTTGTGTTTAATGTTGGCAAACTTTGAATGTCCTGACATACTAACAGCCCCTTTTATCGCAAAAATCGTAAGATTAGTTGAAACTGTAAAATTATAGCACTGCGGAAAATGAAATTCAAGGGTCTGCTTTCCCTCAAAGCCGCCCCGGCTAAGGATTTTTATCCTTATTTTCCGCCCTTCCGGACCTCTTTAAACAAGACCTGCCCTTCCTCTGCCTTCAGGCGGCCGAAAGACAGGTCGACCACCATCTTTTCAAAAGAAGATACCTGATCCAGCGGCACCCATATACCCATGGTCACCTTATCGGCGTAAACGACCGACTCCGCCGCCAGACCTTTCTGCCCGATCTGGTACTGCATCTTCCCCAGATCCGTATAATCCATGGCAACGGTCAGATACTGCTGCTCTTCCATCAGGACCGTACCGGCCGCTTCGACCGCGATCCTGGCTGCTTCCGAATAGGCCCTGGTCAGCCCGCCCGTACCCAGGAGCGTCCCCCCGAAATACCGGGTCACCAGCACCAGCACGTTGGTAAGATCCCACCCCTCGATCACGTCCAAAATGGGCTTTCCAGCCGTTCCCGAAGGTTCGCCTGCGTCGCTGAAACGGCTGACGGCTTTGCCGCCCAGCCCCACGCGGAAAGCAAAACAAGTGTGGGAAGCATCCCAATAGCGCTTCTTAGTCTCCTCCAAAAGGGCCCTGGCCTCTTCTTCTGTCGACACCGGATAAGCCTCGCCGATAAAGCGGGACTTTTTCTGCGTGTGCTGAGTCAGGCCGTGGCCCCGGACCGTTTCATACTTCATGATCAGTAGCCTCCGGAAGCATCGCCGTTGTCAATAGGCTGAGCTGCGTCCCCGCCGTCCCCGTTATCGTCCGTGTAGCCGCCGTCCGGCTCGCCCTCGCCGGGACCAGTGTCGTCGGACATGTCCCCTGAATAGCTGTCGTCGCTGTATCCGTCATCGGTATAGCCGTCCCCGCCGTCGCCTGCGGAATCGTCGGTCCCCGGGTCGGCCGGATCGTCCCATACCTGGTCCTGGCTCATGGAATCGCTGCCGGAATCATCAAAATAGGGGATGGAGGTCTCCTCGGTCTCTTCGGGGAAGATGGTCCCGTCCAGACACTGCTGGATCTTTTCCGCAGCCGCTTGGACCGAAGCCTGATCCGGCATGATCACCGAAACGATATCCTGTACATAATAGGAATAAGCATCCTGAGGGGTGCCGACCACTCCGTTGGATACCAGGTTCCAGTCGCCGCCCTCCAGCTGCAGTTGGACCAGAGAGCCGATCACCTTTTGAGGCATGTCGGTGATGAAACAGGATTTGATGCTGTCCATAAAGGCCGTGTAATTAAGCAGCAGAGCCGGTGATTTGACCTTGTTCATGATCGCGCGGATCATGGCCTTCTGGTGGACCTGACGCTCGAAGTCTCCGTTTTCGAAATACTTGCGCTCCCGCACGAACAAAAGAGCGGAATAGCCGTCCAGGGTATTGGGCCCCTCATAAAAAACATGCTCTCCGTCAATAGACTCAAAATATTGGTCGGACTCGACCGTAACACCGCCCAGGGCATTCACGATATCGGCAAAACCGGTAAAGTTCAGCTTGACATAATAGTCGATGTGGAAATCATCCATGTACGGCCCGTACAGATTTTCCAAAGCCGCTTCCGAAGCGTACAGACCGGCCAGGCTGGCGTGAGTCAGCTTATCATAAGCCGGTTCCCCGTCACTGGTTTCCAGGGTATAACCGTGTTCATCGGTTATAGCTACATAGTAATCACGAGGGGTGGAAGTCATGACGATCTGCCTTGTTTTGGGATTGACGGTCAGCAGGATATTCACGTCGCTGCGGCCCGGTTCGTCTGTTATCTCCCCGTAATCATCATTGCCGGAAATATACACGGTAAAAGGTTCCGTCGCCGCGTCGATATCCTTTTGCTCCGCGGGGCCTTCAGTTGTTCCGTCGGCGGGCTTACCGAAAATTTGGTCAAAAACGTTCTGCGTCTTCAAACAATACCAGGTGACAAGCCCCAGCAAAATGATCAGCAGAAGCGAAAGGATCTTTCCGAAAATACGGACTCCTCTGGGGCGGACCAGCTGTAAAAGAAGGCAAAAAAACCAAACGGCCGCGCCGATCAGGCCGCCGGCGGCTACATAAGCAAGAGGCAGGAAACCAAGCCTCTGGACCGACCACAAGGCGGCAATAGTAGCGATCAGCTGCAGGATGATCAGCAGCCCACCCAAACGGTTGGTCCTGCGTTTTCCTCTCCTTTTTCCGTCAGGAGCCTGCCGATAGTCGGAGCTGTAAGGAACATAACCCTGGTCCTGTCCATCTTCCGGGCCATATTGGCTGTACCCGTCATATCGATCGTACCGGTCATACCGGCCGTATGAACGGTCGGATCCCTTTTCTTTCTTTTGTCTGCTCATTAAAAAGCACCTGTCACAAATAAGTATTTTTGAAATATTAAAACATCTTATTTTACCACAGGACATGTAAAAAATATAGCCTGGGTGTCTTCATAGACGAAGCCCACCACATGTGCTATAATAGGGGGAACTTTTTTGCAGGTTTCCATGTGAAGGAGACTATATGGATTTTAATAAGCAAAACAACCGCGACCGCCGGCTTCGAAGAGGCGGTTACAACGAGAAGATCTACACCCGCGTCATATTGTGGGTCGCACGCATCTTCTGCATCGCTGTTCTGGCGGGCTGCTTTGTAGTCGCGGGCCTTCTTTTAGGCGCTTTCAACGGCCTTCTCGACGGAGCCCCTGAAGTGTCTTTGGATTCTTTGGCCATCACGACTCAGACCTCATCCATTTACGATGCCAACGGCAATAAATTGTGCGACATCCAGACGGCTGAACAGCGGAAATCGATCACCTTCGACCAGATGCCGGACGATCTGAAGAACGCAGTCGTTGCCATCGAGGACAACCGTTTTTACCAGCATAACGGTGTCGATCTGGAAGGTATCCTGCGTGCCGGTCTGGCCAACCTGAAGGCCGGAGGAACGGCTGAAGGCGGTTCGACTATTACCCAGCAGATGATCAAGAAGATGGTCCTGACACCCGAGCAGACCATGAAGCGTAAGGTCCAGGAATGGTATCTTGCCTTAAAACTGGAAGATCAGATGTATCAGGTCTACGGTAAAGAAAAGACCAAACAGCTGATCCTGGAGTCCTACCTCAACTACAACTATCTGGGCAACAACTGCTACGGCGTTGAAGCCGCTTCCGAACGGTATTTCGGCAAGAAAGCAAAGGATCTGACATTGCCGGAGTGCGCCCTGATCGCAGGGCTTTTCAACGCTCCCTCCGCTTACGACCCTATCGTAAACTACGACAATACATCACGCGAGCGCCAAATGCAGGTCCTGAACGCCATGCTCAAATACGGCTATATCAGCCAGGAACAGTTCGACCAAGCTTCCCAGGTAGATGTGATCGCCGAAATCGCCGCTTACAACCAGAGCTATACCGAGAGCGAAGATAATACGATCTATACCTATTTTGAGGATGCTGTCATCGAGAAGGTCCAGAAGGATCTGGTCGACAAACTGGGCTATTCGGAACAGGATGCTTTCAACGCCCTTTATTACGGAGGACTGCAGATATACTGCACCATGGACCCCGGCATCCAGAGCAAGATCGACGCTATTTATGCCGACGAGTCCAACTTCCAGGCCTATACGTATTACGAGCTCAACTACGCCCTGACGGTATATGATCCCAAAGATCCTACCATCGGCGATAACTATAGTACCTACGGCCTGTTCTACACCGAGGAGCAGTGCCGGCAGGCAGCTGCTGAGTTCCGCTCTCAATATGTATCCTCGACCATGCAGCAGGGCAAAGATTATATTGAAAACATTCAGATCACCGAAGAGCCTCAGTATTCACTGACGGTCATCGACTGGCATACCGGCGCTGTCGTCGGCATGGGCGGCGGCCGCGGTCCGAAAACGACCAACCTTTCTTTGAACCGGGCCATCGACTCCACCCGGCAGCCGGGTTCTACCTTTAAGATCATCGCCTCTTATTCCGCCGCTATCGATGACGGAGGAAAAGGCTGCGCCAGCGTGGAAGACGACGCGCCTATAACCTGGGGCAACTGGCAGCCTGTCAACTGGTGGGGCGATTATTACAAAGGCTTCCAGACCATGCGCGAGGCCATCACCAACTCCGAAAACGTAGTAACGGCCCGCTTCATGAGAGACGAAGGTGTCGAAACCAACTTCGAGTATGCCGAAAAATACGGTTTTACCACCCTTCGGCGTGAACCGGACGAAAACGGCCAGACCGATATGGTCGGTTCCCTGTGCTTAGGGTCTGCTTCTGTCACCAACGAAGAATTGTGCGCCGCTTATTCCGCTATCGCCAACGGAGGCGTTTATCAGGAGCCCCTTCTGTACACCAAGATCCTTGATAAGGACGGCAATCTTTTCTACGATAACAGCGCCAACCAGGAAAAGCACCGCGTCATCAAGGAAACGACAGCCTGGATGCTGACGGATATGATGAAGGACGTTGTCACTACCGGAACCGGTACCGCCGCCAACTTTGACCCCAATATGGCCATAGCCGGTAAGACCGGTACTTCTTCCGACCACAATGACTTCTCCTTCGTCGGCTTTACTCCTTATTACTGCGCCTGTGTCATGGCCGGTTTCGACTATGTCTCCTATCCGTCCGTTTATTACAATTCCATGGATCTTTACAGCATCAACCCGGACGGAGCGGATCTTCTGGATGACACGGCCCATAAAAACCTGTGGGCGACCGTTATGTCCTCCATCCACGAGGGTCTTGACGTAGTTTCCTCCTTCCCCCAGCCGGACGGTCTGGTCCAGGTCACGGTCTGCAGAGACAGCGGTCTTCTGCCCGGCCCCTACTGCGACCAGGATCCCCGCGGGAGCCGTCTGGTCACGGATTGGTTCGCTGCCGACAGCGTTCCTACCGAAACCTGCGACCGTCATATTGCGCTGACCGTCTGCAGTGAAAGCGGCAAACTTCCGACTAAGTACTGTCCTTCTCTGAAGACCGGCGTCTTCATCGTACGAAGCGCCGCCGAGATCGCTGAGATCGGGGTGGAAAACCTCAGTAAGATCCAGGACGCCCAGTATTGTGTATATCCTTCTTCCGCAGGGGCTCCGGTCATTAACAGCGATGACAGCGATACCAATCCTGTGGAAGAAATGCAAGGCTATTACGCGGCTCTGGGCACCTGTCCGCTCCATAAGGAACCGCCTCAGGAAAGCTCCACCGTGGCGCCTCTGGAAAGCAGCAAGCCTTCGGAGTCAAGCAAGACGTCCGATTCCGGCGGATCCGGTTCGGAAGGATCCAGCAGCCCCAACGGGAACGGCAGCGAAAGCTCTCCTGCTTCTTCCGACGATACGGGTGGAAGCGGCGGAGGAGAAAACAACTCCACACCCAGTCCCAACAATGAAAATACCGGCGGTTGATACAAGCCGGGCCATGGCAAAAAGCCTATATAAAATATAAAAGGAAGGGCCTCTATTGATGGGGCCCTTCCTTTTTTGCTGTCTCAGGATCCCTAACTATCATGGAATCCCCATTCTTATTTAAATATTTTCCGTTTGTTTACGTATGATAAAGACTTTCGGCATCAGTCCGCCCGCCTCCACCGATGCTTTTCTAAGCAGCACCAGCCGGGGATGGCGGCGCAACTGAGCTTCCAAGAGCCTGCCCTCCATTGTATAAAGGACGGCGATGCCCCCCTCCTTCAGCCATTGGGTCAAGTTTTCCATCAGTTTCTGATACAGATCCAGATTGTTTTCGTGACTGCCCACCCGGATCCCGAAAGGCAGATTGGCATACACTTCGTCGACTTCTTTCTTCATACGGATCCCGGTCAGATCGGCCTTATGTATAAGAGCCGTTGAATAGATGGGATCCGATGTGATCTCAAAAGCCCCTTTCAAGTTTGCCCGGCAGGCTTCCAAAGCCTTTGCGGAAATATCTGTGCCAAGCAATTTTTTTGGCCTCGGGAGCCCGCAGGCCATGGCCCGCTCGATCAGCAAAGTACCCGACCCGCAGCATGGATCATAGACCAGGGCATCTTCTTTGATAAAGGGCATGGCCAGCCGCATCAGACCCGCAGCACTGGCCGGCTGCATCGAAGCAGATATGGCCGCTTTCCGGTAGGCAAAACGTACGTCCTGATAGCTGTCAAGCTCCAGATAGGATGATCTTGTCGTTACTTTCAACTGTAATTCATAGTGGGAGGGAGAATTAACAAGATGACCGTCCGAGCTTTTCTGCAGGGTCGAGGCCATCTTCTTTACCTGTTCCTGGCGGGTCGCAAAGCCGTTTTTCTCTCCGGTAAAACCGTTGACAGGGACAGACATTTCCATACGAAAAGCATATACATCCGGCCCCTGATAGCACTTACGGACGATCGACAGGATCTTTTGAGCTGCCTTTTCCGGATCTTTTTTTAGGCCGAAGATCGAACAGTCGGCCCCCAGAGGGATCAGAAACTTCTGATAGGTCCTGCAGGCCTTAAGGACCGACAAGGCGCCGGCGGCGTTCATCAGACGGATGGTAACGGATCCCTTTTCTTTTTTTTCGATCAATAAGGGCGGTCTCATATCCTGCAGGGCGGCTGTCTGGATCAGTTCGTTGGATAAGGCCTCTTCCAGCCCTTTGCTGCAGATCAGCTTCAGATCCATCTCATCGATCAGTCCGGCAAAGCTGTGGGACGGCAGCTTTTGATAACGGGCCCGCGCCTGCTCCAGCGCTTCTTCCTCCGCCAGGCGATGTTTTTCCTGAGAAGGATCGGATGCTTCCTCAACCTTATAAGAGGCAAGGAATGTTTCCGCTTCCCGGCTGTCTAAAGCCCCTAAAGCCAGGATCATGGAGGGACGGACCATCCTCACCGTTTCGACCTGTAAAGCCCTGATCAGATCTTCCCCCAGACCGGTCAGTTTCATCTGGCCGATCAGACGGGCTCCGTTTTTTCGGACCTTTGCCTGGTCGGAAACCAGCAGCCTTTTGAAGAAGTCCTCATCCAGCTCGGACAGGATCTTTTCACGGTCCGCCTTCTTATGAGAAGCCCGTACCATAAAACTTAAGGCCGCTGCATATCCGTTCGGATCGCCTTCCTCCTCCGACCTGACCAGATCGATCACTTGGCCAAGGACCTGCGGATCTTCTTCTTTATACAGCTTCTCCGGCCCGTTAGGCTGGGTCAGCTGCTGGATCAATTCTTCTTTTGTCATTGTTTTGCCTTAATAACATCCCGCATACGCAGCCGTCTTCCGTAATGCAGCATGGTCGCGCGATAAACTTTAGCCGAAAGGCTCAGCAGGAAACCTACGGAAATCAAAAGCACCACGGCTGATATCAAGGTCTCCCGGGCCGATATACTGCCTCCTAAAATACGATAGGGCATATAAAAAGGTGAGGTCAGAGGCAGAAGAGAGGCTGCAATGCGGACAGCCCGGCCTACACTCTGATTTTCCAGAGCGATCAGACTGGAAGCGATCGCCATGACGATCGCAATCAGGATGACCGGCATCATGGCCCCGCTCAGGTCCTCGACCCGGCTGACCATCGATCCGGCAATGATGTTGAGCGTGCTGTAAAACATGATGCCCAGAGTAAAGAAGACGACCGCCGCCAGAGCCTGCTTCCAGGTCACGAACGACGTCAGTCTGAGCTCCAGTCCCAGGATGGTATAACCGCTGGGTACCAGATAGTAAAAGCCCAGCATGCAGACCACCATCACGATCAGAAACTGCAGGACCGCCATAACCACCATAGCCATCAGTTTACCCATCAGGATCTGCCTGGGCCTGGCTGAGACAGCCAGCATTTCCATGATACGGGAACTTTTCTCATTTGCCAGCGATACCGAAATGGAATAGCCGTAAAAATAAACAGCAAAGAAACTGACCAGCACGACCGCCAGGGCCAGCAGATAACCGGTCAGCTGCATGTTGGCGGTATTGGTTGCCTCGGTAGGCAGTTCCAGCTGCAGAAGATCGGTAATATCACTTGTCAGGCCCTGCTGAGTCAGCAGACTGCTGATATAGGCCCTGGATAAAATATCCTTGACATCGCTCTCATTAACACCGGTAAGGATATCCCTGGTCAGTATATGCACCGTGGGAAGCTGGACCTTGCTGTCTTTATCCGGCGCTGTCACATAGATCAGCGACCTGGTGCGGTCCCCGGCGACCATATGCTTGTAGAACTCAAGCTGATCCCCGCTGCCCTTGACGACCCCGATGGTATCCAGGTTGTTCTGAAGAGCTGTCAGCCCGTTGGGTATCAAGCCGTCGTCGTCGATATAATAGCAGTATCCGCTAACATTTTTCTTGACGCTGGATGTATCCTGAGTGACATTTTCCCCTTCCGTCTGGGCGGCTGCTTTTTTCTGACTTTGCGTCTGTTCGCTCCACTCGGATATATAAGGAAAGAGGCTGACGATCATGACGATCGCTACCATTACGATCGTCGGGACGATAAATTTCTTCCTGTTAATGGTATTTTTGAGGGTAAACAGAAAGATGATCCATGTATTTTTCATTCCGTCTCCCCTCCTGTCAGCTCCATGAAGATCTCAGAAAGCGAGGGCTCGCGGATCTCATACTTGGTCGGATAAAAGCCCTGGGACAGCATATGAGCCAGTAAAGCATTAGCTTCATCGTCTCCATGGATGCGATACTCGGTCTCCTGAGCCCTTTTCTCGATCAATTCCATGCCGAAATCCTTAGCCGTGTCGGTCACATCCACATCGCAGGCGACCACCAGGTTGGTATGCCCGTAGTTCCGCTTGATCTGCTTCAAATTACCGCTCAGGATCGTTTTCCCATGATCCAGCATGATAATGTCGTCGCAGTATTCCTCGGCCTTATCCACGCGGTGGGTAGAAAGGATCACATAGCACCCGTCTTCTCGCATTTGTCGGATCACATGATCCATTTTTTCAGCGCCCACCGGATCCAGGCCGGTGAAAGGTTCATCAAGAAAGACCAGATCCGGACGGTGTACAAAGGCTTCCAGAATCTCCACCAGCTGCCTGTCGACCTTGGAGACCCTCTTTAAAGGCAGTTTAGCGGTATGCTCAAGGCCGTACGTGCTCAACAGCTGCCTGGCACTCTCCCTGGCCTCTTTACGGCTAAGGCCGTGCAGCATGGCAAAAAGGATCATCTGATCCAATACTTTGATATCTGAATACCCTCGCCGGCTTTCCGGAAGATAACCTACGTCTTTGGCATTTTCACGGATCGGTCTGCCGTTCCACAGCACCTGGCCGGAGGTAGGCTCGATCAGACCCAGCATCAGGCGTACAGTCGTCGTTTTGCCCGATCCGGACGAACCGATCAGGCCGTAAACCTCAGGCCGGTTCATGGTCAGCGACAGCTGATCGACCGTGGTCTGTCCCACGAATTTTTTGGTAAGCTTGCTCACCTCAAGTCCCATACCCATATCACCCGTTGATTATTATTTATTTTCCGAATCCCTTCTCCATAATGATCTTTGCACTATCTTTATCCGTATACAGGGTCGCTGAGGGATGCATTCTCAGCACGGTCGCCGGGACCATTTCCCTTATCTCTCCCAGCACGGTTTTTTCTACAGCGGCCGCTTTGGTAGAAGCAGGCACGATGCAGAAGATCCTCGAAGCGCAGGCCAGAGCCGGCACCGTCAGGGTCAGCGCTTCGGTCGGCACCTGATCCAGGGAGTCAAAACATCCGTCATGGACCTGCTGCATACGGCAGACCGGATCCAATTTGACTTTCTGCACCTTCCGGGTATCGTCAAAATGGCCCCAGCCGGGATCATTAAAAGCAATATGGCCGTTTTCCCCGATCCCCATAAAGACGATGTCGACCGGATTCTCTTCCAAAAGACGGCTGTAGCGTTCCATTTCTTCTTCGATATCAGGCGCGCCGCCGTTTAAATATTCCACCCTGCCGAAGGGCACTTTATCAAAAAACGACCGTCTGAGGAAATTGCCGAATCCGGCCGGATGATCCTTGGGAAGCCCGATATATTCATCCATATGAAAGGCGTAGACCTTTCCCCAGTCCACATCCTGGCGGGTCAGGGCATCCAAAAATTCGTTCTGGGACGGAGCCGCCGCGAAAATAACATTGCAGTGCCCTTTTTCTTCAATGACCGCTCTTAAAGCCCTGCCGGCATCCTCAGCCGCCTTTTCTCCCATCTGACGTCGGGTCTCGAAGATCTCTACCTGAAGCCTGCCTGCTTTTCCACTAGCCAACATACTGCTGTCCTCCTCGTCTGCTAACCTTTTCTCTATTATAAATCATTTCAAAAGGTCGTTCAAATAAACGCGCATCTCTCCGCGGCCCCGGTTGCCCCACAGAAAATAGGGAACCAGGATCAGGTCCTGCCTTTTCAGGGCAGGCTTAGCCGTGCTGTAGGCCTTTTCATCGGTGCTGACCAGGCGGTACCCCTTTGCTTTCAGGGTGATCTGACTTTTCAGGATCCCCTCCGGATCATTAAGGTCCGCCTCTTTACCGGTATCCGTTTCATCATCGACTTTGGAAGCGGTCTTTTTCTCCATCAGAGTGACAGGATCTTTACCCAGGTACAAAGAGGCCAGCTGTTTGCCGTTATCGACCTCTTCCGCCGCATACAGGATGGGGCCCCTCATGACCGCTGCCTTGCCGGTGTCTTCGATGATGCGGGTATTGGCCCACACTTTGACCGGTTTCATGGACAGGGACAGGTCGATGCGGTCACTGTTGTAGAAGGTCTGGTCCAGGACCATATAACCATTTTCGACAGGGGCCTGGACAGGCTTGCCGTTGACGTAAAGGATCACTTTTGACGCCCACCGGGGGATACGGAGTTTCAGAGCGAAACGGACCGGATCAGCCATGGAAAGGATCATATGAACGGTCCCGTTCCAGGGATAGTCGGTGTGCTGGATCAGTTTTATATCTTTGCCTTCGATGTCGAACTCGGTCGCGGCGTCGGCGTAAAGGTTGACCAGCAGGCTGTTTTTCTGCTGCAAGGCCACGTATTGACCGATCGAGGCTATCAGGCGGGCGATATTGGGCGGGCAGCAGGCGCATCCGAACCATTTCTGACGCTCAACGGCCACATGGCGGTGGTCATAGCGCATATTGGCCGAAGGGCCGTCTACCTGCAGGGGATTAACGTAGAAGAAACGGTCGCCGCGCACGTTGATGCCGCACAAAACGCCGTTAAAGATGGCATTTTCCATGACATCGGCGTAGGAAGCTTCCTCGTCCATTTTCAGCATGCGCTGGGCCCATAAGACCAGGGCGATGGAAGCGCAGCTTTCGTTATAGACCGTATCATTGGGAAGATCGTCATTGGCTCCGTAGGCTTCGCCGAACTCGCAGGCGCCGACACCTCCGTTGATGGACATCTTGTGCTGGGTCACATTGGCAAAAAGCCGCCTTACGGCTTCCTTCAGGCTTTGATCATCCGTCAGGCGGGCTACGTCCGCCGCAGCCGCATAATAATAACCGGCGCGAACGGCATGCCCCTTGACCTCCTGCTGGTCACGGATGGGCATGTCTGCCTGATAATATGACAGATCTCCATAGAAGGAAGGTTCCCGTCCGTGAGCTTTGGCTTCTTCTTCAAAATATAAGGGCTGTCTGCCCCGCTGGTTGATAAAGTAAGCGGCCAGGTCCAGATAATGGCTGTCTTTGGTAAGATCTGCCAGCTTGACCAGGGCCAGCTCCAGTTCCTCATGGCCCGGATACCCGTGCAGTTTGCCTTCCTCCGGGCCGATGTGATCTTCCACACAGGCAATAAAACGCTCTGCTATCTTGAGCAGCTTGCTCTTACCGGTCGCCTGATAATAAGCCACTGCCGCCTCGGTCATATGACCCAGGCAGTAAAGCTCATGATTGTCTCTGAGGTTGGTAAAACGGTTTTCGATACCGCCTTTGAGCTGGTAATACGTATCCAGGTAGCCGTCCGGCATCTGTGCTTTTTCCATCAGATCGATGACCGAATCGACCTCTTCTTCCAGGGTGCTGTCGTTATGATCCATCAGACAGTAGGCTGCGCATTCGATCCATTTATAAAGGTCGCTGTCCTGGAAAACATACCCATGATGGACTCTTTCCGTCAGTCCCGCGGCCGCCTTCATATTGGCGATCGAATAAGAAGGATCCGCCCCCTCGACGCGGTCATTCAGGGTCTCCCACTGATAAGGGACTACTTTGTCGTACACCAGCTGCTGGTACCGTTTCCAGAAACCTCCGGTAATGATTGTTTTCATACGTATTTCTCCCTAACATAAGGCCCGGCGAAAACAGACATGTTCTCGTCGGGCCTTTTCTTTATTGTAAGTTGATCAGCCATGCAGGCCGCGGGCCTGACGATCCATATCCTCTACAACAATGTCGTAGATCTCGCCCAGGGACCGGCAGTATTCCAGGATCTTCCAGGGCTCATTGGTATGGAAATGGATCTTGATCAGATCCTCATCTCCGACCGCCAGCAGGCAGTCTCCTTTAAAATGCTCAAGGATATAATCATGGATCTCGTCTTCGTCCAGATCCTCTCCCTCGATCAAAAGCTGTGTATCGTACCGATATTGCAGAGTCTGTTCAGGCATTTCTTTACCCTCCTTATAGCCTATAGTATAACACGGTCCTAATTACAGATAAAGAAGGGCTAATACAACGACGCAGGCAATGGTGACCATCTGCGAACCCGTCACGCTGTTCATGAGCCCGGACAGGTTCTCCGGATGGCTGGCCAGCCCGATCAGGGTCTTGCCGGCCTTTCCGGCCATGAGCAGAGTCATGATCAAAGAGATCAGGGCCGCCGCCAGAGCGGCACAGATCCTGGACGTGGTCATAAAGGCAGGCTGATAGCCGCTTTTGATCATACCGGATTTGATGAGGATAAGAAGGGCTTCCGCAATGCCGTAGGCGGTCTGGCTGCCCAGCAGGGCCCGGATCATTTTATACTGACTGTCATATTGTTTTTCGGCGTCTTCGTCCTTTTTCTCCTGAAAAATCATCTTGCCGGCCTGATAACTGAGGTTCAGCTTCTTGCTGCCGATCAGCATGCCGATCAAGGGGAACAGGATCACCGATGCTGCACAGATAATGGCCCACATGATTTATTTACCCAGTTTTTTAAGAGCGGAGGCGGTCTGAGCGCCGAGCTTTACGTTATTGTATACCAGCTGGATATTGGATTCCAGAGAATCGCCGCCGGTCAGCTCGGCTACCCGGGCCAGCAGGAAAGGAGTGGTCTCCTTGCCGTGAACGCCCTGCTGATCGGCCTCTTTCAAAGCCTGATCGATGGCCTTGTCGATCTTGGTCCCATCCATAGCATACGCTTCCGGAATGGGATTGGTGACCAGCATACCGCCTTTCATGCCTAATTCACGCTTTACATGAAAAGCCATAGCCAGGTCCTGAGGGGTATCGATCTCATAATCGACTTTGAGCCCCGAATGGCGGCTGTAGAAGGCAGGCAGTTCCTGGGTCCCGTAACCGATGACCGGAACTCCCTTGGTCTCCAGATATTCCAGCGTCAGCCCCAGGTCCAGGATGGCTTTGGCGCCAGCGCAGATGACCATGACCGGAGTATTGGCCAGCTCTTCCAGATCGGCAGAGATATCAAAAGTCTTCTGAGCGCCCCTGTGGACACCGCCGATACCGCCCGTCGCGAAAACTTCGATACCCGCCATATGGGCGATCATCATAGTCGTGGTAACGGTGGTGGCTCCGTCTTTTCCTTCCGCCACCAGGATAGGAAGGTCGCGGCGGCTGGCCTTGGGAACAGCCCGTCCGGTTTTTCCCAGATATTCGATCTCATTATCGGTCAGACCGGCTTTCAGACGGCCTTTGATGATGGCGATCGTAGCCGGGACGGCTCCGTTTTCACGGATGATCCGCTGAACGTTCAGCGCGGTCTCCACATTTTTAGGATAAGGCATACCGTGGGAAATAATGGTGGACTCCAGCGCGACGACCGGCTTGCCCGTTTCCATGGCTTCTTTTACTTCCGGCGACATATCCAGAAACTGATTCATTGTACTTCCTCCTTAAGATGAATGGCATTGATGATCTTACCTTCATTCAGACTTTCGTTGATCGTCTTTTCCGACTGCATGGTGATCGCCGATGCGGCCTGTCCGGCCCTGGCGGCGTCTTCCAGATCCAGGTGATGCAGATACGCCCAGACAAGCGCCGCGGTGAACGCGTCCCCGCACCCGGTCGTGTTGACAGCTTTGCCGGCTGAGGCAGGCACTTTGACGAAGTGTTCGCCTTTGTCGTCTCTCTCGCCCGCAAAGACCCCGTCCGCTCCCAGGCTGATAAAGACTCGTTTGAGGCCAGTGTCCAGCAGGACCCTGGCCGCCTTGGCCAGGCTCTGGCCGTCTCGGATGGGGACTCCCGACAAAAGCTCTGCCTCCATCCGGTTGGGCTTTAAAGTGTAAAGACGGCCCAGGACATTTTTCAGCTTGGACGCTTTGATCGTAGAAACGGGATCGGCAAAAATGGGAACGTTGAAGTGGCTGGTTATGTATTCGATACTTTCCTTAGGGATGTTGGTATCGATGACGATCGCTTCCGCTTTCTGAAGAGCGCGTCCCCTAGCCTCGATCAGCTCCGGCGTCAGGTGTTTGTAGATGTCCATATCGTTGATGGCCAGCTGCATATCCCCTTTTTCATCGCTGATAAAGAGATAGGTCGAAGTGCGTCCGCCCCGGATCCGGGTGCTCAGGGACGTGTCCACCCCCAGTTCGTTCATAGCGCTGATGATGTGGTCGGCGCTTGTGTCATCGCCGAAAGTGGTAAGGAGCCTGGTCTTGATGCCCAGCAGGGCCATGTTATGGGCGATATTGCGGCCTACGCCTCCCAGACTGGTGGTCACGATACCGGGATTGGAATCCTCTCTGACAAGCTTATTGTTGGAGACACCGCCGATATCCATGTTGACTGCCCCGACCACGATGACCTCCTGGGCCTCAGGAAACATATAACCTCGTCCGGTGATGTAGCCCTGCTTGATCAGGTTTGAAATATGTACACCCACAGACGATCGGGTAATGCCGGCTTTTTCGGCCAGCTCCTGCTGCGATATCTGGGGATCCTGCCGGATCCAGTTAAGGATCTGCTTTTCTCTTTCGGTCACTGGCACCTCCCAAGGATTACGGGCTCACAGCCCGAGTAAAGAAATGTTTACCAAACTAAAGAGATTATAAACGCTGGCAGGATAGAAAGCAAGGATAAAATAAGACTTATACCCGAGTGGAAAAATGGACCTGCTTAGATCTAATCGCGGATATAAAAAAAGAACTGTGACATAAATCACAGTTCTTTTTCAGTTGCGGAGGGAGGACTTGAACCACCGACCTTCGGGTTATGAGCCCGACGAGCTACCAACTGCTCTACTCCGCGATGTTTATTTACTGCTGCAGGCCTATTTCCCTACAGCTTCTTTATTATAGCACTGCTCCAAATCGAATGCAAGCCCTTTTTTAAATTGATAGGACCCGGGAATAATACTTCCCGGGTCCGCGCAAGACAAGCTGTGCCTTCACAGGCTGCTGCCTGCCTTACATTATAGTTTTAATCAGTCAAAGAATACCGGTTTACCGGTCTTTGCAGAAGTGTAGATCGCTTCCAGGATCTGGGATACGACGTAAGCCTGCTCAGGTTTTACGACCGGAGTTCCCTTGCCTTCTACGGCATCGATCCACTGACGAGCTTCGTTCAGGGCCGGATCGGAGCTGTTTCCTTCATAGAAGGCAACGCCGCCTTTTGCGAAATCAGGTTTGATCTGTTCCTGTCTGCCGAATTCTACTTTATTGATCACGGTCTCGCCGTTGATGATATGAGCGCCGGCTTTGGTGCCCATCAGCATAGTAGAACCTTCCTGAATCGGAACAGCAGTATTCAGAGCCCAGCTGGACTCCACGGTAACAACGGCTCCGTTCTTCATAACAACGTAACCAAAGGCAGAATCTTCCAGCTTGTTGTCTTCATCTTTCCAGCCGCCCCAGGGGTTGCCTGCCTGAGGATTCTCAACCTTTTTGAAGGTATTTCCGACAACCATCTTGGGCTCATAGTTGTTCATCAGATACAGGGTAAGATCCAGAGAATGGGTTGCGATATCGATCAGCGGTCCGCCGCCCTGTTCATACTCATTCAGGAATACACCCCAGTTAGGAGTTCCTCTGCGGCGGATGGCCAGTGCTTTGGCAAAATAGATCTCACCCAGATCTCCACGGTCGATGACGGCCTTAAGGTACTTAGCTTCATTCTTGCTGCGATGCTGATAACCGATGGTCAGCATCTTACCGGTCTCTCTGGCCGCATCCAGCATTCTTTTTGCGTCAGCCGCGGTTTTAGCCATAGGCTTTTCGCACATAACATGCTTGCCGGCATGCAGGGCATCGATGGAAATGTCTGCATGAGCGCGGTTAGGAGTCAGAACATGAACGACCTCGATCGTGGGGTCTTTTAAAAGTTCATGATAATCGGTGTAAACTTTTGCATCGGGAGTACCGTACTGTTCTTTTGCTTTTACGGCCCGCTCTTCGATCAAGTCGCAGAATGCTACCAGTTCAACGTCCGGAAGCTTGGATAGAGAAGGCAGATGTTTTCCATTGGCTATACCACCGCATCCGATGATACCAACACGTACTTTTCGATCCATTAAATTTCCTCCTTGTTTACAGCTGCTGTTACTAAGCAGCTGAACTCATTGACACTACCTTACCACGGCCTTTCGGTTAATTCAATGGATTTTTACGATATTTTAATTGTATTTTCGGTAATAACCAATAAAAAAACTCCTGAATCATCAGGAGTCATTATTAATGGAGGAAGGTGGATTCGGACCACCGAAGGCAATGCCAGCAGATTTACAGTCTGTCCCCTTTGGCCACTCGGGAATTCCTCCATAAGCCAACGATCGGACTCGAACCGATAACCTGCTGATTACAAGTCAGCTGCTCTGCCAATTGAGCCACGTTGGCACGTTAACAAAGTATCTATGGAAGGTACAGGGCTCGAACCTGTGACCCTCTGCTTGTAGGGCAGACGCTCTCCCAGCTGAGCTAACCTTCCATAACATGGGTTACCGACGAATTCTTTCGCAGGTAGCGACTCAGACGGGGCTCGAACCCGTGACCTTCGGCGTGACAGGCCGACGTACTAACCAACTGTACCACTGAGCCGTACAACAATGAAAATCCATTGGACTTACCTAGTAAATCCATTGAACCTTCAAAACTACATATCAAACTTAATGATCCGATGATCTCTTCGTCTCTGTGTGACGCCTTACTTTCGTAAGGTTCCGCGCTTGCCTCAATCCCATGAAGTGATCTTAACTTCCTTCTCACTTCCTGAACAAGCCCTCGACCTATTAGTACCGGTCAGCTCAGTACATCTCTGTACTTACACCTCCGGCCTATCGCCTTG
>Ga0256404_1006888_pt1 | contig 18389 bp, 22 predicted proteins | sample RumenRJG_01DNA_FD_185990 | JGI IMG/M metagenome (GOLD analysis project Ga0256404, IMG submission 185990) | Bovine rumen microbial communities from Lethbridge, Alberta, Canada - RJG_01 | ecosystem: Host-associated > Mammals > Digestive system > Stomach > Rumen | place: Canada: Alberta | collected...
CCTTCAGATTCCACCTCACGGTGAACACCCTTGCCTTCGGCTATGTCCTTCCCACTACCGGGCGGACTCCGGACTTGCACCGGCTAGAAACGTGCGCCGCCAGGCGCACCTAAAAAAAGCCGTCATCTGCACAGATGGCGGCTTTTGCTATATAGCAGGAAAATCAGTTATCTCTTTTTCTTCTTATCCCCATAGGTATAAGGTTCTTCGCAGTACATGCAGCGGTATGTTCCGGTATTGGCATCGGAAAGGACGAACACATGCGGCAGTTCCTGCTCAATCGAAGTAATGCAGCGCGGATTCTTGCATTTGATGATATTCGTCAGCTTCTTCGGCAGTGTAAGTCTCTTCTTCTCGATGATGCTGCCGTTCCGGATCACATTGACGGTGATATTGGGATCGATAAAACCGATCGCATCGACATCGATCTTGTCTGTGTCACCGGAAATCTTGATGATATCCTTCTTGCCCATCTTGCTGCTTGTCGCGTTCTTGATGATTGCGACCTGCGAATCATACTGTTCCAGCTTCAGATACTTGTAAATATCCATGCCTTTGCCGGCAGGAATGTGATCAAGTACAACACCATTTTCAAGACCACTGATATTAAGCATTCTATTACACCTCCACTTCAAGCAGCGTCAGGATCAGAGCCATCCGCATGAACATACCGTAGCGTGCCTGCTGAAAATATACGGCACGCGGGTCATCATCGACTTCGACGGAAATTTCATTGACACGCGGAAGAGGATGCATGACAAGCATATCCTCTTTGGCCAGTTTCATCTTCTCATTGTTGAGAATATAGAAATCCTTCATACGGATATAATCGTCCTCATTGAAGAATCTCTCTTTCTGCACTCTTGTCATATAGAGAATATCAAGCTGCGGGATGGCATCCTCAAGACTTGAATATTCCTCGTAGGCGAGATTTTTCTTCTTCAGTCCCTCCAGAATGTAGCCCGGAACGCGCAGCTCCGGCGGAGAAATCAGAATGAACTTAACATTATCATAGCGGGAAAGGGCATTGATCAGGGAATGTACGGTACGGCCGAACTTCAGATCGCCGCACAGACCGATCGTCAGATTGCCGAGTCTTCCTTTAAGAGTACGGATCGTCAGGATATCGGCCAGCGTCTGCGTCGGATGCTGATGGCCGCCGTCGCCCGCGTTGATCACCGGAATAGGAGAGTGAAGTGCCGCTACAAGCGGAGCGCCTTCCTTCGGGTGCCGCATCGCACAGATATCCGCATAGCTGCCGATAACACGGATCGTATCCGCCACACTTTCGCCCTTCGCTGCAGAGCTCGACGCCGCAGAAGAAAAGCCAAGCACCTGACCGCCGAGACGAAGCATTGCTGATTCAAAACTAAGTCTGGTTCGGGTACTTGGCTCATAGAAACAAGTCGCCAATATCTTGCCGTCACACGCATGTGCGTATTTCTCAGGTTTCGCCTGAATGTCAACGGCAAGATCCATCAGTTCTTCCAGTTCCTGCACCGAGAAGTCCATAGGATTAAGTAAATGTCTAGGCATCATAAATCTCCCTTTGTAAAACAGTGTTAACAGTCATTGAACGTATTATACATTCAAACTTTAAAAAAATAAAGCCATGTTTCCGGATTTATACGCGTAAAAAATGACGAAATCCGCCATGCTGTTATCAAATATTTTAATGATATGCATTAAAAATATTGACTTTACTTCTTTAAAGTCCTATACTGTTTACTATAAATTTACGTAAAACAGAGAAGGAGAGTTATTATGTTCAAGAAAGCCATTACCATAGGTACAATTGCAGCCATGACGGCAGCGCTGGCCGCCTGCGGAGGTTCTGCTTCCAGCGGGTCATCCGGTTCATCCGCCGCACAGACAGAAGCGGAGACCGAAGCCGCTTCCGGCAGCGCCTCATCAGACGGCAAATACACCGTCGGCATCTGCCAGCTCGTACAGCATGAAGCACTGGATGCCGCCACACAGGGCTTTGAGGATGCCATCACCGATGAACTCGGCGAAGACAATGTTACCTTTGATCTGCAGAACGCACAGGGTGATTCCAACACATGTTCCACGATCATCAATGGTTTCGTTTCCGAGGATGTCGACCTGATTCTGGCAAACGCCACTCCGGCACTGCAGGCAGCAGCGGCAGGCACCGACTCGATTCCGATTCTCGGCACCTCCGTTACCGATTATGCAACGGCGCTGGAGCTTTCCGATTATAACGGCACCGTCGGCGGCAACATTTCCGGTACCTCCGATCTGGCACCGATCGACGAACAGGCAGCCATGATCAAGGAGCTTTTCCCGGATGCCAAGAACATCGGCCTTCTTTACTGCTCAGCCGAAGCCAATTCCAAGTATCAGATTGACGCTATCCGCGAATACCTCGAGGAAGACGGCTACACCTGTGAAGATTACTCATTCTCCGATTCCAACGATCTGTCAACGGTTGTAACCGACGCCAGCAAGGAATGCGACGTCATCTATGCGCCGACAGATAATACCGTTGCATCCAATACAGAGCTGATTGCCAACATCACGGAGCCGGCAGGCGTTCCGATCGTTGCGGCAGAGGAAGGCATCTGCAGCGGCTGCGGCGTTGCCACACTTTCCATCGACTACTATGACCTGGGCTACCAGACCGGCAAGATGGCTGTCAAGGTGCTCACCGGTGAAGAGGATATCTCCGAGATGCCGATTGAGTCAGCTGACAAAGTTGTCAAGGAATATGATGAAGACAGAGCGGCAGCGCTCGGCGTCGAGATTCCGGATGACTATAAACCGATTGAAAAATCTGAATGATCAGGTATAATAGATAATTGAATGATTTATGAGCTGCAACGGGAAGCGAATAAGCTTCCCGCTGCTTTTGCAGAAAAATATCACTGACTGGAGGGAGTTAATTTGACTTTAATGTCTCTTGTAACTGCGCTGCCGGGAGCTGTGGCGCAGGGACTGATCTGGGGAATTCTGGCCATCGGAGTCTGGATCACCTTCCGTATTCTTGACATCGCCGATCTTACCGTCGACGGTTCCATCTGTACGGGCGGCGCCGTATGCATCATGATGATGCTGGCCGGGTACAACTACTGGATAGCCATTCTGATGGCAGTTCTGGCCGGCATGGCTGCCGGACTGATGACCGGTATTTTTCTTACCGTGATGGGTATACCAGCCATCCTCGCCGGTATTCTCACACAGCTTTCACTGTGGTCAATCAACCTGAAGATTCTGGGCAAGGCCAATCAGGCCATCAATGTCGATAAATACAATCTTCTCGTTTCGCTTCGTTTCGTCAAGGACAGCAACCCGATGAGAAATACGATCTGTGTCGTAGCCGTCTTCATCGTCGTGCTGATAGCCATCCTTTACTGGTTCTTCGGCACCGAAATCGGTTCTTCCATCCGCGCCACAGGATGCAACGAGAACATGGCACGTGCCCAGGGTATCAACACGAATTTCGACAAGGTGCTCGGCCTGATGATCTCCAACGGCCTCATCGCACTTTCCGGCGCGCTTCTCACGCAGTACCAGGGATTCTGCGATATCAACATGGGACGAGGCTCCATCGTCATCGGCCTGGCGGCCGTCATCATCGGCGAAGCTGTTTTCGGCAGGATTTTCAAGAATTTCGCTTTGAAGATCCTCAGCATCGCTTTTGGCTCGATCATCTACTATCTGGTTCTCCAGGTTGTCATCTGGTGCGGTGTCGACACAGACCTTCTGAAGCTGTTCTCCGCACTGCTGGTAGCTGTATTCCTTGCCATTCCTTACTGGAAGAGCCGTTATTTTGCTAAGCCTGTACAGGCCGGAGGTGAAGACGAAGATGCTTGAAGTTAAAAATATCTATAAGACTTTCAATCCGGGAACCATCAATATGAAGACAGCGCTCAGGGACGTATCCCTGACGCTCAATGATGGCGATTTCGTCACTGTCATCGGCGGCAACGGCGCCGGCAAATCAACTCTCCTGAATGCCATCGCCGGTGTATGGCCGATCGATGCCGGCAAGATCATTCTCGACGGCAAGGACATCACGAAACTGCCTGAACACAAAAGAGCAGCCTATCTCGGCCGCGTCTTTCAGGATCCGATGAACGGCACAGCGGCGACGATGGAGATCGAAGAGAATCTGGCCCTGGCCATGCGCCGCGGACAGCGCAGAACCCTGCGCCAGGAGCTCACCAAGGCGGAGCATGAGAAGTATCACGAGATGCTCAAGGTTCTCGGCCTCGGTCTAGAGGACCGCATGACTTCGAAAGTCGGCCTGCTCTCCGGCGGACAGCGCCAGGCGCTGACGCTGCTGATGGCAACGCTCAAGAAGCCGAAGCTTCTGCTGCTCGATGAGCATACAGCAGCGCTGGACCCGAAAACGGCTTCCAAGGTCCTGGCCACGACGGATATGCTGATCAAGCGTGACAATATCACGACACTGATGATCACCCATAACATGCGTGACGCCATCGTACATGGCAACCGTCTGATCATGATGAATGAAGGAAAGATCATCCTCGACATCGGAGAGGAAGAGAAGAAGAACCTCACCGTAGAGGATCTTCTGCACGAATTTGAAAAAGCCAGCGGCGAGGAATTCGCCAATGACAAGGCATTGCTGGGCTGACCGGCAAGCGCTTTATCTGCATCTGACCTTGTAAAAATAACTGTGATTGGTTATATTTGCAAGGTCAGTTTTATGTTACCATAGAAACGTTAAAATAATCTTTGCTCCGGGAGGTTTTCGAATATGGAACTTATGAAAGATCAGATACAGGAAAATCTTAAGGAAGTGCGCCGGAAAGCCGACGAAGCGTGCCGCAGAGCCGGCCGCGATCCGCAGGAAGTCACGCTTCTGGCTGTCAGCAAGACAAAACCGATTGAGGATATCCGCACAGCCATGGAACTGGGACAGCATGCCTTCGGTGAAAATTATGTACAGGAAATCCGCGACAAATACGAGGCGCTGGGCGACCAGGTCGAGTGGCACATGATCGGCCATCTGCAGCGCAATAAAGTCAAATATATCGTAGATAAGGTCAGAATGATCCATTCTGTGGACACCATCGAGCTCGCGCAGCAGATCGAGAAGGAAGCCGCCAAGCGGAATGTCGATATCGATGTCCTGATGGAAGTCAATATCGCACAGGAAGAGTCAAAATGGGGCTTTACCGCTGAAGAGGCGCCGGAAGCCGCAAAGCAGATCGGCACGCTGCCGCATGTGCACCTGCACGGCCTGATGACATCGGCACCGATCACGGATAACGCGGAGACCAACCGTGTATATTTCCGCGGTCTTCGTCAGCTGGCGGAGAAGATCGGCGCGGAGAACTATCCGAATGTCGTCATGGATACGCTTTCCATGGGCATGACAGCGGATTACGAGGTGGCAATCGAAGAGGGCGCGACCATCGTACGTGTCGGCACCGCCATTTTCGGTGCACGCAATTACAGTAAATAAGACAGATGCGTATGCAGTCAGCAAGGTGCTGCCGGTTCCCCGCCGGCAGCATTTTTTCTGGCAGATTTCCGTCCCGTACGGTCCGCCGGATAAGCCGGCTGTACTTGATAAATCAATGTCTTTACGGTAATATTATTAGGAAAATCATTAGCTGCAATCAAAAAGGAGACCAACATATATGAGTTTATTCGGCTGGAGAAAAAACAGCAAGCATGCGGAGGAACCGGAACAGGAAAAGCCGGCTGAATCTGCAGATAAGGAAGCGGTATCCGAAGGCAATGAAGCGGCAGAGGAAGAGGCCGCTGCCGGCGAGGCAAGCACTGTTTCTGAAAATGAAACAGAAAGCACCGTTTCTGAAAACGAAGCAGGAAGCGAAGACGCCGCGGCACCGGAAGATAATAAAACGGTAAGCGGCCAGAGTGAAGAGCCTGAGGAAGAGGATGAAGCAGGCGATGCCCCGCAGGAAGCAGAGCCGCTGCCGACAAAAGAGCAGGCCATGGCGGCTGAAGAGGGCGAAGAAGAGCCGACGGAAGCAGAACGCCTCTACCAGATGGGACTGGACGGCGAAGATAACATGGACTACGACGCCGCCTTCAACCTGTTTCTGGCAGCTGCCAAAACGGGCTACGCACCGGCGCAGTTCAGAACAGGTCTTTTCTATGAGACAGGCCGCGGCGTAAACACAGACAAGGCGGAAGCCATCAGCTGGTACCGCAAAGCCGCCGACCAGAACTATACGGCCGCGCTCTTTAACCTGGGGTATCTCTATTACAACGGTGAAGGCACCGACAAGGACGAGGAAACCGGCATCCGCTATATCACGCAGGCTGCCGACAAGGGAGACAGTGCCGCGATCGAATTCCTGCAGTCGATGCAGAAGATGATGAAGCGCAGACAGGCGATGCAGAAGATGAACGAGCGGAAACCGTTCTTTATCCGCCGCGTCCGCAAGATGGAGAAGCTGTATACCGTCAAATCCGCATTTACGGGCCTGCCTTATGTCGGTTTTGATAAGAGCGACAACTCCTTCTTCGTGACCATTTTTACGCAGAAAGAGATGGCGGATGAGTTCAAAAAGCAGATGGACCTTGCCGGCCGGAATGTGCAGATCGAAGAAATTGTCAACAAATTCTTCCTTTCCTATTTCGGCAATCTCTACACCATGGGCGTCAGCTGCATCAATTTTACAGACTACAAGGACTTCTATCATATTTACCTGTATGAACTGGTCAAACGGGATCTGTCCAAGCTCCCGGAGAAGCAGCGTCCGGTCGAAAATCCGAAGTGCGTGCGCTCGATCTGCCTGTATCTGCAGGAGGCAAGACGCAAACAGGAAGTGCGCGTCAGCCGCGATCAGCTTCTGAAGCTGGACCACACCATGGGAGCACAGCTGCGGAATACGACATTTCTCATGCCGGTCCGCATGGAAGAGAAGGACGGCAAGAAGCTGCCGCAGCTCGTCCTGCTGAACAGAGAAGGCTCCGACCAGCGCTATGTCCCGCTCTTTACAGACATGGCCGAGTACAACCGTTTCCGCACAGAGGAAAACCATTTCGACCTTCTGAAGCTGGGCATCAAGCCGCTCACGCAGCTCAAACTGCCTGAGACGGCCAATCAGTTCATCGTCAATGTGAATACCTTCCGGATGATCCTGCCTATGGATTATCTGCAGAAACTTGCCGGCACAGCTGCAAAGAAATAATACCGGCATTTGCACAAGATAAGGAATACTATGCAGAAACTTGCTTTAAGTGATGATATCCTGCTGCAGGTCGAAAAGCCTGCGCGGTATCTCGGAAATGAAATCAATGCCGTACACAAGGAAATTCATCCCGGAATGATCCGCTTTGCCATGGCGTTTCCGGATGTCTATGAGATCGGTATGTCGTATCTGGGCATCCAGATCCTCTACGATCTTCTGAACGCCCGCGAGGATACGGCATGCGAACGTGTCTATTCACCGTGGATCGACCTTGATCAGATCATGAAAGAGCGGCACATCCCGCTCTTTGCGCTGGAATCGCAGGATCCGGTGAAGAATTTTGATTTTCTCGGCATCACACTTCAGTATGAGATGTGCTATACCAACGTTCTGCAGCTGCTTGATCTGAGCGGCATACCGCTCATGGCAGCAGACAGGACGGAAGAGGATCCCCTCGTCATCGGCGGCGGTCCGTGTGCCTATAACCCGGAACCTCTGGCCGATTTCTTCGACCTTTTCTATATCGGAGAAGGCGAGACGGTGTACAACCGCCTCCTGGATGTCTATCAGGAAAACCGGCGCAGCGGCAGGAGCCGTGAGGATTTTCTCCTGCAGGCCGCACAGATCCCGGGGATCTATGTGCCGCGTTTTTATGATGTCACCTATCATGAAGACGGCACCATTGCCTCTTTCAGGCCAAACAGAGAAGAAGTTCCGGCCGTCATCCGCAAACAGGTGGTAACCGACCTGTCGGATGTCATCTATCCGGAAAAACCGATCGTACCGTTTATCAAGGTCACGCAGGACCGCGTGGTGCTGGAGATTCAGCGCGGCTGCATCCGCGGCTGCCGTTTCTGCCAAGCCGGCATGGTCTACAGGCCGAACCGCGAGCGCAGTCTGGAGTTTCTCAAGGAACACGCCGTGAAGATGCTCGAGTCCACGGGGCAGGATGAGATTTCCCTGAGTTCTCTGAGCTCAAGCGACTATTCGCAGCTGCCGGAGCTGGTGAATTTCCTGCTGGATTACTGCGAGAAAAAGAAAATCAACATTTCCCTGCCATCGCTTCGTATCGACGCCTTTTCACTGGATGTCATGTCAAAAGTACAGGATGTGCGGAAGGTCAGCCTGACCTTTGCGCCGGAAGCGGGTACGCAGAGAATGCGCGATGTCATCAATAAGGGACTGACACAAGAGGATATTCTCGGCGGCGCCAGACAGGCCTTTGACGGCGGCTGGAGCCGTGTCAAGCTGTATTTCATGATCGGCCTGCCGACCGAGACCGATGAGGATGTGACGGGCATTTCCGATCTGGCCAATAAAATTGCAGAAGAATTTTATGAGATTCCGAAGGGCTCGCGTCCTGGAAACGGCCGCATCGACATCGTCGTGAGCACCTCCTTCTTTATCCCGAAACCATTTACGCCGTTTCAGTGGGTGCCGCAGGCAGACCTTGCGCAGCTTCACCACAGACAGGAACTGCTAAACCGTACCATCAAGGAGTCTGTCAACCACAAGAGCATCCGCTATAACTGGCATGATTTCGAGCTGAGCCACCTGGAAGGTATATTTGCACGCGGTGACCGCCGCCTGTCCGGCGTGCTGGTGAAAGCCTATGAAGGCGGGTGCCTGTACGATTCCTGGGGCGATTTTCTGAAGGTCGATGTCTGGAAGAAGGCATTTGAAGAAGCCGGCATCGATCCGGATTTCTATACCTACCGGGAGCGCCCGGCTGACGAGATTCTGCCATGGGATTTCATCGATGCCGGTGTCTCCAAACAGTTCCTTCGCCGCGAATACGAGACGGCAAAGGCAGAGAAAGTAACGCCGAACTGCCGCATGCGCTGCAGCGGCTGCGGCTGCCGAATTTACGAAAGCGGGGTGTGCTATGAAGATCAGAATACGGTTCAGTAAGCATGGAAGCGTACGCTTCATAGGCCATCTCGATATCATGCGGTATTTCCAGAAAGCGATCCGCCGCGCCGGTATACCGGTTTCCTTTTCGCAGGGCTATCATCCGCACCAGCTGCTGACCTTCGCGTCTCCGCTTGGCGTCGGCATGGAAAGCAGCGGGGAATATCTGGACATCGAGGTCGAAGAGTGCAGCAGTATCGAAGAACTGCAGGAGGCGCTTGAGGCGCAAATGGCTGAAGGCATCGATGTGCTGAGTGCCCGCATTCTGCCGGAGCATGCCGCCAATGCGATGTCCATCGTGGCAGCGGCCGATTACCGCCTCGGCTGGCCGCAGAACATGCCTTGCACAGCCGATGAGCTGGCGCAGCTTGCCGCGCAGTTTACCGCGCAGGATAGCATTCCGATACTGAAAAAGACCAAGAAGCACGAACGGGTTGTCGATATACGGCCGATGATTTACGATCTTCGCGCAGAAGGCAGCAGTCTGTATCTTCGCTGCGCCTCCGGGAGCGAGGCAAATCTCAAGCCGCAGCAGCTTCTGGAGACCATGCTCCGATCGGGAGGACTGGAATACAATCCGTATGCCTGCCTGATCACGAGACTGGATCTATTTGCCAGAACCAAGGACGGACAGCTCGTTTCACTGGAAAAATATAATGGATAAGATACATATTGTCATTACGGATTTCCGGCAGAAGAGACTGACACTTGTCTATGAGGAAGGCCGCCTGATGGAGATGCAGGCAGAGCCGCATGGCAGCGTGCCCCGCGTCGGCGATATCCGCATCGGCCGTGTCCGCAATATCGTGCGCAACATCAACGCGGCTTTCATCGAGATTCAGCCCGGCGTCATCGGCTATTACCGCCTCGACGGACAGGATGCTGCCGGAGAGCGTCTGCGGCAGGGCGATGAGATAGCCGTGCAGATTGAAAAAGAAGCGCAGAAAGGCAAAGAATGCGTCCTGAGCAGGTGTTTCAGCCTGCCGGGGCGCTTTAGCGTACTGGTCACGGATACGGACTGCAATCATATTTCCTCGAAAATCAAAGATAAGACGCAGGTGCAGCGCCTGCTCGCTCTCCCGGCGCCGGGTGCGCAGGAAGGTGTCCGCTGGATTTTGCGGACGGAAGCGCAGGAGCAAACAGACGAGGCCATCCTGGCAGAGATGAACCAGCTTCTGGATCAGTACCGCCGGATTATGGCGGCCGCCCCGACGAGGACCTGCTTTAGCTGCCTGTACCACGGTGATTCTTCCGCCGAGAAGATTCTGCGCCGCTATGCCGGACAGGAGAGCGTCTCTGTCACAACGGACCTGCCGGAAGCAGCTGACCTGATGCAGGAGAAATTTCCGGATATGCCGGTTCGTTTTTACGAAGACAGCTATCCGCTCGTCAAACTTTATAATATCGAAGCGGAAGCGCAGCGGGCGCTCGCCCGGCGGGTATGGCTGAAATCCGGCGCCGACATCGTCATCGACCGCACCGAGGCCATGACGGTCATCGACGTCAACACCGGAAAATCCATCGGCAAAGGCAGCAAGCGGGCACATCTGCTCGCGGTCAACAAGGAAGCGGCCGCGGAAATATGCCGCCAGCTGCGTCTGCGCAGCCTTTCCGGCATTATTCTCGTCGATTTCATCAACATGCCGCAGGCACAGGACCGCAGCGAACTGATGGCTTATCTGCGCACGGAGGCAGCCCGCGACAGCATTCAGACAACCGTCGTCGACATGACCCGGCTGAATCTTGTCGAGATGACACGCAAAAAGGTCATGAAACCGCTGTATGAACAGCTGCGCGGCTGCGAACAGGCATGAAAAATCATATTTATATCTGTATTGATCTGAAATCGTTCTATGCTTCGGTCGAATGCGCAGCGAGACATCTGGATCCCATGACGACAAATCTCGTCGTCGCCGACCCGTCACGCACGGAGAAAACCATCTGTCTGGCCGTTTCACCCTCGCTGAAGGCCATGGGCATTCCAGGACGCTGCCGGCTTTTTGAAATACCGAAAAATATCGACTTTATCATCGCGCCGCCGCGGATGAGCCTCTATATCGACATTTCTGCGCGCATCTACGGCATTTTTCTGCGCTACCTGTCCGCCGACGATATCCATCCGTATTCGATCGACGAATGTTTTATGGATGTCACGGATTATCTTGACCTGTACGGGCTGAGCGCAAAACAGCTGGCAGAGCAGATGATGGCGGATATTCTCCGCGAAACCGGCATCACCTCCGCCTGCGGCATCGGCACGAATCTCTACCTGTGCAAAATCGCCCTCGACATCATGGCCAAACACGAACCGGACCGCATCGCCTATCTGGACGAATTAAGCTACCGCGAAAAGCTATGGGACCACCGGCCGATCACGGATTTCTGGCGCATCGGACGCGGCACCGCAAGGCGCCTGCAGCAGGCCGGCATCACAACCATGCGCCAGGTGACGCAGACAGATGAGGACTTTCTTTACCGTCTGTTCGGCGTCGACGCCGAGATACTGATCGATCACGCCTGGGGCATCGAACCGGTCACCATCGCGGATATCAAAGCTTACAAACCGCAGAATACCGGGCTTTCGACGGCGCAGGTACTGCCGCGCGATACGGACTATGAGACAGTCAGACTGCTTCTCAAGGAAATGGCGGACAGCCTCGCGCTCGACCTGACCGACCAGGGCATGGTCACGGGCAGCGTCGGCGTGCATGTGCGCTATGCCAGGGGCTTTTCCGGACGGACAGGGGCGGTGCGCAGCATCAGCACGGTCACCAGCTCCGGCCGCGTCCTTCGCCAGAAGGTGCTGGAAATTTTCGATTCCTTTGCGGACCCGCACGCCATGTACAAAGGCCTTCTCATATCCTATAATCACCTGCAGCCGGAAGCATTTGCGCAGGCCGACCTGTTCAACGACTCGGCATCGCTTGAGCGCGACCGCCGCCTGCAGAAGGCGCAGCTTGCCATTCAGAAAAAATACGGCAAAAACGCGCTGCTCAAAGGCATGGATCTGCTGGACGGGGCGACGGCGATCGAGCGCAACCAGCAGATCGGAGGGCATAAGAGTGAGTAAAAGAAGAAAAATGCCGATGTCCGAACGGGCGAAAATATTTCAGCCGTTCAACCCGCTGCGTGGGCTCGCGCAGGCACGCGCCGCCGCGGAGAAGGTGCCTGTGCCGGAAGCAGAAATTTCACCGGAGCGGATGGCGCAGATCAATGAAACGCTGCAGCGCCTCGAAAAACGCTGCATGGTGACGGTTATTTATTATGATCATCTGCAGCAGGTCTATCTGAAAAAGGAAGGCATGCTCGCCGCAATCAGCCCGGAAAGCCGTTTTCTGCAGGTCGGCGGTGTGAAAATACCGATCGATGACCTGTACGATATTGAGATCAATTCTTTTCCCGAAAAGAATTGACGCAGTGAAATTAATATGCTAAAATATCCAAGATGCCGCACAGTGGGGTCTAAATTTCATGCCCTCCGGCATGAATACCGTAACTGGCGAGTAATAGAGGAATAGGAGGGAACCTATCAATGTATGCAGTTATAGCAACAGGCGGCAAGCAGTACAAAGTATCCGAGGGAGACATCCTCAGAGTTGAGAAGCTCGATGCAGACGAGAACGGCAAGATCGTTTTCGATCAGGTACTTGTTGTCGGCGGTGACGAAGTCAAAGTCGGAACCCCTGTCGTTGAGGGTGCAACAGTTGAAGCTACATCACTCGGCAACGAGAAGGGCAAGAAGATCATTGTGTATAAGTACAAACCGAAGACCGGCTATCACAAGAAGAACGGTCACAGACAGACTTATACTAAGGTTAAGATCGATAAGATCAATGCCTGAAACTGCCTGTTATGATCAGATTTACGGTCTATAAAGACGCAGGAAATCGATATAAGGGCTTTAAATGCGAAGGACATGCGCAGTACAGCGATGCGGGCAGCGATATCGTGTGTGCCGCCGTATCTGTTCTGGTACAGAACACCGTGAATTCCATCGAGAAGTTCACGGAGGATACCGTGCAGTGCGGAAGTGACGACGGACTGATCATTGCATCATTTCCGAAGGCACCAGGCCGCGATGCGAAGCTCCTGATGGACTCGCTTGTCTTTGGCATGGAACAGATCGCAGAAAACTACAACGATTTCGTTGACATAGAGATCGAGGAGGTGTAACTATGTTCGTAATGGACCTTCAGTATTTTGCACATAAGAAAGGTGTCGGCTCTACCAAGAACGGCCGTGATTCCGAGTCCAAGAGACTGGGCGCCAAGAGAGCAGACGGACAGTTCGTCAAGGCGGGCAACATCATCTACAGACAGCGCGGAACCAGAATCCACCCGGGTGTGAACGTTGGTAAGGGCGGAGATGATACCTTATTCGCACTGGTTGACGGTGTTGTAAGATACGAGAGAAAGGGCAGAGACAGGAAGCAGGCTTCCGTTTACCCGACCGCTGCTAACGAATAATCAAGCAGACACAAGAACATGCAAACGGCCTCAAATAATTATTATTGAGGCCGTTTATTTTTCATGCACACAGCAAAGGAGTTACACGGATGTTTGCAGATCAGGTTAATATTATCATTCGCTCGGGCAGCGGCGGCGACGGTCATGTAAGCTTCCGCCGCGAACTTTACGTTCCGGCAGGCGGACCGAACGGCGGTGACGGCGGCAGAGGCGGCGACATCATATTTGTCGTGGACAAGGGACTCAACAACCTTTCCGATTTCCGCCGCAATAAGAAATACAGTGCCACTAACGGTGAAGAAGGCGGCAAGAACCGCTGCCACGGCAAGGACGGACAGGATCTGATCATCAAGGTGCCGGAAGGTACCGTGATCCGGGACACGAAGACCGGCCTTGTCATCGCCGACATGTCGCATGGCAACGAACGCCAGACAATCCTGAAGGGCGGCAGAGGCGGCAAGGGCAACATGCACTACGCAACTTCCACCATGCAGGCACCGAAGTACGCACAGCCGGGCAAACCGGGCATGGAGCTGGCGGTGACACTGGAGCTCAAAGTCATCGCGGATGTCGGTCTCGTCGGCTACCCGAATGTCGGCAAATCGACACTGCTTTCACGTGTCACCAATGCACGGCCGAAGATCGCCAACTACCATTTCACTACGCTGAACCCGATTCAGGGCGTTGTGGACCTGCCTGACGGGCAGGGCTTCGTGATGGCGGATATCCCGGGCATCATCGACGGCGCGTCCGCCGGTGCGGGACTTGGCTTTGAATTTCTCCGGCATATCGAGCGGACCAAGGTTCTGGTCCACGTTGTCGATGCCGCGGGATCCGAAGGCCGTGATCCGATCGAAGACATTTACCATATCAATGAAGAGCTGAAATCCTATAAGGCAGACCTCGAACACAAGCCGCAGATCATCGCTGCCAACAAGCTTGATATTCTGCCGGAAGAGGAGGCACAGCAGATCGCTGACAGGCTCAGAAAGGAATTCGAGCCGCAGGGCTATACGGTCATGCCGATTTCAGCCGTAACCGGCAAGGGCGTGAAAGAGCTTCTCTACAAGATCCGGGAGATGCTGAACAACCTCGACGAGGAACCGATCGTTTTCCAGCCGGAGTACATTCCGCAGAAAGAAACGGTCGAAGAGCCGTTTGAGGTATACCGCGATCCGGACGAGGAGAGAACCTTCGTCGTAGAAGGACCGCGTATCGAACGTATGCTTGGCTATACCAATCTGGAATCGGAGAAAGGATTCGCATTTTTCCAGAAATTTCTCAAAGAAAATGGTATACTCAAGATGTTGGAGCAGCTGGGCATCCGCGACGGCGATACCGTCCGCATGTACGGCCACGAATTCGACTATTACAAGTAAACAGGTGCCGGCCCGCGCAGGGCGGCGCTTATATGGAACGGAGACAGAATGAACAGCAAACAGCGAGCATATCTGAAAAGTATTGCCATGAATACGGAACCGATTTTCCGGATCGGCAAATCCAGCATTACGCCCGAATTTACCCAGGCGGTTTCGGAGGCACTTGCGGCGAGAGAACTGGTGAAGATCGCCGTTCTGCAGAACTGCACCGACGACCCGCACGAACTGGCGCAGACAATCAGCGAGCGCACACATTCGCAGGTGGTGCAGGTAATCGGCAAGAAGATTGTTCTCTACAAAGAAGGCAAGGACAAGAACAAGAAGATTGTGCTGCCTTGACAGTTTCATAATGCGGAAGGAAGAATATTATGTCCAGGAAAAAAATCGGTATTATGGGCGGAACCTTTGACCCCATTCACAATGTTCACCTGATTCTGGCAGAAAATGCTTATCGCGACTACGGACTCGACAAGGTCGTCATACTGCCGAACGCCAATCCGCCGCATAAGACAGGACGCCGGCCGGTCACATCGGCACAGGACAGGATGAACATGATCCGGCTCGCGTGTGAAGGCGTCCCGTACTTTCAGCCATCGGAATTTGAGATGGAGAGAGCCGGGCTGAGCTATACATCCGATACGCTGAAGCTGCTGCACGAGCAGCATCCGGACTCGGATTACTATTTCATCATGGGCGGCGATTCCCTTTTTGAAATCGAATCGTGGCACCAGCCGGATAAGATCATGAGGCAGTGCATTATTCTGGCCGGTGTGCGCAACGGCATCAGCATGGACGCTTTTGTCGGCCGTGCGTACTCGCTGATGATGAAGTACCGCGCCGATATCCGCATACTGAACGTGCCGGACCTGGGCATTTCATCGACGATGATCCGCAAGAGGATCCGCGATGGTCTTTCCATCCGCTACCTCGTGCCGGACAGCGTAGAACAGTACATCCGTGAACATAAACTTTATACTGACTGATAAAGGAGTGCTGCGTCGTTATGACACTTTCTGAGATAGAAGAGAAACTGCAGAAAATTCTTCCCGCCAGGCGTTTTCACCATACGCAGGGCGTAATGTATACCTCGGCCTGTCTGGCCATGCGGTGGGGAGAAGACATGGAGAAGGCGCTCTATGCCGGACTTCTGCATGACTGTGCCAAATACCTTAAGAAAAAGGAACTGTACAATGAATGCGTCCGCTATGGGCTCCCGATCAGCAAGGCGGAAGAGGCGGATCCTTCTCTGCTGCATGGCAAGGTCGGCGCTTACTATGCAGAACATATTTACGGTGTGACGGACCCGGATATTCTCGGCGCCATCACTTACCATACGACCGGGAAACCTGCCATGTCACTGCTTGAGAAGATCGTATTTACGGCCGATTATATCGAGCCGTCCAGAAACCAGGTACAGGATCTGCCGCAGATACGGCAGCTTGCCTTTACGGATCTGGACCGTGCCGTGCTGACGATTCTCCAGCAGACGCTTGCCTATATCAGAGGAAACAATCAGATTATAGACGATACTACGGAAATTACCTGTCAATATTATTATGACCTGTTAAACGGAGGAGATGCGAATGGATCATAATTCGGAAAATATGGCGAAACTGGCGATCCGTGCGCTGGATGACAAGAAGGGCATCGACGTACGCGTGATCGACATCAGCGAAGTTTCGGTAATCGCTGACTATTTCATTATTGCAAGCGGTACCAACGCACACCAGGTGCAGGCACTCGCCGACAATGTGGAAGAGCAGCTCGGCAAAGCCGGCTATACGCCGCGGCAGATCGAAGGCTACGGCAGTGCCAGCTGGGTCCTTCTGGATTACAACGATATCATTGTTCACGTATTTACGAATGATTCCAGATCATTCTATGATCTGGAGAGAATATGGCGTGACGGCAAGATGGTGGATACCGATCAGTTCCGTGACGCCAAGCCGCAGGCATAAAGCGGCCGACAGAAAAAGCATCGGAAAACAGAAATTCCGATGCTTTTCTTTATCTCTATAACGTATTTATCAGTTCCCGCGTCCCAGGCGGCGCGCTGTTCCTGCACGGAAAACGGCGCGTTCCCGGTGTGAAAGCACATTCAGTTTCAGACGCGCATTCCCGGTCAGTTCATCAATCTGACCAGCCCGATGACCTTCCCGAGGATCTCACAGTGGTCCGTGATAATCGGATCCATCGTATCATTCTGAGGCTGAAGCCTGTAATAGCCATCTTCCTTAAAAAATGTCTTGATCGTCGCGGAATCGTCGATCAGCGCACAGACAATCTCATTATTCTTCGCCGTATTCTGCTGCTCGACAATCACATAATCGCCATTGAGAATGCCGGCATTGATCATGCTCTCGCCGCGCACCTTCAGCATGAACAGCTGACTGTTCGGTACACGGTCCGCCGGGAAAGGATAGTAGCCGGTAATATTCTCAACCGCCAGCAGCGGTTCACCGGCGGCAACCTCACCGATAATCGGGATATTCACCATCTCGCGTCTTGACAGCCCGAACTCGTCATCGGTGATCTCGATCGCCCTCGGCTTGGACGGGTCGCGGCGGATATATCCCTTCTTCTCCAGCGTCTCCAGATGAGCATGCACGGATGAGGTGGACTTCAGATGCACCGCCTCACAGATCTCACGCACTGACGGAGGATAGCCGCTCTTTAATATAGAATCTCTGATATATTCAAGAATCTGCCTCTGCTTGGCCGATATCTTCCTGCTGTCACTCATATAAATGTCCTCCAAAGGATAAACTTTATGTATTCATGGTACCATAGCAAACATACATTTGCAAACATATGTTTGAAATTTAATAATTTCGTAAAAAAATATTGACACAGGAACAAATGTTCGCTATAATCAGAACATAAGAAATCGCACATATGTTCTGAATATTTGTTCGATTAATTTTTTTTTACGGGGGTTATTAATATGAGAAGTATTGGCAGAAATCTTATTTATATTGTTGTTCTTGCGGCCTTGACTGCATTGCTGCTCCTGGCCGATCCTTTTCATCTTTTCAGCATTCCGGCCGCTGCCGATAATGCACAGAGCAGTTACGAAACCTATGCCGTCGAAGAGGGCGATACGCTCTGGAGCATTGCCGATGAGCATCTGTGCGATGCCTATCCGGATCACAATGCCTATATTGCAGAGGTCAGAAGAGCGAATAACATGAATAATTCCAATATTTACGAGCACGAACTTCTGCTTATTCCGGTAGAAGCGAAGTGACCGGAACTTTACATACTATAACTTTACTGATGATAAAGCCGCGGATTTACGGATCCGCGGCTTTTTGCGTATATAGAAAGCTGTGGGCGGGCATCATGCAGTCAAGTCCAAATTTGTGTGTAAATTGCCTTTAGGTTCATTCTGGTCAGGCAACCTGTAAGAGGGAGGCCTGTTCCTCCGCAATCAGGTGGAGCCTGTTCCTTACATCTGATACAAGAAGTTTGCT
>Ga0256404_1006889_pt1 | contig 18389 bp, 13 predicted proteins | sample RumenRJG_01DNA_FD_185990 | JGI IMG/M metagenome (GOLD analysis project Ga0256404, IMG submission 185990) | Bovine rumen microbial communities from Lethbridge, Alberta, Canada - RJG_01 | ecosystem: Host-associated > Mammals > Digestive system > Stomach > Rumen | place: Canada: Alberta | collected...
CAAAAATTAGAATCAACATCATCAAGAATACTTGAAACTAACGTAAACGCATTATCAATTCCTATTTTTTTCGCATCAGATGCAATTGAAAGTTTTAACAATTCATCGTATACAGCTGTTGTAATTATGTTTTCAACGTCTTCATTGTACAGAATACTTGTTAACTCTTGAGATGGAATATTACATATGCAAGTGTCCCAGACTACAGATTTATTAATTTTAGTTAATAATCTGGAAATGGTTTTATCTGTATAATTTGTTTTTAAAACTGAAATTATATCAGATATTCCATAGTAAGTCAGGTTTTTCGTACATAAGAATTTCCGAATATTAGATTCTTTTAGAACTTTGTTGGATTTCGCTTTATCAGGCTCAATCAATTTCCGAAGTTCTTTTGCCAATACTTTTTGATTAGTATGAGCTAATTCGGTAATAAGCATTGCTTACTAACCTTCCTTTCAAAATAATTTCTCATAAGAGATGACATTAGTATATCACATAAGACAAAGTTATGTCAATTACATAGCAAGTACGTATCTAAAAAGACACCAAAAAAATAGTTTGACTAATCAAGCAAAATGTTATAAAATAGAGAGCGTAAAAGAGGTGAAAAAATTGAGAAAACCAACAGTAGCAATAGTAGGTAGACCAAATGTAGGAAAATCTACATTTTTTAATTACATAGTAGGTAAAAGAATTTCAATAGTAGAAGATACTCCAGGAGTAACAAGAGATAGAATATATGCAGATGCAAATTGGAGAGGAATGGACTTTACTTTAATAGATACAGGAGGAATTGAGCCTGAAAGTGAAGACATAATTATTTCCCAAATGAGAACACAAGCTGATATGGCGGTTGCTATAGCAGATGTGATTCTTTTTGTAACAGATTTTAAACAAGGTGTAACTGAAGCAGATAAGGAAATTGCCTTAATGCTAAGAAAGTCTGGTAAACCAATTGTTTTAGCATGTAATAAAGCTGATAATTTTGGAAAGATATCTGATGATATATATGAGTTTTACAATTTAGGACTAGGAGATCCGTATCCTGTATCAGCTGTTAATGCAATAGGCATAGGAGATGTGTTAGATGCAATATATGAGGAGCTTCCTAAAAATGACAATAACGAGGATGACAGTACTATCATTAAAGTTGCAATTATTGGAAAACCAAATGTAGGAAAATCATCATTAGTTAATAAAATTTTAGGAGAGAATAGAGTAATTGTAAGTAATATTGCAGGAACAACACGTGATGCTATAGATTCTGAATTTGAAAATGAATTTGGTAAATATGTTTTTATTGACACAGCTGGAATTAGAAGAAAAAGCAAAGTTACGGAAAATCTTGAAAAATATAGTGTTATGAGAACATTGTTAGCAGTTGAAAGAGCCGATGTATGTATATTAATGATAGATGCAAATGAAGGGGTAACAGATCAAGATGCAAAAATTGCAGGTGAAGCTCATGAGGCTGGAAAAGGTATAATAATTGCGGTAAACAAATGGGATGAATATGAAAAAGATACAAATACTACAGAGAAGTATAAAAAAGAAATATACAATAAATTATCATATTTATCATATGCGCCAATAATATTCATTTCAGCAAAAACAGGACAAAGAATAAACAAACTGTATGAATTAATAAATACAGTAGCAGATCAAAATGCAATGAGAATACCAACATCTGTACTAAACCAAGTTTTAAATGAAGCAATTGCAATAGTACAACCACCATCAGATAAAGGAAAAAGATTAAAACTATTCTATATGACTCAAGCGAGTACAAAACCACCAACATTTGTTGTATTTGTAAACGATAAGCAACTATTCCATTTCTCATACGAGAGATATTTAGTAAATCAATTAAGAAAAGAATTTGTACTTACAGGTACTCCAATTAGAATTATAGTAAGAGAGAAGAAAGATGAAAAATTTTAAATGGAGACTGATAAACTTTTAAAATAAGTGACAGATAAGAGGAAACTCTATAAATAACAAAGGAGGAATTTAATTATGATGGCAACATATATTTTAATGGCAGTTATTGCATACGCAATAGGAAGTGTTAATTTTTCAGTAATTTTAAGTAAAAAAATGGCAGGATTTGATGTAAGAGAAAGAGGAAGTGGAAACGCAGGAACCACAAATATGCTAAGAAGTGTAGGAAAGGGACCAGCAGCACTTACGCTAATATTAGATATTCTAAAGGGAGTTGTAGCAATTTTAATTGCTAAATTCATAGTTGGAAATATTGCAAGTGAAGCTAATACAGCAATACTTGTACAAATCGCTGGATTTTTTGCTGTAGTTGGACATACATTCCCAGTGTTCTTTGGATTTAAAGGTGGAAAGGGAGTAGCTACTTCACTAGGAGTTTTACTAGTAATGAATCCACTTATTGGGGGAATTTGTTTAGTATTTGCACTTGTTGTAATGGCATTAACAAGAATGGTTTCATTAGGTTCAATAATGGCAGCAATTCTATTTCCAGTACTAACAATATTTATAACAGATAACTACATTGCTGATGGATATAATTACATTTTTTTCGGAATTGCAATGGCAATACTTGTAATATTCAATCATAGGTCAAACATAAAAAGATTATATAATGGACAAGAAAATAAATTAAGTTTTAAATAAAATGAAACATATAAGGAGGCAATATGAAAAAAATAGCAATAATAGGTAGCGGAAGCTGGGGTGTAGCATTAGCAATTCACTTAGCAAAACTTGGCAATGAAGTAAAAATTTGGTCATTTGCTAAAGAAGAAGCAGACTTAATAAACAATGAGAAAAAATGTATGTTTTTACCAAATATTACAATTCCAGATGGAATAAGTTGTACGTTAAGTTATGAGGAAGCAATAAAAGATACAGACTTCATCTTACATGTAACACCATCAAAATTTACTAGAAATATCGTAAAAGATTATAAACAATTCGTAACAAATCAACCAATAATTATTTGTTCAAAAGGATTTGAAAAAGAGACATTATCAACATTAGATGAGGTAATAAAAGTTGAATTACCAACAGCAAAAGTGGGTGTACTATCAGGTCCAAGTCATGCAGAAGAAGTTTCAATCGGAATAGAAACAGCAATGGTTGTAGCTTCTGAACATGATGAAATATTAGAACTAATTCAAGATACTTTTATGTGCGATAAAATGAGAATTTACACATCAAAAGATGTAAAAGGTGTTGAAATTGGAGGAGCATTAAAAAACATTTTAGCATTTTGTGCTGGAATTGTTACACAAATGGGATTAGGAGATAACTCTTTTGCAGCTTTACTTACAAGAGGGCTTGGAGAAATAACAAGACTTGGAGCTGCAATGGGAGGTAATAAAGAAACTTTCTATGGCTTAAGTGGACTAGGTGATTTACTTGTAACATGTTTAAGTGAACACAGTAGAAACAGAAAAGCAGGAAAATTAATCGGGGCAGGAAAGTCTTTGGAAGAGACTAAGAAAGAAGTCGGAATGACAATAGAAAGTATTGATAATATAGAAGTTGCGTATGAATTAGCAAAAAAATACAATGCTGAAATGCCAATTGTAAATGCAGTTTATGATATTCTTTACAATAACTTAAAACCAGAAGAGGCCGTTAAAATATTGATGAATAGAGAAAAGAAAGCTGAATACAATAATTAAAATTACAAAAATCATTATATTAATAATAGTTAACAATCATGAATAATTTACATAAAAATAATTATAATAATAAAATGGAGGTATATTATGGGATTTTTTGATGATTTAACAAAAAAAGCAAGTGAAACGTACAAAAACACAGCTGAGAAAACAAACAAGATTACAAGAGAAATGAGATTAAAGTCAATGATGAACGACTACAAAGGAGCAACTGAAAAAGTATATGCTGAAATAGGAAAAAAAGTTTACGAAAAACATGTTAGAGAAGAAAACATTGATATTAAAGCTGAACTAGCAGAAGAATGTTCAAAAATCGATGCTTATGCAAAAGAAATAGAAGACATGAGAATGGAAATGCTAGCACTTAAAGACTTACGTTTATGTAAAGTATGTGCTGCAGAAATACCTTTAAGTGCTAAATTCTGTCCAAAATGTGGATCAGTTCAAGAAGAAATTCAACCAGCTGCACCAGCTAGTGAAACAAAAGTAGAAAACACAGCTGAAGCAACTACAAATTCAGCACCAGCAATGCCAGAAGCACAAGTAGTTGAAGTTGCTCCAGAACAACAACCAACAGCAGAAGCAGTAGTTGAAAATAATGAAAATGTAACAGATAACAATTAATCAAAAACTCTACCGAAAGGTAGAGTTTTTAATATGGAAATCTCTCGTATAAATAACGAATTAACTCGTCTGCATTATCCTCTGTAACTTTGATAAAAACCCCATTATCAATACTTACCCACATAGATAATTTATAATCATCAATGTTTTCAATATAAGCTCCAATAATATCAACAATTTCAACAGGATTTGGATATTCTTTTTTCCATTGTTTATTAGAAAAATTAGTTTTATCAAAATCTTTTGTTCCGTAAAAATTGATTAAAAACTTTTCTAATTCTCCAGGCAAAACACTGTACAAACTAACTACTGATTGCATAATTTTCCTCCAATAATATTTCTTTATATTATTATTTTAATTTTAAAAATATATATACATGAGAATAAAAGGTAATTTTTAGGCTAAAATAAGTTATAGAGGTGATTTTTTGAAAAGCAAAAGCACAAAAATATTATTATTTTTGTTATTACTTAATATTTTATCAATATGTTTAAGTGGATGTAATATGCTAAAAAACGATAATTCAAATTTGAATGAAAAAATCAATTCTGAAGTATCATATTTGGATTCTGAATTAATATCAATTGCTAACGAATTAAACAGTATTTGTTACACGAAATATAAAGTAGATACAAAAATGATTACAAATAATTCATCAAATGAAGGAAGTTCAAAATCTGAAGGTAAAGAAAGTCAAAGTAATAGCGGACAAAGCTCAGAAAGTGAAAATTCAAAAGAAGGAGATGAGAGTAAACAAAATAAACAAGAAGAGAGTTATGAAATGACATCAAACAACATCTTAAATAATAACCAAGAGATTAATTGGAATAGTATAGCAAGTAAAATTGAAAATTTATATACAAGTTGGACAACAATTGCAAACGATTTAAAAGAAATAGGGTTTGCTCAAGAACAAATAGATAATTTCTCAACTTTAATGGATACAATGACTATTAATATAAAGAACAGGGATAAAAATGCAACTCTAGAGAGTGTAATTAATCTGTATGAGTATTTGCCTAAATTTGAAGAAAAAAATCAAAATACCCAATTAAAATATATACTGGATTGTAAATACAGTTTATTACGTTGTTATCAACTTGCAGATTTAGAACAATGGGAACAATTTAACAATTCTGTAATTACCCTAAAAATGAACATTTCCAATATTATTAGTCAAAAAGATAAATATGAAAACAAATATTCAAGTATTCAAAATGCAAGTACAATTATTAATGAAATCAGCAATGAGAAAAACACAAAGAATAGGGAAGTATTCTTTATAAAATATAAGAATCTTATGCAAGAACTTGATAGTATAAAAGTAAAATGATATAATTATAAAAAAATATAAAGGAATGATATAAAAATTATGAATAAATTAATTGCAAAAAATCCAGTGGCAAAACACAATTACACTATTGAAGAGACAATTGAAGCAGGAATTGTACTATCTGGAACTGAAATAAAATCTATTAGACAGGGAAAAGTGAATTTAAAAGAAAGTTATGCTAACATAAAAAATGGAGAAGTATATATATATTCAATGCATATTAGTCCATATGAACATGGAAATATATATAATAAAGATCCATTAAGGGATAGAAAGCTATTATTAACAAGAAGAGAAATAAATAAGCTTATTGGAAAAATCCAAACAAAAGGATATTCACTTGTACCTGTAAGCCTTTACTTTAAAGGGAGTTTAGTTAAAGTTGAGTTAGGAATTGGAAAAGGAAAGAAATTATATGACAAACGACAAGACCTTGCAAAAAAAGATGCTCAAATGAAAATACAAAAGGCATTAAGAATAAAAGAATGAAAATAACCATCTTTTCATTATATACGTTATAAAGTATATTGTAAAAAGATGGTTATAATTTTCTATCTATTATTTCTACTAGCGTAATACCAAATTAAAGCGACAATTACAATTGTTATTATGCCAACTATTATCCAAGTCCAGATGTCTCTGCCCATCCAATTTTGAGTAGTGTTACCAGTGTTTTCTTCTGCAGCTGTTCTAGTAGCAGTATAATCGTTGCCATTTTGATTTCTCATATTATTACCCATATTTTCCATTGTGTTATTTACATCATTGCCAGCGTTTTCTACACTGTTCTTAGCGTTATCCATGGCATCTTGAGTTTTGTCTTTAACATTGTTTGCACCATCTTTTATAGCACCGGCAGTTCCATTAGCAGCATCTTCAGCCATGTTTCCTGCCTCATTAACTGTGTTTTTTACTCCATCTACAAGATTATTGTTACCATTATTATTATCATTTGCCATTACGTATGAACTCGAAAATATTAGACATAGTATAGCGAATAAGGCTATAAAAATTCTCTTTTTCATTTTTGTCCTCCTATTAGATTTATTTTAATAATACACATAAAGTTGTATTTATTATTAGTATTGATAAATAAATGCAAAATATTCAAGTTTATACATAAAAAATGCACATCACCAATTAGAGCTATTTAAAAAATTTAAAAATAAAAAAAGCTTGGAATAAAATCCAAACTTTATTTTTTAAAAAAATCTAATTTATTTTAATTTTATAAAAATTGCAACAGCTAATAGAATAATAACAATACCAGTGGCAATTAGTAAAATATTTAATATATCAGAAATTGATAATTTTTTTTCTTCAGTTGTAGAAGAAACTTTTGTTGCATTGTTAGCTGTAGCTTTTTTTGTTGTAGAAGTTGATGTGTCTGTTTGAGTGTTTTCTGTAGCTGTAGTTGAAATAGATGTATCTGTTTCAGCTGATGTAGCTTCTTGTTCTTCAGCAGCAAATACTGATAAATTCATTGAAAATGCAATCATAATCACTAATATAAAAAATAATTTCAATAATTTTTTCATGTTTTAGACCTCCTAAATTTACTATAAATAGTTTTATCTTTTTGTATGTTAATATCATATCAAAAGATTTAATATAAGTCTAGTATTTTTACAATTTTTTTAAAATCATTTATGGGGATATAGCTAGCAAAAAGTTGACATAAATGTCAAAAAATGTTATAATAGTTTTATTACATTTTACAATGAAAAGCTGTGTAAAATATTACTAAGGAGGAAAATGTAATGAAAAAGGTGTATTTATCAATTATAAGTCTATTCGCAATGATCATTACTTTAAGTGGCATATCAGAGCTGACATCAAAAGCGATATCACCATGGTACGTCGGAGACGTGAATGAAGATGGAGCAGTAGATGGAACAGACGCAAGCCTTATTTTGCGGGCATTTGGTGAGCTAGGTGCAGGCAGAACATCCAATCTTCCTATTGAAGCAGCAGATGTAAATCATGATGGAGGAATAGATGGAACAGATGCAAGTATAGTTCTTCGAATGTACGGAGAGGCTTCGGCACAAAGAAAAGTTGAGTACGAAGAAATAAAAATTTCACCAGTTTTGACTAAGACTGATAAGAATGGTTTTGAACCGAATGATCTAGTAAAGTTTACAGGAGGTTCATGGTTTCTTCATACAGATGCAAGTTTGAGTGACAACAACTTATATCCAGAAAAAAATTACATTAAAACAAATAATGTAATTGCTATTGTAGAGCAGCTTGCAGATTCATGGTACAGCTGTTTTGTTGATTGTACTCTAAACAAAGTATTTATTCGTGTTGGACAGCAAGGTCAGGAGTATTTTACCAAGGTTGGAACTTATACAATGGAAGACATTAATAATATAATGACTTCTACTACAAGTACAACGACGCAGCTTACAACAACGACAACAACATCAACAACTACAAGTACAACAACAACTACTACCACGACAACATCAACATCTACAACAACATCTCTCACAACATCATCACTCACAACAACGACTGTTATGAGAGATAATACTTACAAGAAATGGGAATGCATAGAATTTGAAGGTATTTCATGGTGTGTTAGGTCAACAGCAGAATTTACAAACAATGTTCTAACTTATCTGAATAACAAAGATATTTTCTTTATAAAAGACTATGTTGGAAACGGATGGTATGAAATTTGCTTCTCTAATAGTAAAAATGAATCAAAATTCTATGTTCAGATTTCAAGTGAGAATGAGAAATACTTTAACAAGTTAAATGCAAAAACATACATGTTTGTAGGCGAAGCATGGAATGTACGTTCCAAAAAAGATTTAAGCGATGATACAGATATCATGTGTGTGCTGAATAATGGAGATGTAATTGCTGCAACAACTATTTATGACGATGGTTGGGCAAAAATACGCACAAATAAGTCAGCAATTAAAGAACTTTATGTTGTGCTAAATCCATTTGTGGCACTAAATAACAAATAAACAAATAACAGCTTTTCAAAAGGCGGCTCCTAATAAGGGGCTGCTTTTTTATTATGTTTTTGAAAATAAGTATGTAAAAATAAATTAAAAAACATTTAAATTTGTAGAAAATAATTAAGTGTTATGTTACAATTATTTTAAACATAATGAGACGCTTATTTAAACAAAAGACAAATGAAAGAAAGGTGAATTAGTATGAAACTAGATTTAGCACAAACAAAATTAGTTGGACTGACTATGAAACTAGATTTAAAGGCAAGAGAGTATAGGATTTTATGTAATAAACTAGAGGAATATAAAAAAGCACAGATTGATGAAAATGATGAAAAATTATATCAATTATTAGGCAGATTTCAAAAGAATAATGATGAGATTGTAGAAATAAAAAGACAGTTGAGTGAAATTGAAAAATTGAATGAAACAAAACAAGAAAGTTCTTATGAAAAGTTCGATTATGAAGCTCTTTTTAATCCAAAGAAAATTATAAATACAGATAAATCCAATTATAACACTGAAAACAAGTTAGTAGAATACAAAGAAAGTCTTTGGGAACGAATAAAAAAGAAGCTAAAGATGATATTTAAATTCTAGCAATAATTGGAGGTTTTAACTGTGAAGATTAATGGCGATATTTTAGAAAAAGTTAATGATAGAGAGATAGAAAACGGAAAGTTTATAATACCTAAAGGAATTAAATACATTGGTTCTCAAGCATTTGGAAGTTGTACTAATTTAGAGGAAATAGAGATTCCAGAGGATGTAATACAAATTGGTAGTGGTGCATTTTGGAATTGTAGTAATTTATCGAAAATAAATATACCAGAAGGCGTAGATACAATCAAAATGGATACATTTAATGGATGTACTAGCTTGTCAGAAATATCTCTACCAAAAAGGATAACATCTATTGATCCTAGAGCCTTTCAAGACTGTAGTAGTTTATCACATATAACAATTCCAGAAAGTGTAACAATGATTTCTGATAGTGTTTTTTCTGGTTGTAGCAATTTATCAGAAATAACAATTCCAGAAAGTGTAACAGTAATTGAATCTCAGGCATTTAGCGATTGTAGTAGTTTATCCAAGATAACAATACCAGAAAAAGTAACACATATTGGTTGGGGAGCATTTAAAGGCTGTAGTAGTTTAGCTGAACTAACTATCCCGGAAGGTGTTATAAATATTGATAATGCAACATTTAAAGGATGTACCGGTTTGTCAAAAATAAAAATGAATGACAAAATTGAATCGATAGGCTATGAGGCATTTCAAGATTGTAATAGTTTATCAGAGATAAACATACCAGAAAATGTAACATGGATGGGAAGTTATGCATTTACAGGTTGTAGTAGTTTGACAGAAATAAAAATTCCAGAAAAATTAACTAATATTAGTATGGAAGCATTTAGAGATTGCTCTAGTCTGAAAGAAATAACAATTCCTAAAGGAGTTAAAAAAATCGATCATAGAGCCTTTCAAAACTGCAGCAATTTATCAAAAGTAGTAATTCCAGAAAGTGTATACGAAATTGGCGGACGAGTATTTGGAGGTTGCAGTAGTTTATCAGAAATAACACTCCCAGAAGGGTTAGAGCGTATTGAAGACCATATGTTCAATGGCTGCAGCAGTTTAACAGAAGTCAGAATTCCAGAAAAAATTGCATATATAGGTAGTAAAGCGTTCAATAATTGTGGCAGTTTAACGAAAATAGCAATTCCTGAAGGTGTAACAGAAATTTACGCTGGTGCATTTGCTAATTGTAGTAGCTTGTCTGAAATAAACATTCCTAAAGGAGTTACAAGAATTGATGATGAATTGTTTTATGGATGCGAGAATTTATCCAATATAACAATCCCTGAAAATGTAGAAAAAATTGGTATAGGAGCGTTTCAAGGATGTAGTAGTTTATTAAAGATAACAATTCCCGAACAAGTAGATGTTATTAAACAAAGTACATTTGCTGGATGTAGCAGCTTAACAAAAATAAATATTCCTGAAAGTGTAAAAAGGATTCATGAAAGTGCATTTGCTAGCTGTAGTAGTTTGTCTGAAATAAACATTCCAGAAGGCATTTTAAAAATTGACAATGAGGTTTTTTCCGGCTGTAAGAGTTTATCAAATATAATTCTTCCCAAAAGTGTTAGAGACATTGAATCTCGTGCATTTAGCGGATGTATTAGTTTAACAGAAATAAATATTCCAGAAAATGTAACACATATTGGTTCTGGTACTTTTTATGGATGTAGCAGTTTATTAAAAATACGTCTACCTAAAAATTTAGAAAAAATAAATAGTGAACTATTTAATGGATGTAGTAGTTTATCGAATATTACAATACCTGAAAAAACTGAAGAAATTTGTGATAAAGCTTTTCGCGGATGTAGTAATTTATCAAATATAATACTTCCAGAAGGTTTAACTACAATTAAGAATCATGCATTTGATGGTTGCAGTAGTTTAACTGAAATTGCAATACCAGGGCAGATAGAAAACATCCATGGCAATGCTTTTAACAACTGTCCAAATTTGGAGAGAATAAATATAAAAAGTATTAAAGGACCTAATATTAATAAAGATAACATTGAGGTAATGGATGATTCAAAATATCTTCTTGAAGGAGTAGATTATAAATATCTTAGTATAGATGGTGTTTTATATATTTCAACTATGGATGAAAGTATAAAAGGATTAGTAAGATATCCAGAAGGCAAGAAAGAAGCGTCAAGTTATGTTCTTGCTGACGGGACTATTGAAGTACAAAGCCCTGCTTTTAAAGGATGTACTAGTCTAAAGAAAATCATTATACCAAAAGATATAATGCAGTACGAAGCAGGAGTAGGTTTCGATTATAATAATATAGAATATGATAAAGATAAAGAAGTAATAATACTTAAAAATGAGGAACCAAATAAATCTAGTAAATATATTCCAGAGGCTTATTTATCACAGTTGTTTGAATCAAATGAAATAGAAAACTTTATTAGTAATTCAGACTTCAGAGCTTTTAATAGTAATATCCCAAATTTAAAAGAAATGCTAAAAGAGGTTTCCGAGGAAGAAAAGTTGGATTTTTTTAAATTTGCTACATGTTTAGGATGCTTTAGTACTGAAAAGTTTTTGGATAAGAATTCAAAAGAAACAGAATTTACAATAGGACAAAAGGCATCTGCGTTATTAGCAAAACTAATAAAAACACCTCAGCTAAAGCTTGGCGAATACCATGGATTATTTGACTCACTATCATTTAATGCAAAATCAAGTCAGGAATTAATAAAATTCTTAACACCACAAGGTAAGAAAAACGATAATTTGGAGCTATTAACAGGTTTGGAACATGATTGCCCAGGAATATTTGCTAAAGTTATGGCAGGATTTGATGAGGCAAAAGAATATAGAAATACTTTAGCAGAAGATGGTACAACAAAAGTATTACCCTGGGAAGAAGCATTAAAGAATTTTTATTCAGCTAATAAATATATAGGTATTACAGAGAACACAAAAGATATTGCTGAGGTATATTCTTCAAAAGGATTAAAACAAGATGTGTTTGACAAAGGCGTAAGATTAAGAGAAAAAGCAGAAAAAATGAATGTGCCCGAAAATATTTTAGGTACATCTATAAGAGAATTATCAATATTAGAAAAAATAGAACAACTAAAACAACAGACTGCTGAAGAACTGTCAAATTCAAAAGAAATAATTGATGAGTTGTATGATAAACAATTTACGTATGAATGGTTAAATAAAAATGATCCTAAAAATGGAATAATGGGACTATATGTTAGTTGTTGTGGAACTATTACAAGTTCATATTATGGAAGATATATTGCAGAAAGCAGTATTATACAGAAAGATGTACAAAATTTAGTTGTTAGAGATGCAAAAGGAGAAATTATTTCTAAAGGTACAATGTATATAAACGAAGAACATGGATATGGTTTATTTAACGATTTTGAGTTAAATCAAAAGTATAGGGAGCACGAAAATAGAAGTAATGGATATGGTGGCAAATATGCTGGAGATGAAAAGGATGAAAGTGAATTATCAGAATCAGAGAAAAATCAAAGAAAAGAAAGAGACTTGATTTTTTCCGCATTTCAAAGGGGGATTTCAGCATTTGTTGAAGAATATGACAAGCAACATCCAGATAAACCGTTACAACAAATAAATGTTGGAATGGGATACAATAGATTAAAAAGAAATGTAGAACAATTTGAGGAGGCAACTAAGTTATTAACTGCTCCAGCTGAATATAGTTTCGAAGATACAAACAAAGGACAGTATATATTATATAAAAGGGATGAAAAAGAAAAGACTGATGTAGGTGTGCAGGAAAGGGAAGAAAGGTAAATATTCTAGACTTTTTATTTCATATAAAACATGCTATACTAATACCATAATTTTTGGTCACAAAAAAGACTGGAAAACATACAGACATAAAAGTTACAAAGATTTTGTGTGACTTTATTCGTAAAATATATGGATTAAAATGTAGCTATTGAAATAATATCTAACATTATAGAGAGGTTGATAAATCAAATCAGCTTCTTTTTTATGCCTTCAAAACGGAAGAAATTGAAAAAGATTGAGAGAATATAAAGCAATAGATTATCTCGATAAACTAGAAGAATGTCAATAAAAGCTTGATTGTAAAAGAATACAGCATCATACAGTTACAAATGAATCAAGAGAAAGTGGAAAGAAAATTACATAAATTGTTAGTTGAATAGTAAAAGATGCGAGTAAGAAGTAAAGAAAACAGGAACGATTTATATAAAAACACCCCTATTTCAAGATAAGCAATGCTTAAACGAGAAATGGGGGTATTTTTTTATTCGCTTTGCATCCAACCACAAGTGCAGCAATCACCACCTCCATAATTATAACAGCTACGGCAACCTTCCGGTTTTGTGGTAACCTTATAAAAGGTTATTGTTGCCCCTTTGGGCAATGATGTTGCTCCTTCCTCAAGCTTAGGACCGTAGTAACTTACCAGATACAGTACATCGTAATCATCGCTGATACATGCACTGTCCGCTTTGTTTGTAAGATCAAACCCAAGAATACCAGATACAACTCGCGTCATATTGGCATCAGCAATGGCAGAAAATACATTAGTCGGAATTGTGGTAGGGTCAATAATTTCAAAGCGTGCGAGGTTAAACTTATTGATGCAAAGCATGTCCGGGGTAAAAGTATCAACTAAGTAAGTCATAAAAATTCTCCCTTCTGTGCCACTTATACATAAGTGGTCTTATCAGATAAATAAGATTTTATCGAACAAATATAGTATAATGCAATTTACATAAAATGTCAAATTAGACTGGGCGAAGTTTAAATAAATGTATAGGTGTACTCCATTGTGTCTACACATTTTATCTAAAAAAATAAAAATGTGTAGAAATTAAATTTTAGTTATGGTAGAATTACATTAGATATAAATCATAAAACAGGGATATATAAATACAAGAACGAAAACAAGAGATAAAGAAAGTTGAGGTATGCATTATATGAGTGAAATAAATAGACTATTTAATATAGAAAACTACAACTTAATACAAGATGAAAATTACTATTATTTATTTAGAGCATTAAACAACGGTGATCATGATGATATAAAAACAGGTATTACAAGAGATGGTAATGGAGTACTCACAAAAATAAGACCTGATAGAGCCAGATATGTAGAAAACCCAAATAATTTAGAACCTAAATATACGGAAAATGAACCTATATCTTTGTTACAAGTTATTGATCACATAAAAAGAGGACATAGATATGATACAAATTGCATGTCACTTTCAAGTAATTGCAACATATCTGTTATATATGGAAATGGAAATTATAATGATGAATATGCAATAATAAAAGTTCAAAAAAATAAATTTGGAGAGGACACAATAAATGCAAGTGAATATATATTATCTGAAATGAATAAAAGAATTGAAGAATCTCTTGAAACTGCAGATGATGAAGTAAAAGAAATAATAGCAAAAATAGATGATGCTTCTACTAGAGAAGAGTTATTAGAAACAATTGTAGATTCATATAAAATACCGCAAGTAGATGGAGAAGAAACATTAAAATTCACTGCAGAGAGAGGTACTGCAAGAAGTAAAATTCCAGCAAGAGGTAGATATAGTAACTATTCAATATTAACTGATGAACAAAATCTATTAAAGAACAAAATTGTGGCCAAATTAACAATGTTAGAAGAAAGAAAAATAATGAACCCAATAATGCCACATACCAAATTAGACTCTAAAGCAATAGAAACTTTAGGAATGGCCATATCTTCAAGTGAATTAATACATTATGGAGATTTAAACAGACTAGATGAAAATGGTGAACTTCAAATGCTTGAGGCTTCTAAAGAAACTATACGTATGCTTGCATTATTGCAACAAGCAGAACAACGAAATCCTAATATTTCAGAAAAAGTTCATAAAATAGAAAATGAAATAATTCAACAAGCAATAGAAGGAAAAGTAATTGAAGAGCAATTGTTGGAAAATATATTACCAATTGGAGTAGGTGAAACAAAGCCTACTTCAATGTCAATCAAACAGGCATATGAATTAACCAATGGAAAATTACAATATGAAGATGCACAAGAAACATTAGAGAAAATTTACTATATATCAAGAGCAGTTGTTAATGCACGAAATTATAGTAGAGTAATAAATAAATTAACTGAGGAAAATAGCAATAATAGTGAGGTAATTGAAACAATTTCAAAATATGGATTAGATATTGAACCTAATTTAATGGATAGAAAAGGAAAATCTATATACAAAATAAGTGAAGCAGTTGGAATTAGTTTAATGAAACATGAAGAAGGCTTGGTGGATGTTATTCAAAATATGTCTATATCAGAAGTAGAAGATATAATTGAAAGTTCAGAAAAGATTAAAGATGCTATCAATAGCCTAACTAACCTTCAAGATGAGTCTCAAATTCCAATAGATGAGTATTATGCAAGAGCAATATTCAACCAATATGACTGGGAGGCAGAAAGAATTCATTTTACACAAGCACATAAAGAAAGTTTTATAAAAAAACTACATGAAAGACCAGTTTCTAAATTATATGAAACACTAAACAACTCAGGAGTTTCAGAAAATACAATTCCAACATTATTAATAAATTTAATTACCTTAGACAGAGAAGATACCAATCAAGTTTTAGATGAAATAGAGCAAGGAAATGTTTCAAATGAAGTTATACAAGGTTTACAAAGTGAAAATAGTGAATATGTTTTACCATTGCAAGCAGAACAACTTGAAGATTATTTGAATTTCTACAAAATAGAAGGAACAGACATAAAGTTAAGAGATTATCAACAAAGTGCAATAGATAATGTAGATAAAACATTTGAAACTCACAGATTTGCATCTGTAATACTTCCAACAGGAGCGGGAAAGAGCTTTGTCGCAATAGCAGAATTATTAAAAATGCAACAACAAATTGAAAAAGGTTCAGACGAAAAGATTTTGTATTTATCACCTTCAAATGAGATACTAGATCAAATAATGAAATATACTGAAAAATACGTGCATGGAGAAAAAATTGACAAAACTAGGGAACAAATATTTAAAGAAATATTCCCTAATATAGAACTTGCTACATATTCAAGTTTGTTACAGAAGAGTGATGAAGAATTGCAAGAAAAAACTTGCAGGTTTATTGTTCTAGATGAGTTACATAGAACAGGTGCTGAGCAGTGGGGAGAAAAATTAAATACTTTATTAGATGCACAAAGCGAAAATACAAGAGTATTAGGAATAACAGCTACTCCACAGAGAGATGTTGACGGAAGAAATATGGCAGATGAAATTGCTTTGAGATTAGGTTACACTGAACAAGAAGTAAAGAACAGAAAACATATTGCTAAGAAAATGGACTTAATAGATGCAATAAGATTAGGAATTGTTGTAAATCCAAAAATAGTAGAATGTGAATATAATTTAAAGAGTGATAATGAAACATGGGAATCATTACTTGATACTATAAATCACATGGATGATGGACCAGAAAAAGAAGCATATCAACGCAAATATGACGAATTGAGAAACAAAATAAATCAAGCTCAAGAAATTCCCGAGTTGTTTAGAGATAATATTATGAAAAAAGATGGAAGATACATATTTTATATGCCAATTGGTGCAAATGAATATGAAGAAGATGATGAAGGAAATGTTATTGGAAAGAAGACAGGTGAAACCAAAGTAAAGCAGGCAGAAGAACAGTTAAGAGAATGGTTAAAATATGTTGATGGAGAACCAGAGTTCTATTCAATGCTTGGTGAATATGGAGATAAGAAAAATGCACAGCAACTAGAGCAATTTGAAAAATCAACAAGTGAACATACAAAAATTATGATTGTTATGAATAAATTAAATGAAGGTGTTCATGTTGATGGGATTAATGGAATTATATGGCAAAGGTCTTTGGATGAGAATTCTAGAATACTATTATTACAACAATTAGGTAGAGCAATATATTCACCAAAAGAAGGTGAAAAAATAAGTGAGGAAGATAGACCTGTTGTAATAGATTTGCCGAACAACTTATCAAAAGTTGATTTAGAAAAAGTTATAAATAATTATGATGAAATTGACGATATTGAGTTACTTCAAAATGTAATGGACTGGATAGATGAACATGATGGAATTTTACCTGATATTAATGCAGGATTTAGAGAAGAAGCTAGATTGGCTGCAACATTAAAGAGAATTCAGAAGAAGTATATTAAATACAATAATGATGAAGAATTTGAAAAGTTAAACGAAGAGAAGGCGGATAAAGTAGATGCTATTTTGGAACTTGGTTCTGAAATTGATTTGTGGAACTTAGCGCTTCCAGATAAAGATGTGGTTGGTAAAGATGGAAAAGTTAATAAGGACAACTTGTATGATTTTGCTTTGAAAGGTGTTATAAAAGAGTTTGCAGATTTTATAAATGAAGTAGAAGAAAATGATATGGTTTGGAATAAAAAATATAGCTTATTAAAAGGATTACTAGAAGCTGAAGGAAATTACTATGGACTAAAAGAGGAAATAGTAAAAAAAGAGCAAGAGAAAGTACGAAATAGTGGTGGAATAACACAATATGGTGTTAAAATACAGGTAGATGGAGAGATAATTGATCTAGGAATATGGGTCTCTAATCAGAAACAAGGGGTGTTAAAGAAGATACAAGGAAAAACAAGAGAAGAAATAGAGGAAGATGATACACTGTTAATAAAAGACAAAGAAAGAATACGTAAATTATTAGACTTAGGGATAAAGCCTAATGAAAGAACCCAAGAGGAAGAATGGAGTTTTAAATATGGTTTGCTAAAAGGATTATTAGAAGCCGAAGGAGATTACTATGGACTAAAAGAGGAAATAGTAAAAAAAGAGCAAGAGAAGGTACGAAATAGTGGTAGAATAACACAAAACGGCATAAAAATACAAGTAGATGGAGAGATAGTCGATTTAGGACAATGGGTTGGTACTCAGAAACAAGGAGTGCTAAAGAATCTGCAGGGAAAAACAAGAGAAGAAATAGAAGATGATGAAACAATATCATCTAAAGCCAAAGAAAGAATACGTAAATTATTAAACTTAGGGATAAAACCTGCTGAAAAAAAAGAAAGAACCCCAGATGAAGAATGGAGCTTTAAATATGGTTTGCTAAAAGGATTATTAGAAGCGGAAGGAGATTACTATGGACTAAAAGAGGAAATAGTAAAAAAAGAGCAAGAAAAACTAAAAAATAGTGGTGTAATATCAAAAAGA
>Ga0256404_1006890_pt1 | contig 18388 bp, 14 predicted proteins | sample RumenRJG_01DNA_FD_185990 | JGI IMG/M metagenome (GOLD analysis project Ga0256404, IMG submission 185990) | Bovine rumen microbial communities from Lethbridge, Alberta, Canada - RJG_01 | ecosystem: Host-associated > Mammals > Digestive system > Stomach > Rumen | place: Canada: Alberta | collected...
TCCTCGATGACCGTCTGAACCGCACGCTTGAGCGGGCGCGCGCCCATCTTGGGATCCGCGTATTTGTCCACGAGATACTTCTTCATATTCGGCGTCACCTTCACGGTGATATTCTTCAGCTGCTTCGACCGCTTTGCGAGATCGTCGCAGATCAGGCCCGCGATCTGCACCAGCTCCTCGTGCGTCAGCGGATGGAACACGAGCATCTCGTCGATGCGGTTGATGAATTCCGGTTTGAAAATCTTCTTCACCTCATCCATGACGCCGCTCTTCATCCGCTCATAGGATTGCTGCGCCGTCGGCTTCGCGCCGAATCCGAGAATTTTGGGATCGACGATTTTCAGGGCGCCGACGTTCGAGGTCATGATGATGATCGTATTCTTGAAGTTCACCGTGTGCCCCTGGGAATCCGTGATGCGGCCGTCGTCCAGAATCTGCAGCAGCACGTTGAACACATCCGGGTGCGCCTTCTCGATCTCGTCGAACAGCACGACGGAATACGGGTGCCGCCGCACCTGCTCCGAGAGCTGACCGCCCTCCTCGTATCCCACATATCCGGGCGCGGAACCGATCATCTTCGAGACCGCATACTGCTCCATGTACTCGGACATATCCACCCGGATCATATCGCGGTCAGATCCGAACAGCGCCTCTGCAAGCGCCTTGGAGAGCTCCGTCTTGCCGACGCCGGTAGGGCCAAGGAACAGGAATGACCCGATCGGCCGGTTCGGATCCTGCAGTCCGACTCTGCCCCTCCGGATCGCCCGCGCCACCGCGCGCACCGCGTCCTCCTGTCCGATGACCCGCCTGTGCAGCGTATCCTCGAGCCGCAGCAGTCTGTCGCTCTCCTTCTCCGTGAGCTGCGTCACCGGCACCTTCGCCCAGGTGGAAATCACCTGCGCGACATCCTTCTCCGTTACAACAGGCCTTTCCGTCTCCGCGCGCTTTGCGGCGGCCTCCCGGTGCCGTTTCAGTTTGCGCAGCAGCTTATCCTGCTCAAACCGTGCCTTCTTTGCCGATTCCAGGTCCCCGTTTTTCACATGCTCCGCCATCGCGCGGTCGAGATCGCGGATCTGCCCCTCCAGCTTCTGCACCGTGTCATCCGCCTTCGATCCCGCGAGCCGCACCGCCGCGCAGGCCTCATCGATGACATCGATGGCCTTGTCCGGAAGGTTCCGCTCATTGATATACCGCGTGCTGAGGCGCACCGCCGCATCGATGGCCTCGTCTGAGATGGTGACGCCGTGATGCTCCTCATATTTTCCGGCGATGCCGTGAAGTATCTTCACGGTCTCCTCCCCTGTCGGCTCCTCGACCGTCACCGGCTGGAACCGCCGCTCCAGCGCCGCATCGCGCTCCACATACTTGTGATATTCGTTGATCGTCGTCGCGCCGATGAGCTGAATCTCCCCTCTCGCAAGGGACGGCTTCAAAATATTCGATGCATCGATGGCGCCCTCCGCGCCGCCCGCGCCGATGATGGTGTGCATCTCATCGAGAAACAGGATCACATCCCCCGCCGCGGTCACCTCGCTGATGAGCTTTTTCATGCGCTCCTCAAATTCACCGCGGTATTTCGATCCGGCGATCATCCCCGGCAGATCCATCGTAAACAGACGCTTCCCCTGCACGGTTTCCGGCACGCTGCCCTCCACGATGCGCTGCGCCAGTCCCTCCACGATCGCGGTCTTGCCGACGCCGGGCTCGCCGATGAGGCACGGATTATTCTTGGTCCTCCTCGACAAAATCTGTATCATCCGGCTGATTTCATTTTCTCTGCCAATCACCGGATCGAGGCGTCCCTCCTCCGCGAGCGCGGTGAGATCCCGGCCGTACTGCACCAACATGCTCTCGCTGCCGTTTCCCCTTCCGCCCGCGCGGGCGAGGTCATAGCGGTGCTCCGCCGGATTCACGCCGATCGCCACCAGCACCTCAAAATATATCTGGGCCGGATTGATGCCCACGGATTCCAGAATTTTGACTGCGACGTTTTCCCCCTCCAGGATGAGAGCGAGCAGAATATGCTCCGTTCCCACGCTCTTCTGGTGATATCGCGCAGCCTGCTCCGCGGCGATGTCGAGCACCCGGCGGCACCGCGGAGAATACCCGTCCCTGTCCATCAGAGCGACCGGTCCGCTCTCCACATTCAGCTGACTGATCAGATCCGTCACCCGTTCGTCGGTCAGTCCGTGCGCCTGCAGCATCTTTGCCGCGACGCCGGTGTTCTCCCGGATCAGTCCGAGCAGCAGATGCTCCGTTCCGATATAGTTCTGTTTCTGTTGCTTCGAGATACGTGCGGCGAGTTTCAGAGCCGCCGCTGCACTCGGTGTGTAATTCGTCATGATACCTGCTCCTGTCGGCCTTCCGTTCTTATTGCTGCGGCAGACCGTCTCCGCTCTCCCGCGGATCGAAGGCGCGCGCCTCCTGATTGCTGCGCTGTTTACGGCCGATGGATGCGCCGCTTTCCTCCGGATCATCTCCGTCCGGTTTCTCCGGTTCATCCCCGGCGCCGTATTCCGCATAAATACGGTCAATCATGTCATGCACATCAGACCTTGGCACGCCGCGGCAGATTGCTTCCGCGAGAATGACCCGAAGATCCTGCTCGCAGTCCGCCTTGGCACGGAGTTCATCCGCATCCACAGCCACCACGCAGCCCCTTCTGCGGTCGACCTTGATGAATCCCTCCTGTTTCAGAAGCGTGTACGTCTTGTTGACCGTGTGCATGTTGATGCCAATATCTTCCGCCAGCTGCCGCACCGACGGCAGAACCTGCCCCTCCGTCAGCGTTGAGGTCGCAATTCCGAGAATAATCTGATCGCGCAGCTGCTGGTAAATCGCCTCATCACTATTAAAATCTATTTCAACATACATCACAACCTCCATGGCGGCTTGCCCGGATTCTGATTTTCCCGATGACTGCCCCGCTCCTTCCGGCGGCTCCGCCGTCATCTCGTGCTCCGCATCTGATGATTGGCGGCCGCCGGATTCTATGATCTGCAGGTTAGCCTGCATCATGGCTTCTGTCTCGTCACCCTGTAGAACGTGCGCTCGCCGGGCACATCAGAAACGCCACCTGTTATACGTATGGTATAACAGGTGGCGTCGATTGTCAAATGCGCGGCTGTTTTCAGCTCGGCTGTTATGCGCAGCTGCCTTCAGCTCAGTTGTCCATATTCAGGAACTGCAGATCGTCGTCATCCTCCACATCGGCAAAATTCTGCGCGTCCGCATCTGCCTGTGCTCTTCCGCGCGCCGGCGCATTCTCCTGTGCCGGTCTGCGGCGGCTCATATCCTGTCCTGACGGCGCTGCCCCGCGCTGGGGTGCGGAGGCATACCGCTGCTGCGGCGCCTGACCGCGCTGAACATCCGAATCTCTGTCCATGGCTGCCGCGCCCGATCCCTGCATTCTGCGGCGTGTATCGCCTCTCATCGAGCGGCCGGCCTCTCCTGCCCTGCGGACATCCGCATCTACATCAGCGGCGTCCCGTTCCGGAACAGCCGGACGGCGTGTCTGGCGCATATCCTGTCCGCCGCGGGCTCTCTGCTCCTCGTCAAGGCGTCTCCTTGTCGGATACGGCTCTTCCGCAGTGCCTCTGCCTGCTGCCGGGCGGGCTGTCCTCACATCTCTGCCCGCTGCCGGACGGGTGCGGTCCTGTGCCTGACCCCCGCCATCTCTCACCGCAAGCCGGCGCTCCTCTAACCGTCTCGCCGTGTGCGGCGCTTCCTCGGAAGCTGCGCGCGCTCCTTCCCGGCGGGTTCTCTCCTGGCGCTGGCGGCTCTTCATCAGATCAATTTCTCCGCTCTCCGCGTCAGCGCGCCGCAGATTCAAAACAAGCGCGACGATCGCAGCCAGGCAGGCGAGCAGCAGCACGCCGAGAACAAGGATAAGCAGCTTCATCTTGTGAAGGCTCGCCTTCGCCTCGGTCACAACCTGATTGGACTCCGTGATGGCATCCTCCATCTTGGTGATTTCCTTGCGGGTTCCGGTCTTGTAATTATACAGATACCACACCTTTGTCCCGCTGCCGGTGCCGTCGTCGGCGTAAACAGCTTCGTACTCCTTGTCACCGGACGAGGCGTCTGAAGAGGCGTCCGCATCCGAATTCTCCGTGGTGGTATCCGCCGGTGCCGCCGCCTGCACCGGATCGCCCAGCGTCACATAATCATATCTGGCAAATCCGATCATCTGCTGATCGGTTCCCGTTGTATAGAACTGATACCAGATGTCACCGGCATCATCCTTTGCCTGTCCGATGACGACCAGGTTGGTTCCGGCAGTCAGGGATCCGATCTTGGTGTAACTTGTCCCGGCGCCGCTCCGGATATTGACATCGGAGGAGATCGTCGCATTCGTGGGCGTCATAGCCGCTGCATAGCCTTCTGCCTGGGCGGTCGGCACATCAGCGCTTGTGTCCGCGGTGGATGCCCCATCTGCGGAGGAGTCCCCTGCTGCCGCGGAATCGCCTGTAGCTGCGCCGTCTCCCGCAGCGGCGTCATCCGTCTGTCCGCCGTCTGTGATATTCAGCAAATTTGACTTGATATATCCCTTCGTCCCGTCCGACAGCGTAACCGGGTACCAGGTCTCCCCAGCATCATTCGTCACCGCATCTCCGATCGTCACCGTCGCGCCGGCCGCCGCGGAACCCACGGCATTCGAAGTGGAACTTGCCTCACTGCGGACATTGCTTGCATCGATCACCGTTGCGGACGCCGCCTGCAGGCTCATCGGTGCAACTCCGGTCAGCACCAGCGCCGTCCCGAAGGCTGCCGCCAGCATTCTCAAACTTTTTCTTTTCATTCCTGTCTGCTCCTTGCGTATAGGGAACCGTCAGATGTCATCAATTGCCCTTCCGATATCGGATCTCATATACTTATTTTCAAAATTCACCCAGCCTGCCGCCTCGTAGGCGTTCGCCCGGGCTTCCTTCAGCGTCCTGCCCTTGGCAGTGACGCCCAGAACACGGCCTCCGTTCGTGATCACATTGCCGTTCCCGTCAAATTTGGTCCCTGCGTGGAAGCAGTAATATCCGTCCTTCTCCCTTCCGCGGAACTTCTCGAGCCCGGTGATGACCTTTCCCTTCTCGTACTTCACCGGATACCCCTGGGAAGCGAGCACGACGCAGACCGCCGCGTTGTCCTCGAATTCGAGATGGATCCGGTCCAGCGTCCCATCGATGACCGCGTCGAACACGTCAAGAATGTCCGTCTTCATGCGGGGCAGAATGACCTGGGTCTCCGGATCTCCGAACCTGGTATTGTATTCTACCACTTTTGGTCCATCCTGTGTCATCATGAGGCCAAAATACAGCACTCCTTTGAAGGGTCTCCCCTCCGCCGCCATCGCGTCGACCGTCTTCTGATAGATCCGTTCCCTGGCCTGCCGGTCAATTTCCTCCGTATAGAAGGGACTGGGCGAGAAGGTTCCCATGCCGCCGGTATTGAGCCCCGTGTCGCCGTCTCCTGCGCGCTTGTGGTCCTGCGCAGTCGTCATCAGCTGAATGTGCTTTCCGTCCACAAAGGCGAGCACCGATACCTCGCGGCCTGTCATGAATTCCTCGATGATCATCTCGTTGCCCGCTGCGCCGAACTTGTGATCCTCCATGATCGTGCGCACACCGGCCTCGGCCTCCTCAAGGTTCTGGCAGATGAGGACGCCCTTCCCGAGAGCAAGGCCGTCTGCCTTGAGGACAGTCGGGAATTTTGCCTTCGTCCGAAGGTACGAGATCGCTGCCGCCGGGTCCGTAAATGTCTCATAGGCGGCGGTCGGGATGCCGTACTTCTTCATCAGATTCTTGGAAAACGCCTTGCTTCCCTCGATAATGGCGGCATTTTTCCGGGTGCCGAAGACGCGCAGCCCGGCGGCCTCCAGCGTGTCAACCAGTCCGGCGCACAGCGGATCATCCTGGCTGCACACCACCAGATCGATCCCGTGCTCCTTCGCAAACGCGGCCTGCCGGTCGAATTCCATCACACCGATCGGTACACACTCCGCGATCTGTGCGATGCCGGCATTGCCCGGCGCACAGTACAGCTTCTCGCACCGCGGACTTCTCACAATTGCCTCTGCAATGGCGTGTTCCCGGCCGCCTCCGCCGATCAGAAGAACCTTCATGCTTCCTCCTTGCTGTCGGTAACAGTTCAGCACTCCCCGATCCGCGGAGCGGATGCGAGGCTGTGTTCTGAACCGTCCCCTTCATTTATTGAGACAAAATCCGCGAATGCGGTTTTGCCGAATGCAGCAGCCGGTGCGCGGGCACCGATGCTGCCATGCCCTGTGCCGCGTTCTTTGCGGCACCCGCGTCATGTTCAGGCCGGACCAGCCTTACGTTCCTTTCGGCAGAATGTGCGTCACGTTACCTTCCACACGCACCCGGCCGGCCGCAATCAGTCCGATCGCCTCCGGCAGTATCTTCCACTCCGCCTGCTCCATCACCCGCTTCTGCAGAACCTCTGGCGTGTCGCCCTCCTGGATTTCCACTGCCTTCTGCAAAATAATCGGTCCGGAATCCATGCCCTCGTCCACGAAATGTACGGTCGCGCCCGTGACCTTCACGCCCCGGCCGAGAACCCGCTCATGCACATGAATGCCGTAAAAACCCTTGCCGCAGAAGCTCGGGATGAGAGATGGATGAATATTGATGATCCGGTTTGGAAACGCCCTGATCATCTCCGGCGGAATCGCCACCAGAAATCCGGCAAGAACCACGAGATCGGGCTCTGCTTCCTTCACGCAGTCCACCAGCGCCTTGTGAAACGCGTCCCTTGTCTCAAACTCCTTCGGAGATACGCAGACAGCTTCGATTCCGGCCTTCTTCGCGCGCTCCAGCGCGAAGGCTCCCGGGTTGTTGGAAATCACGCGCGAGATGGACACTCCAGCAAGCGTACCGTCCGCGATGCGGTCGATGATATGCTGCAGATTCGTCCCGCCGCCGGAGACACAGACAACCAGATGAAACATAACCGCCTCCTCCTGGTAAAGCGTTCACTATTTGCCCGGACCAACTGATACCGCCAGGGCGGCTTTCCCTTGAGCCATCCCGCAAAATCATTGATCCAATTATTTCTTGAACGTTCGCCTAGTGCAGTGTGACCGTCTTGTCTCCCGCCGTCACGCTGCCGATGACATAACCCGTATCTCCCGTGCTCCGGATCGCGGCGAGCGTCCGCTCCACGTCCTCCGGCGCCACCGCGAGACACATGCCGATGCCCATATTGAACGTATTGTACATGACATGCTCATCGACCTGCCCCGTCTTCGCCATGAGCGGGAAAATAGGAGGAATCGGATAGCTGTCCTTCCGGATCTCCACCGCCGTTCCGTCCGGCAGCATCCTCGGAATATTTTCATAGAACCCGCCGCCTGTGATGTGAGAGCAGCCCTTCACCGTGACGCCGGCATCCCGGACCGCCTTCATCATTCTGACATAGATGCGCGTGGGCGTCAGCAGACACTCGCCGAGCGTCATGCCGAGCTCCGGATAGAACCGCTTCAGATTCTCCTCATTGATGTCAAAAATTTTGCGGACCAGAGAAAATCCATTGGAATGAACGCCGGTTGAAGCCACGCCGATCAGCGCATCGCCGGGACGGATGGTCTCGCCCGTGATCATCTTCTTTCTCTCCACAACGCCCACGGCAAAGCCTGCGACGTCGTACTCGTCCTCCGGCATCAGACCGGGATGCTCCGCCGTCTCCCCGCCGATCAGCGCGGCGCCGGACTGACGGCAGCCCTCGGCGACGCCCTTCACGATCGCGGCAATTTTGTCCGGATAATTTCTGCCGCAGGCAATATAATCAAGGAAAAACAGCGGCTCGCCGCCGGCACATGCCACATCGTTCACGCACATCGCGACGGCGTCTATGCCGATTGTGTCGTGACGGTCCATCAGAAACGCCAGCTTGATCTTCGTGCCGACGCCGTCCGTGCCGGACAGGAGAACCGGATCCTCCATCTTCCGGATCTCCGCGAGAGAGAACGCACCGGAGAACCCGCCGATGCCGCCCAGCACCTCGGGGCGCATCGTTCCCTCCACATATTTCTTCATCAGCCGGACCGACTCATATCCGGCCTCGATATCGACTCCTGAGGATTTGTAATCCATATGCTTTCCCTTCCCGGCACACCGCTGTGCACCGCCCGTTTGAAACCGTTTCTCTCCGATCGGGGATGTTTGTGATGCAGTCCGAAGACAGATTTTCGCGAACATTCCAGATATATGAATATGCGCCGCAGGCGCCCGGAAACCCTTACTTTGTATAGTTCCGGCAGCCTGTTTCCTGCAGCCTTGCGTCCTTTGCCTCGACCTCTTCCTTCATCCGCTCCGAGTACGCCTTGAGCTTCTCAAGCAGCGCGGGATCGGACACCGCGAGAATCTTTGCCGCAAGAATACCGGCGTTCTTGCCCCCGCCGATCGCAACCGTCGCGACCGGAATGCCGCTCGGCATTTGTACAATAGAATAAAGGGAATCACGCCCGCCGAGCGCGGTAGTCGGCATCGGCACGCCGATGACCGGGAGCGGGAACAGCGCGGCACACATACCCGGCAGATGCGCGGCCATACCTGCCCCGGCGATGATCACCTTCACACCGTTCTTCTCGCAGCTCTTCGCCCATTCGAAGAACACGTCCGGCTCGCGATGCGCCGAGATAATGTGACACTCATAATCGATGCCGAACTCGTCCAGCACCTCCGCCGCCTTGCTCATGACCGCCATATCGGAGTCCGAGCCCATTACAATACCGACCTTTGCCATGCGATCCTCCTTCGCCGCTCCCGCGGGAAAACAGCCGCCAGGACATGCGGATCCTCCCGGCAGGCTTCAGATGTAAGACCACAGTCCTCAGTGCTCTCCCATAAAATCACTATTCCGCCTGTCGGACCGCGGGCACCATACCTGTTTCATTGACAGGCTAAGTGTACCCGAAACGACAGGGCCATTCAACATAATAATTCCTTACGTTCATCAGCCCTCGCCGCTGCGCAGCCCGCTTTACCGCGCAACGACAAAGCCGTTCCATATAATAATTTCTTACGTTCATCGGCCCTTGCCGCTCCGCAGCCCGGTTTACTCCTCCTCAAACGGCCTGTTCAGCGCCTCCGTCCCCGGCAGGACGAACCGCCCGTCCCGGATGATCGGAGTCCTGCTCCCGTCCGCGCGCACCGCCGTGTACTCCCCGAGCTCATCGTAGGGAATCGTGATATCCGTGTGACAACCAAAATACGCGCCCTCTGGATCCTCCTTCCTGCGGCAGGAGACAGAGTTCTCCTTCGCCACAATCTCCTTCCCGTCCGGGTTAAACGTGCGGTTGTCCTCCTCATTCGAATAGCAGGTATCCCCGACCGCGAAGTGCGGTCCGGTCTTCTCCGCGATCAGGATCGGCAGCTTTGCCTCCATGCCGAATTTGCGCGCCAGCACAAACGCCGTCGTGTTCGTGCCGATTGCGCATTCTCCCATCGGCAGCCCCGTGTGATGGAACAGAATATTCTCCTCAATGTACCTGCGCCCCTGCGCCGGATCGGCAAAATTCGCACAGCCGTAATCGGTCACGCGTCCGTCCTCGAAGCGAAGCCACAGATCATCAAACCGCAGCCCCTCCAGGTACACGCTGCTCACCTGCAGCAGTCCATGGGTTCCCTCCAGCACCGGCGTGGTGAAGACCTCCCCAACCGGAATATTCACATCCGCCACACAGTTCTCGAAAATGGCCTGATGCGCCGGATCCGTCAGCGGAAACAGCTTCACCGAAAGGTCTGTCCGGTTTCCATGGCAGCCCTTCACCTCCACGTGATCCGCCTCATTCAGCGCATCGATGAGACGCGCCTGCATTTCCTGATACTGATGATAATCCAGCGTGTTGATCCGGATCACCGCGTCAAAAATTTCAGCATAATGCGCCGGCGTGTCCGCGATCGACGGCAGTGGAAAATCGATGATCGTGAAACTCCGCTCCTCCGCCACTACAGCCTTCGCGTAGAGCATATAAGCCTTCGTATTGAACGACGCAGAGATCCCCGTCTGCGTTTCATCGTATGAAATCCTGCTGGGACTGTCGGCCGGTGTGAACGGCGCCCCGCCGAACACCTCCAGCACTGCCGGCCCCGCGTAGAATTTTGCATCCGGGAGATGCTCATATGCCTCGGAGAGCGCCTCGATGCGGCGCCCTGCGAGCGCGCGGTCCAGCACCAGCGCGTCGTCCTCCCGGTGATCGAAACGCAGCTGCGGATTCGCATCCGCCCCTGCCCAGCCGACCCGCTCGGAGAGATGACGCCGGAACAGCGTCGGCACCTCGAACGGCGCCGCCGTGCGCAGACCCATCCGGTCAAAATTTTCAAACGCCCGCCGCATCATCCGCTCAAACCCCAGATGATAGTACACACTGCAGAACTGCTTTTTGGACAGATCCTTCCCCGTCACAGCGAAGCCCGTCCGATACCCCTCCGTAAACGTATCGGCACAGAGCGCAAGCTTCTCCTCCGGAAGATCGCGCAGAAAAGACGCAGCGCCCGTCTCATCCGCAGTGACATACTCCCCGTAAGCATAGAGATACCGCGTATCCGACAGATCCGCTCCCCGCACGATACGGCAGGCGAGCGAATCATCGTCCAGGAGACTTATCCTCTGCTCATATTCACTCTCATACTCCGCGTAATCAGACAGATAATCCCTCAACCTTCCCCTCAGCTCCTTTGCCGATGGCAGCGCCGGCGCCGCTGCCGTGAACGCTCCGTACACCTCCAGAAACAGCTCATACCGGATCAGCGCGTGCGCCGCCGCCCCCTGATACAACAGAGAAATCACCGACCGCATCTCATACGCAATCGCACAGAGCACCGGCCCGTACTCACCGCCGAGCTCCTGTGCCGCATACCCCGGATTCACGAAACTCTCCCCATAATGCTCCGGCAGCACATCCTCATACAGCGCCCGGTTCCTCGCCGCAAGCTCCCCCTCCTCCGCCGCATCCTGACCGCCGCGCGCCAGAAAATCCCGCTCCTCCAGCGCCATAACCAGAAACTGCGCCGTCCTGCGGAAATACTCCGCAAACACCGGCGCAGCCTTCAGCCTCTCCATACACTCCTCCGGTACCTCCCGGATCCTCCCACTGGCGAGAGCGAAACGCTCCGCCTCCACCTCATCCATTCCATCTTCCCTGTAAAACATCCATGCCTCCCGAATTGTCCCTTCACCTCAGCCCCAGATACATCACTCCCGCGCCGGCCAGCAGCACCGCGCCGTTCAGCGCCATCCCGAGATACGAGAAGAAATAGTAAATATCCCGCTCCTTGCGCGACAAAATCGCGATAATCAGCCCGACTAACGCCATGACAATACACAGGAAAAAGGCCGTCGCGTACCGCGGCGTTGCCTGCCCGCCGTTCCGGAACGTGAGATACACCGTCACACATGTGAACGTCGCTGCAATCGCCCCGAGACAGTCGCTCATCAGCGCCCGCATCGACATTTTTTTGCTTGTAAAAAGATGTTTCTTCCGCTTGACTGGCTGAACCACGTTCCTGCTCTCCTATGTGGATTGTCCCTGACAAAATCCCCGCCTCCGTGAATATGACGCTCCTCACGCCCTCGCGCCGTACTCCGCGTAGTAGGCATCCAGCGCCGCGTTCATCTTCTCGTCGATCAGCAGTTCCCCATCAATAGAGTTCTTCGACAGATACTCCCGCACCTCAGCCATCGTCACAATCGCGTGCGCCGGGAATCCGTACCTGTCCTTAATATCCTCGAGCGCGCTCTTCTCCGTGTCGATGCCCTTCTCCTGACGGTCGAGCGAAACCATCAGCCCCAGAATGTCAACATCCGCCTGCGCCCGCAGAATCGGAACCGTTTCTGCCATGGAGGCGCCGGATGTCGTCACGTCCTCGATGATCACAACACGGTCCCCGTCGTGCAGTTTGCTGCCGAGCAGAATCCCCTTGTCGCCGTGATCCTTCACTTCCTTCCGGTTCGCACAATACCGGATGTCTGCACCATAAAGCGTGCTGAGCGCCATGACCGTCGCGACCGCCAGCGGAATTCCCTTGTATGCCGGCCCGAACAGCACGTCAAACTCCAGCCCGTACGTGTCGTGAATCGCCCGCGCATAAAACTCCCCGAGCCTCGTGAGCTGGAACCCGCTCTGATACAGCCCCGCATTCATGAAGATCGGCGACTTTCTCCCGCTCTTCAGCGTAAACTCACCGAACCTCAGAACATCGCTGTCCACCATGAACCTGATGAAGTCCTGCTTGTAATTTTCCATCGCCATCCCCCGCGCCGCACTCCCGGCGGCATCCGTTCCACTCAATTCCGTAAAAATCCGTGCTTCACCGGATCTCAATGCCGGCGCCGCGCAGCGCTCCCTGAATATCCTCAATCATATCCTCCGCAGCGGCACGCGCGGCCTCCGCGAACCGCTCCGGCCCAAATTTGCTATATGCGTCCTTCTTGTAGGCAGCAATGATTCCACGCGAGGAATTCACAATGGCACCGAGCCCGTCCTCGCGGAAGAAATGAACCAGGTCAGAGCCCTTTCCGCCCTGTGCGCCGTAACCGGGCACCAGAATATAGGCGTGCGGCATAATTTTGCGGAGTGCCCTGCCTTGCTCCGGGTATGTCGCGCCGACTACCGCGCCGACATTGCTGAATTCGCCGTCCATGGACAGGCGTCCCCACTCCTCGACCTTTTCGCCCACGACCTCATACAGCGGCCGGCCGTCCTCCGTCTTCAGATCCTGGAACTCGCCGCTGCTCGGATTCGATGTCTTCACCAGCACGAAAATGCCGCGGTCATTCTGATTGCAGACCTCGATGAACGGCTTCACGCCGTCACTTCCGAGGTACGGATTCACGGTGGCAAAATCCTCGTCGAACACGCGGCTGCTGCTTCCCGCGACCTCAATCCTCCCCAGATGCGCGATCGCATACGACGCCGAAGTCGAGCCGATATCGCCGCGCTTCACGTCGCCGATCACAATCAGCCCCTTCTCGCGCGCATACCGGACCGTGCGCCAGAATGCCTTCAGTCCCGGGATGCCGAACTGCTCGTACATCGCAATCTGCGGCTTCACAGCCGGAATCAGATCCGCCACCGCATCGATGATATCCTTGTTGAAATGCCAGACCGCCTCCGCGGCGATCTCCAGATCGTCCTCGTACACCGCGTCGCGGTTTTTTACCGCCTGCCTTGCTTCCTCAACCAGCTCCTGGGGAATGAAACTCAGATTCGGGTCAAGACCTACCACCACAGGTGCTCCGGTCCGGCGGATTCCATCAATCAGCTTCTGAATCATATTGCCTCCAAAATGAGATTTTATCAGTTCATGATACTCTGTCCATCCTGCCGCTCACCGCGTCCGCAGGAAAATTGCCTCCCGCTGCGCCTCCGTATCCTCGGGATACTGCTTCAAATACGACTCGATCAGCGCCGCCGCCTTCTCAAAATCGCCGAGCCGTTCGTAGGCGACGATCTCATTGAAGCGCAGGCTCTGCATGATGGTGTTCCCGGTGATCTTTTCACCCGTCTGGAACGCCGTCAGCGCCGCCTTCGGATTGTTCAGCTGCAGCCGGCACAGCCCCAGCTGATTATAAATCTCCGCGTGCGTCTGGTCACTTGCCAGATACTTCTCGTACGTGTCCGCCGCATAATCGTGCGACCCCAGCGCCTCGTAGGTCTGCCCGAGCAGCAGCGTCGTCCGGTAGCTCCCGTTCTCCGCCTTGCCCGCCTTCTCCAGACTCGCCTTGGCGCTGTCATAATCGCCGAGATAATAGTACATGCGCCCCTTGTCATAATCCGACATCGAGGCCGACTTGTCCAGCGCTTCCTTCAGATACGCCTGTCCCTTCTCCTCCTGCCCGTATGACTTCATCGTCTCGTAGGCTGCGATCATCCCGTCAAAATCCGTGGGTGCGAGCTCGATGGCTTTCCGGAAATCCGCGTCCGCGGCATCCGCATCTCCCTCCGCGAGATCCACCGTCGCCCGGAGCCGGTGTCCCTCCACGCTCTCCGGCCGCATCGCCAGGATCGCGTTATAAACATCCCTCGCGTCCTCATTGCGTCCGAGCTTGAAATAACAGGACGCGAGATAAAAGTTGATGTCAAAATCACAGTCATCCGGGATGCCGGAGCTCTTAGTAAGCGCCTTCTCCAGATACTCTGCGGCGCTTTGATAATCTCCCATCCCCATCTCGGCGATGCCGAGCGCCCGGAACAGGCTGCGCGAATGCTCTCCGTCCTTCTCCGCCGCTTCGAGCGTCTTCACCGCTCCCTCGAAGTCCCGGTCCCCGATGGCAAGCATCGCGTTCGACACCGCATCCGACTCCCGCGCGCCGGCACAGCCCGAGAGCAGAATCATCGCTCCAAGCAATACCGCCGCGGCACGCAGCCCATGTTTGCCTCTTCCAGTCATCCGCTCACCTCCCATCTCCACCTCACCGGCATCCTGCTCACCCCATAGCCGCTTCATCCGCTCCGGCATAAGCCTGATCCGCCGCAGCTCTTCACCGTGCCTGCGCCTCCGCGGCTTTCTTCCTCCCGATCGGAATCTGGGCAAAAATCGTTGCCAGAAACATCAGCGCACATCCCAGCCCCTCCTGCACCGACAGCGTCTGGTGCAGAATCAGCCAGCCCGAAATCACCGAGATCACCGACTCCAGAGACATGATCAGCGACGCCACCGTCGGATCCTGTCCCTTCTGCCCGACAATCTGCAGCGTGTACGCCACGCCGCTCGAGAGAATCCCCGCGTAGAAAAGCGGGAACCATCCCTCAAGAATCCCACCGATCTCAGGCTTCTCAAACATAAAACTCAGGATCACCGAGATCACCGTCGTCGTGACAAACTGCATCAGCGACAGCTCCACGCCATCGCAGAACCTGCAGAAATAATCCACGCATGTAATCTGGCAGGCGAAGAAGAACGCACACAGAATCAAAATCAGATCATACCTTCCGATCTCCACGGAGCCGCCAAAGCAGAGAAAATACAGTCCAAGCGCCGCGATCAGCACACTGATCCAGATCCGGAGACTCGACTTGCCCGTCAGAAAAAAGGCGAGCACCGGGACAAGCACGATGTACAGATCCGTGAGAAATCCGCTCTTTCCGACATCCGTGCCCACAAGGCCGATCTGCTGCAGCGTGGATGCCGCCGTCAGAAATGCTCCCGTGCAGAGTCCTCCGAGCAGCAGCTTGCTCCTGCTGTAAACCGGCACATTCCGGTCTCCCTCCGCGATCCGCCTGTCCCGCGCGTGCTTCCGCACCAGCACCAGCGGCAGAAGAAACAAAACCGCCAGGACACTCCGAGCCGCCTGAAACGTGACCGGCCCCATATAATGATTTCCTTCACTCTGTGCCACAAACGCGGTGCCCCAGATCAGCGCCCCCAGACACAGATATAATCCATTTCTCAGCCTCATGCTTTACCGCTCCGGCCCTTCTTTCTCCCGCACTGCTCCTGCCATGTCGATGACATCCACATCGCCCGGCGCCGCGCCTTACCGCCTCGGCTCCTCCTCGTCAAACACGGCGGTGACATAATACCCGCGCTCATTCTCACGCACGTCCGTCACCACACCCTCCCGCGACTTCAGCCGCTGATTCAGCGGAATATTTCCGCTCATCGCGAGTGACGGCGCGATCGTGTAATAATAATTGGACGGAAGCACACCCTCCGTGATCTGAACCTTGTCTCCCTTATGAAGCAGCCCTTCCCGCTCCATCTTGAATTCAATCGTTCTCATAATCTGATATCCCTGCAAAACAAATTACTTGTTTCCTCACGCAAAACAAATCACTTGTTTCATCGCACAGAACAAATCGCCTGCCTCATCATATCACAAACGGGCATGCCCGGCCCGTTCCCGATGCCGCTCCGCCCTGCTGATGCCGGACCCTCTACCCCTGTGCTGCACTGTCTTCCGTCACACCGTCACCCGCTGTTCCACCAACGGCCGCACTGCCGTCCGCCGCACCGTTGTTTGCCGCGCCGCTCGTCGTCTGAATTCCCCGCGTCAGCAGAAACGCGTGCCACTTCTCATATTCCGATGCATACAGATGAATTCCGTCCCCGGTCATATCCGCCTGCAGATTGCCGTCCGCATCACATAGGACCGAATTCATATCAATATAGAAAATATCATGCCCGTTCGCGAGCGTCGCCACTGCGGTGTTCCGCTGCACCACGATCGTGTTGGAGAACACATTGCTCGTCGAGCTCAGCTTCTCCGACACATGCATCATCCCCTCGATGAAAATCACCGCGTCCGGCTGCGCCTCCCGTATCTTCGCCAGAATCTCCCGGTAATTATCGTAGTACTTTTTCGTCGTTCCGATGCCGAGCTCATTGATTCCAAGCGAAATATATATTTTGCCAAATGTTCGTCCCGCGAGGACCTCATCCATGGATTTCTTTGCGGCATCCTTCCCCGGCTCATAATAATTCACTTCTTTGTCCCAGAAGTTGTAGACCGAGAGCCCCTCCTTCGAGGCAAAATACGTGCTCTTCTGCATGGATGTGAATCCGTGCAGTCCCTCCGTTCTCGAGTCGCCGATGATCAGTGCATCCGCCAGATACGAGTCGTCCACGTCCGTGAACAAATAATAATCCCCGTTCTGCGCGAAAGTTCCCTCCGTATCCGTGTTGTAGACCGTGTCGTCCGGCGAGAGATAATGCTTGTCAGCAAGACCGTAATCCTTCGCCTCCACGACCTTGTCATTCACCTCCGCCGGCATGTGATCGGCATGAATATAGGTCGGATTGCTCTCCTTCGCCTTCTGCAGTGCCGCCGCGGCTGCATCCCCGTCTTCCGTCGCCGCAGATCCCGCTGCGCCAGACGCTCCGCCGTCCGACGAGCCGGCCGCGTCATCGCCTTGACCGCCTGCTCCGCTGCTGCCGTCGCTTCCGGAAACTTCAGCCTGTTCATCTTCGCCGATGCCGTCTACGGCACCAGCCGCGTCGACTCCATTTCCGTCTTCCGTCGCCGCGCCAGATGCCCCAGCACCCGAAGAGCCGTTTACCGCGCCGCTTCGTCCGTCCAATCCGCTGCTGCCGTCGACGTCCGCCACGGCTGCGTCAGCCCCATCCGCCTCTCCGGCCTCGCCGCTTCCGTCATGCCCCGTTTCCTCTGCATACACCTGCCACGGCCAGACACCGTCGTGAATCCGCTCCATCCCGGTGAGCAGCAGAGGCTCCTCCACCGGATTCCAGTCCGAGATATCATAAATTTTGCCGATGCCCGGAATCATCAGCGCCACGAACAGCGCCGCCGAAATCACGACCAGCAGCACAAGCGGAGTGCGCCGCATCCCGCGGAATAATTTGCGAAAACGATTCTTCATATAACCTCTGTATCGATTCAGACATCAGCCGGATGGGTATCTCAGCAGTCCTGCCGGCAGTTCTCCTGCCATCAAAGATCTTTCCGTCTCAATAGCTGAAATACATGAACGCGTTCGACCCGCTGTTCGCGCTGACGTAAACAGACATCCAGAATAAAGCGAGCAGCAGCACAAGCATCGCCGGGTGCTTCCGGTGCTTCCAAAACCACTCCGACACCGCCGGAATGCACAGCACCGCGGAGGCGATAAAGAGCGGCCATGTCAGCTTCGCGTACTTCACGAAATCCCCGTTCTCCATGCCCGCCGCGCTGGCGTGCACCAGGAACGGAAACAGCCGGCTGAAATAAATCCGCAGCTGCGTCATATCCGGGATGGCGAAGATCACCCACGTCAGCGGAATGAGCAGAAACACGTGAAGATGCCCAAGGAACGGGAAGCGCCGCAGCAGCCCCCTGACCACAAACTTCTCCCACACGATCAGCACAAACAGGACGAGTCCCCAGATCACATAATTCAGCGTGCCGCCGTGCCACAGCCCCGTGACCAGCCACACCAGGAACAGATTGAAGATCGTCCGGCCCGTCCCGCCGCGGCTCCCGCCGAGCGGAATGTACAGATAGTCGCGGAACCACGCGCCGAGCGTCACGTGCCAGTCCCGATAGAACGATGTGATGTTCGGACTCGCGTACGGGTGGGCAAAATTCCGCACAAACGGGAACCCCAGCATCATGCCGACGCCCGCGGCCATCATCGAATATCCCCAGAAGTCAAAATACAGCCGGAACGTGTAGGCATAAGCCCCCATCCACGCGAGCGGCGTCGAGATACTCGCATACCCGATCGTGGAGAGCGCGTTCCAGAGATACTCGATGCGGTCCGCCAGCAGTACCTTCATCGACAGTCCGATGATAAAACAGATCAGCCCGTCCTCAATGCCGTCCGCGTGTACCCGACGCCCGTGCCCGACAATATCGCTGTGCCCGACGACATCCGCCGGCACCGCGTGCCGCGGCCTGTGCGCGTGCGACGCATGCCCCGGCATCAGCTCCCCGC
>Ga0256404_1006891_pt1 | contig 18386 bp, 21 predicted proteins | sample RumenRJG_01DNA_FD_185990 | JGI IMG/M metagenome (GOLD analysis project Ga0256404, IMG submission 185990) | Bovine rumen microbial communities from Lethbridge, Alberta, Canada - RJG_01 | ecosystem: Host-associated > Mammals > Digestive system > Stomach > Rumen | place: Canada: Alberta | collected...
CAGAAGCTGTTTATACTACTCAGTCTATGACACTAAAGCACTCCCGTAGTTTTGATACTCCTGTCGGGCGTTTTGAGTATAAGAACATGTCAAGAGAAGCCTTTTCAATAGGGATTACAAGCATCAAAATGCAGAGTTACGCCTTTCTGATGGCAACACCAGAAAAAGCTCTCTGTGACTTAATCGCAAATTCTCCGAAGGTTAATGTACGTTACCTGAAGGATGTAGAGAACTATTTGGAGGAGGACATCCGAATGGAAATAGAGGATTTCAGGAATATGGACATAAGTATATTTGAGCGATATGCTCAGGTTGGAAAAAAGTCTAAATCCATAGAAACTCTAATTAAATATTTAAGGAAATGAATACAAACGAGATATTCAATCAAATGCTTTCGAGCTATGACATAACGACCGAACTGCAAAAGCGCAATGCTATCTTTGAGGTCAACCAGCAAATTATTCTTTCTGGTCTTTACAATGGTGGCTTTTTCAACGAGGCAGCTTTCTATGGTGGAACATGTCTGCGTATATTCCATGGATTGCATCGTTTCTCTGAGGATATGGATTTTTCCCTGCTTGCTCCGAATGAAAACTTTGATTTTACATATTATTTTCAGCCCATCATTGACCAATTCGCTATGGTGGGTAGAGAGGTTGAGATCAGAAAGAAGGACAAAAAGAACTTTGGCAAAGTAGAGTCTGCCTTTCTGAAAGACAACACAGATGTATATGATATTACATTCCAAACTGAGAAATCTGTTAAGATCAAGATTGAAGTTGATACTCAACCTCCTTTGAAATTCCAAACAGAACAGAAGTTGCTTCTGCTCCCCCAATCTTTCATGACACGATGTTTCACTTTGCCAGCACTCTTTGCAGGAAAGATGCATGCACTGGTGTATCGTGCCTGGAAGAACAGAGTCAAGGGACGTGATTGGTATGACTTCGAATGGTATGTTCGCCACAATGTTCCTCTTGACTTTACTCACTTGTGCGAAAGAGCCTTACAGTTCAATCACGAAGAGCTTGACAAGGAGACGTTCCTTCAAAAACTGAATGAAAGACTTGCCACGGCAGACATGAATCAAATAAAGGCAGACGTATTGCCTTTTGTCAGGAATCCCAAAGAGTTGGATATTTGGTCGAATGACTATTTTATGGAACTTGCAAAAATGATCAGATTTGAATGAAAGAAACATTTCGAAAACATCTGGACAGACCATTTCACAGGCAATCCTGCATCAGGAAGAGTAATGGTGAAATGCGGTTTCTCTGACACCGGAATGCTGAACCGATGCAGCCAGCTTGTGGGTGGCGACAAGAATATGGTTAAAGTATTTAAGTACAAAGGATTAAAAAATGAGAAAGGAATCAAGAGCAATGGATTGTGAGTGGGCATTGGAAGTAATGCACAAGGCTCCGTATATAACTGTCAGTTTTATTGACGAAGAAGGCAAACCTTATGGTTTACCCCTGTCACTCGCATCTGATGATAATGTGAATTGGTATTTTCATGGTGCCTTGGAAGGCAAGAAGTTGGAGGCAATCAAGGCTCATCCAGAGGTTTGCCTTTCAGCCGTAACCCGTTGTGCGCCTACTATTGGTCCGAAAGACGGCAGTTTCACCCTGCAATTCAAATCTGCCATTGCATTCGGCAAGGCAGAAATCGTGACCGAGGATGCAGAGAAAATTCTTGGTCTCCGACTAATCTGTGAGCGTTTCCTTCCTCAACACATGGATGCTTTCGACCAGAGCATCGCCCGTTCCCTTTCACGCACGGCCGTAGTTCGCATCACACTTACCGAGCCACCAACCGGCAAGCGCAAGCAATATGATAAAGAAGGCGTGGAAATGAAATATGGCAGAATGGAATAAATCTCCGATAATGGTAATATCTTCCGAAAACCAGGTATAAGCTCTTTTGGAGAATGTGCGTATCTTTGCATAAGATTAAAAGGCATAGGATTATGAAGGAATTATTCTTTAATACGATACAAGAGTTCAACGACTACATTGGGGTGAAAACGCTTCATCCCCTGGTAAGCGTTGTGCGTGTGGAGAACGCCTCTCCGATACAGGAGGCTGTGCATCACTACGGACTTTACGCCCTCTTTCTGAAGGAAAACAAGGGCTGCAAATTGTCATACGGCAGAACAGAATATGATTTTGACGAGATGACCGTAACCTCGTTTGCTCCAGGACAGTCGATTAAGGTTGAACCCATTCCTGGAGTTCCGACAGTCAGATACCTTTCTTCAACGTAACCTTTGAGCCTGGTTGCCGTAACAACTGGCACACGCACCACGCCACAAAGGGCGGCGGGCAAATGCTGGTAGGTGTAGCCGGACGTGGCTGGTATCAGGAGGAAGGGAAACCTGTGCAAGAAATCCTCCCCGGCACAGTCATCCACATTCCTGCCAACGTGAAGCATTGGCATGGTGCCGCAAAAGACAGCTGGTTTGCACACCTCGCCTTTGAAATACCTGGCGAGAACACATCCAACGAGTGGCAGGAGGCTGTGAGCGATGAGGAATATAACAAGATAAAATAACAACGATAAGATTTTACAATTATGAAGAAAAGAACGGACTGTTCACCAACCCTACCCTCAGCCAGATTGGCGAGAAATACGGCAAGACTACCGCACAAGTAGCCTTGCGCTGGCTGTTGCAGAGCGACATCATCATCATCCCGAAGACTGTTCACAAGGAACGAATGCAGGAGAATCTTAATCTCTTCGACTTCGAGCTTGATGCTGAGGACATGCAGGCGATTGCCAATCTCGACACCGCCCACAGCCTCTTCCTCGACCATCATAGCGGAGAAACAACCAAGCAGTTTATGGAGTGGAGAGCTGTGGTGAAACCTACAGAATAGAAGAAACGTGTTCGCATAGAAAATTCATGGCATGGTATTTGCAATTAACAGACTACCACTAAGCCCTTTTGCCAAAAGTTATTATTAATCTAAATTAAAATTTATGGAAAAGACTGAATTATTTGTTTGCAGATGTCATGATGTCAGCCATCAGTTGGTTTTAGAGACCCTTGAAACGGAAGAAGACGAGGAACGCGTTGTTTATGGATGTTTCCATCTTGTTCATCTTGAATTTTGGGATAAACTGAAAAGTGCTACTAAATATCTCTTTGGCAGAAAGCGTAAGGATGGTGATTTTGACGCGTTGTTGTTACGTCCCGAAGATGCTGACAGACTGGAATGGTTTGCCAACTTCTTGGATGGAGGCACCTCGGTTACGGATATGGCTGTAGCTCCCTTTGCATTCACATTCTGCAGCAAAGAAAATGTATATGAGGTCTCTCTTGAAGCCTATCAATACACGCTCAACGACGGAAGCATTCAGACCGAGTACGAGATGTCGGTATGTGTGTCCCTTAAGCCCGGCAACATCTTATACAGACTCTATCGCGCCGCCAAATATCTATCCGGCTACCGCTCCTGCTACGGCGACTTCGACTCGTTTGAATTCTTGCCCGTTGATGCAGCGAAGCTTCATCGTATGGTGCGTGGATTGAGAGCGTGTTAGGTTTATGTGATAAGCCCCAAATACATTATAACTTATTCTATCTACGGCAGAGCCAATTATCATATTTGATTCTGCCGTAGTAATTTATATATTACGTGAACATAAATGGAGTTATTGTCAAGTACGACAATATCGTTTTATTGATTCAAGAATGTGTTTGGCTTTATCTTCGTTTATATATAAATAAGGTCCCCCTATTGGAATAACGTCAAAAAAGCGTTTAGCAATTCCTGAGTAAACAACTTTTTTATCTTGAATAATTCCTACAGTCCACTCGTAAGCTATTGAACAAATTATTGGCTTTTTATTTCTTCGAAAATTCAAAGACCAACTATATTTAGGTTGTGAGTTAATATCAGCATAACTATTGCCCCATACCACAAACCTAACATTCGCATTACGGTTCTGTCTTCTTGTATCTACCAAAGTCTTAACCATGGATACTTCGTCAGTTTCTTTCTCCTCTTTCTTTTTAACAAACCCCATGGATTTACCTAATTTATACGACTCATTGCATACATGATACAATTCTGCAACCAAACACCCTCGTTTTTTATAATATTCGATTGCGCTTTCATGCAGGTATGTAGCTAAACCCATTCTTAAAAAATCAGGTTTAACACATACCGCATCAAAGATTATTCTTATACTTTCCTCACTTGGTGGCATGAATGTTAAAAAAGCAACGGCTTTACATTTATATCTAAGCACAAAGACTTTCTGCTCCTTAAAAGCATCAAGTATAAAACCGTCCAAATTATGATAAAGGCCATAACCCTTAAATTCTTTATGATTTTCAAAAGCATCCTTCAGCCACTCTGAAATGTCTTTAAAATCATCCATTGTCGCCTTCTTTATTAAATGAAAGTGACTTAGCGGTGTCTTTTTTATTTGTTTATTCATATTATATTAAGTTTTGGTAGACAATGATTTGCCTAATTGAAAAATGCTATATAATAAGCATCGTAAAGACAATAACCAATATTGATACAGTCGCAAATATTGCTACAAGTGCAGAACATCCACTATGGGACTTTTGAGGTTTTCCGCTATCATCAAGGTAGGTTGTTTCTTGATCACCAAATTTATATCTGCGAGTATCAAATGACCAACTTAGTAATACTGATATTCCACAGTCTTCTAACTCAGCTTTTTTTGTTGTGAATTTCTTATAATCCACAACGGCATTATTTGCAAGTCGTGTTCTTACATCTTCAAATAATTTATAGGCGTACTCCCTTTCATCTTCAAAGAATTTGATTAGAACAGCTTTTCCTTTTATATCAATACACGAAGTTTTTGTATCTATGTGTGGAACAAGCATAAAAATACAGAAGATTCGATGTCCTTCTGTGAATTCTTTTATTTCATCATCAAATTCAAAACTATCAGGACATCCTACAAGAGTGTTATCATCTCTATATATACCATATTGATTGAGACTTTCTATATGCACAACATCTACATATCCACTAAACACTCCTGCTTGCCATTTCTTCCTGTCGAAATACCAATCTGCATTCTCAATTTTTACCGTGAGGGTATCATATGATTTCTTTCCTGTTTTGTCACATTGTTTAAACTTATAGTAATCGTCATATCTAAAAACCGTATTGCCCCAATCTTTGTTATCGTCTATAACATCATCATTTGATTGTATATTCCCATGCGAAGACAATTCATTTTCAAAATGCGAAATTTCAATCAACGCATCATGACCAACTTCTTCCGTAACTCTATTAATTGTTTCTGTTGCATATTCTATTTCATCCTCGAAAAACTTAAGGATTGTAGCGTATGCTTGGTTTCGAATCTTACCTTCCTTAGAAAAGAATGGTGTTATTGCAATTACACAATCCAATTCTCTTCCTTTAGTAAATTTGCCTACATAATCTTGCAACTCTTTTTGGACATATCCCAAAAGTGTCCCATCAGATTTATAAAAACCTATAGCATTGGGGTCGTATGTATTGTTTGTGTCAGGTTTTATATAGCCTGTAAAAAGTCCCCAAGAACTTGCTTCTTGTTGGGTATGAAAATTTATACCAGACACCTTAATCCTTAAAGTGTCCTTATCTATTGTTCCCCATTTTTCATTGATAGGAAGCCAATGTTCTGATATGTTAAATTTTATATCGTTCATTTATATACTATTTCTTATTACTAGTGTCCCGCTAAAACGAGACGATATTTATTTATAATCAATTAGTTATTCGCTTAAAATCGTTTAATTACATATATGAGTAACTATTGATAGAGCGATTCTATTGTTACCATTTTTTTCATATCACATACAAGCCAGCAACAAGGCGAGAGTTAATGACCTCAACTTGTAACTACCCTTCATTTCCATGTCACATACAAGGGAGGTTATTTTCAAAATGTTTCTGTCAGCCTTGTAACTACCCTTCATTTCCATGTCACATACAAGCCTAAGAGAAAATAAGAAAGAAAGAAAGTTCTTGTAACTACCCTTCATTTCCATGTCACATACAAGAGAGAAGATTACAACTTACTTACACAAGAACTTGTAACTACCCTTCATTTCCATGTCACATACAAGGTGTAAGAGGTATGTAATTGTGAAACAGAGAAAAGGATAGGATGTATTTACTTTAAAAGAGTTTCTGATATCGTTCGAAAAGATTCTTACGAATATTTTCTACATGATCTCATTCTGCTTTCTTTCAATACTTCTTTGTTTTAGCAATGACAATAAATGTCAATTAACGCTAATGTTGGCTTACAATTCCATTATTTCTTTATATAGAAAGGAGATAACGCTCCATTAAACAAAACTCATTGTATGATGCTTTCATTCTTACTATGTCAAAGAACTCATTTGATTTTGTTATTTTCTTCTTTTTAGTAGAAGTTTCATTAACTATAGCATTCTTTATATTGAACGCAGCAAGTGTGTCGCGATTATGTTGAACACCATCAGAAGTTACTATTTTTCTTTCTGATATTTTATGTTCTGTAAAGCTCTCATTTGTGAAGTCAAACTGTGTACATGCATACGATGCTGGTACAGCATAGTATTTTCCATTAGGATAATGAAGCAACTTGTTTTTCAATATCACCAAGAACTCCGAAGGAGCTCTGTTCTTTATCGACTTACCATATCGCTTTTTAGACCTTATCCTTCCTGACTTTGTCATACTTGTAGCTTTTGTTCTTGCCTGCATAGACTTGTATGAATTTGCTTCAACCTTGAAAGTGTCACCATATTCAAGTAAAGTATTGGCAAGCTCATTATGCGCAATCTTTCGTTTGGCAGCCAATTTACGTTGAGCTTCAGCCAACTGCTTCCTGGTTTCGTTGTAAGATTTAGAAAAAAATATTTGACGCTGACCTATTATATTTGTGCCATCCTCTTTATACATGTGAGGATTAGTAGCTCGGCGGCTTCTGTCAAGCTTCCTTTTTAGTCGAGCTGTTTTCCTCTCGTCTTCTTCTATACCAGGAGCAAGTTTTGCTATTTCTACCTTATTGTCACCAACTATGGCAATTTTGCTCGGACCAGGATCTATGCCTACTATCCCAGTTCCAATATTCCTTCCCTTATTATAAGGAACTCCGTCAAAAGTAAACTGGACATAATACTTGTATTTGCCTCTTATCAATTTTCGTACTATTCCAATTCTACATATTCTTTGAGACAACGCAAATAATTCATAATCACTTTTCTTATTTACCACAAATGGTATTGTACATATTATCTTCTTTGTACATGTAGATTTTATACTTATTGTGAAAGTACCGAGGTCATAATTAAAACCACAAAACCTTTCTTTCTTATTTCTACTACAGAATATATTTACGACCTTGTCGGTTTTAACAAAATCTCCCTTTCGAAAGAGTTTCTTATCCCAAGCACTCCAAGCACATTGTGAAAGGTATTGCAAAAACATAGAGTTTAATCCACATTGGTATAAAGCCCCCCTTGTGTCTGCTTTAAAGAATGCATCCAAACCATATTGTGAGAATCCATTTTCCTTCATATAGTTTTTAAAGGCCACAACACCTTTACTCTTCGCTTCTTTGTATGCCTTAGAATGCGAAAGGTAAATGTAACGACGAACAAGTTTTCTTTGTCTGTCATTATAGAAAGTAGTAAGCATCCTCATCATCTTGTCAATCCTATCCTCCTGCCATTTCTCGGTACGAAGTGGAAATGTAACGACGAATGCCTTTTGATTTTCTTTGTGTGCCATATGCGTTCGTTATAAAATTTGTTGCAAATATAACGATTATATTTCAAATAGCCAAATATCAATTTGTAAGCTTTTTACTCTATATTAAAAGCACATCACAACCCAAACATAATAAAATGCACATTAATTAGTAATAAAAAGCCCCTAAATTATCTTTTACAAATACAAGAGGACAACATAGAACTATATTTAGCACAAGGAAAATCTAAAACTTTAAATACTATTAACTTTAAATTAACAATACTAAACACTTTTCTTATATGGAGGCTCTATAATAAAATCTACATCCTAATAATGCAATCTATGTTTTTTTTAACAATGTAGTGAATTAATATGTATCTTTGCACCCATGATTCGCCTAACATAAACCAAGAAATTATGACTTTACTTCAAGAAAGACTGTTCGCCATGCAGGATAAGCAGTATGCTGCTTTCCAAGTCAAACTGACACCGGGAGTCGAGAAAACCGCCTTGCTCCCTGGACGCACAACAAAACCATTCAGAAGACCATCGAGAATCACCTCATCTGCTGAAGCCATCAATCCATCATAAACCATCCTGTCGCTGGGCTTGAAACTATCTGCCTGACCTCTGAAAGGACGCAAGCATGGCTTTCGCAAGTTCGGATAATTACATGATAAATATCGTTAAAAGTTGGTTATTTCGAAATAAATGGTGTATCTTTGCACAAAATCATTTACAAGCAAAACACAACATGCAGATATTATTAGCAAACGCCAAGATAATGTTCGGCAAGGCGGACAGAAAGCCCATCTCCACCCCACTCTTCCAGAACGTGGCAGACACTCTGGCTGCGGAAATGGCAAGGATGGACGTGGAGGATTTGGCTCGGCAGCTGGATTGCAGCAAGAAGATAGCGGCTGAGAACTGGCAACGCTACCAGAACTTCATGGCAGCCGAGAAGATGCCTGCCCTGCTTGCCTACAACGGTCAGGCATACAAGCATCTGCGTGCCGACACCTTGAGCGACGAGGCATTGGAGTATGCCCAGAAGCATCTCTGGATAACGTGTTTCCTCTATGGCCTGCTGCGCCCTATGGACGGCATTGTGCCCTATCGTATGGAGCATTGCGTCACGATAGAAGCCACAAACGACAAGCCCATTCATCAATTCTGGAAAGACCGGCTGACGGATGTGCTAATAGATAGCGTGAAGGCTGACGACGGCATCCTCCTGCATCTATCCACGGAGGAATATGAACATCTGTTCGACTGGAAGAGGGTTTGCAAAGAAGTGACGGTCGTACAGCCTCTCTTCTATGTGAGGCAGAAAGACGGCAGACTGAAGATGCAAGCTGTTTGGGCAAAGTCGTGCCGTGGAGCTATGGTACGCTTCATTCTTAACAACCGCCTCGTCACTCCCGAAGAACTTTCTGCTTTCAATTACGAAGGCTTTGAATACGCTCCGCTATTAGGCGATGCGAACAATCCGCATTTCGTAAGAGAATTTATCAAATAAAATATTATGAAACTAAACAAAATACATGATGTAGCCGTGATTTGCTCTGACTATGAGCAATCTAAGTATTTCTATACAGAAGTGTTGGACCGGCAAGCAGTTTGTGTTCTTCAGCGACCCCGACGGACTGCCGATAGAACTGTACGAAAAGTAAAGAATCATCACTTATAGGTATTGCCCGACTCACAACTAAATTGTATCTTTGCATCATAATTAACAGACTCAACTTTCGCAAATGGGGAAGTTAAAGAATTTAAAGAAGTTAGAGAAGTTAAAGCCATATGTTTTACAACTAAATTTACAACCCAAAAGGCTATTGGCTATAACTTCTAACGACCGAAGGGAGTGATAACTTCTTTAACTACTATAACTTCCGTACATGCGAAACTTCAATTAACAGATAAAAGACTATGACAGAAATGACAGCAACAATAATCATTGGACTTCTGATTCCGCTATTGGGAACGATGCTTGGTTCGGCTTTCGTATTCACAATGAAAGACGAGATGTCTGCGCGATTGCAAAAGACATTGTTGGGCTTTTCCTCTGGAGTAATGGTAGCAGCGTCCGTATGGTCTTTGCTAATTCCTGCTATGGAGATGAAGGCAGAGAGCGGCGTATGGTCGGTAGTACCGGCAGCCATAGGCTTTCTGTTAGGCATCGGTTTCCTACTGTTGATCGACGAGTTTACGCCCCACCTTCATATTGGCACAGACAAGCCCGAGGGCATCAAGTCGCACATGTCAAAGACAGCTATGCTTGCCCTTGCCGTAACCATCCACAACCTGCCCGAAGGAATGGCAGTAGGCGTGGTGTTTGCAGGAGCCGAAAACGGTGCTTCGCATATCTCGTTAGCCGCTGCCATTTCCGTGTCGTTGGGCATTGCCATTCAGAACATCCCCGAAGGCGCTATTATCTCTATGCCCATGCGGGCAGCAGGCAACAGCCGATGGAAATCCTTTATGTTAGGCTCGCTGAGCGGAGTGGTAGAGCCTATAGGAGCCATTGCCGTACTGTTGCTTGCCTCTCTCATTATGCCAGCCCTACCCTACATGCTCGCCTTTGCAGCAGGAGCCATGTTCTACGTAGTGGTGGAAGAGCTTATCCCTGAAGCCTCAAGCGGCCAGCACAGCAATCTCAGCACCATCGGCTTCGCCATAGGTTTCGTGCTGATGATGGTGCTTGATGTGGTGATGGGGTAAAAAAAAATATATAGATTATGAAACCGGCAAAGCTCCACGCAAAATCGAGTGACACAACAGCTCCCGCCATCACCAGGTTGCCACGGCAAGGCGGTAGACAAACATCTGTTAAATCCGGTAAATCTTGTTAAACAAATTCTATCTTACCTCTCATGTTCATACCTTTGCACGCAAATTGAATAATCAAAGGATAACATTCTAATTATTTATAGAAGAATATATGAGAGAAAATTCAGAAAGTTCAGTAGCCTGCCATCATCGAGTAGGCTTCCTGGGATTGCTCGTCACATTAGGTATTGACGAGCCAAAGGCTTTGGGTCTCGACACATCCATGGTGGTGGTGGAACGTGTTCCGCTCATCATCAACCAACATAACAGAAGCATCAGGCGCATCGCACAAATGGAGGAAGAAAAGTAAGTTTTCTGAAATTTCAGCCGTTACAGAAGGGAATATGAATATTTTTTATTAATTTTGCAGCACTTTTTCACGACAAGAACAAGAAATGATAGGTCTGGCAGATTGCAATAATTTCTACTGTTCGTGTGAGCGGGTGTTTCGCCCCGACCTGACAGGCAAGCCCGTTGTTGTGCTGAGCAACAACGACGGATGCGTCATTGCCCGTTCCGAAGAAGCCAAGGCCTTGGGCTACAAGATGGGCGACCCCGTCTATCAGGTGAAGAGCAAACTCGAGGCAGAAGGCGTAGCCATCTTCTCGAGCAACTACACCCTCTATGGCTCCCTGTCAAACAGAGTGATGTCGATGCTCTCCCATTATTCGCCACACATCGACCAATACTCCATCGACGAGAGCTTCTTCGAGGTGGACGAGTCCATGGCAGAAGCATTCTTCTTACAGGATTCCGACAACAAGCGCCACCAGACAGCAGCGGTCGACGACCCCATCCTGCATCGCTACGGGGCAAGGATTTCCAGCGACGTACTCCGTGCTGTCGGCATCCCCATTTCGATAGGAATAGCCGAGACCAAGACACTTGCCAAGATAGGTTCCAAGTTCGCCAAGAAATACAAGGGTTACCAGGGATGCTGCATCATCGATACCGACGAACGGCGCCACAAGGCCCTCACGCTCTTCCCCATAGAAGACGTATGGGGAATAGGCCGGCAGACAGCCCGCCGACTCGACTACATGGGAATACATACGGCAGCCCAGTTTGCCGACAAGAAAGAGAGTTGGGTGAGAAGCCACTTCAACATCACCACAGTAAGAACCTGGAAAGAGCTGAATGGCGAGAGCTGTATCAGCATCGACGAACTGCCCCAGAAGAAGAGCATCTGCACGAGTCGCAGTTTCTCCGACGAAGGCATTTCCGACAAAGACGTGATAGAAGAAGCCGTGGCCAACTTTGCCGTGCGATGCACCGAGAAGTTGCGCCGACAAGGCAGTGTGTGTCAAGGCATTACCGTGTTTGCCTGGACATCTCGTTTCAACGGCAACGCCCCCGAATACACCCTACACGACTCCCTCGTGCTTCCCATAGCCACGCAGGCACAAGACGAGATAGTAGGAGCAGCCCTTACCATTCTGCGCAGCCGCTATCCCAAGCCCATCGACAGTCGTCCCGACCGTCCCGAGCTGGCATTCCGGTTCAAGAAAGCAGGCGTCATACTCTGGCAAATATCACCAGACAATCCCCGTCAGCAAGACCTCTTCGACACCATAGACCGCCATCGTCAGAAAGCACTCATGGAAGCCATAGATGCCATCAACCGCAAGAACGGACACGGCACCATCCGCCAGGCCATACAAGGCACCGCCTGCCGCTTCGACCTGAAACGGGAATACATGTCGCAACGGTTTACAACCAACATCGACGAGATATTAAGAGTAGAGTTAAGGGAGTTAAGGAGTTAAGGAGTTAAGGGAGTTAAAGGAGTTAAAGGAGTTATCGCTCCCTGCGGTCGCTGAGGAGTTAAGACAATAGCCTTGAGGGGGAATGGTTAATTTTTGATAAAAACAAAATACTTCTTGGTAAAAACAAAAAAAGAAAACTCTTCGTTTCCACAAAAGCATTTGTCTTAACTCCTTAACTCCTTAACTCCCTTAACTCCTTAACTCCTTAACTCCTTAAACTCCTTTAACTCCTTTAACTTCTGAACTTGCGAAACTTGAATAAAAATATGGAAGACAAGATAAAACTAACCATTCATGCAGCCGGAATCGGAGAAAGACTGCCGATTCCCCTTGCAGGACAAAGTGTGAAAGCAGGCTTTCCTTCACCTGCCCAAGACTATATGGAAGGAGAAATAGACCTCAACGAAGTACTAATACGTCATCGTGAGGCAACCTTTTATGTCCGCATATCAGGCGACAGCATGACAGGAGCCGGCATCCTTGACGGCGACCTTGCCATCGTCGACCGCCAGATAGAACCATCCAACGGCAACTTCGTCATAGCCTTCGTAGATGGCGAGTTTACCATCAAGCAATTCAAGATCGACGAAAGCGGAACCTTCGGCTGGCTCATTCCCTGGAACAAGGCCTACACTCCCATCCGTGTCGACGAGAACAACCGCTTCATGATATGGGGTGTCGTCACCTATGTCATTCATCGCATAGCCGAATAAGAAAGAACAGAAATCCACAAACACAATAAAGGGGTCGCTTTCGACCCCTTTTTTGCCTATTCCGAAGTGTTGCCTGTTCCGAAGCGACGCTTATTCGCCATCGCCGCCACCGCCTGGGTTGCCGCCACTTGGAGTATCGCCACCCGATGGGGTGTTGCCTCCGCCAGGGTTGTCGCCCTTGTTGTCGGGATCCTCCACGTTGCCGCCGTCGGTAGAGGTCACCTTCTTGATCTCCTTGCCGTTGCGGTCGTAGCAAGTGATGTTGATGGAGGTGCTTGCCAACTCGTCCTTGATGTCGACGTTGGGGGTGAAGATGACGCGTCGTGCCGAGATGAGGTTGGTGGCCACGTCGGCTACAGCAGCCACACTCTTGGCGCGGACTCCGAAGCGCATGGTTCCGAGACCAGGAATTGCAACGGAGTGACCCTCGGTGGCCCACGCCTTGATGACTTCTCCGGCTGCGTCCCAACAAGCCTGCATCACGCCTCTGCTGATACCGCTGCGAAGGGCAGCTTCCTTGATGACCTTGGCTGCAGAGAGCTTGCCGTAGATTTCTGTTACGAGCACAAAACGATAAGTGCCCTTCAAATCGCCCACTTGAATGAGGGTCTCTTTTGCTTTCAAATTGATTGACATAATTGTTTAATTTTTAATGGTTAATAATTGATGTTTATTTTTCAGGAGTTAAGGAGTTAAGGAGTTAAGGAGTTAAGGAGTTAAGACAAATGCTTTTGTGGAAATGAAGAGTTTTCTTTTTTGTTTTTATCAAGAATTAGAGAATTAGAGAAGCATTCTTTCTGAATTGTTTTACCCTTCGGCCGCCGAACGTTGTTTCTCTAATTCTTGATAAAAAACTATCGAACTCGGGAAGTTAAAGCTGTATGCTTTACAGCTAAATCTTCAACCTAAAAGGCTATTGTCTTAACTCCTCAGCGACCGCAGGGAGCGATAACTCCTTAACTCCCTTAACTCCTGAAGAAAAGATAACTCCTTAACTCCCTTAACTCCTGAAGAAAAGATAACTCCTTAACTCCCTTAACTCCTGAAGAAAAGATAACTCCTTAACTATCCCCCTTTACCGAATGGTGATTGTCGGTACGAAGTGCGAGGAGTCGGCTTTGGTGGAGATGTTGTTCTCCTGTTGCTGTCGCTGGTTCTTTCCGATGACGAGACCGGCTGTGCACGAGCTCGACAGGAAGGTGACGATGGCGGAGCAGACGGCTACTACGAGGTAGCGGATGAATGCTTTCCAGTTGATGTTTGTCATTTTTTGTTTCCTTTCTTTTTTTAATGGTTTGACACTCTGTTTACATTAAGGCATCAAGGCTCTTTTTACCTTTTTACCTTTAAACTTTTCCAACTGGGGAAATTTTTCTTTCCAGTTAGGGAAGTGATTTTAGACGTCTTTTTGAATCACAATGCAAAGTTACGACATCCCTAATTGGCAGTCGGCACATACGGGTACATAGGGGTGTTTAAGGGTACATTTTCTTTTAAAAAAAATATTTGCCCTCGATTTACGGCTCTCCGAGGTAGTCGATGATGATTTTTACCTGTCGTGGGTTGTACGACTTGCTATTGCTTTGGTAGCCCGTTATTGCGAGTTCATCCATGAGCGGTTTGTTGCGCTGAATCCACGCCTTGAGGTGTTTTCCCGCAGCCTGTGGCGTGCTGTCGGGAAAGTAAAGGAGCGCCAGCTCCTTCTTGGTGTAAGTTCTAATTTTAAATTCTTCCATGATGATGATTTTTTTATTTATTGATGTTACGGGTTAGGAGTTTTTTCAGGAGTTAAGGGAGTTAAGGAGTTATCGCTCCCTGCGGTCGCTGAGGAGTTAAGACAATAGCCTTGAGGTTTTAATTTTGAGTCCACAAAAGCATTTGTCTTAACTCCTTAACTCCTTAACTCCTTTAACTCCTCTGAAAAAGAAATCTCCCTTAACTCCTTAACTCCTGAGATTTCTCCTCCAAAGAATACGCCTCCCCGAAGTCCTTGCAGCCCAGGGGCAGCTGGTGGTGCACAAGCCCGGGCAACACGTCGCGCAGCTGCATGAAGAGGCTTTCGCCCGGAGCATCGCAGTCGGGAAACATGTGGAACGAGACCGATTTCTCCCTGCTGAGCGAGCGCAACGTCTCCCTGTCCTCTTGCGAGAGCAGCGTGGCAGAAGGGATGGCAATGGCCTTGCGCCCCGACGAGAGCATCGCCCAACAGTCGCTGCAACCCTCGGTGATGAAAAGCTCGTCGCCCGCCTTCAGACGGTTGACTACGGGCAGGTTGTAGATGCTGCACCTCGCCCCTCGTGGGAATCGGAAGCGGGGAACGTCAGCCTTCTTGCAGTAGTCGAGGTTCCGGTTCTGCACCCCTATGAGGTTGCCCTGGCGGTCGTAGTAGGGCGTGGTGAGCCAGTTGACGCCCTGTCGGTCGGTCCAGGAGGTGAGTCGGCACCAAGCCGCCACCCTCGGATGGATGCGTCGCTCGTCGAAGAGGAAGCGCCTTGCCGCCCCGTTGAGCCACGGGTGCTCGAAGAGCCTCCCGTATCGCGAGGCATCGAAGGAGCGATGGCTTTCAGTCTGCGGCTGTGGCGTCGGTTTCCACTCCGTGAGGATAATGCTGTTGGCGTCGGCAAGCCATTGGCACGCCTTCGGAAAGTCGAGCCCGAGGTGTCGCATCACGAGGTCGATGGTTCCCATGCTCTCCTTCATGCACACAAAGCATCGGCAGGAGTTCCGCTTAGTGTTGTAGACGAGGCTGGCGTGATGATCGTCGTGGAACGGGCAGAGGCTCTTGTGCCTCGCCACGCGCAGTCCTATTCGCTCGGCGACCCCCTCAATGGGCAGGTCGCGGAGCTTTTGAATTTCATATTTTTCCATAAGCACTTCTCCCCCTACCCCTTCAGATACTCCTGCGTCTTCGAGTAGAGTCCCGTCTGGGCAGAATAAGTGATGAACTTGCGGTGAACCCACTTATAAAGTTGGTTCTTGGTTCCTTCCTTCGACTTTCCTAAGCTGATGCGTAGTGCTTCCAACTGCGCCTCGTTGAAAGGATTAGAGAGATCATCCAGCAAGTTCTTCGGTCCCCGACGCTGCGCCTCACTTGTGCTGTCAGCATCCTGTCCGAGCAGGTCGGCAAAGATACGCATCTTGCTCCAGAGGTCGTGATAGACGAGCCATTCCACCATAGCCGCCATAGTTCTTGTCCACGACTGTCTGTTGAGTACCCACAGGATGCAACCCGCCTTCCATGCCGACACGAGCGAACGCTTCGACATGTCCCACAGCGTGTCGTCGTCGGTCAGGTCGGCAAGCGTAGCCATATCAGCCGCCAAATCATCCACCAACTTATTGAGCGGCTTGATGATGAAGCGCCCTTTGCAGATGGTGAGACGGGTGATGTATTCATCGAGACTCTTGAGAAACGACTCGTCATACTTGCCTTGTCTCGGAATCCTGCCGCTGTGTCCCTCTCTTGCCTTATACGAGAAGACCATTCTGCCGAAAGTGCCGTTGAAGAGCTCGTTCTTATAGAATTTGCGAGCCGCAAAAGGAGTAGCCGACATGGTGATGTTAGCCCGGAGCAAAGGGTTGCCCGTCACGCCGTCAGCCGTGGCTCGCAGAGCTCCTGCACGTGTCCTGTCGTAGATGTTGCGCAGCATCTGGCTCACCTGCTTGTGCCCACCACACATACGGTCTGCCATCTCCACCTCGGGCATGTTGAGATACTGGGTGCGGGCACCTAATTTCTCACATCCCATCGCATTTTGGATGAAAGCCGCATTGGTCACGTCCGAGGGTGGAAACCAGAAAGCCACGTCGGGTCGCACAGGCTTCTCCTTGTTGGCAGACTTCGTTTTCATCATCTTCTGCCATTCCACCAACTTCTCCAGCTCCTCATCATCATGAGCACGCAGGTTTCGGCAGAGAGCTTCCACCACGTTGGAGAGCTGTCCCTTGTTGCATCCCGAATCGGCTACGAGGTTTCCCATCATGCCGCACATTTCCTTCCAACTATGGTCAGGATATTGAAATTTTGCCTCGCTAATCTGCGCTCCGAGTATCGGAAACAGCATCGGAACCATCGGTTCGTGCATATCTTTGGACACTTGCGAGAGCAACAGTCGAACACATTCTGTACCTTTTCCGAGCCGAGGCATGGCTGGAGCGGTCGATTTACTGATGTCGTACTTTGAATTTTGCATGTTTTATGTCATTTTTTGGTTAGAAATCAATTGCCTTCTGGAATATTGTCCACAACAGAAGGGTTAGTTCAACAAACGTAAACTGCTGACTGATAGCCTTTTAGGAGAAGCTGACAAGAGGATTTGAAATTAAAATCTTCCAATTCCAGTTCTTCCAATTAATTTTTCGAACATTCTTTTTTCCCCTTATATCTATATATATATATCTGATTATTAGATAGTTATAGAGTCTATAATAAGGGATTTGGAAAAATCAAATGCTAATTGGAATACTGGAAGAACTGGAATATTGGAAGATTTCAGTTACCCCCGTGTCCCTTTTCTCTCCGAGGCCTGTCTACAGTTCCGTTATCATCAGCAACTCCTCAGCAGCAGCCAGACAGAAGTGCTTGAACGTGAAGTCGGGTGTAAAGTGTGGTCGGTTGAAGGTGGGATAAATCGTGCCGTCCGACTTTCGGTTCACGTTGATGTAACGCCCCATATAGATGTGGGGATTGCGTTGGTTTACGGTCTTGCGATCGTTTCCAGAACCATTCTCGATGAAGAGAAAATGGTCTTCGCGGTCGTGGGAAAGGGCACCGGAAAGGCTGTTGCCGATTCCTATTCGTCCAGGCTTGCGTGTGAGCAGTTTGAGGTCGATACACGACTCGGTGTTTGGATAGAATGCTGCATGAAGCTTAAAATCTTTTGCCATAATGCTTATAGATTTTAGGGCGGTGAGGTTATCTGCTTAGCCCATAGCGTAAGACAACCAAGAGCAGAACTGTTCAGCTCTCGGCAATGGGGAAAAGAATGTTTTTTTGGTAAGCGATTTAAGATAAATTGCTTACTTGGTCCACACGCAGAAATACAAAAAAGCCGAAAGACTCTGTTTTTCAAGAGAATTTCGGCTGAAAATATTTTTCAAAAAAAAAGTTTTTGCTTACAAAATCGCTTACATATACAATAAACAGCTTACATACTATATGCCTTTTGTCACCCGTAAACGCCCTTCATACACCTCATTTAATGCCGCATCGCTGACATCATCGTCGTCTGATGTCCGGCCTTTGGAGGGCAGAGGTGTGCTAATGTCAAGGATATAGAGCGACAGCTCGATTCTTTCCTTGTTGGTTGAGTCAATCCGATTTTGGTCAAAATTTGGTGTTTTGCCAAACTGCT
>Ga0256404_1006893_pt1 | contig 18384 bp, 17 predicted proteins | sample RumenRJG_01DNA_FD_185990 | JGI IMG/M metagenome (GOLD analysis project Ga0256404, IMG submission 185990) | Bovine rumen microbial communities from Lethbridge, Alberta, Canada - RJG_01 | ecosystem: Host-associated > Mammals > Digestive system > Stomach > Rumen | place: Canada: Alberta | collected...
CCATTCATCATGATTATCTTGTAATGAGAATTGAATCCCCGAGAGGGGACGGAAACTGCTCATAGTAGCGCGCATAATCACGCGCGACAGACAGCCCCGTAATGAGAATTGAATCCCCGAGAGGGGACGGAAACAGGCCAGCCAGTCGATGAGTGCGTCCTCATCGACCGTAATGAGAATTGAATCCCCGAGAGGGGACGGAAACCTGTTAATCACCTTTTCCATGTCTTCCTCCTATTTGTAATGAGAATTGAATCCCCGAGAGGGGACGGAAACAAGTTTTCAGTTTTCGTCATAACTCCCTCCATTCTCCAGTAATGAGAATTGAATCCCCGAGAGGGGACGGAAACGCGATCCACAGCATACTGAGCAGCACGCCTACCAGCAGTAATGAGAATTGAATCCCCGAGAGGGGACGGAAACTCCGTGCCGATTATGGCACGAATGGTGTTAGGGTAGTGTGGTAATGAGAATTGAATCCCCGAGAGGGGACGGAAACCAATCGTCCTCATATCCCAGAGCGTTATAACGCTCTGGGGTAATGAGAATTGAATCCCCGAGAGGGGACGGAAACTGAGGCTGTCACCGCCAATGATGATGGGACATTTGTAATGAGAATTGAATCCCCGAGAGGAGACGGAAACTGAGGCTGTCACCGCCAATGATGATGGGACATTTGTAATGAGAATTGAATCCCCGAGAGGGGACGGAAACCCAGATTGACGGAGATTTTGCGTCTCTGCCGTACCAGTAATGAGAATTGAATCCCCGAGAGGGGACGGAAACCGTAGTGACTCGTCTGCCGTCCGCTTTCATTCGGTTTGTAATGAGAATTGAATCCCCGAGAGGGGACGGAAATGTCAGTGCTTCATAGGGATCGCATCCCTCATCAAGTAATGAGAATTGAATCCCCGAGAGGGGACGGAAAAAAGATCTGGTTTTCCGTATGCCATATGCCATACTGTTTATAATGAGAATTAAAAATAAGGATCCATATGGGAGGAGGATATCGACGTCCGACAGGAAGGATCGTTTTGAGGCAGGCGGTATCGTTCCGAGAACATGGTTATCGCAATGCTGTTACCAATCAGATTGTGCAGGGAAAACAGTGATGACAGGCTTCTGGATTTTTATGCTGATCATGTGCCTTTTGACACCGACTTTGATGATCGGATTTGGAAAATTTTTTATTAATGGCGGACCAAAACAAATGAATGGTGCGTTTGGATATCGTACGACGAGGTCCATGAAAAATCAGGAAACCTGGGAATTTGCTCATCAATATAGTGGTAAAATATGGCTGCATAGCGGACTGGCTCTACTTCCGATCTCGATTGTGACGATGCTATTCGTCTATGGAAAGAGTTCGGGCACAATAGGTACTGCGGGATTGATCCTCGTCATGGCGCAGATTATTGTCATGATCTGCGCTGTTCCGTTGACTGAAGCGGCACTAAAACAAAACTTTGATGATTCCGAAGGACGTGGATAAATCTCAGATGATCATTAGGCAATCATAATCATTATGATGGAGGCTTTTTCTGATGGAACGGTTGGATGCATTTGAGGCTATGCTTTCTGACATACAGAAACAATCCGAGTATGAGAGGAAGCAAATGGAGAGTCTTAAGGCGGCAGGTAAAGAAAGGACTGCAGCGAACCGTCAGTATTTTGGAAACCGTATACTTTATAAAATGATGATGGATAAGTACAGGGAATACGGGCTTGTGGACTAACGATCAGCTCTTCGAGCGAAAATCCAGAATGACGGACAGACGACAATGCAGTGAATTTTCATGGCTGCTCCATGAACGAACTGAAATGCAAGTTCGCAGACTGTATCGAGGACTATCTGGAAATGTGTGAGCAGGTGGGAGAAGTGTTGGAAACAACCACTTAATTGCGAGACAACGCAGCAGCGAAGCGGGAGGGGGCATACGATTGAGCTACCTTTATGTCAATGAGAATGGCGCCAAAATCAGCGTAAGTGAGAACCGGATCGTCATCACAGAAAAGGACGGCATGAAGCGCCTGATCCCGATTGAAACGCTCGATGGCATTTCAGTCCTCGGGCGCTCGGAGATGACGACGGCATGCATAGAACAATGTCTTCTGAGGGGCATACCGGTCGGCTTTTATTCCAAGAGCGGAAAATACTTCGGCCGGCTGCATTCTACAGTTCATGTTAATGCGCCGCTTCAGCGGCGTCAGGCAGTACTTTACGACACTCCGTTTGCGATGGAATTAAGCAGACGGATCATCCGGGGCAAAATCAGCAATCAGATCACGGTGCTCAGACGATATGCCAGAACTTCACAAAAAGATGTGTCGCCGGAAGAGAGAGCGATGCAGGTATGCCTGAATAAAGTTGATCAGGTCGGCGATCAGAATCAGCTGATCGGCTATGAAGGAACCGCGGCGAGAGCTTACTTCCTCGGCCTTTCCAAGTGCATTCATTCGGAATTTGCGTTCAAGGGACGCAACCGTAGACCGCCAAAAGATCCATTCAATTCTATGATCAGTCTGGGTTATTCCATTTTGATGAATGAAATATACGGCGACATCGAGAGCAGGGGGCTGAATCCGTACTTCGGTTTTCTTCATCGAGACGCAGAGAAGCATCCGACTCTTTGCAGCGATCTGATGGAGGAGTGGAGAGCGATTCTGGTCGATGCGACAGCGATGAGCCTGATTAATGGCAATGAAATCTCAAGAGATCAGTTTGAAAGGGACGAAGAATCAGATGGGTGCTATCTGAAGCATGAGGCGCTGCAGATTTTCCTGACCAAACTGGAACAGAAAATGGAGACTTCAAACCGTTACCTGAGCTATCTGGATTATCCGGTTTCTTACCGGCGGGCGATCATGGAACAGATTCGCTGCCTGCAGCAGGCGGTCGAGGAAGAAAATGCCGATCTGTATACGCCGATGAAAGTGAGATGACCGGAATGGAGAACTACTTTTTCGATATTGATCATGAGAACGGTCAGGACAAAAGTCTGGTACTGATTGTCTATGATATCATCGATAATAAGAAGCGGACGAAGCTGGCCAAACTGCTGCAGGGTTACGGGGTCCGTGTGCAGAAGTCTGCGTTTGAGGCATGGCTGACAAAAGCGCAGTACAGCAAGCTTGTTTCGGAAGTACCGCCCTATTGCGGCGGAGAGGACAGCATCCGCATATATAAGATCATCGGGAAAGGTCAGGTGAAATCCTGGGGGTATTCTGTGCAGTCGCTGAATGATGATGTCATTGTTATGTAAAGAAAGGGAACAGAAGCGGAATTTTCACTGCACTGTACTGAAAAATGTACAGTGCATTTTATATGATTAGAAAAGAAGACAAGCGTGCGTAAAAGAGCGGGGAACGAGATGAAAGGTGCGGTTCGATTCACCTTTTGTTAGTTAAAATACATAAAATGCGCAAATTGTACTACAATATTATGTGCATGTGTTATAAAATAGCTGTATCATACTGATGCGGGAGGGCGCTATGAAGGTATTAATCAGCGGAGCAGGAACCAGTGATCCGGTAAGAAGCGATCGTGACGGCGCTTTGCTTCATATCATCCGGCATTACCGGCCGGAAAAGGTGGTGCTGTTTCTTACGAATGAAATCCGGGAGTTTGAGGAAAAGGATCATCGGTTTGAACTGATGCAGCATTTCATTGAGACGCATTGGGAGCGTTATCAGTTTGAACTGATCAAGGTGCCGATTGAGCTGACCGATCCGTCTGATCTGGATCAATGCTCTGAGGTGATCGGGCAGGCTCTTGAAACGATCCTTCCGCAGTATGCGGACGACGGCATCCTCTACAATCTCAGCTCGGGCACGCCTCAGATGAAAATGGTGCTGGCGATGGATGTTCTGGATACCCGTTACCATGTCACGGGGATTCAGGTCAAGAACCCGGAGAAAAAGGCCGGTACGACGGGACGGGTTGGAAAAGACTATCCTGTTGCTGAATCGCTCGAACTGAATGAGGATGAATCGGAGGAAACAGAGAACCGCTGTGTTGAGCCGGAACTTTTCTATCTTCGCAGGAAGAGACAGGAAGATCAGATTGCCGCACTTCTGACACGTTACGATTACGCGGCGATCACCAATATCAGTGAGATCAATCCAAGGCTGTCTTCGCTGATACATCATCTGGACAGCCGCAGTTCGCTGGATGATGCAAAGGCTCACCGCTGCGCTGACGCGGCGAAGACTCAGAATAAAAATCTCTTTAATCTTTATCCATATACGAAGACCGGATGCAAACCGGTTTCGAAAGAATACTGTGAGCTGGTGGAATACTTCCTCGTGCTGAAGAATCTGCTGAGTCATGCGGATCATATGGATTTTGTTCTTCGGATGAACCCGTTTATGGTCAGACTGGAGACGATGTATCTGAGCCGGCTGGTCCCGTACAAGATGACGGATCTTTTCGGACAGTCCCGGGGACGGTACAGGATTTGCCGGGAGAGATTCGAGCGGATAGACCCGGAGAGAAGCTGCCTTGTTGATGAAAAGATGTGCAGCGACGGCAAATATAGCTATGTGGATGGAGAGCTGAATCAGTATTTCCTGCATTTCCTGCTTCAGACTTTCGAGCAGGTTCCGGAAAAACTGAACAGCCTTTTCGAGAAGACGCTTGAGTTGAATCAGAAGAAGCGGAATCCGGCGGCGCACGAACTGACGCGTGTGACAGATGAGGATATTAAAGAAATCTGTGGCTTAAGCGGTCACGGACTGATTATGGGACTTGAGGATGCTCTTCAGACAATCTTTCCGGAAGGCAGCGACAGGATCTTTACGATCTACGACAGATGCAACCGGTATATTCTTGAGCATCTGAACTAAGGGCGGGAGTTGGAATGAAAAAGAGGACGGAATGGACGGCATATGCCTGTCTTTATCACGACGTGGGAAAAATTCTTTATCGGGCCGGAGAATCGGGGACACACAGCGAATCCGGATACCAGTTTGTGAAAAAGGCGTTTCCGGATCTGGGCGAGGATGTCTGGAACGCGGTCCGATATCATCACGGAAGGGCGCTCCAATCAGCGGATCTTCCGGAACAGTCGCTCGCTTATCTGACTTATATCGCGGATAATATTTCGGCGGGCTTTGACCGGCGGGAAAACGACGATGACAAGACGGTTTTTGATAAGTATGTCGCGCTGTCTCCTGTGTTCATCCATATGAATGGGGAGCATCCCGGATATGGGATCAGACCGGATCTAAGCGGAAAAGGCGCCTGTGTGCTCCCGGACAAAGGGAAGATGAAGCTGGATGTCACGGATTATCAATATCTGGAGAACAGACTCAGCGATAATATCCGGAAGATGCAGACGGGAGAACAGTGGCTGAATTCCCATCTGGCGCTTCTGGAGACGCTGACGGGCCAGATTCCTTCCAGCACCAACGTGTCGGAGAGCGTTGATATATCACTCTTTGACCATCTGAAAACAACGGCGGCGGTAGGTGTCTGCCTGGGTGAATACGCGGAAGCGAAGGAAGTCACCGATTTCAAAAAGGCATTTCTGAAGGATGAGAGGGAGACCAAAGAATGGCCGGCCTTTCTGCTTTATTCTGCGGATCTGTCTGGAATCCAGAATTTCATTTACACGGTTCAGACAACGAAGGCGCTGAAGACGCTGCGCTCAAGATCTTTCTTCCTAGAGCTTCTGATGGAACACTATGTGGATGAACTTCTTTCAGCAGCCGGCCTTGCCCGAATGAATCTGCTTTACAGCGGGGGCGGGCACTGCTTTCTGCTTATGCCGAATACAGAAGAGACGATCAGAAAGGCAGAGCGGGTTCATCAGCGTTTTAACGACTGGCTCTTTGACCACTTCGGAATCCTTCTTTATATCGCGCATGGGTATACGCCGTGCTCGGCGAATGACCTGATGAATCAGCCTTCGGAGAGGAATCCATATCACCGTATTTTCCGGGAAGTTTCCGGCCAGATTGCGTATCAGAAATTACACCGTTATGATGCGGATGCTTTGATCAGGATGAATCATCAAGCACCGCACTCTGGCAGCCGGGAGTGCAAGGTATGCGGAAGAACGGATCATCTGACGAAGGATGGGATCTGCCAGTGGTGTGCTGCATTTGAAAGCATGTCAGAGAAGATCCGGACACAGCTTGTGTATTATGTTTCGAGGCAGCCGAGCGATAAAGCGGATTTTACTTTGCCCGGAATGGACGGAGACGTTTTTGTAACAATCACCGACGAAGCAGGGGCGAGGAAGCGGCTGCATGATGATCAGGAAGTGGTCCGGGTCTATACGAAAAATCAGATGTTCACCGGCCTAATGTATGCGACCAGACTGCACATCGGAGATTACGCGGCGGAGACATGGCTTGAGAAACTGGCCGATTCTTCCACCGGAATCGGACGTCTTGGCGTCTGCCGGATGGACGTGGACAATCTGGGAGACGCATTTGTCCGAGGCTTCGAGCAGCCGGGAGGAAAGGGCGGACAGAAATATGTGACGATATCAAGGACATCTGCCTTCTCGAGAAGTATGTCGCTGTTCTTCAAGAATTACATCAACACGATCTTTCAAGGCAGGGGCGGGGAAGAGAAGCCGCTGAATGTTCTGATTGTATATTCCGGCGGCGATGATGTCTTTTTTGCCGGCGCATGGAATGATGTCATCGAAGGAGCGGAACGGATCCGGAAGGCGTTCAGACAGTTCACATGCGAAAGCTTGACGATATCCGCCGGCATCGGCATTTTTGACGCGACGTATCCGGTGAGACTATCGGCGGAAAAAACCGGAGAACTGGAGGACAGCGCCAAAAATCATGAGGGGAAAGACGCGGTCACTTTGTTTGAAGCGCACCGTCAGACCTACTCATGGGACGATTACCGGAATAAGGTGATTGATCAGAAACTTCAGGTCATCCGTGCATTTTTTGATCTGGAAAAGGATGAGAGAAATGATCGGGGAATGGCCTTCCTCTATCGGATCGTGGAGCTTTTGAGGCGGAGCGAGTCAGAGACTCTGAATCTGGCACGGCTGGCTTATGTTCTGTCACGTCTGGAGCCGGGCAAGGAAGGAAAGCAGAGAGAGGCGTATCGGAATCTTTCACGAAGTGTTTATCAGTGGGCCTTGTCGGAGGAAGACAGGCGTCAGCTGATTACAGCGATCTACATTTATGTCTATTTGCGAAGAGAGCGGTAAGGAGGGGGAAGGATGTACAATAACTATAATAACAGAGGGAGAGGCGGATTCGGCGGAAGAGGATCGAACAGCAGCGGGAATTCCAGCAGAGAAACCTCGATGATTCCGGCGGCCAAACCGCTTCCAAAGGACTATATGACGGAAGCGGGAGAGGCAATGGAGGAGATTAGAAAAGAAAGCCAGAAAAACCAGATCACTCCGACAAAGCTTCGTAATCTTTATTCGCTTGCGATGTGCATTTATGATAAGGAACTCAGAAGATCAGAGTCTCAACTGCTGCCGGAAGATCAAACCAAACTGACACTGATGGAGATGAGAGTTCTTTATGAATGCGGGCGGGACAATGCGGTGAAGCTTTTTGTTGATCAGACGCAGCTTCTCTCTTATCTGAAGGGTATAAAGAACAGCCGACAGGCTTATCTGAATTTCGCCCATTATATGGAAGCCCTGGTTGCCTACCACAGATTTCTTGGAATTGGAGGAAAGAACTAATGTACGGAAAGATCAAAATCACGGGAAGATTAACGGTCAGAACAGGACTTCATATCGGCGGAAATGAAGCCTTTTCAGCGATCGGCGCGATCGACTCCCCGGTTGTTAAGGATCCGTTTACAGGCAATCCAATCATTCCGGGAAGCAGCATAAAGGGCAAAATCCGTACGCTGCTTGCGAGAAGTCTGGCAAAGGATATTGAAAACATGCCGCTCTGCAGCGAGGATGATCCGGTCATCCAGCGTATGTTTGGAAGCACAGCGGATAAACCGCAGGCGGCCAGATTCCAGTTTGTCGATTTGTTCCTGTCAAAGGAGAACAAGACTGATCTGGTCGGCCTTACGGAAGCAAAGGCGGAGAACTTCATTGATCGGAAAACCAGCGTGGCGAATCCGCGCCAGATCGAACGCGTCGTCGCGGGTACGGTATTTGATTTTGTGCTGGTTTATGATGCCGTGAATCAGGATGAGGCTGTGGAGGACTTCCGGATGCTGTCGAAAGGGCTGAAGCTTCTTCAGATGGATTATCTTGGCGGACACGGGACGCGCGGGAGCGGAAGGGTCAGTCTCAGTGACTTTGCGCTGACGCCTTATGGATGCGACCTTGACATGAAACCTCTGCAGAAATCATTGAATGAGGCGGCCGAATATGAACTATTTTCTGTATAAACTGAAATTCACGACGCCGGTGCATTTCGGAAAGTCGGATTCCGCTCAGTCACTGTTCGGATCCCGGATCAATGTGGCGGCGGATACACTGTTTTCCGCTCTTTGTCACACGGCGTTGGAGATGGGCGGTACCGATCAGCTCGACCGGCTGATCGAGGCGGCTCGTGAAGGAAACCTTCTGCTGACGGATGCATTTCCCTGGAAAAATGACGAGCTCTATCTGCCAAAGCCTCTTTACCGGAGGCAGCAGATCAAGAAGGAAACCGATCTTTCCTCAAAAGACCGCAAGGCGATCAAGAAGCTGAACTGGGTGCCGGTCAGTATGATGGCGGATCTTCTGACGAAAATGAAAGACGGCGATCCGTTTAAGGCAGATCAGGTGGATCAGCGGTTCGGCACGCTGCTTCTGAACGAGAAAGCGGCAGTCAGGACCGGCGGGGATGCAAGACCCTATGCTGTCGGAACTTTTTATTTTAGAGAACAGGCCGGGCTCTACTTCATCGCGGCCGTCAGTACCGAGGAAGCAGGCGATGAGCTCGGAGAACTAGTTGAAGCGCTCGGCCTGAGCGGTTTGGGAGGCAAGCGGAGCAGCGGTCTCGGAAAGTTCGATTTGGAGGACAAGATCCTTCTCAATGAACCGTTCGATGACGAGACGAAGTGGCTTTTCGGTGCGCTGGAGGATCGTGATCATGAAAATCTTCTGCTGACAACCAGTTTGCCTAAGGACGACGAGCTTCCGGAATCTATGCAGGGGGCGTCTTATCTGCTGACGAGAAGGGGCGGCTTTATTCAGTCGGACCATTTTGCGCCGGAGATGCGGAAGAAAGAAGTGCAGTATTTCTTTCAGGCCGGATCAGTCTTTGCCCATCGGTTTGAAGGAGATCTTTACGAAGTCAGCGGAGAGACGGGATTTCATCCGGTCTATCGCTACAGCAGACCGCTGTTTCTGGGGGTGAGTCTATGAAGCAGAACGGACATCTGAGAACGTATGACCTGACGCTGAAGACGGTAGGACCGGTTCATATCGGGACAGGGGAGAAGGCGTTAAAGAGCAGTTATCTCTACGATAAAAATAATCAGATTATTTCTATACTCGATACCGATAAGCTGATTCAGGCGGTGATCGATCGACAGCGCGTTGACGAGTTTGAGGAAGGAATTGTAAACAACCGATTTGGCGATCCGAATTATTTATTTGAATTTTTGTCCAAGACGTGCAGGATGAATGGAAAAGAGATCCACAATCTGGTTCTGTATAACTGTGATGCGGGCGAGGGCTTGGATGAGAAACACAACCTGAGGGACATTCAGTCTTTTATCCGCCGCGGCGACGGCCGGGCCTATATTCCGGGAAGCAGTCTGAAGGGTGCGCTGCGCACCGTGCTCTTATTCCATATCATGAGGGATTCAGATAAGAGCAGGTCATGGAATCGTCCTGAAGAAAAGATTCCGGAAGCAGATCTGATGAATACGCTTACGCTGAAGAAGGACAGGACGGGCAGACCCCAGACGCGGGACGCAGTCAACAGCATCATGCGAGGTATCTCGGTTTCTGACAGCGAGCCGGTCGCGAACCGAAGCCTGACACTCTGCAATAAAATTGATCTTCATGCGAAAGGGGACCAACGTGATGAGAGCAGACCGAACGTCTGCCGTGAATGCATCCGACCCGGTACGGAGGTCCATTTCACCGTGACGATCGACGAGAGCGTGATGCTGCGGTATGCGTCGTTCCGTCTGGAGAAGCCGGAAGATCTGTACGGGTATCTGGACGATTTTATACAATACTATAAGAACACATATGAAAGTCATTTTGACCTTCCGGACGGCGGCGTTCATAATCAACACGGACTGATTCTGGGCGGAGGAAGTGGTTTCTTCTCCAAAACGCTGACCTATCCGTACTATGGCAGAACTGCGCTTGATATTGTGGTCGATCAGATGAGCTGGAGCTTCAGAAAGCATAAGCACGAACAGGACAGGGGGCTGGGAATTTCACCGAGAACGATGAAATATACGGAGTGGGACGGTAAAAAGTATCCGTTCGGCCTCTGTGAGGTGACACTCGCATGATCAGACAGTATTCACTTACGCTCAAACCTTCAGAGGGCCGGCTTACGGTGTCCCACGCCTATCGTCTGTATGGATGGCTGATGGAGCGGGTGCCGGAGGAATTCGCGGTGCAGATGCATGAGGAAGGTTTTACCCCGATCTCGCAGCATCTGGCAATGCAAAGGGAAAGTACGAATGTCCGGTGGACCGTCAGTCTTTTGAATGACCGGACAGTGGATGTGCTGGGAGAGGTTCTTGCGAAGACGGAATCCCTGATCATCGACGACCGTCAGGTTGCGGTGACAGGGATGTCTTTGTCAGAGGTGCGTTCGGCGGCGGACCTGATCGGTTCAGCGGAATCGGATGCCCGAAGAGCCGGACTTTGCTTTGAAAGTCCTTCCTCATTCAAGGTGAACGGCCAGTATGCTCTCTTCCCTGATGTAGATCATATTGTGATGAGTCTTGTGAATCAGTGGAATCAGATCTTTCCTGAAATCAGTCTGAAGGATCAGGATGCGCTTGACGCTTTGAAAAGAGGTCTTTCCATCACAGATTACCGACTTCGCTTGAGCCGGTTTTATATGAAAAACAGCTGCATCTCCGGATTTTCCGGGCAGACCGTCCTCTACTCAAGGCTCCCCACTCCTCTGCATGAGGTCTGGAAATCCCTGCTCGCGCTGGCGTCCTATTGCGGCATCGGCATCAAAACTGCCCTCGGAATGGGCGGAGTCAGGGTAGAGATGCAGGAGCGGAATCCGAAAACGGCGCGGTGAAGGCGGCAGGCAGCTGACGGATCCGGAGAGGGTGATTTGACGGCCGGAATGTCGGGAAATGTGATAGAACGGAGAAAATACACTCAAAAAATGTGGTGGGATGATGCGAACGCGTTCGAAAAATGTGAAAGAATGAAACGGAGGCGTGAAAGATAGGATAGCCTGTTTGGCGTCAGAAACCACGGCGGCAGATGTTAGATGATAAAAATCAGCCGGGCGTGAAGGGCAGGATTGTCCGCTTTACGTTAGAAGGGAATTGAATGTATCTCAGAAGAAAAGTAGATGAGTATCTGCTGAAATGGAAAAACGATCCGAATCATATGCCTCTGATCGTCAAGGGCGCAAGACAGATCGCGAATCACAACCGCTCGAAATCTCTGGCGGCGCTGATCCGGAACGAGAAATATCATGATATCAGGCACGGCATCAAATTGGGAGACTTCAACATCAGCTTTTCTGAAAATATCTACACGTTTCCTTACTTCTGTGCATTTCTTTTGAAGAAGTATCTGAAGAACTGGGAATGAGTTCCGGTTGATTGTTAAAGAGCCGGGAACGTTTGCCTCACTCGACAGCGCTCGATATGGATTTGTCTAGCACTAGACAAATCCATATCGAGCACTGGACAATTTTGCGGAAACCACATAAAATGATATCGAGGAGGAAGACAATATGCCGATTCCTGTGAATATCAATGAACTGATCAATGGCCATGTGGTGGAATCCAATCGGATTGAATTCAAGAGCGACCTGAACCCGACCCCAATCCTGCACTCGATCTGCGCTTTTGCAAACGATATTGATAACATCGGAGGCGGCTACATTGTGATCGGTGTCGAAGAGGAGAACGGAGCTCCGATCTTTCCGATCAAAGGAATTGAGCGGGAGAGAATCGACGGCACCCTGAAGAAACTGATGCAGTTATGTCATTACATCGTGCCATTCTATGAGCCGATCGCGGAGCCGGTTCTTTTCGAAGGGAAATATGTCATCGTGCTCTGGTGCGCAGGCGGATTCGGGCGGCCTTACAAGGCACCGAAGGATGCCATCGCCCATCAATCGAATAAATATTACTATATCCGGAAGTTTTCAAGCAGTGTGATCGCTTCGCCGGAGGAGGAAAAGGAACTTTTCTATATTTCCGAATCGATCCCGTTTGACGATCGTCCAAATCTGGCGGCGTCTGTGGAGGATCTTGATCTGGGGCTCATGAGGGAGCACCTGAAGGAGACGGGCAGCAGTCTCTATGATCGGATCGGGGAGCTGAACCGGGAAACTCTGGCAGAGGATCTTCAGCTTCTGGATGGGCCTCCCGAAAATGTGCATCCCAGAAATATCGGGATTCTGATGTTTTCAAATAAAGTGGGATTGTATTTCCGTTACGCACGGATTGAGCTGACGGATATTCCGGAGCCATCCGGACGAAATATGACAGAGAAGATGTTTACTGGTCCGATCCAGTATCAGCTCCGGGATGCCCTGCTTTATATCCGGAATTATGTTTTAAAAGAGCAGGTTCTGAAGCAGAAAAACCGACCGGAGACACGGCGGATATGGAATTATCCGTATCAGGCACTGGAGGAGATACTGTCTAACGCCGTTTATCATCGTTCTTATCAGATACGCGAACCGATCACGGTGCGGGTGACGCCGGACGCGATGGAAGTGACCAGTTTTCCCGGATTCGACCGAAGCATCACCGACGCGGATATCGCGTCTGGTCATATTCGGGGCCGGATTTACCGGAACCGCCGGATCGGAGATTTTCTGAAGGAACTGGGGCTTATCGAAGGACGAAACACGGGCTTCCCCAATGCCGTCGCCGCACTGAAGGCGAATGGCTCGCCTCCTCTGCGGTTTGAGATGGATGCACAGCGTCAGTACCTGTCTGTGACGATTCCGGTTCATCCCGCATTTTACAGCGCAGCAGATAAGAAGGCACATGGTTACGAACAGAAGATCCGGGAAATTCTGTCCGGTGAGCCGATGACGCTGACGGAGCTGGCTCATGCCATGGGATACAAAGGCATCACGAAAAAGCTCCGCGATACGGTCAGGCGGATGCAGGATCAGGGGGAAATACAACAGAGTGTTGATGCGAACCGGATGGTGCGTTATGTTCGGTGACAGGCAGCTGGGAAAGGAAGAAAGCGCTTCGGAAGATATGTGCGGATCCGGACCCTCGTATCGTGATTCGTGCGGTGGCGGCTGCACACAGATCAGATGAACGCTGCGCGCATCCCGCGAAACCGGCTTGACTCTGGCACAATGCAAGGGTTTAGACTGACAGGGTATAAACAAACACAATAATTTCACAGCGCGTGATGATAGCAAAGGGGCTGTTCCGTCAGAAGGAGGGGTCCCTTTTTACTCGTAGGACGGGACAGCGCCGGAGCCGGCGGGAGCCGGTGCAAAAACCGGACAAACACCGCTTCGGGGCGGTGGCAGAAGGCGCGGCGGAGCTCCGCACGGCCGGCATGAATGGACTGTCCGTGGGTCTGCAGTGTGAAACGAAGCGCAGGATCAGGCGCGCGGCGGGCATGAGACAGTCAGAGGAGGGAGCCAGATGGACAGTCGGATTGATTTTCTGTACCTGAGTGAACCGGATATGGTGAAGGCGGGCGTCAAGGATATGAAAGCCTGCATCGAGGCGATGGAGGACATGCTGATCCTTCTGAAGAAGGGCGACTATGTCATGGGAGGAGAGAATCACAATTCGCACGGGACGATGGTGACGTTCCCGGACGATCCGAAGTTCCCGGGCATGCCGAGGAATACGCAGGACCGCCGCTTTATGGCGATGCCGGCATATCTCGGCGGGCGCTATCAGATGGCCGGCGTCAAGTGGTACGGCTCCAATATCGAGAACAAGAAGAAGGGACTGCCCCGTTCTATCCTGATGATGATCCTCAACGACAAGGACACCGGCGCGCCGCTGGCGGTTATGTCCGCGAACCTGCTGTCCGCTTACAGGACCGGCGGGATTCCGGGCGTCGGCGCAAAATATCTCGCGCGTCCGGACTCCGAGACCGCGGCTATCATTGGGCCGGGCGTGATGGGGAAAACCTCGCTGGCGGCCTTCGCGGCAACCTGTCCGAAGCTGCATCGGGTCAACATCAAGGGAAGAGGGAAGGCATCCATCGATTCCTTCGCGGCCTTCGTGAAGGAGGAGTTCCCGAACATCGATGAGATTAAGGTCTGCGACACCATCGAGGAGGCGGTGCGCGGCGCCGATGTGATTTCCTTCACGACGACGGCGCTCACGGATGATGATCCGTCTGTGGTGAACACCTATCCGTATGTGGACGGCTCGTGGGTGAAGCCGGGTGCCTTTATCTCGATGCCGTCCGCGGCCCGGTTTGATGACGCTTTTCTGAGCGGGTGCCGGCTTGTGGTCGACAATTCCAAGCTCTATGAGGCGTGGGAGAGCGAATATCCGTACCCGACCTACCCGAAGATGGGCATCATCGGCTGCAAGTTTACGGATCTCATCCATGACGGGAAGAATACACGCGGCGACATTACCGATATGGCGGATATCATCGAGGGCAAGGCGGACGGCCGCCGGTCGGACGATGACATCATCGTCTATTCGGTGGGCGGTATGCCGGTGGAGGACGTGGCCTGGGGCTGCAGCGTCTACCGTCGTGCGAAGGAGCTTGGCATCGGCGTGAAGCTGAACCTCTGGGATGCGCCTCTGATGGCCTGAAAGAAACCGAAACGCGGCTAAGGAGGGCAAAGAGATGAGCGGTTTGTCAAAGATGGATATTATCTGCGATATGTCGAAGTTCGCCGCGCTGAAGAGAAGTCTCAGCAGTATGCATGTGGGCGGCATGACGTTTACGCAGGTGCTCGGCTGCGGCGTCGAGAAGGGCACCAAGGAGTATGAGGTGGACGAGAACTACGAGATGGAGCTTCTGCCCAAGATTCAGATCGCCATCGTGGTCGAGTCGGACCGGGTGAAGGCGATCACGGAAGAGATCAAGAAGGTGCTGTATACCGGACATATCGGCGACGGTAAGATTTTCGTCTATAAGCTGGAAAATATGATCCGTGTCCGCACCGGAGACGAGGGAACGGACGCGCTTTGAGCACAACCCGTGCCCGGCATCCGGGATGAGCAGCCGGCAGTCTTAAGTCCGACTGAGGCGGACGGCGCGGTCCGTAGGAACGGGCGAATCGGAAGTGAATAAGGCGGACGGCCGGGAGCGCCGTTCATGCGAGCACGCCGACGGAGGCTGGTTCTGCCTGTGCAGACAGGCGGACAGACCCGCCGGCGTGTTTTTGCAGGAAGAAGCAGGATGCGGCATGCATGTCGGCGGCCGGAACCGATGCGGAACGGGAAGCGGAGGCATCTTTCTGCGGGACGGACGGCGGGCGCTGTGCCCGCATGAGGAATCCGCGGCGGATGCATGCTCATCATGACGAAAAGCAGGCCGGAAAAGAGGAGGGCGGACGCGATGGCGACGATGTCCGAGCTGAACGCGCTGATGCCGAATGTCACCGGGGGGCTCGCCCAGTACACGCTGGCCGGCGTGGGCCCGGTGCCGACCATCGTGCTGATGGTGGGCGGCTACATGATCTCGAATATTCTCTCTTCCGGCGTGGAGGCTTCGATTTTCGCCTATGCCATGGGGCAGGTGCTGCATCTTCCGGTTCCGAATTTCTTCTGGAGCGTCCTCGCCTCCGTCGTCATTCTGATCGCCAACCTTTACGGCGTCGACATGTTCGCGAAGGTGCAGGATCTGGTGAGCTACCTGCTGCTCGGCTCGATGCTGATCATGGGTCTTCTCGGCGTGTTCAGACTGGGGACGGGAACGGCGGTGAACCAGCCCGCCGTCATGAACGGCAGCTTCAACAACGTGGTTTCGATGACCGCGGTGGCATTCTGGCTCTTCATCGGAGCGGAGTACGCGATCCCGATCTCGAAGGATGTGAAAAATGCACGCCGCAATGTGCCGCTCGGGATGTTTATCGGGCTGGGTCTGATCTGCGCCGTCCAGTCGGTGATGGTGCTCGGTTTCCACAACTATACGGCCTGGAGCGATCTGGAGCATTCCGCGGCGCCTCATCTGCTGTACGGGGAGGCGCTGCTGGGGAGTCCGGGTCAGATCTGGATGGCTTTTGTGGCGGCGCTCGCCGTCATCAGCACGCAGAATTCCACGGTGCAGGGCCTTTCGAGTATCTTTGCCGGGATGGCGAAGACGAATCTGATGCCGCAGGCCTTCGGGAAGCTGAACCGTCACAGGGTGCCGGCGTTCGGCGTGTGGTTCGTGACGCTGACGATCATTCTCTGCGCATACATCAGCCAGGATTCGTCAGACCGGATCAGCTTTCTGATTCTGGTCGGCTCGGTGTTCTGGATGGCTTCCTACATCATGGCGCATATCGATCTTCTGATCTTCCGGCACAGGCTGCCGAAGGCGCCGCGGACCTTCCGCGTGCCGTTCGGGCCGGTGCTTCCGGTCATCGGAATCTGCGGAACGGTCTACATGATTCTTCATATTTCGACGGATCCGGTGGAGCGGAATCAGATCTGGCTTCTGACGGCCGTGATTTTCGCGATCCTTTTTGTCTACTCGGTCATCTGGATCAGGGTGAAGATGAGGATTCCGGTTTTCCGGCCTGTGCCGGTGAAGGATGTGCTGGCGATGGAAAATACGATGTACTATCAGATCCGGAAACGGAAGGGGATCTGGAAATGAGACGGAATTCGGCGGCGCATTGGCAGGGAAAAGCCAGATGAGGTGTCCCCGTTGACTTTCACACTGCGTGATGCTATTGTTTTGGAGTAAATTTAATATCGACGTAGATGTTTCCAGGAAAACGCAGGATCCGGCGCATGCCGGACGAGCTGCCGAAGGAGTAAAACTCTCAGGTGTCATCATGACAGGACTGGAGACGGAGTGGAATTCCGGAGAACCTCTTAGGAGTACCGAAGGTGCAATGCGCTTGTTCAGCGCAGAATCTCTCAGGTAAAAGGACGGAGTTGAGTGAATATCGATTCGGATATTCATGGAAAAGGCCGTTGTGCCTTTTTTGTTCGGTGCCGCTTCCATAACCAGAATGGAGACGGCATTTTTTATCGGTCATCCTTTTTCCGGCGAAGCTTGTGAGAAGCCGGTCCGGGATCCTCTTCAGCGCGTCACCAGAAAGAGGGGAGACAGAAGATTCATGGATGCACTGAATGAAGTAATCAGCCGGGCAGACAGTTTTGTGTGGAACAACATTCTGCTGTTTGTTCTGGTCGGCACGGGTATTTTCTTTACGATCCGCACGAGATTTGTCCAGATCCGGCGGTTTCCGGGTGCATGGAAGCGTGTGTTCGGGAATTTCTCGCTCAACGGCGGAAAGGGCGGGAAGGAAGGTATGAGCTCCTTCCAGGCACTGGCGACCGCGATCGCCGCCCAGGTCGGGACCGGAAACATCGCGGGCTGCGCCACAGCCCTTGTCGGAGGCGGGCCGGGCGCCATTTTCTGGATGTGGCTGGCTGCATTTTTCGGAATGGCGACGATCTACGGCGAAGCCGTTCTGGCGCAGAAGACCAAGACCCGTGACGAGGACGGCGAGGTGATCGGCGGGCCGGTCTACTACATCCGCAGGGCGTTCAAAGGAAAAGGCGGAAAGTGCCTGGCTGCGTTTTTCGCCGTCATGATCATTCTTTCGCTCGGGCTCATGGGCAATATGGTCCAGTCCAATTCGATCAGTGATGCGTTCCACACTGCGTTTCATACCCCGCAGTGGGTCGTGGGAATTCTGGTAGCGGTTTTGTCAGCCTTCATCTTCATGGGCGGAACGAGCCGGATCGCGTCCTTCACGGAGAAGGTTGTCCCGATTATGGCGGCCCTCTACCTCGTGGGAGGCATCATTCTCCTTGTGATCAATCACAATGATATCCTGCCGGCACTCAGCTCCATCTTTGCCGGTGCGTTCAGCCCGCGGGCAGTACTCGGGGCGGGGGCCGGCATCACCGTCCGGGAAGCGATGCGGTACGGCGTGGCGAGAGGCCTCTTCTCCAATGAAGCCGGCATGGGCTCGACGCCGCACGCGCATGCGCTGGCCCAGGTGAAGAACCCGCAGGAGCAGGGTGAGGTCGCGATGATCGGTGTTTTTATCGATACGTTCGTCGTGCTGACGATGACGGCGCTGGTCATTCTGACCGCACCCGGTGCAGACGGAGGTTTTCTCGGCCTTCTCAATTCCATGATTAAAAAC
>Ga0256404_1006898_pt1 | contig 18376 bp, 14 predicted proteins | sample RumenRJG_01DNA_FD_185990 | JGI IMG/M metagenome (GOLD analysis project Ga0256404, IMG submission 185990) | Bovine rumen microbial communities from Lethbridge, Alberta, Canada - RJG_01 | ecosystem: Host-associated > Mammals > Digestive system > Stomach > Rumen | place: Canada: Alberta | collected...
TGCTGCAAAAACCGATACGCTGAAGATCGGTCTTACGGTCTATGATGACTCGGATACCTTCCTGTCACAGATCACGGAAGAGATCAGAAGCCGTGCCAAGGAAGATTCGGGTCCAATGAAGATTACCGTGAGCGCCAAGGGGGCTGATGGAAGTCAGAGAACTCAGGATGAACAGGTGGAAGAACTGATTGCCAGTGGCTGTAACATCCTGTTTGTAAATCTTGTCGATCGAACGGATCCATCGAATATCATAGATCTTGCAAGAGATAATAATGTTCCCATCATCTTCTATAACAGAGAACTTGTTAAGGAAGACCTGATGCAGTGGGACAAACTCTATTATGTCGGAGCGAAGGCGGGTCAGTCTGCAGAACTGCAGGGCCAGGAGATTGCAGCATATATTGCTGCACATCCGGAAGTGGATTCCAATGGCGATGGCAAGATTCAGTATGTCATGCTGAAGGGAGAACCTGGTCACCAGGATGCAATCATTCGTTCAGAGAAGGTGGTAGAAACCCTGCTTGCAGAGGGGGTGGAACTCGACAAGCTCTCCTACGAAGTAGCCAACTGGAGCCGTGCCCAGGCAGAGAACAGAACCAGCCAGCTGATTAGTGAGTATCATGGACAGATCGAACTTCTCATCAGTAATAATGACGATATGGCCTTAGGTGCAATGGATGCCTATGATCAGTCCAACATGACCCAGAATGGTCGCCCGGCCATCTTCGGAATTGACGGAACCAAGGAAACTCTCGAGGCAATTCGTGCCGGTAAGGTGCAGGGAACCGTCATGAATGATGCAACCGGTCAGGCAGATGCCATGATGGACCTGGCAGAGCAGATCTTTCAAGGGAAAGACCTGTCTAAGCTTCCCCTGCTGAATGGAAAATATATCTATATCGATTACACAATTCCCCAGGAAAACTAAATTTTAAAAACTTTGTTGACAAGATAGGATCTTCTTGCTATATTGACTACGTCAGACGTAGTACGACAGTCGATGCAACGCGTGACAATGCAACGATAGATAATACAACGAGAGACAATGTAACGTGTGACAATGCAACGACTGACAAAGAGGAGGAGATCTATGGTTGAGATCAGTAGTGATGTCATCCGCGGATATAACGATACGATGATCCTCTATCTCCTGTTGGAACAACCATCTTATGGTTATGAGATCTCTAAGAGAATCTCAGAGATGACCGGAGGGCTCTATAAGATCAAGGAGACAACCCTTTATTCGGCCTTCAATCGAATGGAGAAGAATGGACTCGTGACTTCGTTTTATCAGGCAGCGGAGAACGGGAAACGCAGAACCTACTACAGCATCACAGAGAAGGGTAGAGCCTTCTATCAGAGTAAGACAGAAGAGTGGGAGCTTACCAAGAACGTAGTAGAACATTTCATCCGTAAGGGATAATGAGTGTAAACAGTGGAATAATAGACAGTGATTCTCTATGGAGGAGAAGTTATGAATACAATAAAAAAATATCTGGAATCCATGTTTGCCCAGCTTCCGAATACACCGGAAGTATGGAAAGCCAAGGATGAACTATGGCAGATGATGGAAGACAGATATACAGATCTTATTGCAGATGGTAAGACAGAGAATGAGGCGGTTGGGGCAGTTATCGCTGAATTCGGTAATCTGGATGAACTTGCGGAGACACTTGGTATCCGTGGTGCCATGAATCAGGCACCTCAGTATCAGGCAAGTATCCTCTCCGCAAGCGATGCCTTCCAGCTGATTAAGGATAAATCAAGAGCAAGCCTGATCAATGGCATCGCAGTTTTACTCTTTATCTGTTCCGTTATGTCACCGGTGGTATTTTCGTCACTTTCTATTGGAGAGAATTCCGGAACCCTTGGCGTTGTAGGAATGTTCGTTATGATTGCAGTCGGTGTAGGCCTTGAAATCTATCAGAATACGATGATTGGAAAGTGGAAGTATATCCATAATCAGCCCTGCCAGATCGATGCAGATACTGCAAATCAGGTCTATAACGAGATGGAGAGCTTCCGAGGAACCGCAGCAATCATGAAGATGCTTGCAGTTGCTCTGCTTGTGCTCTGTGTGACTCCTACGATCCTTAGTTCAACCCTCCAGGATGCAGGCTATAGATCCAGTATTGGCGTAGTTTTCATGTTCCTTTTTATTGGTCTGGGAGTCATGATCCTTGTAGCAGTGGACGGAAGAGAGAAGGCTTATAAGGAACTTGTGAACCTGAATCCACAGTCAACGATTGCTGGAAGTTATGTACCGAATTATGGGGAAGACGTTATCTATCACAGTACAGCAATGACAGCATTTATGCAGGTCTTCTGGCCGACAGTTACCTGTATCTATCTGAGCTGGAGCTTTCTTACCTTTGATTGGCATATCAGCTGGGTGATCTGGCCCATTGCCGGCATTATCTTTGCTTTGCTTAAGAATCTCTTTGGTACGGAGGTAAGACGATGAATAATTACAAGATTGACTACAAGAAAGTTACTTTATTTAAGGCGATTTATCTTCCCATCATAACCGTCATTACGATTATCTGTATTATGATCGGGACCGGTGCCTTTGTATCGAACGGTGCAGTCCGGTTCTTTGGAATTCATTTATCTCCTTTTGGAGACAGTCAGATTGGTGGCGGTAAAGAAGTATTAACGGAAGAGGAACTTAACGATTCTTTTGATCGTATTCATGTAGATATTAGTGCAGGAAATCTGATGATTAAGGAAGGGGACTTATCCGCAAGATACGAAGGAGTTAAGACGTTTTCTCCTAAGATCAAGGTAGAGGATGGCGTTCTGAAGATTGTCCAGGATCCGGAGACGAAAAACCCCTTTGGCAAGAATGGCAATATCGGAAATGTAACAATCTGCATACCTGCCGGAAAAGAACTGAAGAGCATTGATGGTAAGCTGGATTATGGTGATCTTAGCGTAGAGCATGTTACTGCAGAGAAGATCAGCGTAAACATGAGCGCAGGAGATCTTGTGGTGAAGGATGCAGGTATGGATGAACTGTATGCAGATCTCTCCATGGGAGACATGACCCTGAAGGATCTGACTCTCGGTTCGGCTACAGTATCGATGAGCATGGGAGATCTGGAAGCGAAGGGAATTACCTTTCAGACCTTCAATGCTTCCATGAGCATGGGAGACATCGATCTGGACAGTGCCGTCTCTCTTCTGGATGCAAGCATGGACATTAGCACATCCATGGGCGAAGTAGAGGTGAATCACAATGACACGGGAAAACATTATAGCAGGAAAGGAAGCAGTGATCTTAACCTGACCCTGGATAATAGCATGGGTGACATCGAAGTCAGTTGGTAAGTGTATATTTCTAAAAGCTCGTTTGTCTGCTATAATCAGACCTGACTATAGGTATTTTGCGTAAGACGAAGGCGGGCTTTCATGAGTAAATCTTTTGTTCGTCTGGATCCGGCCATTCTTCAGAAAGGAATGTACCCGGATTCAGACCTTTTTTATCTGAATCAGGACAAGCCGCTGTTGTTATGCAGGGGTGGTTCGCTCATTGATAACATGGCGATGAACCGGTTGCGCTATATCGCGTCCATCGGCCAGCAAATCTATGTCAGTGAAGAGACCGCTCGTAATCTCGAGCACCAGGCGCAGTTTTTTCTCAAAGAAGACAAGGAAGCTGCGGCCAGGTATGAAGAGACTGCAAAAGCATGCAGTGGCTTTCTTCATGAGGTAAAGGAGAGCGGTCAGGTCAATATGCAGGCGGTAGTGAAGCTTGTGTCCATGACCGGGAGCATCCTTGAGAATGCAGATGTATCCTTCCTCCTGCAGTACACACATTTTTTGGATGAGATGGATAATGGCCTGCAGGGACATTCGACGGATGTTGCAGTTCTGAACGGAATGATGGGCAAGTGGCGCGGTCTTCCGGAAGAGGATATTAAGCGACTGGTGATGGTGGGTTTCCTGCATGATATCGGTAAGCTTAAGGTGCCGGATAAGATCCTTAACAAACCAAGCAAGTTCACTGCAGAGGAATTCGAGGTCGTTAAAAAGCATCCGATCTATTCCTATGAGATCTGTAAGCAGTCGGGCATCGATGATGAAGAGATTCTTATGGGTGTTCGTCAGCATCATGAGAGACTAAATGGCACCGGTTATCCTGACAAGCTTGTGGGAGACGATATCGGGGCTTATGCAAGAGTTACCGCAATCTCTGACATCTATGATGCTATGGTTTCGGAACGGGTCTATAAGAAGGCCTCCACGCCGTTCGAAGTCTTAGAGGATTTCTACCTGGAACAGTTTGCCAACTTAGATATTAGCTATGTCAACCTTTTCATGGACCATATGGTCAATGAACTGAATGGCAAGTATGTCATCCTGTCGGATGGCAGCATGGGGCAGATTACCTATATTGATAAGCAGAATGTAAGGTCACCCATTATCAGCGGTGCCAATGGCGTTATACAGACATCGCCGGATACCGTACAGGTTGTGGCCGTGTGTGGTGCGATTATTTAAAAGAAAGAGGATTACGATGGCAAAGATCAGACCATTTCGGGCGATTCGCCCAGCGGAGGGCTATGCAGACAGGATTGCGGCCCTCCCTTATGATGTTTACAACACAGAAGAAGCAAGAGCAGCAGTAAAGGACTGTCCGGATTCCTTCCTTCGCATCGATCGTGCAGAAGTGAACTTCGAGCGTGGAACAGATCCCTATTCTGATGAGGTCTACAAGAAGGCACATGACCTGCTCTGGAAGATGGTGGATGATGGCAAGTTCGTTCGTGAAGAAGCAGATGCTTACTATCTCTATGAACTGACCATGGATGGTCGTGTGCAGACCGGTATTGTCTCTCTGGCATCCATTGATGATTATCTGAATGGTGTGATCAAGAAGCACGAGAACACTCTTGAAGCCAAGGAAGAAGATCGTATTCGCCATGTGGATACCGTGAATGCCCAGACGGGCCCCATCTTCCTCGCATATCGCGCCAACAGCGTTCTTCGCCATATCGTTTCGAAAACGAAGACCGAAGAGGGAAGTCTGCTCTATGACTTCAAGTCTTTGGATGGCATAAGACACAGAGTCTTTAAGATCTCTTCCAGGGAAGATCTCCTGACCATCGAGAAGACCTTCTCTGAGGTAAATGAGATCTATATCGCTGATGGTCATCATCGCGCAGCATCTGCAGTGAAGGTTGGCCTCAAGAGAAGAGAAGCGCATCCCGGCTATACCGGTGAGGAAGAGTTCAATTACTTCTTATCTGTTCTCTTCCCGGATGAAGAACTGAAGATCTTAGATTATAACCGTGTTGTGAAGGACCTGAATGGGCTCGATTACGATGAGTTCCTTGCCAGCCTCATGTTCAACTGTAAGGTAGATCCCATTCTTGAACTGGGTGGCTTTGCCCAGAGAGATGCCTCCGATCCAAGAGAGGCGCAGGCCTTTAAGCATCACCAGTTCCTGGAATCCACCGTTCGTCCTACGAAGAAGGGACAGTTCTCTGTCTATGTGAATGAGCGCTGGTATCTATGCGAATTCCTTCCAGAGTGCAATTCGACGGATCCCGTGGGAGGACTCGATGTACAGAAATTACAGAAGTATGTCTTAGAGCCGGTTCTTGGGATCTCTGATCCCAAACGTGACCCGAGAATCGACTTTATCGGTGGTATCCGTGGTCTCGAAGCTGTCGAAGATCGCTGTGAAGTAGACTGCGAGGCAGGTTTTGCCATGTATCCGACTTCCATTGATGAACTTTTCGCTGTGGCAGATGCAGGACGTCTGATGCCTCCCAAGTCCACCTGGTTTGAGCCCAAACTTCGCAGTGGACTCTTCATCCACGAACTGGATTATTAAGAAATGAGAGGTTATTGAACAATTCATTATGGTAAGTTCTATGACATTCCTGACAGCAGATGTGCCGGCAACGATTGAGAACATGAAGGATATATCCTCCACGGAAGATCTGAAGGATATTGCAGAGACTGCAACAACGGACATTAAGACCGGAGCTTTTCAGAAGTGGATCGAAGGGATGATGCCCTCCGCTCTGTCCTTCTTCTGGTCTGTAGTGATCGCGCTGATCGCGTGGTTTATCGGCGTCAGGATTATCCATCTTGTACGTGGGATCGTCCGTAGAAGTTTTATTCGTCATGAGGTGGAAGAGGGCGTTCGTACTTTCGTAGACAGTCTTCTTCGCATTGTGCTCTACCTTTCCCTGATCATCGTGATTCTCAACATCTTTGGATTCGAGACGACTTCCGTATCGGCAGCGGTTGCATCCTTAGGCGTGACCATCGGTCTTGCGATGCAGGGTTCCCTGTCCAACTTCGCAGGTGGTGTGCTGATTCTGGTTCTGCATCCCTTCCGTGTCGGTGATTACATCGTGGAAGACAGTCATGGGAATGAGGGTACCGTTCAGTCAATCAGTATCTTCTATACGAAGCTGGTTACCCTGGATAACAGGGTTGTTGTTATTCCCAATGGTACACTTGCGAATTCTTCCCTTACGAATGTAACGGAATGCGATTTTCGCATGATCGACCTTACGGTTGGTATCGCTTACAGTGCTGACCTTCGAAAGGCCAAGGAGATTCTCTCGAAGCTTGTGGAAGAGGAAGAAGGAAGAATTGCAGATAAGCCGTCTTCTGTCTTCGTAAGAGAACTGAACTCTTCTTCTGTAGATCTGGGATACCGTTTCTATGTCAAGATGAGTGATTACTGGAAGATTCGCTGGGACATGAATGAGAAGATCAAGCTGGCATTTGATGAAGCCGGGATCGAGATTCCCTTCCCTCAGCTTACCATTCACAATGGAGATTCTGCAGAGTAGGACTTCGCGTAAGAAGCTTCCCATGCACGAGATTTTATAGAATACGAATTAAGGAGTATATTTTTACATGAGAATTCCTGAGAGCTATGAACTGATCCGTAGAGAGGACCTGACCGGAATCCATTCCACAGGTTATCTCGTACGTCATAAGAAGACCGGCGCCCGTCTCGCCCTCATTGAGAATGGGGATGATAATAAGGTCTTCTATATCGGATTTCGTACACCACCCACCGATTCTACCGGTGTGGCACATATCATTGAACATACAGTGCTTTGTGGTTCAGAGAAGTATCCGCTTAAGGATCCCTTTGTCGAATTGGTGAAGGGCTCTCTCAATACCTTCCTCAATGCGATGACCTATCCGGATAAGACGGTCTATCCTGTGGCAAGTACCAATGATAAGGACTTCCAAAACCTGATGGATGTCTATATGGACGCAGTACTTCATCCCAATATCTATGATATTCCGGAGATCTTCCTGCAGGAAGGCTGGCATTATGAGATGGAGAAGGAAGATGGAGAACTTACCCTGAATGGTGTCGTCTATAACGAGATGAAGGGGGCTTTCTCCAATCCGGATGATGTGCTCTCCAGACAGGTCCTGAATTCCCTCTTCCCGGATACGACGTATGGGTTTGAATCCGGTGGTGATCCCAAGGTAATACCGGAACTTACCAGAGAGGCTTATCTGGACTTCCACAGAAGATACTATCATCCTTCGAATTCCTACATCTATCTCTATGGAGACATGGATTTCGAGGAGAGACTCGATTATCTCGATAAGAAATACCTGTCCAAATATGATGCCTTAGAGGTGGATTCTGCCATCCGCCGTCAGGAAGCTTTCAAGGAACCTGCGATCATTCATGCCAGGTATTCGGTATCGGAAGACATGGATCCCAAGGGTGAGTCTTATCTCTCTCTTAATTTTGCAGTGGGCGATACTCTGGATGAAGAATTGGTTGCTGCTTTTGATGTATTAGATTATGCCCTGATCTCCAAACCGGGCGCGCCTCTTCAGAGAGCCCTTTTGCAGAAGGGAATCTGCAAGGATGTCTTCGGCGGTAATGACAGCGGAACCCTGCAACCCGTATTTTCCATTACGGCCAAGGGAACGGATCTTGATAAGAAGGATGAATTCCTTTCAACGGTTCGTGGAGTATTAGAAGAGCAGGTGAAGAATGGCATTGATACCAAGGCAATTGATGCATCTCTTAACAGTTCTGAATTCCGTTTCCGTGAAGCAGACTTTGGTGGCTATCCCAAGGGGCTGATCTATGGCCTGGACCTTCTGGATACCTGGCTCTATGACGATGATAAGCCCTTTGACACCCTCTATACCATTGATGTATTAAACAAACTTCGCAAGAAGAATGGTACAGGCTGGTTCGAGGAGCTGGTAGAGAGATATCTGATCCACAACACGCATTCTTCTCTTGTTATGGTAGAAGCCGTCCCCGGTCTTACTGTGCAGGAAGACGAAGAACTGAAGAAGAGCCTTGCAGAGAAGAAGGCCGGCTTCAGTGCTGAAGAGAAGAGAGAGATCGTGAAGCTTACAGAAGAACTCAAGGAATTTCAGTCGAAACCCACACCGGAAGAAGACTTAGCGAAGATTCCTCTTCTCTCCAGAGAAGATCTGAAGAGAGAGATTCGCCCCCTGACAGGCAAGCTGAAGCAGGTGCATGGGGTAGAGGTACTTCACAGTGATGTGGAGACCAATGGAATCATCTATCTGAATGAGGTCTTCCGTAATGTGCGTCTGTCGGTGCATGATCTGCCCAAGCTCGGATTCATGCTTCGAGTTCTGGGACTGGTAGATACCGAGCGCTATAACTATGAGGAACTCTCTGACGAGATCAATTCCCGTCTGGGTGGACTTACCATCGTGGCACAGCCCATGACCAATCAGGATGGTAAGGTGGAACTGACGGTACAGGCCAGAGCCAAGATGCTCCCTGGTAAGGAGAAGGATGCGGTTGATCTCTTCAACCAGATTCTCTTCCATTCCAACTTCTCTGATGCACAGCGTGTGAAGGAAATCTTACTGCAGGAGATTAGTGGACAGCAGGCTTCCTTCCAGTCTTCCGGTCATATGACAGCTGCAACCCGTGCCATGTCTTACTTTTCGGACCGTGCAGCCATGAGTGATGCCCTCTTCGGTATTACCTATTATGAATATCTGAAGGCATTCGAGGCCGACTTCGATGCGATGCTTATGGATTTCCATAAGAAGAGCCTCGAGATGCTCCTCCTGATCTTCCGTCCGGAGAATCTCTTTGTCTCTGTAACAGGAAGAGATGCTGCCTTCCTTGAGACGGCCGAGGAGATTCCTGTTATTATGGCCTGCCTGGCTGCCGGAGATCAGAAGCTTGCCCAGGATTCCCTGGATCTTCTGGACATCAAGGATCCTGCCGAAGAGAATCCCATCGAGCTCTTACAGAAGCTTCATACCCTTGCTGCTCCTCAGGAAGGACCTTCCAAGGATCTCTATCGTGGTAAGCAGATGAATGAAGGTTTGAAGACACCGGCTCAGATTCAGTATGTCTGCCGCGCAGGTGATCTCAATATGGTAGGGCAGAAGTACACTGGCGCCATGCGCATTCTAAAGGTTATTCTCGGTTATGATTACTTCTGGGTGAATATCCGTGTCAAGGGCGGTGCTTATGGCTGCATGTCCCAGTTCAAGGATGATGGAGAGATGTACTTTGTCACCTATCGTGATCCTAATCTCGAAGCCTCCCTTGATGTCTTCTCGAAGACTCCGGAATATCTGGAAAGCTTCAATCCGGATGAGAGAACCATGACCAAATATATCATTGGAACCGTTAGCACATTAGATACTCCGCTTACTCCTTCCCTTGCAGGCTTAAGGGATCTGACCGCTTTCATGAGAGGCAGGAGTGAGGCTGAGTTACAGGCACGTCGTAATGAAGTCCTCGATGCGACGGCAGCGGACATTCGGGCCCTGGCAGACACCATTCGTCAGGTATTGAAGGAAGGTTACATCACTGTAATCGGTAATGAAGGCAAGATCGAAGAAGCGAAAGATCTCTTCTCTGAAGTAAGAAACCTTCTTTAATCAATCCTCTAAGAAAAGGAGATCCATGGATCAGTTATCAAACAGTAACTTCAAATCCGGCTATGTCACCATGATCGGCCGCCCCAATGTAGGTAAGTCAACCCTCATGAACAAGCTGATCGGACAGAAGATCGCCATCACATCCAATAAGCCACAGACGACCAGGAATCGCATCAAGACGGTCTATACGGATGAGGAAAGGGGACAGATTGTTTTCCTTGATACACCAGGTATTCATAAGGCCAAGAACCGTCTGGGTGAATATATGATGGATATCGTTCGTCGTACCTTAGGGGACGTCGATCTTGTCCTCTGGCTGGTAGAACCCAAGCCTAATGTAGGGGCAGAGGAGAGGAAGATTGCAGAGACCCTTTCCCATATTGATCAGCCGGTGATCTTAGTGATCAACAAGGCAGATACCGTCAGTCGCGATGCCCTTCTTCCGGTCATTATGGCATGGAAGGATGCAGGAGATTTCGCAGAGATCGTACCCGTCTCTGCATGGAAGGGTACGGGTTGTGATAATCTTGTGGATACCATCTTCAAGTATCTTCCCTACGGCCCCATGTTCTATGATGAAGATACCGTTACAGAGGAGACAGAGCGAGAGATCGCAGCAGAAGTGATCCGTGAGAAATCTCTCTATGTTCTTCAGGATGAGATTCCGCATGGTATTGCAGTAACCATTGAGAAGATGCATGAAAGACCCGGCAAGAAGCTGGTGGACATCGAAGCTACAATCTACTGTGAACGAGAGTCCCATAAGGGAATCATCATCGGTAAACAGGGGAGTATGCTGAAGAGAATCGGAAGCGATTCCCGTTATGAACTCGAGAAGATGCTCGATATGAAGGTGAATCTCAAGCTCTGGGTCAAGGTTCAGAAGGGCTGGAGAGATCAGGAATCTTCACTGAAGAAATTCGGATACCGAAAGACGGAAGATGAATAATAATCTCTTATTACATGGATGTGTGATCTCGTCCATGGCGATGGGTGAAAATGATAGAAGAATCCTTCTTTTGACCCGGGAGAGGGGGCTGATCTCAGCCTTCGCCCGTGGAGCAAGGAGACAAAGCAATGCGCTTGGGGCAGCAACGAATCCCTTTACCTTCGGTGCTTTTGAAGCCTTTGAAGGCAGGAATTCCGTAACGGTCGTGCGCGCTGAGGTTCAGGAATATTTCCGCAGTCTGATGACGGATCTCGATAATGTCTACTATGCTTCTTATTTCTTAGAAGTGTGTGAATACTATGGAGAACCCGGAGTAGACGAGACAGAGCGACTGAATCTGCTCTATGTTACCTTGAGGGCTCTGGAGAAGGGAGTGATACCGAGACAGCTGATCCGCAGAATCTTCGAACTTAGAACTCTCTATATTAATGGTGAGTACCCGGATGTCTTCTCCTGTACGGAGTGTGGCTCCAGAGAGAATCTAACCATGTTCTCTCTACGGAATCGCGGTATGATCTGCAAGGAATGCCAGTCGAAAGAAGATGGCGGTCTGTTTCCGGTGTCAGAGTCTCTGCTCTATGCTCTGCAGTTGATCCTGAGTGCTCCCCTGGAGAAGTTGTATTCCTTCACATTAGGGGAAGAATCCATGGAAGAATTCGAGCACCTCATGAGAGCCTATCAGCGTAGATATGGTGAACATAAGTATAAGTCACTGGACTTCCTTACGAATTCTTGAACTGACTTCTGCTTCAGTGTATAATGTCCGATAGTTTGTAAGAAGCCCTATCGTATAGAAAGATCGTTAATGAGTACAGATAAGAAAAGAAAAAAGAGAGCGGCAACACCGGCTCTGAATCATCGACAGAAGAAGAGACTTCAGGAGCTGAAGAGAAGAAGGAACCGCGTTCTTGTTCTTCTGCTTGTCGTGATCCTCATCCTTGTCATCGCAGGATACCTTCTGGTAAGTAAGTTAGGTTCTATAATGCGCCCTAAGGCAGATCAGACGACCTTAAGCGTTGATTCGAAGGGTAAGATCCGCCTGGAAGAAGTCATCGATCTGTCCGAAACGGATGGAAATAAGGGCGACCTGAAGGACTTCGTGAAGTCCGCTATAGACAAGTACAATGCCAAGTCGAAGAAGGATGTACGCCTTCTCCGTTTCGGCAATGTAGACGGCAAGGCATATGTGGAAACAGAATATCCGGATGATGAAACCTATCAGAAGTTCACCGGTTACCAGATCTTCAGTGGAAGCATTAAGGAAGCCAGGAAAGAGGGATATACCTTCTCAGACGCCCTTCTGAACGTGAAGGACGGTATTGCAAAAGACGGCGATTACGCTGATAATGCCAGCGTACAGGCAGAGGATGATCTGAAGGTACTTATCCTTCGTGAAAATATACGTGTTAAGGTTGATGGAGAGATTGTCTATGTCTCCAGCGCCAGCACCCGGTTAGAGAGTGAGAATATCGTGAAGATCAGCCCTGCTGATGGAAATGATGACGCATCAGAACTGGTATATATCATCTATAAGTAATTTTTACATGAGTTAGGAGAGAGGATACTACAATGGAAAAGACGATGGAGAAAATCGTTGCTGTAGCAAAGTCCCGTGGATTCGTATTCCCGGGTTCTGAAATCTATGGCGGACTGGCCAATACCTGGGATTACGGCCCCCTTGGCGTCGAACTGAAGAACAATGTCAAGAAGGCATGGTGGCAGAAGTTTGTACAGGAAAGCCCTTACAATGTAGGTGTTGATTGTGCAATCCTCATGAATACCCAGACCTGGGTTGCTTCCGGACATATCGGTGGTTTCTCTGATCCTCTGATGGATTGTAAGGAATGCCATGAGCGTTTCAGAGCAGATCAGCTGATCGAGAACTTCGCTAAGGAGAAGGGCATTGAGCTCGAGTCTTCCGTAGACGGCTGGTCTAATGAAGAGATGCAGAACTGGATCAACGATCACAATGTACCCTGCCCTAGCTGTGGAGCGCATAACTTCACTGATATCCGTCAGTTCAACCTCATGTTCAAGACCTTCCAGGGTGTTACCGAGGACGCTAAGAACACGGTTTACCTTCGTCCTGAGACCGCTCAGGGTATCTTCGTTAACTTCAAGAATGTACAGCGTACCTCCCGTAAGAAGGTTCCCTTCGGAATCGGTCAGATAGGTAAGTCCTTCCGTAACGAGATTACCCCTGGTAACTTCACCTTCCGTACCAGAGAGTTCGAGCAGATGGAACTCGAGTTCTTCTGCAAGCCTGGTACCGACCTTGAGTGGTTCGGGTACTGGAGAGGTTTCTGCCGTGACTGGCTGCTCTCCCTCGGCATACCGGAAGACCATATCCGTCTTCGTGACCATGATCCCGCTGAACTGGCATTCTATTCCAAGGGTACTACCGATATCGAGTACACCTTCCCCTTTGGCTGGGGTGAACTCTGGGGTATCGCAGATCGTACGGACTACGATCTCGGCCGTCATGCAGAAGTTTCCGGACAGGATCTTACTTACTTCGATGACGAGACCAATGAGAAGTATCTTCCTTACGTAATCGAGCCTTCACTGGGTGCTGACCGTGTCGTTCTGGCTTTCCTCTGCGAAGCCTATGACGAAGAGAACATCGGAACCGAGGAGAAGCCTGATATCCGTACCGTTATGCACTTCCATCCCGCACTGGCACCCATTAAGATTGCGGTTCTGCCTCTTTCCAAGAAGCTAAGTGAACCTGCAAGCGAGATCTACCAGCAGCTTGCCAAGAAGTACGCATGTGACTTCGATGATCGTGGCAATATCGGTAAGCGTTATCGTCGTGAAGACGAGATCGGTACTCCTTTCTGCGTAACCTATGACTTCGATTCTGAAGAAGACCATATGGTAACCGTACGTGACCGTGATACCATGGATCAGGTACGTATTCCCATCGCAGAACTGGATGCATACTTCGCTGATAAGTTCACATTCTAATGGCAGAATCCGTCTTTTCTTCGGAAATATAAGGCAGACTTAAGAGGGGCGTCTCCGTGATGGAGGCGCCTTTTTAGAAGAAAGAAGGCAAATAAGGATATGAATCCGGAAGTAAAGTAAGGAAGCAGCATGTAGTGCGTATTCACCTTAGATTTGGGAATGCTCCCAATAGAAATGAGTTTGTATGTCCATGTATGACCTGAGTGGAAGTATCACACTGAAGAAGGGAGAAGGTAGAACCCTTAAGTCCGGCGGTGCCTGGATCTATGATAATGAGATTGATTCCTGCCAAGTAAAGGAGAATGGTGGCATTGTAGAAGTGCACGATTTCGATGATTACTTCCTGGGATATGGTTTCATCAACATAAATTCCAAGATTCGTGTACGCATGCTGTCCCGTTTCCGCACAGAAGCAATCGATGCTGCCTTCATGAGAGACAGGGCAAGAGAAGCCTGGGAGTATCGAAAGGCAGTGGTAGATACCTCTTCTGCCTGCCGTCTTATCTTCGGTGAAGCGGACTTCCTGCCTGGTCTTGTCGTGGATCGTTACGAAGATCTGCTGGTATTCCAGTCTCTTGCTCTTGGTATTGACCGCCTGAAGAGAGACATCTTAGAAGGTCTTGTTCTTGCCATGAGAGAAGATGGAATCAGGATCCGTGGTATCTTCGAGAGATCGGATGCGCCGGTTCGCAAGAAGGAAGGTATGTATCCTCATAAGGGCTGGTACTATCTCCTGTCCGATGGAGAGGAGAAGGTAGAGGATCCGGAGGATTTTGCAGCAGGCCTTATCTTTGCCGAAGGGCATCCGGATGCAGATTGTCATGTGATCATCAATGAGAATGGCATCAAGTATGACGTGGATGTAAGAGATGGACAGAAGACGGGCTTCTTCCTGGATCAGAAGCAGAATCGGTTTGCCCTGCAGGAACTGATTCGTAATATCAAGTCGCAGGACAGTAGAGAACTCGAGGTGCTCGACTGCTTTACCCATATGGGAACCTTCGCACTGAATGCAGGGTTTGCCGGGGCTGATCATGTGACGGGACTTGATATCTCAGAATATGCGGTAGGTCAGGCGAGAGAGAATGCCATAAGGAATGGCCTGGAGGAGAGAGTAAGCTTCCGTGCGGCGGATGTCTTCGATGAACTTCCAAGACTTCTGGATGCAGGAGAGTCCTACGATATCGTAGTCTTAGATCCACCAGCCTTCACCAAGTCCAGAGAGGCGACTAAGCATGCAATCAATGGCTATCGTGAGATTAATATCCGTGGCCTTAAGTTAGTGAAGAATGGGGGCTATCTCTGCACCTGTTCCTGCTCTCATTTCATGACCCAGGAACTCTTCGAGAAGATGGTAAGAGAAGCGGCAAGATCCGCTCATAAGAGACTGCGTCAGGTAGCTTTCCGCCAGCAGGCATCGGATCATCCGATTCTTCTGAATGGTGATGAGAACTCGAATTATCTTAAGTTCTTCATCTTCCAGGTAGTGGATGAGAAGTAGGCACCCTATCTGAAAAGCAAGATCCGTGCTATAATAGATAAGATTTTGTGAAAAGACCGAATGTAAGGACTTGTAAGAGTCATAAGGATGCGTTATGTCAGAGAATAGAAAAAAGAGCCCCGTACGGGTGAAGAGAAATAAAAAAGTCGTTCTGAGATCCCTGCTCGCAGTGGATGTTATGAGCGTCGTACTTCTCACCGGAGTGGTGGTTCATCATGCAATATCCAATGGAACCTTCTATGAGAAGCCTTCCATGGCGTCTTCTGAAGGCCAGCAGGCAAGCGAAGCAGAGGAAGGACAGGTCCCTGTTGCCTCTTCCGAACAGCAGGTGATCGTTCCGGAGGAAGCCAGGGTGAAGAGTGCGGTAGATCTCGCATCCGAAGAGGATACCTTCGATTATGATGCCGCGAGAGCCTGGCTGAAGGAGAACAGCAATCTCTTCGATGAGAATCAGATTCACAAGGCCAATGATGACAATCATTATGCCCAGTTGTTATATCGCTGGATGCATGATGATTATACCGTCATGAATGCATCAGAGATCAAACTTACGGAAGCTGAGCAGGAGGCGAAGATCCCCCTCTTCGAACAGTGGGATGATCGTTGGGGCTATGCTCCCTATGGTGAGCAGATCATCGGAACCTCTGGTTGTGGACCGACCTGTATGGCTATGATTGCCTGTGGTCTCTTAAGAGATCCCTCCATCAATCCTCAGGTTGTCGCTGAATATGCGCAGAACAATAACCTCTACATGTGGGGCACCGGTACCAAGTGGGATATCTATGAGGATTATAGTGCCAGCAAGGGCATCATATGTACCGATCTTAAGACGGATCAGAATCTGATCCTGTCAGAGCTTCGTAAGGGATATCCTGTCGTTGTCTCTGTAAGAAGAGGGATCTTCACCTATGGTGGTCACTTTATTGTCCTGACCGGAATCGATGATGAGGATAATATCACCATGAACGATCCTATGAGCATCGAGCACAGTTCCCGTACCTGGAAGTTATCCGAATTCTCGGACCAGATCAAGAACACCTGGAGTTTCCACATCTGATTCTATGAAGAGACTGAAGCCAGTTACCATATTCATCATCATCTGTGCCTGTCTGGCGGGAGGACTCTTACTCTCTGCCTTCCCGGATGTATCTAAGAAGGATGTCAGATACTACAAGGAGGAAGAGGGCAGTCTGCTCTTAGATAGGGTTCCCAACTCTTATACCAGGCCCGCATTCAAGAGAGGAAGCATCGAACAGATCTGGTATGACACCAAGGATTATGACGATGATCTTGAACCCATGCACAAGTATGCCTATGTTTATGTGCCATATGATTATCAGGTGACGAAGAAGTATCCCATCCTCTACCTCATGCATGGCCATAACGGCAGAGCCGAGACCTGGCTGGGGTCTCCCGACAAGCCGAGCCAGACGAAGAACTGCCTGGACCATATGATCCAGGATGGCGTTATGAAACCCATGCTGGTGGTCTGCATGACCTACTATGATAATAACTTGAATGAGCACACGAGAAATGTAGACCAGGACTTAGTTGAGCCCTTTGGCTACGAACTTATTGACCTCATGAAGGTGGTGGAGAGTGAGTATTCTACTTACGCATCCGGAACTGACAAGGAGGGCCTGATGGAAGGGCGTGACCATCGTATCTTCGGTGGTTTCAGCATGGGTGGTGTAACGACGAATTTCAGGATCTGTGATTCCATGGATTATTTTCGTTACTTCATGCCCTTGTCCGGAACGCTCTATTGGAGCAAGATCTCTGTACCGGATGTGGAATTCGCAGGTGACTATCTGGCAAAGTGCATTGAACAAGAAGGCTATGGGCCGGATGATTTCAGAATCTACATGGCAACAGGAAGCAAGGATTATGCCCTGGTAACCATGGAACGACAGGTGGAATCCATGAAGATGCATGATGAACTCTTCCGCTTTGGAGATCCAGGAGATCGTCAGGTTAATTGCACATATGCCATAGCAGATGGAGAACTGCATGATGCACATGCCAGAATGACCTTCTTTTATAATATTGTTCCGGTACTTGCAAATGAGATGGAGTAGCCCCGAGGGACTGCTCCATTTTTGTAATAGCGTTTAAGCAAACGTATCTTTATTTATTTTCTTTTCTGATCATAAGATCCAGGTCCACATTGCCTGCGATTCCGGGAACCTGTCCGCTCTCGGAATATTGTAGATATTCGTAATGATAGGGAGTCTGGGGGAGCGGCTCGTAATCTGCGCACCACATGGGAATCCCCTTTAGCGCTGCCATATCGAGAAGGCCGGTCTGCCACTTCATATTGGCATAGATCCCAGGCTGATACCCCGCAGCGCGGATGCGGTCTGTGAAGGCGATACTGTTCTTTGTCAGCTGCTCACCACTGATACCGTCGGTTCTGGCGGAATCATCTTCGATGCTCTCCGGATCATAGATCACCTGGAGGTCGATGGGACGCTGGTTCAGGAGCTCTAGAACGTAGTCAGCTTCTTCCACTGCTTCGGTCTCATTTACAGCCTGGGCGAAGAAATAGACACCCACATCGAGACCCGCTGCCTTGGCACCCTGGTAATAGCTTTCGAAATTCCGGTCTGCATTGAGCCGGCCCTCCATGGCATAGCCACGGTAGGCGATGCGAAGAATGACAAAGTCAATGCCGGAAGCACGAACGGAAGCCCAGTCGATGTCCCCCTGGTGGTGGGAGACGTCGATGCCACGGAGACTCGTGTATCCATCCAGGTCATAAGAGAGGACACCATCATCGAAGTAGCCGTTATGGGTACCTTCCTTCCCCTTGGTTTTCGGGAGAGATTCATCGCTGTAAGGCTGACCGGAGAGATCTGCATCATAGATGGCCTTGCAGCTGTCGTAAACCGACTGGCCATTGTAGAGATAGCCTTTCAGATTCAGCTCATTTTTCGCTGCGGCATCATCTACCACGTAGGAGTGGAATTCGCCCCTGGCATCTAAGAAGCTTAGATTACCGGTGGTTTTCGGGACACCTTCGGATGAGCTTGTGCCTGCGTCAGAACTGTTGTTGCTTACGG
>Ga0256404_1006899_pt1 | contig 18373 bp, 14 predicted proteins | sample RumenRJG_01DNA_FD_185990 | JGI IMG/M metagenome (GOLD analysis project Ga0256404, IMG submission 185990) | Bovine rumen microbial communities from Lethbridge, Alberta, Canada - RJG_01 | ecosystem: Host-associated > Mammals > Digestive system > Stomach > Rumen | place: Canada: Alberta | collected...
CCTCGGGCAGAGTGATGGAAACCGGCTCCAGCTTGAAAGCCTTCAGCACATTTCTCCCGAAAAGGTCCTTCAACCTCTCCTCGCACACCCCTGCCTTCCTCAGCCGTTGCAAGAGGAGCAAAACCCCGCAAAAGCCAGGGATACCGCTCGCCCCTTTCCGCTTGTCCTCGAGCGTATGCGGAGCGTGGTCGGTCTCGACCCAGTCGATCCTTCCCTCCAGCACCGCTTGCCAGAGCCGCATCCGCTCCCCGGAACTTCGCAACGGCGGATTCATCTTGGCAAAACGTGTTTGGTTCCTAGCCATCTCCCGGTCAAGGAGCAGATGATGGGGGGTGACCCCCATGGTGACCCGTCTTCCCGCCGCACGTGCCTGCTCCACAAGCTCCACCGCCTCAATGGTGGAGACGTGGGCGATATGGAGCGTTCCCTGGAAACCAGCCTCGCCACTCAGACGAATCTGGTCACGGACACTCTCGATCTCGGCTTCCACCGGACGGGCATCGCTGTGGGTGGAGAAATCCTCGGACCTCTCCAGCCCGGGATGCAACAGGGATTCCTTCTCGCAATGGACGGCAAGCACCCCATCAAAGCCATTTCCGGCCAACTGCTCGTAGATATGGCGCTGTTGCGGCTCCGTTACCTGTCCCATGCCGCCTGTCGAGTTTCCTGCGAACAGCTTGAGTCCCACGACATGGGGGAAAAGCTCCCTCCAGGCATCGATCGCCATCCGGATTTCCGCGTCATCGCTGGTCAGACCCGCATACAGACTGTAGCGGATATCCCGACCCGTCTGCGTTCCGACAGTGGCGATTGCCTCAGCGGCCTTCTCAAGACGACGGACAATCGCCTCCCTGCTGGTCAAAGGGGGATCGCAGTTGGGCATGTCGAAAAGCCACTGGTCCCCGATGAAACTGGCCACGGAAAGGCCGTGGACGAGTGTCTCCTTGGACGCCTGGCTGCCATCCCTCAGGTGTACGTGCGGGTCAATCATAGGCGCAACAGGCTCGGCGCGTTGGCCTTCAGGTAGGAGTAGTCCATGAAAGTGCCCCACTGGCAGGCAAGACGATGGCCGCAGACACACTCGCCGCACAGACCGACGCCACAGCGGGTCATGCGCTCCATGCTGAGACTGATCATCTCCTCGCTGGCTCCCTTCCGCAACAGAAGCTTGCAAGCGATGGACATGAAGACCTCCGGGCCAATCAGATAAACCGCCGTCTTCCCGTCAATCGTCATGGAATCAAGCAAATCAAGCACTCTCCCCGGCTTCCCGTCATCGGCGACACAGGTAAACGGTCCATACGGGCTGAGCTCCTTCTCCAGGAGGGCAGGACCCTCGACGCTGACACTGGTACCCACCAGCATCGTCACCTCGGTCCCCTCGTCTTTCAGCCTTCGGACCAGCATAGGAAGTACCGCGACCCCGGTGCCACCGGCAATCACCAAGGCCCGCTTTGCGTGCTTGACAGCGACAGGGGCTCCATACAGGCCCCGCACCATCACCTCGTCGCCCTCCTGAAGGTTGAAAATCTCCTTGGTCACCTTCCCGCGCTTCTTGATGATGAAACTCAAGGGATCGGTACCTGCGACGCTGAAAGGCTTCTCCCCGACACCAGGGAGCCAGAGGAAGACGAACTCGCCGGCCTGACTGTCCAGCTTGTGGTCGCAGGTAAGAATGACGATATCCTCCCCATACTGCTCGCGCTTCACCACCCGATAGGGCTTGTAGGCCATCCGGTCCTCGCGCCGGAGAAAACTCCTGGCGCTCCTCTCCGGCAGGTTTCCGTCCAGGATTTCCTGGGCCTCGCGTTTGACCAACGAGAGATACTCTGGCCACTGCCGCTGGTTGACCATGGCCAAAGCGGAGCCGAGTCCGACGATGTTCGCTCCCGCCTGCATCATCCTTGCAGCCTTCTGTCCGTCATCGACACCACCCATGCCGATGATCGGCACGTCGGGACCTACCGCCTTCCGGATTTCGGCAATCTTTCCGACAGCCTCGTCAAAGACCCAACGACCGCTTTTGCCCCCCTTGCCTCCAAGCTGGTTCTGCAGGATGGGCTCGTGGGCATGTGGCTCGATATACAGGTCAGGTCCCACCGTGTTGATGGCGGTGATGCCATCGGCTCCCGCCTGGACCACAGCCCTGGCGATGGAACCGATGTCCTCCACGTTCGGGGTCAACTTGACGAACAGCGGAATCTCCAAATCGGGGATTGCCTGACGGATGCTCCGCACATAGGCGCTGGCGACCTCTGCGCTCGTACCGATCGACGCCCCGAAACCGGCAGCCGCATGGGGGCAGGAGAAGTTCAGCTCCAGCAGGTCGGCCACCGGACGGAAGGTTTTCACCAACGAGATGAAGTCCTCGGGACTCTTGGCCGCAAGCGAGACGTCGAGCAGACACCTCAGTCCTTTCCTACGGAGCTTCTCAAGCTCGGCGAAGGCCGCGTTGGCTCCGATATTGCGGAGTCCGACCGAGTTCCCGAAGGAGCCGGTCTCCGGTTCGCAGATAATCGGCTCAGGATTGCCTGCCGTCGGCACCACCTGGAAGCTTTTGGTGGTGATCATGTCGATGGCGGGAACCTCCTGGTCGAAGTACTCGATCAAACCCGCCTTGGTCGACGACACGCCGCTGACGGTGGACAGCAGCATGCGTCCGGTATTTCCTCTCAGAACCTCCATCACCTTCATACCGCAGTCTCTCCTGTCAGCTTGCGCAAGGCGCCAAGGCATTGGTCCACCCAGTCTTCCGGGACGGGAGCGCTCTTCCACGGATGGGTCAGGCCGCTGGAGGAGTTGATGCGGACCAAAGTGATGTCGTAGCCAACCTCCCTGAGCGCCGCCATCACCTCAGGGGCGCTGCCACCTTGGCTGCCGACTCCAGGAACCAGCAGGGGAACCGGTTGGTCTGCAAAGTAGCGGGCGATATCCTTCAGTTCGCCCATATGGGTGGCGCCGACCACCGCGCCCGCCTTCCACTGGCGGATCTTGTCCGCAACCACCAGGTACAGGGGAACACCCTCGACAGTCAGGTTCTGCAGGTCCTTGCCACCGGGATTGCTGGTGCGGCAGAGGACATAGACGCCTTTCTCCTGGCCGAAGGAGACAAACGGCCCGACACTGTCGCCACCCATGTAGGGAGCGACGGTGACCGCGTCGGCCTTCCAGCAATCGAAGGCCTCTTTGGCATAGTTCCCGCTGCTTCGGGCGATATCCCCCCGCTTGCTGTCCAGAATGACCGGCACACCAGGGAAAAAAGTCTCCAGCATGTCCAGCACGTCCACCAAAGCCTCGCTGCCGGAAAAATCCCCCTCACGGGGATGGTCCAGGATCGACCAATAGCCGATGTTGGGCTTGAAGGCGGCAGGAATCGTCCCCGTCTGGCGCATCCGCTTGAAGAGGGTTCCGAAAAACTGGTTCAGGCGGGCGCGGCCGGAACCTGTTCCGGGGAGCATCGCCATCTGGGGATCAAGCCCCATGCAGGTGCAGTTCCCGGTTTCCTGGGCGGAAGACCGGAGCAGGTCGGTATAGTTCATTTCCTCTCCTCCTTCGGGAAGCCATGCGCTATACCCCACCCGAACGGATCCTCCCTCCAGGAGGAAAGCACCTTGACCTGGCCGGAAGTCAGGTAGCCGGTCTTCTCGGCCCAGAACAGCACCGTATCATAGTCCAGGATCGTCTCTTCCTTGCAGGGCGGATCCAGACTGGCGAAGTTCTCCTTGCTGGCATCCAGCCCATAGGTGAAGATCGCGTAGCAGTAGGGACAGCGTCCTCCCGCCTCGACAATCGCCTTCACCGCGGCGATCGAGGAACCTCCAGTGGAAATCAGGTCCTCGACCAGGAGGACGGAGGCCTGGTGGTAACCGCCATCATGCAGGCCCTCGATCTTCTGGTGCAGGCCGTGGTCCTTGCTGGAGGAACGGACATAACTCATCGACTTGTGCAGTTTGTCGGCAAGCGTCGTGGCATGGGGAATGCCGGCAGTGGATGTTCCGGCGATATTGTCCGGGTCGAAGGCATCAGCCGTCAGCATCTGCGTGAAGGCATCGGCAATCATCGCCCTGCTCTGCCAGTCATACAGGAACTGGCGGTTGTCGTTGTAGATCGGCATGCGGTAGCCGCTCGCCCAAGTAAAGGGATTTTCCGCGTTCAGTCTGATCGCGCCATTTTCCAGCGCCTTTTTCGCCAACAGTTCCGCAAACTTGCTCGTTTCCATATCCTAGTTCCTCCTTCTCAGTTCTTCTTCCAGATTTCCTTGTACGAATGGGTCTTGCCGCAATAGGCGCAGCGGAACTTGCCGTCCTCGGTACGGTAGAACATGGCCGGCACTCCCTCGTTCTGGGACGGATGGGAGATACAGGCGTCATTCGTGCACTGCAGGTCATCAAAGTTGTAGATGCGTGGCGGCATGTAGAGCCGGTACTTCTTCACCACCTTGCTGTCCTTGATGATATTCAGCGTACACCCTGGGGCGACTGCCGCCAAGCGTTTGACCATCTTATGGTCCAGTTCCGGCGCATCCGGGCGGAAGATGATGCCCTTGTAGGTGGTCTCGCCACTGTGGCCTTGGCTGATCCAGTCGCCACCCTTCAGGTCGTCAAGATGCAGCACTCTGCAGATCAGGCGCATATGGTCCCGGATCTCGCTCGGGCTGTCGCCACGGGCGATATGGTCGATGACGATACCATTCCGGATCGGGTGCACTCCCTCGCTATAGTCCTTCTGCTTGCCACTCTTGCCGGAAAGGTCGACCTCGACGATGTAGGGCTTTTCCTCTGGCGCAGGCTTCTCGGCTGGAGGCACGAAATCCCCGCCGATCTTTCCGCCAATCAGGGAAAGCAACGTGATACGGACATACATGCCGTTAATCGCCTGCCGTTCCCATCCGTTGAGCGGAGTGTCGTCCAGGAAGGTGGGAATGGTCGGGTGCTCCTTATGGCGGGGAAGCGGGTGGTAGAAATGGGTGCCGGGCTTCAGCTTGTCCATGAACTCCTTGCGGAAGGTGATGGCGCAACGAAGCTGGTCCATCTTCTCCAGCACCTGCTCGCCCATGCGCTCCAGCTGCGGACGGGTGAAATACCAGGTGGTGCTGATATCCGGCTGGGACAGATATTCCTCGATCGAGCCGAAGCTACGGATCTCGAAGCCATTCTCCCGCATCTCCTCCACGTAGTTGTCCGGCATGGCCAGCTCCGGGGGAGCGACCAGGTCGACCTTCACGTGGTCGAACAACTTCAAACCATCGGCCTTGCTGTGGACGGTACGCCCGTGGAACAGGTCGCCGATCAAGGCGACATGCAGATGACTGTAGTCAAAGCCGTTGTCCTCCAGGAAGGAGAACTCGTCGAGCAGCTCCTGGGTGGGATGCTCGTGCTTGCCGTCCCCTGCGTTGACGAAGGAGATGTGGTAGTTCAGGTGGTTGCGCTCGCTATAATGGCGGCTGTCGATCTCGAGCCAGCGGCACAGCCCCTCGACCTTGCTGCGGACGATGAAGACCGAATTGTGGAAGCCACCGAGCATGTGGAAGGTATCGGCATAGCTCTCTCCTTTGTTGATCGAGCTGGTGGAGGTATCCAGCTCCTCGACCTTGACCTGTTGGAAATTGGCCGCGTTGCGGAAGCTCTCCTTGGTGCGGGTGCTGTTCTCGAGGAAGACCTCGTAGATGCCAAAATCCTTGTCGCCAATCCGGAACCCGTCCATCGTCTTGGTGTCGTTCGTCTCGAACGCGCGCTTGAGAATCCGGGTTTTCTCGAACAGGTATTTGCGTTCCTCTATCGAGAAATCATTGATCTCGCACAGGCTGCGCGCCTCAAAGACATTCTTTCCTTCCATCTGCCTTCTCCTTCAAAAAAAGAGCCGGCGACAACGCCGGCTCATCTATTCATTGCAAACAGTACGGGAAACGACTCGCATGCCACGAATTACGACTTCTGCTTGCCATCGTCTCCCTCCCCTGTTTCCGAACAAACATATCAGAGATGCCTAGCCATGTCCAGCCCTCAACAGAGGATTCCCCGGTAACACTTCTGGACCTGCTTGTAGCTCTCCAGGTTTCCGATGTCAAAACGGGCTGCCGGCATCCGCATGGCCCAGACAGGAAAGCGGCCACATGCCCAGCTGACCAAGGAGCCCGGTGCATCGGTCTTGCATCCCTGTCCGATTGCCTCGGACAGATGGCCGACGTCGTCCCGCGTGAAACAGTAGAAGGGCGGCACCGCCCAGGTGCTCTTCGGGTCCTGCGGTTTCTCCTCCATGCGCAGGACACGACCCTCGGCGTCGATCTCCGCCACGCCCGTACGGCGCAGCCGTTCTGGATCCCGCTCTTCAAAACGCAGGATGCAACTGGCCTTCTTCTGGTGGAAATAGTCGACGAAACTTTTCAGGCTGAACTCCAGGACGTTGTCACCGGCAAGCACCAGCAGGTCGTCGTCCAGCCCAAGGCTGTCGATGGAAAAGAGGATGTCCTTCACCGCGCCAAGGCGATTCTCGTTCTCGGTCGATCCGTCATCAAGGATCGTCACCTTCCGCCGCAAAGGATGTTCCCTGCTCCACTCTTGGAAAAACGGCAAGAACACATGGTTGCTGACAATGACATACCCGTCGATGCCAGGGATGGTTTCCAGGTCATCCAACAACCAGGAGAGCACAGGTTTCCCCTGCACCTCCAACAACGGCTTGGGAAACCCCTTGGTCAGGGGATACAGACGTGTGGCATAGCCTGCGGCAAGCACCAAAGCAATCATAGACACTCCCTACCGGACACCATACTCCACCCTACTCATTTGGGCAATCAGAATACCACCCCGACCACTTCGGACACCAACTTGGCCTTGCCCACCGTGTAATAGTGGATGCCAGGCACCTCGTGGGCAAGCAACTCCTTGGACTGGTCGATGGCCCATTGGATTCCCACCTCGCGGATATCGTTCAACGTAGCGGCAGTGCGGACGCGACGGGCAAGCTCCTCGGGAATGTCGACATGGAACGTCTGCGGAATGGTCTCCAGATCCTTGCGGCTTGCCAGCGGCTTCAACCCGGGAATGACCGGTACGGTGATGCCAGCCTTTCGCGCCGCGCGGACAAAGTCGAAATACCGCTGGTTGTCATAGAAGAGCTGGGTGACCACGTAGGAGGCGCCGGCGTCCACCTTCTCCTTGAGATGCCTGATGTCGTCCGCCAGGTTTGCCGCCTCGGAATGCTTTTCCGGATAACCGGCGACTCCGATACAGAAGTCGGTGGCTTCCGGATTCCTGACGCTCTCCTCCAGATAGTGGCCGTGGTTCAGATTGCCAATCTGCCGGACCAGGTCGGTGGCATGGCTCCAGCCACCCTTCTGGGCGATGAAGCGCTTCTGCCCTCCCGCAGGGTCTCCCCGGAGCGCGAACACATTGTCGATGCCGATGAAGTGGAGCTCGATCAGGGTGTTCTCGATCTCCTCCGCACTTTGGCCGCCACAGATCACATGGCTGACCACCGGGATATGGTATGTGTATTGCAGGAGGGCGCTGAGCGCCACCGTGCCAGGTCTCTTGTGGATCACATGCTTCTCCACCAGCCCGTCCTCGCGCTCCACATAGTCGACCACGCTCTGATGGTTGGTGATGTTGATATAGGCGGGATGGAAAGGAAGCAATGTCTCGACTGCGTCGCAGACGTCCTTGACGCTCCCTCCACGTAGCGGAGGGACAATCTCAAAAGTGAAAACTGGCTTGTCGGCCCGGGTAAGGATATCGATGACTTTCATGGGTTTGCCCCCGAAAGGAACGGTTTGAGCTTGGCAAGGCTGACGCCCTTGCACTTCGCGTACTGTTCCAACTGACGGTCGCTGACAGCACCTACGCCGAAATAGCAGGAATCTGGCGCCTTCAGCACCAAGGCGCAGACCGAAGCGGCAGGACGCATGGCCAGCGAGCTGGTCAGCTCCACTCCGGTCCTGCCTGTGGCATCCAACAGGGAAAAGAGCGTCAGCTTCTCCGTGTGGTCGGGCCAAGTCGGGTAACCCGGGGCCGGCCGGATGACCGTACCCTCTCCTTCCCACCTGCCCTCCATCTCTTTCTGCACCAGGACGGCAAGGGCTTCGGCAACCCGGTCGTAGAGGAGTTGGGCAAGCACCTTGCGGTAGGAATCCGTCTCCGCTACAGGTGCCATCTCGCTGGTGACCACGAAGGCCCCGACCGTATCATCGATTGGGGCGACAAAGTCGGCAAGGCAAAGGCCGCTGCGCTCGTTACGCAGGAAATGGAACCGTTTGGAACCGACTGTCACAGTCCTTCGGTCGCTCGAAGCAGGGAAGAGTCCCCAAACGGCGCGGCACCCCTTTCGCAGACTCTGTTGGAACATAGAATCCTCGAACATCCGCTTGGCGTCAGCAACCGCCCTGTCTGCCTCGGGACTCGCGAGGGGAATACGCATGGCGGCTACCAGTTCCTTCCAGTTGATCGACGCTTCCATCTCCTCCGGATTCCATGCATTCCTGGTCCAGATTCCGTAGTGTGCCGCGTTTCCACTCCGCTTCTGACTCCGCAAGGCAAGCGGATCGTCCACAGGAGCCGGTGCCATCCGAAGCCGTTCCTCCTTCCGGATCCGCGCGTAGCGGTCCTCCATTTCCTTGAAAAACAGCGCGCGCTCTTTTCCTGTCGCGCGCAAGGCGGCGAGGACCATGTGCGAAGCGTCTCCGGTATGGACGACCGGAGCCAGGGAAAGCGGGGCAAGGTACAGGGCGGTATGCCTGTCACTGGTGGTGGCGCCACCGACGAAGACCGGGATCTTGCTCCCCTGCCGGGCAAGATAGCTGATCGTCTTCTCAATTTCCCGCAACGACGGGGTGATCAGACCGGAAAGCCCAATCAGATCGGCATGCAGCTGTCTGGCTTTCCTCCAGATGGTGGCCGCCTCGACCATCACCCCAAGATCGTGCACCTCGAAATGATTGCAGGAAAGGACAAGGGCACAGATATTCTTGCCGATGTCATGCACATCGCCCCTGACGGTGGCAAGTACCACCACCGGCTTCCGCGGTCCGTCCGGACCATGATGCAGAGACTGCTGGATCCGAGGCTGCAGGATTTCGACAGCGCGTCTCATCGTCCTGGCGGAGCGCACCACCTGGGGGAGGAACATCTCCCCTTTCCCAAACCGCTTTCCGACCTGTTCCATCCCCTGCATCAACGGTCCCTCCACAAGGGAAAGGGGATCCTCGCCCGAAAGGGCCTCGAGCAAAAGGGAGAGACGGGAATCATCTCCCTGCAACACCGCCTCGACCAGCTCCTCTTTCGGGGAAACCGGTATCGTGTCCTTTGTTCCCGCTGGCTTGGGCGCCGCGAGATCCCGTGTCGACTCGGCCAGGCTGACCAAGGCCTCGCGTCCTTCCTCGGTCCCCTCGGCAAGGGCTCGTCCGACAACAAACCGGATATAGGCGGGAATATGGGCGACATCCCGATCGGAGGAAGGATTGACGATGGCCATGTCAGGCTTGGCAAGGTCAAGGAAAATGGCGTGCATCGCACTGCGGATCCGGTTGTTTCCCCGGAAGGCAAAGGAAAGGTTGCTCACCCCTCCCGAAACCAAGGTTCCGGGAAGGTTCTGATGGATCCATCCGGTGGCCCGGATACAATCCCTTGCATAGCTGTCATGGGCGGAAATACCGGTCGCCACGGCCAGCACATTGGGGTCGAAGATGATATCGTAGGGCGGAATGCCAATGGAAGCCAAAAGGTCGTAGCTCCGCTTGGCACAGGCGGTCTTCCGCTCGTAGGTGTCCGCCTGGCCCTTCTCGTCGAAGAGCATGACCACCATGGCGTGACCGTAGGAATGGATCAGACGGGCACGCTCCAGAAATGGCTTCTCCCCTTCCTTCAGGCTGATCGAGTTGACGATGCAACGACCTTGGATTTCTTCCATGGCCCGCTCGATGACAGAGAAGTCCGAGGAATCCACCATCACCGGAACCCTGCTGGCCAAGGGATCGCTCTGCAGGACTCTGAGAAAGGTCACCATGGCGGACCGGGCGTCCAGCATCGGCGCGTCCATGCAGATATCCAGGGCGTCGGCACCCGCCTTGACCTGGGCGCGGGCGATCGAGAGCGCCTCGTCCCAACGATGTTCCGCCACCATGGTGGCGAATTTTCTGGAACCGGCGACATTGCACCGCTCGCCAACGACAAAGAGCACCCCTGGCCTGACCGTCCTGCTCTCCAAGGAGGAAAGCACCAAACTGTCGGTTTCCTTGCCCTTGGCATGGGGTTTCACTCCTGTGGCAATCGCCTTCAGGGCCCGGATATGTTCCGGGGTGGTGCCACAACAGCCACCGACAATTGAAACCTCTCCGGACTCGATGACATCCCGGAGCTCCCCGCTCCACTTCTGCGGCCCGTCAGGATAGTTCCCATCCTCGTCAGGAATCCCCGCATTGGGATGGATCGATACCCGGAAGGGGCTGATCGCGGCCAGTTCCTTCGCCTTCTCAGCCATGGCCCGGGCTCCGGTAGAGCAGTTGATGCCGAGGGAAAAAAGCGGATATTCGGAAAAGGATGCGACCATCGCCCCGAGATCCTGCCCGCAGAGCATGCGGCCGCTCTGGTCGCTGAACGTGACGCTTACCATGACCGGAACCGTCTTCCCGGCCAGGCGCATGGCGCGCTGGCACCCCTTGACGGCCGCCTTGGCCACCAAGGTATCAAAGACCGTCTCGACCAAAAACAGGTCGACACCGCCCTCCAGCAACGCCGAAGCCTGCTGTTCATAGACCTGGACGAACGAGTCGAAGTCACGGCTACGCCAGGCAGGGTCATCGACATTGGTGGCGAGCGACAAGCTCTCCTTTGTCGGACCGATATCGCCGGCGATAAAGGCGTCCCGCCCTCCTCTCGCCTCCGTGGCAATCCTGCAGGCGGCGAGATTCAGGTCGCGTACCCACTTTTCCAATCCATACTCGCCAAGACTGATCCGGTTGGCGTTGAAGGTGTTGGTCTCGATGATGTCGGCCCCCGCGTCGAGGTAGGCCTGATGGATGTTCCGGACCACATCGGGCCGGTGCAGGTTGAGAAGCTCCCCGCAGCTCTCCTCCGGCTTTCCTGTCGCAGGACTAAGGAAGGCCTCGGAAGGCAGGTGCGCCCTCTGGAGCAACGACCCCATGGCCCCGTCCAGCAACAGGATCCTCTGCTTGCCCAACTCCTCCAACGACATGGTCATCCTTCCTCGAGGACCCGCACCACCTCAGGCAAAAGCTGTTTCTTGCGGGAGAGCACGCCGGGCAGGAAGAAGAGGTGGGGAGACACCCGCTCATAGGCGAAGTGGGACTCCAGGGTCCCCATGCCTGTCGCCAGGAGAAGGCTGTTCTCGTGGACAATGTCGGTAATCAGGAACAGGGCGAAGTCCAGTCCGTGCTGGAGCCTGCTTTTCTCCAGAGCCTCGAAGAAGGACGGGACGAAGCGCTTGCTGTCATCCAGCATGGTCACCTCGCACTGGCCGATTCCAAAAAGCATGCCCTTCTCCTGGTAGGTCTTGAAATCGCTCTCCACCAGCATCAACGGATCCTTGCCCACCAACGAGGCGCCATAGCTGAACAACGTCTCGGTGTAGGCCTGATAGTCGGCGACCTCTGCGATTTCCGTCAGGTCCTTGACCGCTTGGCGGTCCACCTCGGTGGTGGTCGGGCTCTTCAGGCCGACCGTGTCGCTGGTGATGCCGGCAAGCAACACCTGGGCCACCTTTTTGGTCAAGGGGACCCATTGCCTGCGGTAAAGGGTCCAGACAATCGTGCAGGTCGACCCAAGCGGGTTGCAAAGAATATAGATTGGCTGGTCGGTATGGATGCCGTCGACCCGATGGTGGTCGATAATCTCCAGGACCTCCGCCTCCTCGAGGCCGGAAACGCTCTGCTGGCTCTCGTTGTGGTCCACCAGGATCACCTTGGTCCGTGGCTTGTCCATGAAGCAACGTCGGCTGACGAAGCCAAGATACTGGTTGCCATGAAAGACCGGCATGGCCCGGAACTTGCCCGAGTGGAGCATGTTCTTCGCCTCGTCGAAGAGCATTTCGTCCTCCAGATGGGGCAAGGACTCCTTCAATAGCTCGCGTACTTGGACGGAGAGCCTGAGCAGGCGTAGTGTCTCACTGGTGTCAGCCTCGCTGAGGAAAATCGACCCTTTGAAACGGGAAAGGTCGACCGATTCATAGACCTTGTACTGGGAACCGGTCAGGACGATGCAGGGAACCTGGGTGTCGATCGCCTTCTGCAGATGGCGGTCGCGGTCACCGAAGACCCACAAGGGGCTGACCCCCTCCTTGCTCCAAGCGTCCATGTGCTCGCAGAACAGTTCATACTTCATGGCCCCGATGGCAATCGGACCGGTGAACTCCGCCGGCTCCCCTTTCTTGAGGAAGTGGCCGGGGAGCACTTTGGGAATGGTGTCAATGACGAAATGATAACTTGGACGCTTCTTGCTGGAATCCTGCAGGAAGAAGGAGTTGACCGCCTCCGCGGTGAGCAGGCCGGCAAAGCGGGAACCGTCCATCACCCCGACCGCGGCGGGATTGGTCTGGAACAGAGGGATCAACGTAGTCAATGGATCAGAGACATCCACCATCGGCTCCCCCCTGCGCACCACCGGGGCAAGACGGGAACGGACATCCTTCAGGAATCCCGGAGGCGTCAGCGAAAGCTGGTCGAAGACCGCCTTGGTGGCGTCGTTCAGGTTTCCGCACCGTACAGGGATGTAGGTATTCTGCTTGTCCAAAGTGTTCTTCAGATTAGCGTACGCCCAGGCGCTGCAGACACTGTCCATATCGGGATTGCGATGTCCCGTCACAAAAATATCAGCCATGGAAACATCTTACACAAGCGGACGCTTTTCACCAAGAGCCAGAGTGGGTAGACTACAGGTTGGAGGATCTTACATGAAAGTTGTTCTTGCCAACGACCACGGCGCCGTCGAACTGGCGCAACGTTTGAAAGCGCATCTGGAAGGAAAAGGAATCACCGTCAACCATCTCGGCGTCTTCACCGAGGAGAGTGTCGACTACCCCGATATCGCCAAGAAAGCGACGGACGAATACAAGAAAGGGGGATACGATTTCGGTATCGTCTGCTGTGGCACCGGAGAAGGCATCAGCATGGCCGCGAACAAGATCAAGGGTATCCGTTGCGCCCTGCCGGTCAACGCCTTTGCCGCAGAAAAGGCAAAAGAGCACAACAACGCCAACTTCCTCGCCTTCGGGGGACGGATCACCAACTACCCTGACAGCCCCGAGGCCATGGTCGACGCCTATATGGCGGCTACCTTCGCTGGCGGACGCCACCAGAAGCGCATCGACAAGCTCACAGCGCTTGAGTCGACGAGGTAGGCGGCCGGTGCTGGAACCAAGAGCCCAGCAAATAGAAGTCGAACGACATCAGATCGACATACAGGCTGATCGACTTGTCGTAGATGTTTACCGCGAGCGTGAGGGAGCATAGCTTCTCCCTCTTGCCCATCATCGGGGTCCCGATGGTCACCGGGGTCAGGCTGAAAAGCAGGTGGGTCGGATAAAACTCACCTGTCTCGTGGTAGGTCGACAGTCCTACGCCGAAACCCAGCAGGGTATTCAGGCCGATACCGCTGACGGCGGTTCCTGTATTGCGCTCTCCCAGCAGGGAACGCTGGAGCAACACCTGCATGGTGGTGTTCGTGCCTTCAAAGAAATCGGGAACCACCTCGCTCGTTCCAGTCACATCCAGCTCATAGACGTCGCTCAAGCCCAAAGTCAGTCCATACTGGACAGCCAGCTTCGAGTCATCGTATTTCTCCTCGAAGTAGTGGGAGCGGGTACCCAAAGTCACCCCCAAGTCAAAGCTCCCGATTCCCTTCGCCGTCACGGGAAGGGCCAAGAGCGACACAAACGCCACAACGGCGCAAACTCGGTTCAATCTCATAGGAACATCCAGGTAAAGCGGAGCAATGCGACACCCCAGCTCCACCCCTCGCTTGCATAGGTGAAGAAGGGACTCAGCGCCTCATACCAGAAATCGGGCTGGCTGAACTTGAAAGGAGATACGCTCATATAGAGCGCAGGCCGGTTCCCATCCCCGTCAAATCGGGCCTGCACCCCCAGGCTCAAGGCAGGATCCCAGGCGACACGGTTGTGGGCGATGATCCAGAAGGGATGGTGGAGCGTCCGGAACAGGTCGACATTGACCGCCAGCGTCACGCTCGGAATCGAGATATCCCAATCCTCGTCGCTCTCCATAGCCATGGCGAGCGTCAGGGAGGGATTGCCGAACTTGAACTCGAAAGGCTCGTAGGCGAGCCAGGCAGAGAACCCGCCATAGGCGTTATCCTCCGTCTTCTCTCCATCCTTGGCCACGCCGAAGCCTACCTTCCGCGCCGATAGCGGGCAAGCAAGAACCGCGACCAACACAAGGAACAACCAGAATCGCTTCATCTTCAACCTCCCACCGTCATCAGCATGTGCATCAGCATCTTCCCGAAGGTACGCCATTGCTTTGCCTCTTCGGGCGAGACATAGACCGCCTGGTCGTACAGCTCGTTGTAATGCTGATGGGCCATCTTGGCCAGGTCGGGGTCATCGATGATCATGCAGATCTCGTAGGAGAGCGCCATCGAACGGACATTGAAGTTGCTCGAGCCCACCATCACGTACCGGTCGTCAACCACCATCAGTTTCTCATGCAGCAGTCCTTTCTCGCTGGGAGGCTCGATGCGCATATCCACCCCGGCCTCGAGCAACGGCAGGTACATGTACCGGTCGCTGGTGCGTTTGTCGTAGGAGATGACCATACTCACCTTCACCCCGCGGGCAACCGTCTCCTTGATCGCCCGCATCATGTTGGCATCCAAAGCTGGCAGGAAGGGCAGGATCTCCACACTCTCCTTCGCCGAGGAAAGGAGGGCGCCATAGGCCGAGCCGATGGTATGGCTGCCCGGTACCTCGTTGACCAGCCATGCGTCGACTTTCGGCGCATCCTGCCTGTAGGAGTAGTCGATGGGGAAATCCTTCAGGTCAAGGCGGTCCCAGCTCTGGTCGTTCCACCATGGGACGAACCAGCCGAGGAAGGCGGCGACCGCTTCCGGACTGGTGAACTCATACATCGTGTCCCTTTGCAGGTCCTTTCCCGGGGGAGCTCCGACAGAGATGTAGTTGAAGTTCATGCCACCAATCGCCATCACCCGCCCGTCGATGATCACTACCTTCTGATGGTAGCGGAAGAAAAAATCGCTTGCTCCCACCAGGCGCGCCGCAGAAATCGGTTTGGTTTCCAGAAAATGGATGGGCGTGTGGGTCAGGTACATCAGGGGAATCAGGCTCTTACGGCTCTCGGTCATGTCGAACAAGCCCGAGCCGTCCACAAGGAAGTAGACAGGGACGCCCTCGTTGGCCTTGTCGACCAACGCCTGGTAGAAATCGGCGTTCGGAAGGCTGTTCGAGGCAAGGAACGAAGTGATGACCACATATTGCTTCGCGCCTCGCACCAGTTCCGTCACATGGTCGCGCCACGCGTTGCCGTTGTACCAGACAGTCGGTTTGGTAATCGGCGTCTTGGGAAGACCGACGAGATGCAGTTTCTCGACAAGACCAAGCGAGGGATCCGCGGTCGGCCCCTTGGCCATGGGACGGGTTGACGCGCAACCCCAAAGCAGGACGAGGCAGCATGCGAGTAGCGCGGGAAGATGCTTCTTGTTCACAAATCACTCCAGCACGAAAGGATGGGGCAGCAACTGCCCGAATTGATAGACCTTGTGGCTTTTCCCGTCGACAGAGACCAGATGCACCTGGGTCTCGGGACGGGCGAATTCGCTGATCACCTGCAGGCACTGGGCACAGGGAGGAGCAAGAGGATTCCCCTTGCTGGCCACCACCAGGGCTTCGATGCCGATGACCCCCTCGACGGCGATGGCATGGAGGATGGCGTTGCGCTCGGCGCAAATGGTGGCGCCGTAGCTGCCGTTCTCCACATTGCACCCGGAGTAGACCCTTCCGGTCGCGGCACTGACGACGGCAGCCCCGACCTTGAAACGGGAATAGGGGGCATAGGCGTTCTTCCAGACATTGGTCGCCATCTCGATGGCAAGGGTGATGGCGCGTTCCAGGCTGAACAGCGGCGAGGAGACCGGACGAAGCAAGTTGCGCCCGTAGCGTACCGTGCCGCTCTGCCCTTCCGTGTCCTCCAGTTTGAGAAGCTGGGCTTCGAAGGAGCCGGCATCATGAAACCGGCCGAGGGCAAGCAGGCTGTCGACAATGATATCGGCACCACTGTCGGCCAAAGTCACCGCATCCGTCTGGCTGGCGACCGCCAGGACCTTCATGCCGGCGCTCTTGGCTTCGGAGACCTCTTGCGGGGTGAATGCGATGGCAAGAGCCTCGCCCGCATCTCCCCCGAGGGCGGAAAGCACCAACGGAAGGCTCATCGTTCCCCCGCAGGAAAACATTCCCTCTTCCACCTGCACGAGGGGACCCTCCCCTCGCCTGACCAGCAAGGTGCAATCTCCCCTTTCCACGTCTCTTTGCCCAGAATAGCCGCCAACGGTTACAGCGGCCTGCCGCAACTCGTGAAGCAGGAAGGGGCCACCCTCAACCTTGCTGGCCTCGTCATATGAACAGACTACCCAACGAACCATGATGATCCTCTCGTTCCCTATGGTAAGGAATATGGAAGGTTTGGACAAGGAAGGGTCAGTGCAGGATGGTGGCTACCTGGCCTGGCTTGCCCTGGGGAACAAAGTGGCCGCTGCCGGGAACACCATAGTACTCGCTTCCCTCCACCATCAGGCAACCGCGCCTGTAGACCGCGACCGCCTTTCCTTCCACCTTCCACCCTTCGTACGCGGTATACCCGCTGGCAGAGTGCAGGCTCTTGCCCGAAAGGATCCATGCCTTGTCCGGATCGAAAAGCACCAGGTCGGCATCGGAACCCACCTCGACACGACCCTTGCGGGGAGCCAGCCCGAAAGCTTTCGCCGGCCCGGTGGAAAGCAGGTTCACCAGCTGGTTGATGGTGATCTTCCCCTCCTTCACAAACCGGGTGTGCAGCAAAGGAAGCAGTTCCTCGGTACCCGGGATACCCGGATACACGGTCCGGCAGTCGTTGCTGGAGAGTTTCTGCTGACGGGTAAAGGCACAATGGTCGGTGGCGACCACCTGGATCTCCCCTCCTGCGAGAGCCTCCTGCAGGGCCAGGTTGTCCTCCTTGTCCCTGAGCGGTGGTGTCATCACGAAAAGCGACCCATCCGCTCCCTCGAGCAGGCTGCGGTCAAGAAACAAGTAGGTTGGTGTGGTCTCGACGATGACACGGGTACCGATGGAACGCAGGTAGCGGACCATCTCCAGGCCTTTCTTGCTGGAAAGATGGACGACATAGAGCGTCATGCCGAGGTCATGGGCGATCATGCCCACCGTCCGGATTCCTCTCGCCTCGACCTCGCTGGGGCGAAGCACAGCGTGCGCCGGAGGGTTGTAGGAGCCTTGGTATGTGGACTGGATTTCATTGAGCAAAGCCTCGTCCTCACAGTGGACGCAGACCATCATCTCCTCACGCTTGGCATTGGCAAAGACATCCCGCAGCTCTTTGGGATCGTCCACCAGATATCCGACATTCTTGTAGGTGGTGAACATCTTCAAGGCGCGGACCCCCCTCTTGGCAAGGGCCTCCATCTCCGTCCCGAGGGTCTTCCTCCAGGCATAGACTCCTTGGTGCAGGGAGTAGTCGATGGCCATGCCGCCTTCCATCTCTTTCAGGCGGGCCTCGGTACAGGCGGCGAGATTTCCTTTCTTGTCGTCATCGGCGAAATCGACGACAGTGGTCACCCCGCCGAACGCGGCGAGCCTGCTCCCCTCGGGGAAGGAATCACAGGTGACCGTTCCCCGGCTGACAAGGTGATAATGGGTATGGGCGTCAATCAGACCAGGAAGCAGATAGAGTCCATGGGCATCGACGATCTTGGTCCCCTCGGGAACCAGCGACGAATCCATGTGCGTGGCGATATGGGCCACCCGGGAGCCTTCGATAAGGACATCGGCCTTACGAGTCCATTCCGCGTCAACCACGAGCGCGTTCCTGATAAGTGTTGCTTGCATATTCCCTCCTATCCGAACAGTAGTATACCACTGAATCGGGAAAGCGAAACATGTCGCAACACTTCATCCGGCATCGGGGTGTCCGTCCATCAGGCACACGTCTCCCCTCTTCCTGTATGCGCAGGAATCGGGAGACGTCCGGGCGGACCGGTTACTCGGCGTCCACCAGCGGGAAGGCCTTCTGGAGGAACTCCAGGTCCAGCTCAGGGTAGAGCGGGAACTTCCGTAGCAGCGCCTGCACCCGGTCATAGGCCTCCTTGCGGACTGCCGGAGCGGTGTGCGCGGCGCTCTTCGAGGG